>Ga0310124_10001875_pt1 | contig 14548 bp, 15 predicted proteins | sample CB11b_AW_Bot5_MG_FD_203507 | JGI IMG/M metagenome (GOLD analysis project Ga0310124, IMG submission 203507) | Marine microbial communities from Western Arctic Ocean, Canada - CB11b_AW_Bot5 | ecosystem: Environmental > Aquatic > Marine > Oceanic | place: Canada: Western Arctic Ocean | collected...
CCGGCACGCCGCGCACCGATGACGTCATTGGCGAAGGAATCCCCCACGTAGAGTGTCGCTGCCGGGGGTACGCCGAGCAGTTCGCAGCCACGCAGGAAGATCTCTGCCGCCGGTTTGCGTGGCCCCCCGTACTCCTCTGACAGAACGATACAGTGGAAATGATGCCGCAGACCCAATGTCTCCAGCTTGCCATACTGGACATCGGGGTAGGAATTCGACACGACGCCCACAGGCAGGCGCCGGGCACAGGCAGTCACGACCTCGGCGGCGCCGGAGATCGGCGCCGAGACGGTGGGATATGTCTTGAGGTAGAAGTCGGTGACGACTTCGGTGTCATCCTCCGACAAACCCAGGGCGCGCAGAAATGCGGCGGAACGGACATTCCGCGAGGTGTGGATATCTGCCACTGTGTACTTGTGGTCACTGGTCTGGCGATCGGACAGCTGCCAGGCTTGCCAGAGTGTGTCGAAGTCGACGTGACCGAACAACTCGGGCAAGGCTGCCGGCAACCGTTCGAGCACGAGTCGCTGGGCGCGCTCGCGGTCGTAGAGTGTTTCATCGACGTCGAACAGAATGGCGCCAATCTCCACTTCAGTCGGCCTTGGCGAGTGCACGCGTCCGGGCGTGGAGGTGGTGCCCACAGCGTCTGAGAAAACCGAGGTAGAGGCCGAAATAGGCGACCACACCGCAGGCGAGCAGAATCGGTTCCTGCCGGGCTGCCATGATCGATGCCAGCACCAGTCCGCCACCAGCAAGAGCCACCAGCAGCAGGTTGCAGAGATCGTCGAGACGGCGGCCGCGCCAGATCTGCACGCCGAGGCAGGCGCGCGTCATCCAGTTGCCGCGGCCTACAGGCTTGTTGAAAAACAAGGGCAACAACATCCACGCCATCATCAGCAGCATGCCACCCCACATGAGGCCAAACCACATCGGTATCAGCATGAGGGGGAGCAGGAACAACCGAATCCAGCCACACCAGGGATGGGTTCCCCGCACCCAGGCATCGGCCATGCGCATCATCAACATGCCGGTGCCAGTCGGTAGGGCGGGCTCGTTGAAGACCTCATGGCGATGGTAGAATGGCCTCGGCTTCGATTTCGATCAGCATCTCTGGATCGATGAGTGCAGCAACCTGCACCATCGTCGTTGCCGGAGGGTGGGCGCCGAAGGCCTCGGCGTGGGCCGTGCCACTTACGCAGATGTAGTCGCCACTGCGCACGGCACGGCAGTAGCCGACCTGGCTTTCCCAGACAGCACCCGTGGTGACCCGCTCGCGTGGGTCGGTCACGATCCTTCGACGGCGCGTCGCAACTGTTCGCCGTTGCTCTTCCACCAGCCGTGCAGAATATTGATGTCCGTCGCCATGCAGAAATGTCGCACGCCCATGTCGAGGTAATACTTGGCTGCATCAGGCGTGTTGATCTCGGCACGTGGCTGCACACCGGCGGCCAGGCAAGCCTCGATAACGCGCTTCTCCACTGCCTTGATCTCCGGCGAACCGCCCTGGCCCGCCTTGCCGACACTCATCGAATAGTCGGAGGGCCCCCACTGCACCATATCGATGCCCTTGACCTGGAGAATCTCGTCGAGAGACTCGACGGCACCCCGTTTTTCGATCATCAATACGACAACGATGTCACGCAATGCCTGAACGTATTCGGGACCACCGCCATACCCCATGTAGCTGAAGCGCCGCGTGGCCACGCCGTAGGTGCCACCATCCTCTGGCGTTTCAGGGCGGGCGATGCCGACACACTCCTGCACATCGGCGACGGTGCGGGAGTCGGAAAACAACACGGACTGAAAACCGGAGCCGATGGCGCGTGAGGCAATCCAGGAGCGAGGGTCTTGTTCGACTTTGATCATCGTGCCCAGGTCGTGCAACTCGGCGGCACGACAGAAGTCGTCGAAGGCGTAGAGATCGTAAGCGCCGTATTCGGCAACAAATTCGACGTAATCGTACATCCCGGTGTGCGCGAGGGCCTCGACGACATTCGGCCACGTGGTGTGCACGTGGGTGCCGATGGTCGGCTTTCCAACGTCGAGGAGCTGACGAATCTTGTTCGGTCGAATGGTGTGTGTTACCTCCGAAGTTGGTGGATTATAAGGACAGGAATTTGATACAGACCGGCGAGGGTGTCTCCACAATATCTCCCGTCGCCGTCAGCAGGCCATCGTCACCCACGCTGAAGATGGGGATCGTATTCGTATTCTGACCACCGGAGTACAGGTAGGCCCCGTCAGGGGAAAGAGCGAAGTTGCGTGGCGTTGCCGGCACTTGCTGATGCCCGAGGCTGGTCAGTTGCCCATCATCAGCGACGGCGTATATCGCAATCGAGTCATGGCCGCGATTCGAGCCATAGAGATAGCGACCATCCGCCGACATGTGGAGGTCGGCGGTGTGCGTCGTGCCGGCAAAATCGGTGGGGATCGTGGAGATTTCCTGAATCCCGCTCAGTTTGCCCGCAGATGCGTCCCAGTCGAAGACCGTGATGGTGTTGCCGATCTCGTTGATGACATACGCCTGGCGTTGATTGGGGTGCACGACGAAGTGGCGCGGACCCGCACCAGGGGTGACCGTCGCATGGCCATGATCCAGCAGTTTGCCACCATCGAGATCGAGTTCGTAGAGCAGGACCTTGTCGAGACCCAGATCGGCGCAGAAGGCGAAACGGTTGGTGGCGTCGATGTTGATGGAGTGGGCGTGGGGTTCCTGCTGCCGTTGCTGATTGACACTCGAGCCTTCGTGTTGCTTGAAATCGCACATCTGTCCGAGGCTGCCATCCTCAGCGATGGGGTGCATGGCGACGTTGCCGCCGCCGTAGTTGGCGCACAGCACATAACGCCCGGTGGCATCGACCGTGTTGTGACAGGGCGAGCCACCCGTGGGTTGCAGATTCAGAAAGGTGAGGTCGCCGGAATCGGCATCCACCGCAAAGGCGCTGACGGCACCACCGCCATCATGGTCATTGGTTTCCGACACCACGTAGAGGTATTTGCCCGTCGGATGCAGGCTCAGATAGGAGGGTGCATCGGCGCATTTGGTCTTGCCGACAAGTTTGAGGGCACCAGAGGCCGGATCGACTTCGCCGCGATAGATGACGGCGTCTTTCCCCTTGGTGTAGTTGCCGATGTAAGCGAGCAGTCGGTCAGCCATGGTCTGTCATCTACTCCTGTTGAGTCGAGTCTTCTTGGACGAGGCGCAAGGTACGAATGGGTTTCAGCGGTTACAACTCGCCGCCATCGTTGTGCACCGCTCTCCCAGGTGCTGGCAGGGCGGCAGCAACGACAGCAGCGATAGATGCATAACCACTGGCCGTCGGATGGCCGTCGGCGCTTTCGGGATAGGGCATCTCGTGTGTCTCAAGAGCGTGCCGCAGGGCGGGAAGGGCATCGACGAAGTGGGCGTCCAGATCGCGGCTCCTTTCTTCGACCAGCCGTTGGAGTTCTGTTTCCGCCTTGATCAGTCGGCGAAGATCGGCGGACGGGTCGGTGATCTGAGGCGCAAAGACGAGCTCCTTCGTCGGGATCCAGAGTACGAGGAATTCCGCCCCGGAGGCGGCGGTCCGACGCGACATCTCCCCCAGAGCGCGTAGCGTCACCCGCAAACCTTCGTCGATGCGGGGGTCTGTCCTGTCCAATGGCAGCAAGCGTTTGGCAATGGTGAGTGTCGTTCGTGCGCCGACACCACCGTCGTAGATGGACAGATAGTCCGGATGTCGTCGGGCCCGCTGTCGGACGGCCTCCCAGGAGTTCTGCTGGCGACCGGTGAGCGCCGCTGAGCGACTGCCGAGATGGCGGACGAAGTGAAACAGGGCAGAGTGATCGCGCAGGACGTCGCGCAGGGGCGAGGGCTGCCCGCCCATGCGGGTGAGAGCTCGTGCCGCCGCCACCAGTGGTGTCGTCGCCTGCAGGTTGGCGATGCGGCGCTCAAGCGCCCGGTCCGGTGTGCGCAGGTGCGGGAGCTGGTCATGACCATAAACGAGGTCGAAGGTGTCATAGAGGTCATTGCCGGCGTAGAGGGCGGCGACGACGAAGCGGGGGCGTAGGGACAGGACATCCTCCCAGATCGCCAACCCGTGGACCGGGCTGTATCCAGAACAGGCGATGTTATAACTCGTCCAACCCGTCAGTTGTGTGAGCTGTCGCGGCCAGGCCAGATGGGGGGCGACACCATATCCGTAGGTCTGTGAATCTCCAAGGATGACGATGTCCGCCTGCGCCGGCACCGTGGTGTTGCGAAAGGACCAGGCATCGACGTCGGGATAGGCCGGATTCAGACGCCAGCCGAGACGCTCGTCGTGGACTCGGTGGTGGGCGACGAAGGGGCTGACCGGGGCCCACACGAAGGCGGCGGCGCGCAGAACCAGTTCTCCCGTCAACAAGCAGTACAACATCGCCACGAGGATACGAGCGACGTTTTTTATAGATCGGCGCACGGCGGAATCTTGCGGCAAATCCTTTAGCCGAAGCGATCGGGATCGAGCAGGTCGAGATCGAAATCAGGTGTCTGCCTTCCGACGATCTGGGCGACGATGCGCCCCGTCACCGGGCCCAGGGACATGCCGATCATGGCGTGGCCGGCAGCGATCACGACGTTGTCCCAGTTGTGCGGCCGGCCAAGGACGGGTAGCCCATCGGGTGTGCAGGGGCGCAGACCGCGCCAGATCTCCCGCACGACAAACTCCGCCGGATCCCACCCGGGCACGTATCGCGGCACAGCCTGCACGATGGCGTCGACACGCCGGCGATTGATGGTCAGATCGAGTCCCGCCAGTTCGAGCGTACCGGCGAAGCGCAGCCGGCCCTGGCCCAGGGGCGTGACGCCAACCTTCGCCTCATGCAGCATGAAGGGCACGGCTGGTGTGTCATCGGGGGCGGCGATCTCAATCGAATACCCCTTGGCCGGTTGAATGGGCAGGTGCAGTCCAAGATTGGCTGCGAGTTCCGGACTCCAGGAGCCGGCGGCGAGCACGAGTTGCTCGGCCTGAAATGCGCCCCGCGTCGTATCGACGACGGTCGCCTTCCGTTCCTGGCTACCAATATGCAGCACCTGTGCCGATTCGACGATTTCGACACCGGCGTCCCGGGCTCGTTGTGCCAGGCTGTGGACGAATCGCGCCGGACTGAGATGGGCATCCTGCGGGTAGAACACGCCGCCGATGCAGTTCACGGGCAGGTCGCCGAGATGGCGGGCGATGCCCGCGCGGTCGAGTTCTTCGACCTCAAGCCCTGCGTCGCGCATGTGGTGACCCTCTTTCACGGCGCCGGCAAGGCCCTGGTCGGTGTCACAGAGCAGCACACGACCACGTTCGCCGTATTCAAAATCGACACCGGCGGCGGCGAACTCCGCATACAGGGTCCGACTCGCCAGATGCAGATCGCGCAGCACCGGGATGGCCCGCTCCACGCGTGCTGCTGTCGCCGCCCTTCGGAAGCGCCAGAGCCAACGCAGCAGATCGGCATCGAGTCGGGGCTTGATATAGAACGGACTGTCTGGCCGGAACAGCCAGCGCAAACCTTGCGCCAGTGCCGCCGGTTCGGCGAGGGGCACGCAATGGCTGGGTACGATCAGACCTGCATTGCCATGAGAAGAACCAGAGCACACCGCGCCCTGATCCACAAGCACGACGCGGGCACCCGCCTGCTGCAGGAACCAGGCGCTACAGACGCCGACGACACCGGCACCGACGACGAGGACGTCCACTGGTCGAGGTTTCATCTTAGCCGCATTCCTTTCGTCGTGACTTTGCCACCGATGATTTTGTACGCAGGTCCGCCGCCCATCATTGCCTCACGGGCGAACTGTTGGCCACAACCAGGGCAGTGCAGAGATCCATCGGTGTGGTCTTCAGCGATACGCCCAGGTCGAACCTTCACCAGGCCACCGTCGCCGCCCTTCCAGTACTTGTAGAGCAGGGCACGGCACTTGGCGCAGTGGATGGCGATGGTGCGCGCATCGGCGGGGATCTTGTCCGCCATCGCCTTCAGTCGATGTCGGCGATACGGCTGGCGAGCCACGCCGAGGGCAAAAACACCAGGGTGCCGGCCACAGTGAACCACAGCGGATGGGGGACGGTGATCATGTTTCCCATTCCCGCCAGCGTCATCACGCCTCCCACAAGAAAGGCATAGAACGATCGTCCGCCGACGCGGGCGGCGAACCAGGCACCGGCGAAGGTTCCCACAGCGTAGGCGATCAGGACCATGCCCAGCGCCATGACCGGCATGGCATCGACGGCGGCGGCGAAGGCCTCGCGGTTCTTCGGGTCGAGACCCGCTGGCGGCGGATAGATCTGGTGCCCGATCCCCTGCAGCACGTAGACCATACCCATGGCCAGGACCAGTCCACCAAAGACGCCCAACAGTGCGCGGATCATGGAACGGGCTGATCGGAGAATGTGATGTAGGGGAAACACTCCGGAACGTGGCTGTCCCAGACGCCATGGGGGCTCCAGGCCCAACCCCCGTGATCGTTGCTGGGGGGTGCCTCCTTGTACTGATTGAAACGGGAGAAATCCATGCGCCACACGTCGCCATCCTTTGGTGGCAAGGCGCGCCCATCGCCCTGAGCCAGCGATTTCATGCCACGCCAAGGCAGGGCGAGTTCCACCGTCCAGCCACGATCCCGATCGCTGTTGTCGTTGATCGTGCCATCGGCGACGACCGCTGTCTTCAAGCCCGGCAGGTCCCAGTTCCAGTAGCCGGTGCGTGGGCCCCGCGGGTGGGGTTGGAAGCCGACGCCCGGAAAGGGTTTCACCTGGGGATGGTCCTTGGCGAATTCCGCCTGTTTGCTGTAACCCATCTTTTCGTAGGCGTCGTCCCAGATGAAGAAGACCTCATAGATCGTACCGAAGGTGTTGATTTCGAACTCGTAGTAGGCGCCGGCACCGGCGACAAAAAGTTCGACGTCGTTGTCCTGATAGATGTAGTCGTCCTGCTCCGTCAGCGTCGCCTCCAGGAAGGGCTCTTCCACCCAATATCCGACGTAGAGGTAGTCGTCATCCCAGAGCACGGCGGCGCGTGTGTCATGGACCCCGGCAACTCCATTGACCAGGTCGGAGAAACGGGGCGACCGCGGCGCCTGGGACCACGAATCCTCGTCCAGACGGCCGTCCACGGTGATCGGACCCGAGGCGCGGTGCGCGGTGTAACGCTCGATGCGGTCGTCGGGCCATGGGAAGACGTCGGCCATGCGGGTTCGCTCCCTTCGAGGAATGGCTTTGAGTTCAACGACTTTGGCGACGAAATCGTCGAAGGCATAATGGTCAGAGTTGTTGTCGCCCACATATCGAAAGGCCTCCTGGCCTTCAGGGTCGATCAACACCAGTGCCGGGTAATGCACGAGTTGCCCGTGAAACTGATACCCATCAGGGATCTCGAACAGGTCAGCCAGCGCCGTGTCCGGATCGCGATAGATCACGGGCAGTGCCGCGATCTCTGCGGCGACGGCTGCATCCGGCTCGAACCGACTCGCCAGATTCATCCTCCAGCCGGCGATCTCTTGATCCGTGTTGCTCCTCCGCCCGTGTCGTGTAGTCATGGGTGTGGTCAATAGCAGTAGGGACAGGTCGTCTTCAATGCAGGGCAACCCATTGCCCCGTGCATGCACCAACTCGAAGCTCCTGTCACCCACTGCCTCCTGCACGGTGAAGTCATCGTGCTGGAAGGGCACGCCGTCAGCGGCAGTCGCCGGGAGGGCGGCAAGCAGCAGCAGATATGTGAAACGACCCATGAAGGGGCTCCTCGGCTGATGGCGGATCATTGCTATAGGCCTAATTCGCGGATGACGGTGGGATCGTGACGCAGGGACTCCGCCCAGCGATTGCGCACCCCGGCGAGGTGGCGGAACAGATCCTGTCGCTCGGCGAGTTGGTTCACCCTCTCCCCCGGGTCGAGTTCGAGGTCATAGAGGGAGATGTCGTCAGCACCACTGCCCATAAGTTTCCAGCGGCCCTCACGAACCGCCCACAACATGCCATAGGTCCAGCACAGCGCCGCGTGGACGGTAGCCGTCGACGAGGTGATGACGGGGCCCAGTGGCTGTCCATCCAGGACGAGGCCCGTCGTCGACAGACCGGCGGCGTCGGCCAACGTTGGCAGCCAATCCAGACTCGACACCAGTTGCTGGCGCACAACGCCCTGCGGATAATGGCCAGGCCACGAGGCGATGCAGGGGACCCGAATCCCCCCTTCGGCGAGGGTGCCCTTGTGGCCGCTGTATGGCGTAGCGCGGCCGCCGGCAAGAGACTCCTCTTCGATGGAGTGACCATGATCGCTCAAGAACAGAATGATCGTGTCTTCGGACAAGCCCTGGGCCTCGATTGCGGCGACCACGCGGCCCACGGCTTCGTCGAGGACCTGCACACAGGCGGCGTAATGCCGGCGCCCTGGCTCTTCGATATGCGCCACTGCCTGCAGGCTGGCCGTGGTCGGCTGGATTGGATAATGAGGCTGGTTATATGGCAGGTAGAGAAAGAAGGGACGGCGGTGGTTGCGGTCGATGAAGGCTGTCGCTTCCCGGGTTACGAGATCCGGGAAATAGGTGCCCTCTTCGTGGTATGCTGCATCATCCTTCCAAAGTCTGTGACCGACACCGGCACCCCAGTGGTAGGTGTGGGAATAATTGTCGAGGGCGCCCACCTTGAAGCCCATGAACTCATCGAAGCCCTGGGACTGCGGGCTGTGATCGGCTGGTATGCCGAGGTGCCACTTGCCGAAGATTGCCGTGCGGTAGCCGTTGCCGCCAAGCAATTCGGCCAGCGTTGTCTCCTCTGCCTCGAGACCGACATTTCGTTGCAGGACGCGGGCATGCTCGCGCCCCGTCAGCAGATTGGCGCGCGATGGGGTACAGGCAGGGGCTGTGACGTAGTGGTCGGTGAAACGCACGCCCCGCGCCGCCAGGGCGTCGAGGTGCGGTGTGCGCAAGTCGTCGGCACCATAACAACCCAGATCGGTGCTGCCCAGGTCGTCGGCGACGATGAGGACGATATTCGGCTGTCGTCGAGGCGCTGCGTCGCTGAATGACGGTAATGTGAGCCCGGCGAGTCCGGTGCCCAGGGTGGCCAGGCACTGGCGGCGGGAGATGCCTGCGTCAGGCATGGGTGCCGGCGGTGTGCACGGCTCGCGATCAGCTGCTGTGCAGAAAGTGCATGATGTCGCCATCCTCGACGATGTAGTCGCGACCCCGCGTGGACAGGTGGCCGCGGTTGCGGGCCTCGGCCTCCGTGCCGGCGGCGATGAAGTCGTCGTATTTCATGACTTCGGCGCGGATGAAACCGCGCTCGATATCCGTGTGGATCACACCACCGGCTTCGGGTGCGCTGGCCCCCTTGCGGATCGTCCAGGCGCGGCATTCGTCCTCACCGACGGTATAGTAGGACATCAGCCCAAGAGCGTCATAGGCGGCGGCATTCACTCGGTCGAGACCGGGCGACTGCAGACCCAGCGCCTCAAGAAATTCGGCCCGTTCATCTTCCTCCTCGATGGCGGCGACCTCCGACTCGATCTGACAGGAGACGGCGGCGGCGCCAGCGCCGAAGTCGGTACCCAGCTCCTCTTCGGAGACGTTGTAGACGGCCAGCACCGGCAGGAAGGTGACCAGATCCAGGGAGCGTACCGTCGCCCTTTCGCTCTCTGTGAGGTCCAGTTCGCGCAGACAGCGATTCTCTTCGAGGCAGGCCATGGCTTTGTCGAGAACCTCTTTTTCGCGACCCTGTTCGGGATTGAGACCGGATTTCGACTCCCGTGCCAACCGTTCGAGGCGTTTCTCGACGAGTTCCATGTCGGCCAGTAGCAGCTCGGCTTCGAGATTTTCGCGATCCCGGTTGGCATGTACCGAGCCGGCGGGATGATAGACACCGTCGTCTTCGAAGGCGCGCACCACCAGGCAGACCAGATGGCAACGGCGTGCCGCTTCGAGCCACTCGTACGACTCGCCACCGGTTGTCGCGTCCGGACAGAGGACGAAGTTGTTTTCAGCGTACGCCGTTTTCTTCGGCTGGAAAATCCCATGCTACGCATCGACCCGGGGATCCCGCACCCAGGCGACACCTTCGATGGTTTCGCCGGGTTTGCGGCTTTCCGGCACGGCGCGACCGGTGAGGAGGGTGAACAGGGTACACTTGCCGGCTTGTGGCAGGCCGATGAGGGCGATCTTCATAGTCGACTGGGTTCTATCTCGGGAGGTGGAGGATGAGGGTGCAGGGGCATGACAGAATAACGGACCCGGAACCGGAAGGGTCCACAGTCACCTGCGATTGACATGTTCTTCGTAGTTTTGCTCCTGAAGCGGATGTCAATCCAACATTGCACGAAAGGTGTATCGTTCCATGCCCGAAAAGATCCGTGTCGGCGTCCTCTTCGGCGGCCGCTCGGCGGAACATGAAGTATCGGTCACCTCCGCCCGCTCCGTCCTCGAGTCGATCGATCGCGACAAATACGACGTCACCATGATCGGCATCGACCGCGACGGCAAGTGGCTCGCCGCCTCTGACGCGACACGATTGCTGGCGTTGGGGCGCGTGGAAGAGGGGGATCTCGACACCACACCGGTGGCCCTCGACTATGCAGGTCGCCGCGAACTGGTCACCCTCGATGGTAAGGGTAAGGGTAAGGGGGAGGCCGGGGCGCAGCTGGACGTCATCTTCCCTATCCTGCATGGACCCTTTGGTGAGGACGGCACGGTGCAGGGCCTGCTGGAGTTGGCCGGTGTCGCTTATGTCGGGGCGGGCGTACTCGGCTCGGCGGTGGGCATGGACAAAGACATGGCCCGCAGAGTCTTGCGCGCCGAGGGGGTGCCGCAGGTCGAGTATGCTTCCGTGCTGCGCAGTCGATGGCGGGCCGAGCCAGAGCTGGTCCGACACGAGTTGGAACGGGATCTCGGCTACCCCATGTTCGTCAAACCAGCCAATCTCGGTTCGAGTGTGGGCATCACGAAAGCGCATAACTCCACCGACTTCGACCTCGGCATGGACGAGGCGGCGCGATATGATCGCAAACTCGTTGTCGAGGCGGACGTCGGCGACTGTCGCGAGGTGGAGGTCGCCGTCCTCGGCTACGAGAATCCGGAGATGTCGGTTGTCGGGGAGGTCGTTCCGGCGAATGAATTCTATGACTACAGTGCGAAATATATGGATGACGACTCCGAACTCCACATCCCTGCCCGCATTCGTGCAGAGACGGCGGAAAAAGTGCGGCAGATGGCGCGTACCGTGTTCCTCGCCGTCGAGGCAAGTGGCCTGTCTCGCGTCGATTTCTTCGTCAGTCGCGACGAGGAGGAACACATCTACCTGAACGAAATCAACACGATGCCCGGGTTTACACCGATCAGCATGTATCCCAAGCTGTGGGCGGCGAGTGGGATCGACTATGGACAACTCATCGATCGGCTCATTCAGTTGGCGCTGGAACGCCACAAGGATCGACAGGACACAACCACGGATCGTGGCGCCGTCTGACGCGCCCGGTCGAGGGCCGCACCCACCTATTCTACTGGAGATCAGGAACCGTATTATGACGCAGATTTCGTCGGCAGAGATGCCGTCCGTGGAAGCGGATACCGTACCCCGTGGCATGATCAGCAACCTCATGTCGCTGACGTTGATGATCCTCGGTCTGCTGACGACGCTGGAGGGGGCTGACCCCGACACAACGTTGCCGGCGGCCGTGCTCGTCGCCGGGCCGTGGATGCTGGCGGCGGGTGTTTTTGGGTTTGCCGGGGGGATCACGAACTGGCTGGCCGTGAAGATGCTCTTCGATCGTGTGCCACTGCTCTATGGCTCCGGCGTGATTCCGAATCGGTTCCGGGAGATTCGGGCTACGATCAAGGGTCTGATCATGACCCACTTCTTCGACGAAGAGTATCTGCGTCGCTTCTTCGACGAACATGGGTCACAACTGACGGGGGGTGTGAGTCTCGAGCAGGAGTTGACGGCGCTACTGGCCTCTGATCAGGCGGACGAAGCGATCGAGGCAGAACTCGAGTTGCTCAAGCAGGGACCGATGGGCATGATGGTAAAGATGGCGGGCAACGACATGCTCAAGGTCATCATCAAACAGTTCATGGGTGGACTCGTAACGCGGATCGCACCTGTCGCTGAAGCTCGATTGCGCGACAAGGCCATCGATGTGCCGGCGTTGCGTGTGCAGGTGGATCGACTGCTCGAGGTGAAGTTGGAAGAGCTGACGCCGGAGATCGTCAAAGGCATGATGGAGCGCGTCATGCGCGAACACCTCGGCTGGCTCATCGTCTGGGGCAATGTTTTTGGCGCCGCCATCGGCCTGCTGTCCAGAACCATCGCTGTGCACTGGAATATCGGCGGCGTACCCTGATGAGTCCCCTGGAAGGGCCCTTCTGTCTCGAGGGACAGGTCGCCGTCGTCGTCGGAGGCACCGGGGTGCTCGGAGGCGCCATGGCCAAAGGCCTGGCCGCCGCCGGGGCAAAGGTTGCCGTCGTCGGCCGCTCCGTGGAACGGGGTGATCGGGTCGTTGAGGCGATCCTCGCCGCCGGGGGCCAGGGGTTGTTTGTTGCCGCCGATGCCTGTTTGCGACAACAGCTGGAATTGGCCCATAGTACAATTGCCGATGCCATCGGTGCGCCAGACATTCTCGTCAACGCTGCCGGAGGCAACGACCCGCGGGTCACGGTGACGGAGGAGTTGGCCTTCGAGGAGATCGAACTGTCTGCCTGGAACGACAGCTTCGAGCTGAATCTGGCGGCAGGCGTGCTGTTGCCCTGTCAGATTTTTGGTCCCCCCATGGTCGCCGCTGGCGCCGGGTCGATCATCAACATCGCATCGATCACGGCGCACGTGCCACTGTCGAAGGTGGTGGCCTATTCGGCGGCGAAGGCGGCCGTCGTAAGTCTGACACAATTTCTGGCGCGGGAGTGGGCGCCCCATGTGCGGGTCAACTCGATCACACCCGGATTTTTCCCCGGCGAGCAGAATCGCCGCCTGTTGTTTGACGAGAGCGGACAACCATCGGTGCGTGGACGGCAGATCCTTGGGCACACACCGATGGACCGCTTCGGCGAACCGGAAGAACTGATCGGCGCAGCACTGTTCCTGGCCTCACAAAAGGCGAGTTCTTTCGTCACCGGCACCGATGTACGCGTGGATGGTGGCTTTCTGGCAACGACAATTTAATTGTGCAACACAAGCAATAGAGAGGAACAAGAAAATGCCTGCACCCATCGCACTGCAGTTGTACACCCTGAGGGAGGCGGCTGCCGCCGACTATGAGGGCACGGTACGGAAGGTTGCCGACATCGGCTATGTCGGTGTGGAACCCGCCGGCTTTCCGGGGACGACTATCGAAGCGGGCAAGAAATTGTTCGACGATCTGGGCCTCGAGGTCTGCAGCGCCCACCTGCCGCTGCCAGTTGGTGACAAGGTGCAGGAGTCGCTGGAGACAGCTGCCGCCCTCGGCGTGACCCGCGTCGTCGCCGGCCAGGGACCGGATCAGTTCACCACCAGGGATCAGATCAAAGCCGCTTGCGACACCTTCAACGAGGCCAGCGCCAACTGCACCGACAAAGGGTTCGCCTTCGGCATTCACAACCACTGGTGGGAGTTTCTCGAAGTCGAGGGGGAACTCGTCTACAAGCAGATGCTCGAACATCTGGCGCCGGAGGTGCTGTTTCAGGTCGACGCGTACTGGGTGCAGACCGCCGGGCCAGATCCGGCGGCGGTGATCGCCGAACTGGGTAGCCGGGCGCCGCTGATTCACGTCAAGGACGGTCCCTGCACGCGCAAGGAGGACATGCAGGCCCTCGGGGAAGGCGTCACCGACTTCAAGAGCATCATCGATGTTGGCGAGCACGTGGACTGGTGGATCGTCGAGCTCGATCGCTGCGCCACGGACATGATGGAGGCGGTGGAGAAGAGTTACACCTTCATGACCGAGAAAGGGTATGCCCGTGGCAGATAAGGTCCGCGTTGGTCCACGCCAGTGTGAATCTGCAGATTCTCGAAGCGGGCAAGTGTGCGCACACGGAAAAGCCCTTCGCCGTCGACAAGGCCGAAGGACAGGCGGTGCTCGATCTGGCGCAGGCCAAAGGTCTGTGCACCGGTGGGGCACCCGATACGTTTCTTGGCGGCGGTCTGCAGACCTGTCGCAAGCTGATCGATGACGGCTGGATCGGCGAGCCCGTGGCAGCGACGGCCTTCATGGCCGCTCACGGCCCCGAAGGCTGGCACCCCAATCCCGATTTCTTCTACCAGAAGGGTGGGGGGCCGATGTTCGATATGGGTCCCTATTACCTGACGGCGCTGGTGAGTCTGTTGGGTCCCGTGCGTCGGGTGACGGGATCGGCGCGGGCCAGTTTTTCTCAGCGCGTGATCACCAACCCGGAGCAGCGTACAGGGGAACGGATCGATGTCGAAATCCCAACCCACATCACCGGCGTCATGGACTTCGCCAGTGGTCCCGTGGGCACCATCGTGACCAGCTTCGATGTGTGGAGCCACAATCTGCCCCGCATCGAGATCTACGGTTCCGAGGGTTCATTAAGTGTGCCGGACCCCAACACCTTCGACGGTCCCGT
>Ga0310124_10001879_pt1 | contig 14543 bp, 13 predicted proteins | sample CB11b_AW_Bot5_MG_FD_203507 | JGI IMG/M metagenome (GOLD analysis project Ga0310124, IMG submission 203507) | Marine microbial communities from Western Arctic Ocean, Canada - CB11b_AW_Bot5 | ecosystem: Environmental > Aquatic > Marine > Oceanic | place: Canada: Western Arctic Ocean | collected...
TCTCAAGAAACGTCGAATGTGGCCAGTATCGATCCAGAGACGCTGGCCGTGCAGCCGATCTTCGAGCACCCCTTCATAGACGGATTCGCCGCAAGCACGACAGCCATTCAGATCGGCAACGAGATGTGGCTGGGCACCTACCGTGGGGAACGGATCGCGTATTTCCCGGTGCGCGACTAGAGGCGACGGCCTCGGTCCTGTGGCGCAGGCCATCGGGCCTGCGATCGCACGGCTAAAGCCGTGCGCCGCGGCGCCCCAAGGGGGCCAGTTATTCTAGTCAGAGCCCTAAGTTGCCTCAGGAGACAAGAAGGGACCCTCCGTGTCAGATGAGGACGTCGCCGCACACTACACGAGCGCCGGGTTACTGGCCGCTATCCGCGACGGCGTCGCGAAACTGGGGAAGACACCGGCCACAGTTACGGGCGAGGATCTGGCCCCGGTAGACGAGTTCCACGTCGGGGGGCGACAGGCCTCGGAGCATTTTCTCGGGCAACTCGGCTTGACCCCGGACCAACACGTACTCGATGTCGGATGCGGCCTCGGAGGCAGCGCGCGATTCGCGACCACCCGGTATGGCTGTCGCGTGACTGGCCTCGATCTCACGCAGGAGTTTGTCGCGACCGGCAAGGTCTTGTGCGATTGGGTTGGCCTTGTCGATCGGGTCTCGCTGCGGCAGGGCAGCGCTTTGGCCATGCCTTTCGACGCGGAGGCCTTCGACGGCGCCTACATGCTGCATGTGGGCATGAACATCGCCGACAAGGACCGGCTGTGCGCAGAGGTGCATCGGGTGCTTCGACCCGGTGCCTGCTTTGGCATCTACGACCTGATGCGTAATGGGGAGGGAGAGCTGGCCTACCCCGTGCCCTGGGCCTCCACCCCCGAGACCAGCGTCGTCGAGACCCCGGAAGGCTACCGGCGCGCGCTGCGGACGGCCGGGTTCATCGTCACGGCCGAGCGTAGCCGGGCCGACTTCGCCCGAGAGTTCTTCGCCACCCTCAAGGCGCGCACCGCCGCCGCTGGCGGGCCAGCCCCGCTCGGCTTGCACATCCTAATGGGCGAGACCGCGCCGCGCAAGATCGCGAATATGGTGGGTAACATCGGGAGCGGCACCATCGCTCCGGTGGAGATCCTGGCCCGGAAGGCCCCGTAGCGGCGTCACGAGCCGCCACCTACCGCAGGCTACCGCTCGGCGTTGCGTGACCCGGCCAGGATATTCGGGAGTCCGTAGTTGCCTTCGTGGCAGGCGTACTCGTAGAGCGGACCGTCGCCCGTCGTCCATGGGGACGAACCAGACCAGGGGGTCGTCCACGTATTTTCATCCGCGACCGTGAACTGGTAGTCGAGCGTATCCGGCCCGACGCGGGTAAATCGCTCCACCACGCGCTGGGCCCCACTGAGATGCCAATTCGTGCCTCCCTGCGGGCCATCAGGGCCAGAAAGAAACAGGTAGGCGCGACTGCCGAAGTGTGTGGTTTCGATCACGAGCGTGTCGCCCTCCCAGTGCCCCCGTGAGTCGCCCGCGTACTGATCGATGCGCGGGTCGATGTGGGAACGCCCGTCCAGCGGGATGAAGCGCACATCGTGGATGTGTTCCTGGACGATGGCGACGACATCCGGTGTCTGCACGATCAGGTAGTTGTTGTTGTAGGCGGTGGGCAACGACGGCACACCGCGATACCAGATACACCGATCGCCCACATCGAACTGGGTGTAGGAGTCGGCGGGCGCGAGGCCTTCCCGCACGTCTTTGAGGTGACGACGCTCGGGTGAGTTGATGCGACGTTCGGCGGCCGCCGTCAACGCCGGCAGCCGACCATTGGGCGGATCGACGATCAGCGAGGTGCGGCGGGTGGGGACGACGGTTGTCCCACGATCGATCCAAAAGCTGTTGTAGGCTCCGATCGACCCGCCAACCGGGAGCGGTTCGGTGCGGACGGCACTGGGCGCGTTGGCGCGGGCGTTGCCCGCGGCGACCCGTTGCTCGACTTCCGCCGCTTCTTCCTCTGACAGGAACTCTTTGTCCGCCTGACCCACCGGCCGTTGCAGCGGCGTCACCGTGGCGCTGCTCCAGACCCCTCCGATGTCCGGGGCGCCCCAGGCTGTTCGGGGCATCGCGGCGCCGTCGCCCGGCGTTGCCTGGGCCCACACGACCGCTGGGCACAGAGTCACGCATAGTGCCAACGTCAGCGCGCGGACTGGATCAATCGGTCGGAGTACACGTGTCATCGCAGAGTCCTTTGCAGGTGAAGACCGGCCCTCGAGTGCCATCACGTGCTCGCGGTCTGGTCGGTCGAGGCTATCGTCCCTCGCAAGCCCTTGGCCTGTCTAGCACCCCGCGGTAAGATGGCGCCCATGAACAGACGAATGCTCCAGTCGACGTGCACGTCCGTCGTAGCGCTGTTCCTGACGGTGACCCCCGCCACGGCTCAGGCCCCGGCGGGCGACCCCCCGCCGCGGACGGCGTGGGGTGCGCCGGATCTGAACGGCGTATGGGATTTTCGTACCCTGACACCGTTCGAGCGTCCGGCCGAGCTGGCCGACCAGGAGTTCTTCACCGACGAAGACGCGGCGGCCTTCGAGGCCGATCGGCTGGCCGAGTTCGCGGTGCGCGACGACCAGGAACCGGCGGACATCGTCGGGAACTACAATCAGTTCTGGTTTGACCCCGGCAACAGAGTCAGCGAGACCAACCAGACGTCGCTGGTCGTTGACCCCCCGGACGGGCGCGTGCCGTCGTTGATTGCGGCCGCCGCGGCCAAGGAAGAGGCGGCGCGGCTGGCCCGAGAAGGTGTCGATCGTCACTCGCCGACCTATGGCGGGTTCGTCGACGATCTTGGCTCTGGGATGTTCGCCGTGCGGTGCATCCTCGGCTTCAACTCCGGTCCGCCGATGACTCCGGCCGGCTACAACCAAAACGTTCAGGTAACCCAGACCGAAGACCACGTTCTCCTCCTCAACGAGATGGTGCACAGTTCGCGGGTCATACCGCTCGACGGCCGACCGCACCTGCCAGACGGCGTCCGGCAGTGGATGGGCGACTCACGAGGTCACTGGGAGGGCGACACCTTGGTGGTCGACACGACCAATTTTTTGCGCGAGACGAGCTTTCGGGCCGGTGTCACGACGTCGGACCTGCATCTGATCGAGCGCTTTACGCGTGTGTCGGACGGGACGTTGCTCTACGAGGTGACGGTCGAGGATCCAAACACGTGGGCGCAGCCCTGGACCTATCGCATTCCGATGGTCCAGAGCGAGTTCCCGCTGTTCGAGTACGCCTGCCACGAAGGGAACTACGGCCTCTACAACATCCTCGCCGGGGCTCGCCAGCAGGAAGCCGTGGCCGAGGCGGCGGCTTCGAGGTAGCAGAGGCGACGGCTCTCCCATCTCCGACTCATGCGAATCCCGCTCGTCGTGCTGGCCGTGGGACTGGGCGTGGCCCAGTTGACGATGGCTGATGAGTTGCCCGGCGACATCATCGGTTTGTGGGATACCGGCGATGGCGCTCACGTGGAGATGTATGAACGTGACGGTCTGTATCACGGCAAGTTCATGCACTTCTACGAGGAACCGCCCGCCGGCGGCGTCGACGCGGAGAACCCCGACCCCGCCCTTCGAGGCCGCCCCCTCGTCGGTGCCGATTTCATCCTGAACTTCGTGTTCGATGGCAAGAAATGGAAGGACGGCCGGATCTACAACCCGGAGAACGGCAAGCATTACAAAGCTGACCTCGAGCTGGAGGACGGTGTTCTCAAATTACGAGGCTGGCTCGGCGTGCGCCTGCTGGGCCGCACCGTGAAGTGGACGCGCATCGACATCCAGTGAGTGCGCGTCAAATGCAGCGGGGTCTTTGCCGCAGGCGGCTGAAAGGGTCCGAGGAGATTTTCTGACGAGGCCTCTGTGTGCCAAGGCGTAAGGAGGGAGCAGCCAGGCGGGCTGTGACCGACGAAGCAACGCCGCCACACGGGCGCCTCGTCGGAAAACCTAGGGTGAGACGGTCCCGGTGAACTGGATGCGTATCTGCGGACGCACCTGCATGAGGCCGAGCATGACCACGGGTGGTTCGACGCCGTAGGTCGTCATGTCGAGGCGCACGTCACCCTCGATTTTGACACCCTGTCCGGACGGGGTCAGGGAGATCGGGAAGGTCACGGGCTGGCTGGCGTCGAGGATAGTGAGCGTGCCCGTGGCCTCCGCCCCTTGCCGAGACGTCTCGTAGCTCTCGAGTTGGAAGGTGATTTCGGTGAAGTCGTCCGGCCTCAGCGCGGTCAACAGGTGCTCGGTCATCTCCTCATTCGGACACGCGAACTCGCTGACGGGCACCGTGAGCGTGGCTGCCTGCACTCCATTCGCGAAGCCAGGCGCCGCCGTGCCGGAGCCGGGCGTTACTTGAGCCGAGCCCGTCACGGTACAGGTCCATCCTCGTATCGTCGACGTCCCCGACACGGTGAAATCGATGTCGGACTGCGCGATCGCTGGAGTGCTGTAGAGCAGCGCTACACTGGCCAACAGCACGATTACGAATCGTCCGATGCCCATTCGAGGCGATATCCTCACTACCGACATTTGCATCGTCCTCCGAGAGTGTGGCCGTCGCACGGCCACCGGCGCGCGACAATGCGCGGCCGCGGTCGAGGAGTGGGGCACTCGGGGTCCCCGCGGAGCGGCCGCGTGGGGTCCGGGGCTCAGCCCCGTCTAAGTAAGACGCCTACAGTCCGAAGCCAAACTCGTTGTGACGCATCATGATCGGATTCTTGCCCTCCATCACGAAGCGAGAGGTGATCTGATCGGTGCTCGTCGTACGGGTCTGACGCATCGCCATCTGGAATTCGTTGAGGATCAGCTGGATGACTCTGTCCACGCCGTCCTCGCCGAACCCGCCGAGTCCCCAGACGTAGGGGCGCCCGATACCCACCGCGTCGGCGCCCAGCGCCAGCGCCTTGAAGATGTCGTTGCCGCGGCGCACGCCACTGTCGATCATGACGGGCACTCGACCGCGGACCGCACCCACCACCTCCGGCAAGGCGTCGATAGACGACCACATACTGTTCACCGCCCGGCCACCGTGGTTCGAGACGAAGATGCCGTCGGCGCCGTGCTCGATCGCCATCTCGGCATCTTCGGCCGTGACGATGCCCTTCAGGATGACCTTCATGTCGCTGGCGTCTTTGAGTCGCTTCACATAGTCCCAAGTGTAGGGCGGACGCGGACCGGCGGGCCCCTCCAGCCCGGCGCGCATCGGCCGCTGATAGTCAGGCCGATGGTTGTGGCATTGCTGGCAGAGTTGAGAGTCGGTGCCCTCGCCGGACAACGTGCGTCGCTGTAGTTCCCGGTTGCTCCCGCCCAGCAGGTCGATGGTCCACACCAGGGCGGGGCACCCCGCGCCCGCCACGCGGTCGATGACCCGTTTGTTCACATTCCAGTCGGGCGTCGTGTAAATCTGAAACCAGTGCGGCTCACCACGCGCCTCGGCAATCTCGTCATATGACTGCGAGCTTTGGTGCGATTGGATCTGCAGCACGCCTCGCGCGCGAGCGGCCCGGGCCGCGCCGCTCTCGCCCTGTGTGTGGTACGCCTCGAGGCTCGCGACGGGACACAGAAACAGCGGCGAATCCCATCGTCGCCCAAACATTTCCACCGACGTATCGAGTCGGGTCGCCGGCTCGGCCCCGAGACGCCGGGGGCGCAGCATCAGACGCTGGAACCCCTCTCGGTTCGCCTTGCGCGTCTCGTAGTCCTCCACCCCCATGTGCAGGTAGTCCCAATGCTGAGGCAGATTGTTGGCATGGGCCGCGCGTTCAAAATCCCAGATGTTGACCGCGTCGTCGACCGTTTCGATGAGTTGTCCGGTCAGTTGGTCTTCCAGCGCATTTTGCGGCGGCATCACGGGATCTTGCACGGCCTGGGGACGGCCCTGAGCCGAAGACGGGAACGGCATCTCCGCTCCACACCCTGGACAGCGCATCCCGCCGGGCACAGAACCGGGCCGCGACTCGTGCGCCAGTACCTCCTGCCAGGCGGCCGGCAGGCCCTGATACGCCAGACCCAGCAAGGGGCTCGCCGCCAACAGTTTGACCAACTGCCGCCGACTCGCCGCGCGCTGCGAGAGACCTGTCTGTGATCCTCGTCCAGTCATCGTTGACTCTCCTCGAATGTCGCGATTGTGGGAATCGTCATGCCCACCTACGGCGGTGTCACGCGACCGCGCCGGTCGCGAACCGAGTGGTCCCGGCTGGGGGTTCGGTCCGCAAAGTGTAAACGAACGGTGGCCGAATGCACCAGTCGCACCAATGTTTTCGCGTTGACACGCTTGGCGCCACTTCGTACGCTGAGTTCCATTCTGGGAAGGAGACCTCTCATGCTCAATCGTCGACGGGCGTTCAGCGCCCTTGCAAGTCTTGTGGTGGCGGCGCTGGTGGCCGCGCCCGCCGGGGCTCAACAACGCGGCGCGCCGGCGCCACCGCCCGGCCCCACGATGGAACAGGCGCTCTCTGCCCTCGACGCCGCCCGCGGCGCTGCGGACACGGCCGGCGTCAAGCTGAGCTGCGCCGTCGTCGATTCACGTGGCGACCTCATCGCCCTGGCCAGGATGGACGGCGCGCGGTTCTACACCACTGATGTTGCCCGTGGGAAAGCCGCGCTCTCGGCCATGTTTGGACAGCCGAGCGGCAACCTGGGCACTTTCGCCTCGAGCCCGGCCTTCCAGAACTTCAACGAAGCGGCCCAGACGCCGCTCTATCCATTTCAGGGCGCACTGCCGATCACCCGAAACGGTGAGACGATCGGCGCCATGGGCTGTAGCGGAGCGTCGTCGCAGCAGGACGAAGATGCGGTCAGCGCGGCGCTGGACCGGTTTTGAGGACTGGTTTGAGGAGATGACGCAATGAAGAGCCTCCGATACTTGTCCGCCTTGCTCCTCCTCGGCGCGCTCACCGGCACCGTCGGCATCGCCCAGGGACCGGTCGAGGCGCTGACGCTGGCCGAAGCCCTGGCCCTGATCGACGCCACCGAGACGGCGGCGGCCGCGAAGAACCTGCAACTCAGTGTCGCCGTCGTCGACGGCCGCGGCGACCTTATCGCCGTGACGCGGCTGCCCGGAGCGCGACCCACCACCACCGATACCGCCATCGGCAAGGCCATGGTCTCGGCCATGACCGGTCGCCCGAGCGCCTCGACGACCGGACAGGGGCAGAATGCGCTGTATCAGAACCTGAACGACAGCACCGGTGGGCGACTCCGGTTCTTCCAGGGCGCGGTGCCGATTCTGCGAGACGGCTACACGGTGGGGGCCATCGGGGCCAGCGGCGCGTCGGCGCAGGACGACGAGGACGCGGTGACGGCCGCGTTGCGGGCCGTCGGAATCCGGTAAGGACACTGACCAAAATAACCTTGCCAACTGGGGCGTCGCGGCGCCGTCTGACAAGGCGTGAGGAGCGCGCATACCGGGAGTATCTAAGTGACGAACAACGATGGTGGGCGCGCTGCCCCGGCGGCCCAGTTGGCAAGGTTATTCTGGTCAGTGTCCTAAGTAGCGTCAGTGTGCCTCTCGAACCCAATACCACCCTCGGGGCGTACACCGTCACCGCCAAGATCGGCGAAGGCGGCATGGGAGAGGTGTATTAGGCCATCTGTTTCCTGGACCATGAAGACAATGTGGACGTGCTGCGCGGTCGGGAGTAATGTCGTCGATTCGGTCTCAGCTACAACGACGGGCCCTACGTCGTGTTCATGCACAAGCGGCCGGACCTGCTGGATGGGGATGATGAGATAGTCGTCGTGCGGATGGGGGGCATCGATCCAGAACGGGTCGGGAGCGTCCTGAATCGATTGTCGCAGGGTCTGACGACGACCGGCCGAGTCGGTACCGGCGGTCTGGTCTACGAAGAGATCAACAGCGGGTGCTCACCCTGGTCGAGACCTACCCCGAGGGCGCCCGCGCGTTTCTCAGCACGTTCCTGGGTTTGTGACCAGCGTGGGGAGGGAAACGGGGGCGGCGCCCCATCGGGACGAGCCCCCATTCCTTGAACGACGCGTTAGTGCGTATCCCGAGCGCCTCCGCCTTCGACCGGCAGCGCCATCGCCGCTAACCCGTTTCGCAGCTGGATGATGATGAACTGCCGAACCTCGTGCGTCCAACTCGACGTCCCGTAGCGCGTGAGGCTCGGAATCTCCACGGACCCGATCCGGTGATGGCCCCGCGCCCGCAAGCTCGCCAGAGGATACACTGGACCACTCACGGAAAAGGTCGTTGTCTGCTAGGAGGTGTCTATGAGGTGGCTCAAGTTGGTCATCGGTGTGACGCTCGCGTGCAGCGTGTTCTCCCTCGCCGGCATGGCGCAGACGCGCGCAGCCACCGCCCGTCCAGCCGATCGCGTGCAACCATTCAACCAACTGGCTGGCCCGAGAATTGACGTGCCCGCAGGTCCTGAAGGAATAGCCCCGCTCAGGGAGTTCTGCCCTGAGCGCACCGACACCTGCCGGAATTATTGGGCCTACACCATCCACTTCGTGCGGAACTACACGATTCCGCTCCGCGACAAAGAACTGCTCATTCTACGGACCGCGTGGCTCTCTCGTGGTGACTATGTGTGGGGGCGGCACAACCTCATGGGGCAGGACGCCGGGCTGACCGAAACGGAGGTCGCGCGTATCACCGACGGACCGGATGCGGCGGGCTGGAGCGACTTCGACGCGGTGCTGCTCAGAGCGGCCGATGAGCTGCACACGAGCCGCTTTATCTCCGAGGAGACGTGGCGCGCCCTCGGTGAGCGGTACACCCAGGACCAGCTCGTCGAGCTTGTGCTGATCGTTGGGAACTACACTCAGCTCACAATGTTTCAGAACACCCTCGGCGTGCAGCTCCCGCCCGACGTGGAGGGGCTTCCGCAGGACTCCGTTCGGTGACCGGGCGGTGGCAGCGTCGAGAAAACCGTGAGGACCAGAGTTTCTGTCATGTCGCGCGTGCGTCAGGCGTTCCCGCGGGAACGTCGTTGCACGACGCGGTCGCGGGTCCCGGGTTGATTAGGTGAGGAGGAAACGTCATGAGAGTCATTGCAGCCGTTGTAGGGTTTGTAACGTTACTCGCGGCGAGTCCCGTGCAGGCGCAAGGCACCGCGGTGTCGTCGGAGCCCTTCAAACTCGGGACCTTTCAGATCGAGGCGGGCCCTCAGGTCGGCATCGTCCTGCAGGACCGGTACATCATTGAACTGGACCGCGCTAACGAGGCCTTGCAGGTCGACCCCGCCTTCGCGCGGGTCTCCATGCCAGCCGACATGCTGGAGCTCATCGGGCAGTATGATTACGGACTCAAGTATCGGCTCTACGAGATCGTCACCGATGCCGTGACGCACAATCGGCTGAGCGGTCAGCAGAGGCCCCCCTACATCCACGAGGTGGATGACATCCGCACCCTGGCCCCAATTCTCTATCCAGGCAAGATCCTGAACGCGGCCGGCAACTTCTACAGTCACGTGTGCGAGGGGTGCAGCGCGGAAGAACAGGCGGAGAGCGACCGGGAGCACCGGGCGAATCGGGGTATCCCGTATCTGTTCCTCAAGCCGTCCCGAGGCGCCGTGATCGGGACCGGCGAGTCGGTCATCATTCCGCCCGGTCGGGAGCGCATCGACTGGGAGGTAGAATTCGGTACGGTCATCGGCCGGCCGGCCAGCTACATTTCGGCCAATGAGGCCCAGGACTATGTGTTCGGCTACATGGTGACCATCGACATCTCCGATCGGGGTGGGCGGCCCGAGCCGCGTTCTGACTGGTTCGTCGGGAAGGGACACGACTCGTTCGCGCCCCAGGGGCCGTGGATCGTGCCGAAGGAGTTCTACGGCGATCCGATGGAGCGGCTCCACCAGCAGCTGACCATCGATGGTGTGACGGTGCAGGAGGCTGGGGCCAGTGACATGATCCACTCCATCTGGGAGTTGATGGAGTACGCCTCATCCATCATCACGCTGTTTCCCGGTGATGTACTCAACAGCGGCACCTCGGGCGGTACTTCGTCCGGCGCGTTCGCCGAGGGTACCCGATCGGGCTACCTGCAGGCGGGGGAGCTGATCGAGGCCAGCATCGACGGTATCGGCACGCTCCGGATGCCGACGGTGGCGGGTGACCCGCTGCCAGACGACCTCACTGGATCTCAGCTCCCGCCCGCTAGCAGCAACCGGTGAGCAGGCGTCCGGTGTTCGGGTCGTCTGACGAGCGAAGCCGTCACTCCGGTCACCGGAGCCACGGCTTCATTCGTCCACGTTTTACACGTGGCAGGATGCTGAAGAACGACAAGAGGGGTTCTCTGGCAAGCCGTTCGTGTGGCAAGGCGCAAGGAAGGAGCATGCAGGTGGCATGTGACCGACGAGCCAACGCAGTCCACACGGACGGATCGCCCGAAAACCTCTAGTGGCCGTCGCCGCCGGGGGCGGCACTCGGCATCGCCACCGCGGCGATGCCGTTGGCCAGCTGCACGATGATGTACTGGTGCCCGTCGTGCACCCAGCTCGACATGCCATACCGGGTGACGCCCGGGATCTCGATACCGCCGACCCGGTCGCCGGTCTGCTTGTCATAGGCGTAGAGCATCGGGGTGTTATCGGCGCTGAGTCCGCCGGCGACCAGCATCGTCGGGGTCACGACCATGGCCGTGTTGCCGCCACGGCCTCGGTTGACCTCGATCCCGTCTAGCCCCTGCACCAGCGGGTGATTCCGGATGCGGTCCTGCTGCGCCTGGGATGCGTCCGCGTAAGGAACGGCCCAGAGGTGGTCGCCGGTGTTGACGTCAATCGCCGTGATCCGGCCGACCGGTCCCTTCCAGATCGGCAGCCCGTCGATGGTGAACTGCTCGATGCTGCCCCGCACGGTGGTGGACACCGCCGCATAGTTGCTGTGGGTCGTGCCCGACTGCTCGAGTTCGTCGAGCGGCGAGTCGACCGCCGGCATGATCTGCAACCGGAAGCAGTTGCTCTGTGAGCTGGTGAAGATGATCCCGTTGACCGGGTCACCTACCGCCGGTCCCGTGATATTGGTGCCGCCTCCGCCGCCCGGGCAGTTCCAGGCCGGGCCGGCTGGGTCGTCGATAGTGGTGGGCGGATCGAACAGCCCGTTGAACAGGTTGTTCTCCAGCGCCACCTGCCGCGCCATCTCCTTGATCTCCGGCGTGTAGTCGATCAGGTGGTCCTCGGTGCGACCTTGGAGGTCGTACGGCGCCGGTCGGGTGGGGAACGGCTGCGTCAGCGACAGCTTCTCACCCGGCACGTTCGACGCCGGCACCGGGCGCTCGTCGATCGGCCAGATCGGCTCGCCGGTCTCGCGGTTGATGGCGTAGAGGAACGACTGCTTGGTGGCCTGGAACAGGCCCTTCACCTCGCGCCCGTCGACCGTTACGTCCATCAAGACGGGCGCCGTCGGCGTGTCGTAGTTCCAGATGTCGTGGTGCACCATCTGGTAGTGCCACCGCCGTTCACCGGTGTCGGCGTCGAGGGCGAAGATGCTCGTGCTGAACAGGTTGTCGCCGGGGTGGTGTCCCCCGTAGTAGTCGATGGTGGCCCCGTTGGTCACGATGTACACCAGCCCGAGCTCGGGGTCGGCCGACATCGGCGCCCAGGAGGACACGTCGCCGATGGTTTGCCACGCGTCGTTCTCCCAGGTCTCGTGCCCGACCTCGCCGGGCCGTGGCACGACGTGGAACTTCCACTTGAAGTCGCCGGTGCGCGTGTCGTAGCCGAGGATGTCGCCCGGGACGTTCTCGACCCGGGTCTGCAGATACCCCTGCTCGGCGGAGTTGCCGACGACCACGGTGTCGTTGACCACGATCGGCGGAGACGACGCGGTGACATAACCGATTTCGATCGGGATACCCTGACCGGCGTCATACGGCCGGTCCATGCTGATCCACGGGCCCCAGTCGGAGATCAGGTCCTCGACCAGGTCGACCGTGCCACTCGGCTCGAAGCCGTCGATCGGCACCCGGCGGCCCCAGTTCTCGATGGGTTCGCCGGTGTCGGCGTCCAGCGCGTGGAGGAAGAAGGCCGGCGAGGTGATGAAGATCACGCCCCGTCCGTCGATCTCGGTATAGGCGATGCCCTTGCCGTAGCCCTTCCGCATCGAGTAGTCGTGGCGGAAGGTGCTCGGCTCCCGGAAGCTCCAGATCAGGTCGCCGTTCGATGGGTCGAGCGCCACCACGTGACGCCGGTCGCCGGCCACCGTGATCATCTTGCCGTCCACATACGTGGGCGTGGCCCGCGCCGTGCTGGGCCCGAAGCTGGTCGCACTCCACTCCCACACGACCTCGAGATCGTTGAAGTTCTCCGCGGTGATCTCGTCAGCAGGGGTGTACCGAGTGTGCCAGGCGTCGCCGCCCAGATAGGTCCATTGTCCGTCCGCGGTTCCTGGCCCCTGGGCCGTCGCAGCGCTCGGCGCGAGCAGGCCGCAGGTCACGGCCAACACGAGCCCGAGTCCGAGTGTCACAGTGCGAGTGGCCCTACGTCGTGGGTCGGCTTTCATGGCAGTAACTCCTGTAGTCTGGTCCACGCATCCGAGCACCCGAGCGCGGTAACCGCGCAGCCATGGTAGCAGCCGGCACGGACATATGCGACCGAGCGGACACTTTGACGGGGGTGGAACGGAGCGGGCTCAGGCCGTCGTGCGGTCCACCCACTGCGCCATCTGTTCGTTGTAGCGCTCTCCGACCGCCGCGTCGGGAGGAAACAGCGTCTCGAGCTGGGTCATCTCGGTCGGCGAGAGCGAGATCTCCACCGCAGCGGCGTTGCTTTCGAGATACGCGCGCCGTTTCGTCCCTGGAATGGGAACGATATTGTCGCCCTTGGCGAGGAGCCAGGCGAGGGCAATCTGTGACGGGGGCACCGCGCGCTCCGCGGCGAACACCTCGAGATGTTCCAGCAGCGTACGGTTCGTGGCCAAGTTGTCGCCCTGGAAACGCGGCAGCCGTCTCCGCAGGTCTTCATCGTCAAGGGGGTCGAGGCTGGAGACACGCCCGGAGAGGAAGCCACGACCGAGTGGACAGAACGGCACGAAGGTGACCCCAAGCTCGCGGCAGACCGGCAGGACCTGTGTTTCCGGGTCACGCCACCATAGTGAATATTCGCTCTGGACGGCCGTGATCGGGTGGACATCGTAGGCGCGACGAATGGTTGCCGGCGCCGCCTCAGACAGTCCGATGTGCCGGACCTTGCCGGCCCGGACCAGTTCGGCCAGGGTGCCGACCGAGTCCTCGATCGGGGTCTTCGGGTCGACGCGGTGGAGATAGAAGAGATCGATGACGTCGATCTTGAGACGTTGCAGGCTCTCGTCGCACGAGCGACGGATCTCTTCCGGCGACCCGTCGAGACCGCCCGGACGCCCCACGGCGGCCGCCTGAATGCCACACTTGGTGGCAAGTACGACGTCCTCTCGCCGGTCGGGGATGACTCGGCTAAGTAGTAGCTCGTTGGCGCCGTTGCCGTAGATGGCGGCAGTATCAAGAAAGTTGACCCCGAGGTCGAGGGCCCGATTCAGCGTCTTGACCGACTCCTCGTCGTTGCCGGGGCCGTAGCTCTGCGACATGCCCATGCAGCCGAGGCCAATCGCGGAGACTGCGATGTCGCTCTTTCCCAATGGTCGTCGCTTCATGGGCTGATCTTACCCGGGCGACCTGAGTCGTCCGTGGGGTTCAGCGGGCGCCGGCGATTCACCACGACTCGCACGGCTTGACGGCTGACCGCGCCGCTCCCAGTGGCGGTATACTCAGGTACTTTTCAACCTCGTCTGTTTGTGGGCCCGAGGAGGGCCAGGCCGACCATCTTGGTCGAGCCGGGAGCACCGATTGATGACATATGGGAACGTCCTGGGGACGATGACGCTCCTGCTCGCGGTGGCCGGCGCGGCCGCCGCGCAGCCGCCGGAGCTGGTGCGGCCCGCCCACGAAACCCTCGAGCCGGGCACGCGCACCGATGACCTTGGCATCACCATCGGCATTCCGGCCGATCACCCTGGTCGTCGTTACCCGGCGTCCCAGGAGTTCCCGACCGGGCCCGAGGTTGGCGAGCGTCTCCCGTCGTTCTCGTTGCCCAACCAGCATGGCCGCCTGGTCGACTACCACGCCGACCGGGGAACCTCGAAGTCGATCGTGGTGTTCTACCGTTCGGCGGTGTGGTGACCGTATTGTCGAACGCAGCTGGTCGAGCTGCAAGACAACCTGGAACTCTTCGAGGACGCCGGTATCCGCGTCTACGGCATCAGCTATGACAGCCAGGAGCAGCTCCTGGCGTTCGCCGACCAGTATGACGTGACCTACGACCTGCTATCGGACACCGCTTCGGCCGTGATCCGTGAGTTCGGTATTCTCAACACGCTGGTCTCACCCGACGACCCCGAGCAGGCGGCCGGTCGCAGCTTCTACGGCGTGCCGTTCCCCGGCGTCTAAGTGACAGATGAGAACGGGGTGGTCACCGAGAAGTTCTTCCACCGGCACTACGCCACGCGTGAGTCGGCCGGCGCCATTCGCGACTCGGCCCTGGGCGAGATTCTGGCGCGTCACGAGGTGCCGGCCA
>Ga0310124_10001880_pt1 | contig 14540 bp, 12 predicted proteins | sample CB11b_AW_Bot5_MG_FD_203507 | JGI IMG/M metagenome (GOLD analysis project Ga0310124, IMG submission 203507) | Marine microbial communities from Western Arctic Ocean, Canada - CB11b_AW_Bot5 | ecosystem: Environmental > Aquatic > Marine > Oceanic | place: Canada: Western Arctic Ocean | collected...
CAATAATGCCTGCATTAAGATCAGCATCGATGGCCATTTGTTTGCCCGGCATGCCATCCAATGTAAATCTGGCAGCAACTTCACTAATCCGCGTTGCCCCTTTGGTAACGACTACGAATTGAATCACCACGATAATCACAAAAATGATCAATCCGACGATGATTCGCTCTCCGGCCACGAAGTCGCCAAAACTATGGATGACACCCCCCGCCGCTAAATCTCCATCGGTTCCAGCACGCGTTAGAATAAGCCGAGTAGATGCAACGTTGAGGACCAGCCTGGCAAGTGTTGTAGCAAGAAGTAGCGATGGAAAAATGCTGAATTCTAATGGTGTACGAACGTAGATTGTTGTCAGCAGAACGATTACCGCCAGCGTAATATTGGCGGCTAAGAGTAGATCCATTAAAAACAAGGGTAGCGGGACCAGAATCACCAGAATACTGGCAATGACGCTGATCGGAAGGATCAAGTCTCGGGCATGCCAAAATCGTGACATACAGTGATCGTTCAGCTGGCGGAAGGGCAGCCGTCAATTTGTAGGAAACTTAGGAAATGAAAGGGAAAACTCACAGAAAAGAAGGGCGAATCGTACTTAACTCGCTTATCAGTGTCCAGGGCGGTTTCTCTTCAACAGGCAACCTGAGATTGCCGGTGGAAAAAATCCGATAATCCACTACTATTAAAGGGGGCAGACGTGAATGACTGGTTCGACTGTTTAAACGGAGCCGCCTTGGTTCGGTGGTCTGCTGAATCAGACAAACTTCTCATCGGCCGCAAATTCAAACAGTCGTAAAATCCGTACTGCGTTCTTCAACGGCCCAATGTCAGAACAACCACGCTATCATAGCTATCCCTTTTGGTGCCCACGATTTTGGCATGGCATGCTGTTGGGAGACGTATTACGTTTGTTCCGCAAGAATCGGGTGCGAATCCATCCGACCTTGATTCCCATGGCTGGCGCGGTCACTTTTTTCTCGGCTTTCAATTCGGTAGCTTACCGCGTTCAACGGGCGATTTTTGATCGCCGTATTTTTGCTACCCCCATTGATCAACCGCCTGTTTTTATCATCGGCCATTGGCGAAGTGGTACGACGCATATGCATGAGTTATTGGCTCATGATGATCGTTTTGCTTATCCGACGACATACGAATGTTTTGCACCCAGCCATTTTCTCCTCACGGAATGGTACATGGCTCGATGGACTGGTTTTTTGATTCCTTCACAGCGACCGATGGACAATATGGCAGCAGGGTGGAATCGGCCTCAGGAAGATGAATTTGCAATTTGCAATTTAGGTGGACCATCGCCTTATCTTCGTTTGGCGTTTCCGAATCATCCTCCGGTACATATGGGTACGCTCGACATGGAGGATATCGATAAGAGTGATCTGGAAAGATGGCAAGCCGCACTTGATTATTTCGTGCGTGCACTGACGTTTCAAAAACGGAAGCGTTTGATTCTCAAATCGCCAACTCATACTGGCCGCGTTGCAGTATTAGCAAAGATGTTTCCCGGTGCGAAGTTCGTACATATTTCGAGAAATCCCTATGATTTGTTTGCGTCGACGGTTCGACTCTGGAAGTCTTTAGAGCAGGTTCAAGCATTTCAAACACCACGGCATGATTATCTGGAAGAATATGTTTTCACATGCCTCGAACGAATGTATGAGGGGTTTCATCGCCAACGGGAGCAATTAAACCCGTCTCAGATATACGACATTCGATACGAGCAATTAGCTCAAGACCCGATAGGTCAAATAGAGCTTGTCTATAAACATCTTGAATTGGGTGATTTTGAACCGGTACGTCCCAAGTTGAAGGCCTACGTGGAATCACAAAGTGGATATCAGACAAATCGTTATGAAATAGGACCAGATTTGAGTCGTCGCATTGCAGACCGGTGGTCAAATTATATTGAGCGTTACGGTTATTCTGAGATTGGCGCTTTGCCGTAAATACAAGGGAAATAGCACAAATCTTTGTGTTTGAGTCCCGGCAGATCCTGTCGGCCGTGTTGTGGATTATTTGACGTTGAGCCCGCTGTAAATTACTCTGTAATAATGGGCGCGAGCTAGTTCTTACCAAATTCCCTTGGGATTTCATCACTGCGGGGCGGGCGCTCAGGTTTCACTGGTCAGGGCTCGAAAAGATAACCAGAGACTTTTGTAGACAGGATGTGTTGTGTAATGGGCATCACGGCATTCTGAAATCAGAAAAGTAACTTCCTAGTCCTCGCATTGAAATCTGACACCTAATAAATGTGAGTTGTCAAACATTCTTAATTTTTGTGCAATGGGCGACAACGACCTTGTCGATCATTTTGATCGTCGCCATGCCAGGCGATTCTTGGAGTGCCGTAAGTGAGGACCGAGTTCTCGTATTATTTAACTCGCAGGGCCCTGATACAAACGGTAGTGGCAACTCAGACAGTCAGGATGTCTTTAACTATTATCGTATGAGGCGGCCGGATGTGCGCGGTTTCGACTTCAACGACAGTACACTTCTTCCGGGTGATATTAGCTATACGGACTACCGTTCCAAGATTCGCGATCCGTTACGAAGTTTTCTCACGACCAATCACCTTGAACAGCAAACGGTTGTTTTAACGCTGACCCGCGGCCTCCCCCATCGGATTCAAGATTCAGATTCTCCAATGATTGGTGATTCTCCCGGAGGGGCCACCAATGAATTTCTTAGCGACGATATTACGTATGCATCGGTCGACGGAGAACTTCCTCTATTGTGGCATTCACTTGACACGAACGAGGCAGGTGGAGCAATGGATTCTCATTCTGACAATGTAATCCTCAACCCTTACCACGGTAAATTTTCGGCAATCACAAGCTTTGATCGATCGGACATCACGTCGGCACGTGCATTTCAACGATTACATGGGACACACGACGCATGGCGCATGAAAGACATTGTTCTTGGCGGGAGAAATACGGATGCTGGCAATGTGTATTTAACGGCTCGCTTGGATGGCAACAGCGTCAAAGATGTACAGGGTATGATCGATCGTGGCTTCTACGTAAGTTACAACTCGTTAGATGATACAATCGTGATCGACGAAAACGCGATGGGAATACTCGATAATGAAAAGTTGTTTGTGGGCAATCTCGGTTATTTGGGCGATGACTATGACGATGCCGAAAAACTTTTATCTCTGACGTATCCGCGCGTTGAGTTCAACCAGGGCAACGAATTTTTAATAGGATCCGGCCCTGGGTTTACCGGTGCGCCAACGATCAACACCCAGGTTATTCATGACAACGTGGCGGCACTCATCAGCTACGGTGGTAACCATGAAAGTGCTTCCAACGAAGGCTTTCTGGATACATTTGCTGGCCAACTGGTTGCCGGGGCGATCATGAATACTTTGGAAAGTTATAACGGCAAGAGTTTTGGAGGTCAGGACGGTTTTTTTGACCAGGGCCAACTTTCCCAGTGGATTGCGATCGGAGGAACATTTGGTATTGGAAATGTATGGGAGCCATTTGCATTCTCGCTTCCTGACAATGAGGTATTGTTGGATAACTTTCTCTTGCGGGGAAGAACTTGGGTTGAAGCAGCCTGGTCGAGTATTCCCTGGCTAAGCTGGCAGCAAACTGCCATAGGTGATCCATTGGCAACGGCTATCGTGATCGACGATCCTCAAGAAATTGTGTGGACCGGTAGCGATGTCTCGGGTATGCCGGGAGATGGAATCCATTGGAGTGATCAGAATAACTGGATTCGAGCTGGTGATGTTGATCAGGATTTTCAGCATGGCGACACCGTCATTCTGGGAGATGGATCAGCACAAATGGATATTGAGTTGACAGAAGATCGTATCGTTGAATCCATGACAATCGAAGCGCCGTATCGACTCAGTGGTAGTACGCTCGTTCTGCGGTCTGGAAACTTAACAGTCGATGATACTGTTCAAGCAGCGATTGATTCGAATGTGTTTGCAAGTCGTGGTCTTGTAAAAAAAGGAGGCGGTACACTGCTGCTCAATGGTGTTGCGCCTCGTGTTAAGATTGAAGCCGGCATGCTTGGTGGTACAGGTGATGTGCGAAGTATTGAAGTATTGGATCAAGCGATTCTTTCACCAGGCGAGTCGGTGGGGACCATCACGGTTACTGACGATTTAACGTTGAGTGACGGTGCAACGCTGCAGATTGAGATTGGCGGATTTATGTCTGAGACGGAATATGATTCCGTTGAGGTGCAAGGCCACGCTCAACTGGGTGGCACGATCGACGTGATGACCATTGGAGCGTACGATCCGCAGTTGGGAGAGAGTGCTAGGGTTTTGAATGCAAATGGTGTGTCGGGCGCATTTGATCGTGTCAATGGAGTTGATATCGATTCAATGCGATCCTATGCAGTCACGTATACTTCGTCGGGAGTTGATATAACGGTGGCGCAACGAGGCGATTCTGACTTGGATTTGGATGTTGATACATCGGATATCACTGGAGCGATTATCAACTTTACGAGTGTTGGCGGCGAAGGTAAGCTCTGGGTAGATGGCGACTACGACGGTGATGGGGACGTTGACGTAGTCGACCTGATGGATGCCATAATGAACTTTAGTGGAGCCGCCAGCAGTAGTATTTTCGTTAGCGTAGTGCCGGAGCCTGATTGTCGTGCATTGGTCATGTTGCCTGTTGTTGTCCTGCTGTTGCTTCGGCTATCTCGTCCTCAATCGCATCGTCGCTTTACTGTTTAGAAGTAGGTGATGCGTTGCGCAGATTGCCAGCAAACTCTCTTATTTCAGTTTGGCGTTGATGTTCATACAGTATCAGCCTGCCTCCCTGATTTCAGACAGTGTTTTTCCTGTCAATTGATAGACGTATCTGAGGACCTCCGCGATTGCAGTGTATTGTTCGGTGGGAATTGTCTGGCCGACTTCGAGGTGCTGGTAAAGTGATCTTGCCAATTCTTTTTTTTCGACAACCGGAATATCGTTTTCCAATGCCAAACGGCGGATGCGTTGGGCAATTGCACCGGCACCTTTTGAAACTACAACGGGTGCCACCATGGATTGAGGATCGTATTGGACTGCGATTGCTAATTCGGTTGGGTTGGTGACAATTACATCGGCTTGGGTTACAGCACTGCTGATGTGATTGAGGGCGAGGTGACGTTGTACCGTCCGGCGGCGGGCTGAAATCTGAGGATCACCTTGGAGGTTTTTGATCTCTTCATGTACTTCTTGCGGTGTCATCCGCAAGTCACGCTCGTATTTCCAACGCTGAAAGGCATAGTCCAACAAGGCTAAGAACAGGAGGGCACCACCAATTTTGATCACGGTCCAGCAGAGAAGCTCAAATAAGAAAGCAGTCATCTCTCGGATCTCAAAATTGGCGAGTTTTAGAATCGTTTGAAATTCAGACCACACTGCCCAGTAGGCCACAGCCGTCACGGTCAATACTTTCAACAGGCCAAATGTAAGTCGCATCAGACCTGAGATTGAAACAATCCGCTTGATGCCTTGAGTTGGATTGATGCGCTGCAGATCAAAGGAAAGTTTATTGGGTAGAAATAAAAATCCAGTCTGGGCCACATTGACAACGACAGCCAATAAAACCATCAAACCCAAGATTGGTAACAGTGCCTCGGCCAAGCCGAAGATAATAACCAGCATTTCCTGGACCGTTGCGCCTGTGTCGATTGATAACCACGCCTCTCCACCCAGGTGCCGATTTGTTAAACCCAGCATGAACTCCCCAATTTTTTCTCCCAGCGCCATCAAGCCAATGACCGTGCCAATCAGTAACATGGCTGAAGACAGGTCATGGCTTTTAGAGACATGACCCTCTTCACGGGCCTTTTGGCGCCGATGCGGCGTCGCCGGTTGTGTCTTTTCACCGAGCTGTTCAGGCATCAGAGTGATTCATGACTTGGGGAAAATGGGAATAAATACAACAGCCGAAGTAAAATAGAACTTCGAAATTTAAAAAATGACGTAACTTAAGGGGGTTTTAAGGATGAAGTGCATGTGCGTGTTCGACTTTGGCAGCTACGCTTTGTAAGCCTTGGGACGTTTCGCGTTAGCAATGTGTCGGATCATGGAAGTTGTATTTCCAAACAGGGTTGTCAGTTGCCACACTCAACTATCGGCTCGCAATGTTTCAGTTACAGCTTCTAGTAAAGGTGTGATTTGCTCCTGGAAGAGCCAAGTACCAGCACTCAGTGACATGCTCAGCATGACCAGCAGCACCGTGCTGTTAATACTGAAACCGATAGCAAAAATGTTAAGTTGTGGGAGAGTTCGGCTGATCAGACCCATGACCAGGATTGAGAGTAAAAGGGAAGTTGCAATGGGCGCACCGGCCCGAATACCGAGCACAAAACTTTGATGTAGAATGTCAATCAACATGTCAAACGTTCCCGCCGGCATTGTGGCGTGACCGGCTGGCATCCACTGAAACGTACTCAACAATGCTTCCATGACCTGACGATGGCCGCTCATTATTAGGAAGATGGAAATCGCAATTACATCCATCAGCTGTGCAAAAATCGACACGTTGCTGGACTGCGCTGGATCAAAACTATCAGCAATTCCTAACGCACTCATTTGTGCAATCATAGTTCCCGTTAATCGCAGGCCCATGAACAGTAGAGCGACACCGGTGCCAATTGTCAGGCCAATGGCCATTTCTTGTGCCAGGAGTATTGAAAGTTGCAGAAGCGAATTGGGAACGTCGATTCCGCTTGCAAGTTGCAAAGGTGTGATCAACAGTGAAATGGATCCGGCTAAAATTGCTCGGATCTGTATTGGAATGGAACGTGACCCGAGAATTGGCGCAACGAGCAACAGTCCGCTGATTCGGCTAAGTACTAAAACGAAAATTAGAAAATGTTCGATGTAGAGTGAAATCAGCGCTGTCACAATTATCCACCAAGTAAAGTCTGGGGAATGCTCGTGATGAGTTCCTGAGAGTATTCGACCATCCGTCTGATCAGCCACGGCAGACAGATCGCCAATGCCACAAACATAGCAGCAAATTTTGGTACAAAACTGATGGTCTGGTCCTGAATTTGAGTAAGCGCCTGAAGTAGACCAATTAGCAATCCCATAGCAGTACCTACCAACAACAACGGTGCTCCCATCAGTAAGGCGAGAATAATTGCTTCTCGTCCCAGATCAACGACATCTTGTGCATTCATAGTATCTCTCGGGGAGCCGATTTCGTTGGAATCAAAAAGGATATGGAGAAGTCTATTATTTACGGTGTTTTTTATGGTCTCGTTAGCCTTTCCAAGGTGAGGCGTCTAGAGAAAGCTTTCCATAAGCATGCCGACAACGAGATGCCATCCATCGACGAGGACAAAAAGGATTAATTTGAAGGGTAGGGAAATCATCACTGGCGGAAGCATCAACATGCCCATTGAAACCGTGATACTTGCTATGACGATGTCCAAAATTAAGAAGGGGAGGTAGATTCGAAAACCTATTAAAAAGGCAGTTTTCAATTCACTTAACATGAAAGCCGGCAGTAAGGCTTGAAGCGGAACGTCTTCGTACGTTTGGAGAGGTTGGCTTGATTCGGGAAGGTACCGAATAAATAGCCATACATCATCGCTGTTTCCAGCCATTTCGATTTGGTGAGCCATGAAACGCCGAACAGGCGTGACTCCTGCCGTCCAAGCATCCTCCAGAGTCATCGTCACATTAGGATCTGTGTAAGGCACAATTGCTTCATGATACACTTTGCTCCAAATCGGCGACATGATTAACAAGGTCATGAACAGGGCGATTGATGTGATGACCTGGCTGGGAGGTAATTGTTGGGTTCCCAGTGCCTGCCGAAGAAGTGATAAGACGACGATAATGCGAACGAAGCACGTTGTCATCAGTAAAATGGCCGGTGCCAAGCTAAGCACAGTCAAAAGCAGCATGACTTGTAGTGTCGAACTCAATCCTTCGGGGCTGGTCCAAAATTCTGGCCCACTTGGAAACCATTCGGGAATTTGCAATACCTGTTCAGTCGGTATAACTGACGACGGTGTCGGCTCCTGGGCAGGAAGCACATTTTCCAGTAATAAGAATATCCCGACACTTATTAAGATCGTGATGAGCGATACGAAACGTGTTGGCAATTGGATAACAGGGAAGCCGTCAGACATCGGCGTTCTCCTTCACGGACCGATCCAAAGCGACGTTACTTGGTGAAGCCGTCAAATTTCGGTATTGCTCGACGTTGGTATTTCTTTCTTCCAGCAGGCTACTATCAGAGCTATGTTGATTGAGTTGTGCAAAGACCTCACGAAAATTTTGTGTTGCACTACCAGGTTGATTTTTGCGACACAGCCCTGAAAGTCGATTGACTTCATCAAGATCAGTTACTTCGGTCAGTGTTGTGGTGCCAACTGCCGAAATAGAAACGAGAATGAGCTTTTGTCCCAACTGTATCAGCTGGAGTTGCTGCTTTCCGGCAAACGGTACTCTTCCAAGAACTTCGATCACGTCCGAGGGTAGCATTCCACTGGCACGGTACATATTGCGTCGAGTCAACCAGACGAAAACAAAAAAAATGGCAAGCACGAACGCCAGGCTGCCGATGGTGGTCGCCAATGCTCGTCCATTTGAGATATCCGACGACTTCGATTTTGAGCCATTGGACGATTCGTCGTGGGGCGGCAAGGCTAATGATGATTGACGTGGCAGCGAAAGTCCTTGCTTAACTTTCTCCTTCACGTCGGTGTCTTGGGAAAATGACTTGTTAGCAATAGAGAAAATGTCATTTTCGGTAATGCGACCCAAGCCAGTAAAGCGATTCAGCTGTTGATCGTTGGTTGGTGTCACTTCATCGATAGGGCTAACCGGGGTTGGTAAGGTGATAGATGGTGTGCTTGCCGGTTTCATCGCCTGGTTGGTTTGCGTTGGCAAGTTGCCTAGTTGGATGGCTGTTACCTCTGGCTTTGTCAACTTGTTTGATTCGCCGTAAGCTTCGTTTAACCGTGAACTGGAATGCGGTCGTACTTTGCTGTCGAGAGATACCGGAGTTGGATCAGAAGCGGCTAGTGTGAAGCCCACCAGCAGCAATTTAGCAACGGATGGCATCCATGCTCTCCGGTTATTAAAGGCAGAAAATGACTAACAGAAAGAGTCAGCGATAGAAAAAATGAGCTAGAAAGATTACGTCGTATACTCTTTTTTCAAATGATCTAAAAAGGGCTTCCGCATCGAACCGCCGGCTGATTCCTTTTTTCGACGGTAAATGTGTTACCTGCCAAATTGTGTGTTCCTAAGCCACATCTTCAACGATCGGTTAATCACCAGATATGAATTCTGCAACTCGAACACAGAAATTTTCATTTAATACAAGAACCTCTCCGCGCGCTACGAGCCGTCCATTTACAAATATGTCGACTGGATCACCAGCTGACTTATCCAGTGGTATGACAGCGCCACGTTGGAGTTTCAGTACGTCCTCTAAAAACACGTTTGTACGTCCAAGCTCGATCGATAGATTAAGTTCAACATCATGGACGACTGCCAGCGACGATTTTTCCGTCGACGGTCGGGTTTCCTGAAAATCTACAAGTTCAAATGGCGCAATTCCCTCTTTTGGCCCGGTAACTGGCGCATCGGCAGATGTCGGTGCTAATGGTGTGTGTTCCAAGAGTCCATCGATGTTGGATACTGGAATTTCGCCAGTAGAATGGTCTAGCGGTTGGCAGGTCAATGGGGCCTGCATTGTGACCGTGCCTGTGGGCAATTCTTGGTGGGTTGAATCCTCAATTTCATTTTCACCAATGGTATCCGCAGCATCGGTCATCGATTTCCGTTCCTTCGAGGTGGGGCGTACGCCGAGACAAAGTGAACCAACAGGTAATTTCTATGCAGAGACTAGCTTTGCAAGGAATTGCTGTTCAACGAATGAAAAGTTGCTGACAATGATTCCCTTGAGAAATGGCTTACCAAGGAACCGGCCAGTTGTCTCGAAAATCTTTCTTTTAATCAACCCCAACTTGGCAACTGACAGGTTCGTCATTTCAGCAATTCGAATAATAACAATCACTTGTTCGCAACTACGTTGTTCATTTTGTGCCAGCAACGCCAGCACTTCACTTTGTTTTTTTGGCTAGCGATTTCAAAAAGTTGGAAATCAATCCTCCAAGTATCGTTCCGATCATTCATGGCCGATGCCCTTGAATGATCGGCTGGCAACGTCGGCGATATAAATCGCCTCTTTCTTGTTTTGATTGTCACAGAACTTCAGGCGTTGACGTTCTCGTAACTTTTCTAGGACACCAACTTGTCGGTCAGCTTCGAAGAGTCGTTGACGATGTTGTTCAATTTCTTTTTTGAGTTGCGCGTAGCGTTGCTCAAGTGTCTTTTGGCGGAACCTTAATGCTATTTCATACCGATGGCCTTCCAAAAGCGATTTAATCGAAATGGTTCCTGGTTGGGAAGTTATTCGCTGCTGTTCAATCAAGTTGTCAATCTGTTGTATTAATTCAGTGTGTTGTTGTTTCAATATTCGTTCGGTTTGAAGAGCTTGAGACAGTCGAGCTCGACATGTGTCTCGTGTTGTAATACGAATACGCAATAGCGATTCGAGCCGAAAATGGAATGTGGCCAATTGTTTACGCAGCTCCTCGAAGATCGTGACGATCCGTGTCATTACCCATTGGGGCGATTTCCGTCACGTTAGCTGGTGTCCTACATCGGGCAGCTAGATTTTGCAATGCAGTCCATGACGAATCAAGCGACGAAGGTTCGTCAACCGACTGCCGAAGATATTGATTGATTTCTTCGTTGACTCGAATCGCCGTATCGACCGCTGGGTTAGTGCCCTGACGGTAGGCACCAACCGAGATTAAGTCTTCATGGTCTCGATGGACTGCCAGTGCTTCACGGACGATCGTTGCAGCCTGTAAATGTTGTTCGGTTACTAATGACGGCATCAAGCGACTCAAACTTTTTAGAACGTCGATGGGAGGATAGTGACCACGTATTGCAAGCTTGCGAGAAAGTACAACATGTCCATCTAGTAATCCTCTGACGGCGTCGCTAATCGGCTCGTCAAGGTCGTCACCCTCGACAAGGACCGAATATAGTGCTGTGATGCTTCCCGTTGTGCTACGGCCGGCCCGTTCGACAAGTCTTGGGAGTAGGCCGAATACGGATGGAGGGTAACCGTGGGTTGTCGGCGGCTCACCTGCCGCGAGTCCAATTTCACGTTGGGCCATTGCAAATCGGGTAATCGAGTCCATCAATAACAAAACGTTTTTTCCCTGGTCTCGAAAATGTTCTGCAACACTCGTTGCTGTCAGCGCCGATTGCACGCGGAGTATTGCCGGCTCATCGGCGGTGGCGACGACGATGACCGCGCGCGCGAGACCTTCCTTGCCGAGATCACGTTGGATGAATTCATTTACCTCGCGCCCTCGCTCGCCAATCAACGCGATCACAATGACGTCAGCTGTCGTGTACCGGGCGATCATTCCGAGAGTCATGCTTTTTCCAACGCCGGATCCGGAGAATATGCCGATTCGCTGGCCGAGGCCACAGGTAAGTAGGCCATCGATGCTGCGTACACCGGTTGCCAGTGTTTGGTTGATCGGAGGCCGTTCGGTTGGAGTAGGAGGTGAGCGGTCCAGAGCAGTTCGGCGATGGTTGTGAGGTTGCGGCAATCCGTCAACACAATTCCCGTGTGCGTCCAGAATTCTTCCCAATACTGCCTGGCCGACACGAAGGAATCGTGAAGTACAAACCAATCGCGCACGGTTACCACGTCGGATGCCGTCAAGTCGACCAAAAGGGTAAACCAATGTAAGGTCATCGCGAAATCCAACCACTTCGCCTCTTACTGCAGCACCTGCCTGTGGTTGAACTTCCACGATGGCTCCAATTGGGGCTGGAAAATCAGCGATCGACACGGTCATACCCATGGTTCGAACGACACTTCCGATCAATGCAGTCGGCATGATGGAAAAAACTTGATCGTTCAAATCAGAGATATCAGGAAACATATGATTCAGGAGGAAAGTTCTTCTTCGATTCGTGAAAGTTGAGAAGAAAATTGCTGGTCAATGGTTCCGAATTTCGTGTCGACGCGACAACTACCGATCTCGATGTCCGGGTCAGCAATGATGTTATCCGGATCGAGACAATCAATTTCCAGTGTCCACTGGTACAATTGACCTTTCAATGTTTCATAATCATGAGGATTGAGCCGGACTTTGATTTGTTGACGACCTGTTGCCAACTCAAGCGCTTCTCTAACCAGATCAACAGTGATTTCGGGTTGGAGAGAAACTTCGCGACGAATGATTCGTTCAGCAATGGTCTTGGCTAGATGAACAACTTGGCATTCCCAATGTTTTAGCCACTGGTCGCGTACTGTTCTGAGTTGCTGCTCGACCTCTTGAATCGCGGGTAAAAGAGTTGACAAGTGACTTTGTAATCCCTGTTCGGCCTTTCGTTCAGCTAACTGGTCCGCAGCTTGTTGTCCCTCGTGCATCGCTTGTTTTCGAATATCTTCAGCGTCCTGTTGTGCCTGATCGACGAGTGAAACCGCTTTAGCCTTGATTTGCGTTAAATAGTTACTGGCTTGATCAGAGACATCGGCGAATTGGTACACAATTGGCTGTGGTTTTGCGGCTTCATCAGCTAGTCTATCTTTTTTAATAATGGTCGACATTGATCCAAATCCATCTCTTGGCTTGCTCGCAAGTTGTACGGGTTGTGAAACTCTGTTCTTTCTGGTTATCCGCGACGTCGGCAAGGAAAACGGCATTTAAAACAGGGCGAGCTTCCGTTTTGAAATGCTGTGATCGGATTATTTGAAACGTTAACCATGAACGATCAAGCTGCTACAGAAAGGCCGCGTGTTGGTAGCAGATGGATCGGGTGATCTTCTATCAATCTTTCAGCAATTTGAGCAAGTTGGTGTTGCGCTGTCTCGATGTCCCGTAGCCGAAGTGGACCCAAATGGTCGATCTTGCGACGTAGTTGTTTTGCATCCCGTTTGGAAAGTTGGGACAGTATGCGATCGACAAACGATTCGTGTGAACCGGCCAGAGCTAAAAGTGTTACTTCGGGATTCGCTTGGCAAAGAACCTCGCTGAGTGCAGAATCATCCAGATCGGAAAGTTGTTCGTAGGTAAACGCAGGCGGGGAAGGTGTTTCCACCAAGGGTGTTAGACGTTCATGTTGTTGGTTTTCCATTGGGTCGAGCGATGAAGTGGCCGATGGCTTTTCCAGGTGGTTAGGAAATTGCAGCATTGCCATATCAGATTTATTTGTTTTGGTATGATTTTTATAGGTTTGTTGGAAGCGAGCTGCAAAGTTTTGGTCGTGATTGGCAAGCGTTTCTAGCAAGTGTTGTCGTTCGGTCGTATCTACTGCCTCAAGAATGTTGTTGACGGACGTGATCCCGTCCGACTTGCGGTGGGTGGTGTTGCTAAACGACAATAAAGATTCCAGTACTTCTTCGATTTCTCGAATGATTTTGGGATCTGTGAAGTTGATGTCGGCCAGTCTACGTAACACATTCACCTGATGATCGGGAGTGAATTGCAGGACTAATTCCGCTGCCTGTTCAGGTGGAAGATATGCCAGGATGATGGCCGTAGTCTGTGGGTGCTCTCCAGCTAACAGGGGCGCGAGTGATTCCGTCGCCATTTCGCATAGGAAATGAAACGGTTTTTTCTGTGGATTATCTACGGATTGTCCAATTTTGTGCTGTGGTGATTGTGAAAAATGCAGTGCAAGAGAATCATCGAGTTCGATTCCATCATCAGCGGAAGTTGGCATGGGGGGAGTGATCTGAAGAAAATCATCTATGATTTCACGTCTTTCGTTATCGGAAACAGATCCCAAGATGTGGATGGCATGACGCACTCGAAGGTTTTGATCTTGAGGTATTTGCGCCATGATGGTGTTGGCCGTCTCCTGGTCGAGACTGGAAACGAGTATGGCTGCTTTGCGCAGTGAATCGTTGGCAATATTCATTGACTAACCTGCGTTTCCAATCCAATTATTTAAAATGTTCACCGCTGCGTCCGGGTCGTCTCGCACCATTTCAGCTAGCTGATCCTGTAAATTCTGAGCGGAGTGTGATTTTCGTGTGGGAGGGTGTTGAGAGCTAGTTTCAGCCAGTTCTGGAGTTGTGATGTCATCCTCTGCATCACTAGATACAACGGTAACTTTTCGCTTGTTTTCAGTTTGAACAAATGAAGCGGTTGGTGGAGTCTTTGGGATTGAGTTCACCATACTGCGTACCATCACCAGGCTAATCAGGCCGACGAACGTCATCGCGAGCGCACCCCAATTCCGTGCTAGCCAATCCATTGCCGTTTCAGAAAAGGAACTTTGCTGAGGAGGAGATGTTGAAAGATGTTGAAAAGTGCTGACCGCAACCATGGGATAGTTTTTTTCTCCAGTTTGCGGTGGCGGCAGTAATTTTTCGACCATGTTTTGAATGTTCGATTTTTGTTCTTCTTTGATCTGAACCAAATCTTCAGTCTTTGGTTTTACTGGTGGTTGACCGCCAAAACCCGGATTTCGTTCCTGCCAGACTTTCACGTAGTAA
>Ga0310124_10001881_pt1 | contig 14536 bp, 11 predicted proteins | sample CB11b_AW_Bot5_MG_FD_203507 | JGI IMG/M metagenome (GOLD analysis project Ga0310124, IMG submission 203507) | Marine microbial communities from Western Arctic Ocean, Canada - CB11b_AW_Bot5 | ecosystem: Environmental > Aquatic > Marine > Oceanic | place: Canada: Western Arctic Ocean | collected...
TACGCCAAGTGCATATCCGGAAGCTTGAAATGAGTGGCACGATCCGCACTCCCATGGATTTGATCGTGATGGTGTGAGTCAGCCTGAATGTGGTCATGGGCTCTTCAGGTCGAATCCATCAGGAAGTTGATTGGCTTAGTTTGCGGCGTTTGAGGTGCCAGACGGTTCGAAGGATGGTGGTTTGGATTTTCCCTGGCCTTCACTGGTCGTGGGGACTGGCGCCGCAATGGCACTTAGAACCGACATGGTCAAGCGGTCCTGGATGTAGGCGATAACGGTTGCTTGGGACACGATCAGGTCATCAGGCATTAACAGGCGGTAGGTGTGCTCGTCCTGGGGTTTGGTGATCTTGCGGGCCTTGAAAGCGCGGACAATATTCGCATTACGTAGCGTGTGACCTCGATTGCCGCCACGTCGCACGTAGGTCTTGTGGACCCCGTCGACGAGCGCAAGGTTAATGACGCTGTTGGCCGGCGCATTAGGGGCGAAGTAGTTGACGATAAGATAATTGCCGGTCTTATCGCGCTGGACATCAAGATTTATCTTGACTCCGCTTGGTTGTGATAGAAAGTGGTCGATGCTTGCATTGGCCTTTCGAACGTTGGCGCCATGGGTTTCAATCTGTCCATTGATGACTATCTGCGGGGTGTAGATTTGGCGTTTTGAAAAACGGCTGGAATAACTTTGTTGCCGGCGCGAGTAGTCGCGGTGGCTGAATCGGTCATGCCATCCACGCCTGTTCCAGTAATCAACATGAAAGGCCAATGTGTATATTGGGGCGCCTTTTTCCTGACTCTTTTTCTTGACTTGTTCGAGCATCATGTCTGCTGGAGGGCAACTGGGGCATCCCTGCGAAGTGAATAGTTCAATAACAACGAAGCCCGGCCATTGGTGCTGGGCTTCTTCAGGTAAATCGGCGTTGCTGGCAACGGTTGTTGCCAGGGTGGTTGCGATTGCGAATGTAAACAGGCCAGGTCGCATGATTTTCTGCATTAGTATTTGGTCGTGCTTGAATCTATAGGGCCAATCACCAGTCGAGGGGTTGCCGCCATACGTTAAACAACTTGTCGATAGGTTCGTCGACGTGGTCTGTGACAATCAAGTGCCCATGGTCGGCGAAGATCCCCGCGGTAAAGTGAGGCACATGATGGGAGTCAAGCAGCGAGACGGTTTGTGACATTTGGTTCGATTCGATTTCCAGAAGATATCGTCCAGGTGTTTCAGAAAAACATGCTTCATGGACCGTGATCTCCATCTGTTCACAAATGGTTTTGAGTTCCATTTGCAGGCCAATACGGCCGGCGATAGCCATTTCGGCTGCGGCCACGAGTAAGCCTCCGTCACTGCAGTCATGAGCTGATCGCACCAAGCCCTTTTGGATCAGATCCGCGACCGCCATGGCCGCTTTTGGATGTGCATCAAGATCAACTTTTGGGATACCCAGGTTTCCACTTCGATCACCCGTCGCACGGACATAGTGAGATCCGCCGGATTCGGGTGTTGTCCGACCAACAAGCAGCAGGACGTTTCCTGATGCCTTGGCGTCCATTGTGACGCACCGCCTGATGTCGGGGACGATGCCCACCGCCGTAATCAGTAATGTGGGTGGAATGGTAATGACTTCGCCGCGGTCGGTCGTAAACTGGTTATTCAGCGAATCCTTACCGGATACAAATGGCGTGTGGTAGTTCAAGGCTCCGTCATAACAAGCTTCAGCGGCACGAACAAAACTGCCTAGCTGTTGGGGGTCATCACAACTGGGCCAACAGAAGTTGTCGAGGATGGCAATACGTTTGGCATCGGCCCCCACACACACGGCGTTGCGAATGGCCTCGTCGATGCATGCCAGGGCCATCCAGTAGGAGTCTCCATCGTCAGCATATTTAGGACTGGCATTTTCGCCGATGGTGGTCTGTATTCCGCTGGCAATCGCTATCCCGCGTTGGCTTGATAATTTAGGTCGGATAACTGCCCCGTCGCTGGGCCCATCCTGGTTTAATCCAACCAGTGGCTTGATGACCGAGCCGCCTTGGACCTCGTGGTCATACTGGCGGACGATCCAGTGTTTCGAGGCGATATTCGGGTGTTGTAAAAGTGCCAAAAGAGCATCGTTGATCGCTGGTGGGTCTGGCTGGTCAGTGTCAGTGGTATGGGTCGTCTGCTTGTGCCACTCGGCACGCCGTACAGGCATCGGGATGCCGTCATGGAGCAGTGGCATTGAGATGCGGCCAACTTCCTGGCGGGCGAAGCTCAATCGGAGTTCCGGCTCGCCTTTCTCGTTCAACTGACCGAAGGATCCCAAGTCACAGATTTCCACATCTTCGGCATGGCAAAGATCACGGAGTGCCGGCACCTTGTCGGCCGGGACTGCCAGCACCATCCGCTCCTGTGCTTCACTGATCCAAATTTCAGTGTATGTCAGTCCCGGGTACTTCAGTGGCGCTGACTCAAGCGTGACACAGGCGCCAATCTCGCTTCCCATTTCGCCAATCGCACTTGAAAATCCGCCAGCACCACAATCTGTAATGGCGTTAAACAGTGGGCCGTCGGGGTGGTCTCGCGCCGTCAAGATGACATCTAGCGTCTTCTTTTCCGTGATCGGATTGCCGATCTGGACGGCGTGGGCGAATTCCTCTTCGTGAGTGTCGGTCAGTTCAGAACTCGAGAACGTTGCGCCATGGATGCCGTCACGTCCAGTACGTCCGCCCAGGATTACGATGCGGTCTGCAACCTTTGGATTCCCAAAGGCGAATTGCACGGGGATCAGTCCGATGCATCCGGCAAATACAAGTGGGTTGCCTAGGTATTTATCATCGAAAACAACCGCACCATTGACAGTTGGGATTCCGATGCGGTTCCCATAATCACGCACTCCAGCCACGACCTGTTCGAGAATTCGTTTGGGTGCGATGATCCCCTTGGGTAGCTTGGTTACCTGGGGTGGCGCGACGGCGAATGTGTCAGTGTTGGCGATCGGCTTGGCTGCAAGCCCTGTGCCGATGATGTCGCGGATACATCCGCCGATGCCTGTTGCTGCACCGCCATAGGGTTCGATTGCGCTGGGATGATTGTGCGTTTCGACTTTGATGGCTATTCCATGGGTGTCGTCAAACCTGATGATGCCAGCATTATCATCGAAGACACTCACACAGAAATCATGCTGTTCGCCAATACTGTTGTTGATTAAATATTTCGTTGCGGCCACGACAGTGCTTTCGAGAAGGTTGTCGATGGTAATTGATCCGTCATCATTAAGTGTATGTCCTGGCCGGCTGGCAATTTGGTCAGGACCAAGGCCGGCGATTGTTTTGTCGTTGGGATCAGGGTGGTAATGAACTGTTGCTTTGAACGTTTTATGGACACAATGTTCGGACCAGGTTTGGGCGAGGGTTTCCAGTTCAATATCCGTTGGTTCCCGTCCAATCGAGCGGTAGTGGTTTTGAATGGCCAGCATTTCATCAAGGGATAGGAACAGGTGGGCTTGGCGTGAAAGCTTGGTTAATCCATGGTTGTCCAGGTTACATAGGGGTATTTGGGAAACGTTGGGCTCGTATTTCGAGGTGTGCCGGAATGCCGGTGGCGAGTAGGGTTTGAGGTGGATGTCGTGGATCACAGGATTGGCGAGGCAGGCCCGTGCAAGCTTATCAATTGTTTTCGAATCCAAGCCTTCGCTGGTCAGGTCATATCGTTGGGCCGTGCAGACTTGAATGTCGTCGATTTTCAGGTGCGGCAGCATCTCGACAATGGCTTGTCGGGTTGATTCGGCAACAGGATCCATCACGCCTGGCTTGTAATGGACTTCAATCGTTGTTTGGTTAGGTTGCGGGTGTGTGGCACCAATGGCGTGTGACTGATTGACTGAATCGGTCAATAGTTCCGTTCCGATGCATTCAAGTTCACCGTGGTCAAGGGTCGTTTCGATGAGGAAGATCTTGGCGGTTGAGACCTCGCGGATCGAAGGGCATATACGCTTTGCCTCATCCAAGACGGCTCTGCCGGCAGGATCTGGCTGGCCTTCAAGCGGGCGGACTTCAATGCGGTGGACACGAGCAGATGTTCGCGGTGTAGTTGTTAATGATGCAGTCATTGTGTTCACGATAGGCCACAAGCACCACGGTTTGCAAGCGGTTAAGTTATAAAATGCCCTGGTCGGTTAGGTGTGCAGTCAACTGGGCCACAGGGTCCTCAAGTAAATTAATGATGTTTGTCTGCCAGCCGCGCCGAGTCGCGGCGGCAATATTATCCCGGCGGTCATCGAAGAAGAGGATGGTTGCGGGTGATACCGAGCAGGTGTTTTCCACGTGTTCGTAGATTTCGGCTGTAGGTTTGCGTTGGCCGATCTGATGGCTGGCGAATCGAAAATCAAGGCGGCCCAATGGCAGGCGGGATGGTGTGTCATCGTTCATCATCCGCCAGTGGCGGGCTACGGTATTGGATAAGCAGGCGGTACGAATATTTGTGTTGTCCATCCTTTCGAGTAATGCATCTACGCCCTCATAGGGTTTCTTGAGCCAGACGGTGTTCACGATGGCCGCCTGGGCTGTGGTGATCTGGCACAACTTTGCCGTCTGCTGATCAAACTTGTCGGTTTCGATATGTCCGCATTCATGCAACTCTACGAGACCAGCAAGCTGGTGACGCACATTGGGGTCGCCGATGGCTGGAGATTGCGGCAGGTTGGCCAGGTTGAAAGCTTCCTTCCAATCATTGCATACATCGATAAGTACATTTCCTAGATCAAAACAGACAAGTTGTACCGTGCTGGTGGGCATTTGGGTCGTGGGTGATGGTGGAACAGTTTGGCTTAATCAAACGGTGCGATCAACGGTGGAAATCGCGGTAATCCAATGCGTATGAAATCCCGATGGTTCCGGCTGGGTTTACTGTCGTATTTGACCGTCACCCCGAACGATCCATTTGTAAGTTGTCAGGTCAGCAGCGCCCATTGGGCCCCGGGCATGAAGTTTGTCGGTGCTGATGCCGATCTCGGCACCCAGGCCGTACTCGCCGCCATCAGAAAAACGTGTCGAGCAATTGACCATCACGTTTGCCGAGTCGATCTGTTCGGTAAATCGGTCCGCCAACTGTACGGATGTGGTGATAATGGTATCCGTGTGCTTGGATCCGTAATGATTAATGTGGCGGACGGCTCCATCCAGATTGCCGACTGTTTTGACCGCCACGACCAGATCAAGATACTCAGCATGCCAGTCTTCCTCGGTGGCGGGTTTAGCTCCTGCAAACGCCTTGCATGTTTCCTGATCGCCACGGATTTCAACGCCGCGATCAGCCAGGGCTCCGCAGATGTGTTCCAATACCCCGTCCTTCAGATGGTTTTGGTCGAACAGCAGCGTTTCGGCCGCATTGCAGACAGCAGGGTTCTGCGTTTTGGCATTTACACAAATGTCCAGTGCCATCTGTTCATCACACGGAGCGGCTACATACACATGGCAGTTGCCGGTGTAATGCTTGATGACTGGTATATGGGCCTGTTGGACCACCGCTTTGATCAATGATTCGCCACCGCGGGGGATTGCCAGGTCAATCTTGCCTTCCATACGAAGCAATTCGCCAACCGCAGTCCGATCGGGGGTTTCTACAAACTGAACCACGTCAGTATTTAGTCCACTATCGCTCAGCCCGGTACGAATGCATTTTGCGATTGCGGTGTTGGAGTGCCGGGCCTCCTTGCCGCCTCTTAGGATGACAGCATTGCTGCTCTTGATGCACAGGGCGGCGGCGTCGCTTGTGACGTTGGGCCTGCTTTCGTAAATAATCAGCAATACGCCGATGGGTACACGGCGTTTATCGATCCGAAGCCCATTGGGTCGGCGGTATCCTTCAATGAGTTGGCCGATCGGGTCTACTTGTTCGGCGATCTGTCTGACCGAGACGACCATTTTCGCCAGGCGTTGGTCATCTAGCGTGAGGCGTGCAAGCAGTGGCGAGGAGAGGTTTTGCTTCTCGCCTTCAGCTAGATCTAACTGATTGGCACGGAGGATTGACGAGGCGGCCTCCTCCAGGTGTCTGGCTACGACATGAAGCGATTTGGTTCGTGAGGCTCCGGAGACTGTGGATAGCGATTGGCTGGCGATGACCGCATGATCGGAAAGCTGGCAACAATAATCTTGAATGTCCTTCTGTGACTGGTTGGTCGCCACAGATGTAGATCTTGTCAACTATCGATACCTCTCGTTTATATCGGGTCGGGTTGCTGGGGTGCCTGTTTTGCCAATATTCCGAACCATCAACTTGTGTGATTCTACCGATTGGCGGCGAAATTATCCATGGCGATCAAGGATTATCTTTGACAGACACTGAGAGACTGCTCGGCGGCCTTGCTGTTTTATTTCCTATGCCAAGGCCACGGATGTTCGTATTGACCGTAGGAGATGTGGGCTTGGATGTGATGGTGATGTTAACCGAGGTTGGTGCCTCATCAATGATGAAATCAAGAGGGGCAATCCAACTGGTCTTGAAGGTTTCTTGAACCGGGCCGGTGAGTTTTCGGAGTGTATTCGCCTTGATATGGACGTAGAGCACAACATCACTATTACGGATTTCTGTAAAGCGATCGCTGGGTACGGAAAACCCGACGTCCTTGAACTCATCTACTGAATCAATGTTGAAGTTGAAGTTGGCGGCCTGTTCCGGCAGGAGCATGAGGCGAACCGGCAGAGGGGGGTCGGGATGCCATTTCTGATTCTGGTTTTTGATTGTAAATGTGACCTCCGTTTGGGTCGGTGAAATAGATGGGAGAAAGCCAGATGGGAGATTGTCCATGAGAAATCCAGGTAGCCGAATTTCAAGTGAAGTCTGGGTCTGGGGGGTGCCCACGCGGGAATCGTCAAGTTGCGTGGCATTAAGCGCCAGGCGAGTTTCGAGGTATTCTGTTGAAAATCTTTTGAGCAGACTTTCGGGTAAAAGTACGCTTGCGGTGTTAGGATTGGCCGTGGGTTTGCCGGAAAAGGAAATCTTTGCGTCGGCATTGATTTTTATGGGCATGGTGTGTTCTGCCAGACGATGTACTGTGATCGAGACACTTTCGGGGATGACGCTCTCGAGGATGACGCCATGCGGGGCGAGTTCCGAGTGGTTTGCGATTGCCTGTTTGAGATCAACTGTTTTTATACCACCATCGCGTATTCCTTCCGCTTCGACCTCCAGTAGCAGGGGGTTTAGTTCAAGTTTTTCAATAGTCTCGATCTGTCCAGCGGCGCATTTGTACTTGATGGTGACGAGGGTCCAATCGCGGATCTCTAAATATAGATCTGAAGATGTGGGCGCAAGAAACTGGATTTTAACGCGTATCTCGTCCGTCTTGAGGGTGTTGGATTCTGCATAGAGCCAGATTAACAAGGTAACAATGGTGACGATTAGGGCATTGCGGCCCTTCTGCCATGGACTGGACTGTTTTTTGGCCATGATGATTAGAGGTTAGTCTTCCTGGGTGGGGACGTCATCTGTTCCAACTTCACTATCTGCAGGTAGTTGACTAGGGCCCAATCCTTCAATCAACCTTTTACGCATTTCATCGACACTTAGATCACGTGTCAGGATGCCGCGTTCAGCGATGCTTGTTTGTCCGGTTTCTTCACTGACCACCAGAACCATGGCGTCACTTTCCTGGGAAAGGCCGATCGCCGCCCGGTGTCGGGCGCCAAGTTCCTGGCTGATCTGTTCGCCTTCTGCAAGCGGAAACTGCACGCCGGCGGCAATGACCCTGTCACCCCGGATGACCAGCCCCATGTCATGCAAGGCACTGCCGGGCCAAAATATGGTGTTGATCAGGGATTGGGATACATTGGCTTCAATTCGTGTTCCGGATTCGATAATGCCACCCATGCCTACCTGGCGTTCAATGGCAATGAGGGCGCCGATTTTATTTTGGCTCAGATATCCTATTGCGCCCAGCAATTCTTCAATGACACGAGCTTTGCGCAAGCCGCCACCTCGAAATAATCGGGCTTCGCCCAGACGCACCAGCCCACGTCGCAGTTCGGGTTGAAAGACGATGATGAGACCCAGCGTGATGACGCCAAGTAATTTTTCATATAGGTAGCGCAAGCGGCCAAAGCTGTCTTCTGATCCAAATGCACTAATGCTCAGCGTCGCAATCACCAGCAGGATAATGACACCTTTAAAAACACCAGCGCCACGGGTGCCACGCAAAAATCGAAAGACGAGATAGACCAGCACCGCAATCGCCAGCAGTTCAAACGCCACCTCGATGGGTGGCTCGGCCAGCAAGCGTCTAAACTGTGAGATGATGCGATCGAAGTTCACGTGTCTAACTCAAGGGGCTGTGCTGTGCCTGGCAGTATTGTTCGGGTCTATAAATTGATACCTGCGCTCAATTATTGTATCGGCAGCCGGTTATACGGAAATCGAATCGGCTGGTTTTTTCATGTCATCATGCCGCCTTGGATTCTCCTGCGGAGGCATTTTGAGGTATTAAGCCCAAAGCCAAGTGGCTGGGTTGGTTTTTCGATGGTCTGCGGTTATGTCTGCATCGTTATATACTAGACGGTCTGGAGTAGAAAGGGCTACATGATTTGTGAAACTGCCACCAAAATAGTTGTTCTGATACAAGCCTTGATTTTCAGCGTTGGATCATATGCCCGGCAGTTCGTCAGGTTCCAGCTGTTATTTTCGGCAATCCAAGTACGGTTGGCCAACTTGTTGGATATTGGTTTGGCCACTGGGCAGATCATGATGGCTGATGTATTGCCGGTTCTGATGGAATTGATCCATGTCAATGACAGGAATCAACCCGGGGATGTAACGGAGAGGACAACCGACTGTGGGTCGGCACCGCATGGAGTGGATTGTCGGCCGTTCGTTCAGGCGCAATCAGGCCTTGATTCGTCATGGCGTGCAGCAGGCGGTTGATACGTTACCATCGCAGTTCTAAAAGAAAGTTTGTTTACAGATTACATCCAGTTCAACAAGGTTCATGTCATGGATAAGAAACGCCTGTTGGAATTACGAGATATTTACCGTGATGGTTTGCTCGACGACACGATTCCCTTCTGGCAGAGCAGGATCATTGATGACGAGTGCGGTGGTTACCTGAATTACCGTGATGCTGATGGGGCATTGTTAAGTACAGACAAGGCGGTATGGGTGTTAGGTCGTATTGTCTGGATGTGGAGCCGCTTCTATAACGAGATTGAAAAGCGAGATGATTGGCTTGAACTGGCAAAGCATGGAGTTGATTTCATGCTCAAGCATGCTTTCGATGAAGACGGGCGCATGTTTTACCTGCTGACCCGTGATGGCCGCCCAATTCGCAAGCGCCGCTATCTGTTTACCGAGACGTTTGGTGTGGTTGCTCTTGCCGAATATGGCCGGGCGACCGGGTCGGATGAGATGATCCAGCGGGCGAATGAACTCTACAGGCTGATCATCAAGTACCACACAACACCTGGACTTCTGGAGCCCAAGATCTTTACTGAAACACGGCAGCTCAAGGGGCATGCAATGCCCATGATCCTGCTCGCCATGAGCCAAGTTCTTCGGGAGGCATCCGGTCCGGATCCTTTCTATGAACAGGTCATCACTTCCTCCATGGACGAGGTCTTTGGTGAATTCTTAAAGCCGGAGAAGCGATGTCTGCTTGAGACCGTCCAGGCCGACGGGAGTATTCTCGACACCCCCGAAGGGCGTACTGTTAATCCGGGGCATGCTATTGAGACGTCTTGGTTTTTAATGACTGAAGCACGGCACCGCAATGACATGTCGATAGTTCCCCGTGCCTGCGAAATTCTCGAGTGGTCACTTGAGATTGGTTGGGATTCGGAACATGGCGGGATCCTATACTTTGTGGATTGCGATGGGAAGGCGCCTGAACCATATGAGCACGAACTCAAGCTGTGGTGGCCGCACAATGAAGCTCTTTATGCTCTGCTTCTGGCTCATCATCTGACCGGTGACGCCAAGTGGAGTGATTGGTATGAGCGTGTGCACGAGTGGGCCTTCGCCCATTTTCCAGACAAGGTCAACGGCGAGTGGTTTGGTTACCTGCGTCGGGATGGGACGGTAAGCAACACCATCAAGTCCAACCATTGGAAAGGTCCATTCCACCTGCCGAGGATGCAGCTCTATGGTTGGAAGCTTTTGGAAGAAATGATCGTGGCGAAAGGATAGCAGATGAACAGCGAAATTGTCCAGATGTTTGATTTGTCGGGAAAGGTCGCAATGATCACTGGCGGCGCTCGACATCTTGGATATGACGGCGCCTGTGTTCTGGCTGGAGCTGGTGCTGACCTGGTCATTACATCACGAACCAAGTCAAACGCAGAAAAAACCGCAAGCAAGCTTCGGGAAACTTATGGGGTTGATGTTTTGCCACTTGAACTGGATCAGTCGAGTCATGGTGGTGTCCAGGCGGCCGTGGAGCTTGCACAAGCGTGGAAAGGCCGGTTGGATATTCTGCTGAACAATGCTGGCGGCGGGTCCGGCAAGAGCGTCGCATTTTTGTTTGATCGGGATCCCATGGACATCGAGTCCATGATTAACGTGAACCTGACGGGTGTGATTTATTGTTGTCGTGAGGTTGGGCGGATCATGCAGCGGCAAGGTTGCGGGAAGATTATTAATATCGCATCGATTGCCGCTTTGCTGGGGCGTGATCGTAGGATGTATGAAAAGCACAAGATGATGGGCCAGCCGGTGGACTACGCCGCGGCCAAGGCGGGTGTACTCGGCTTGACGCGAGATCTGGCGGCATTACTGGGGCCTTCAGGCGTCTATGTGAATGCGATTTCGCCCGGTGGTTTTGCGCGGGGTGATCTGCCGGAGTCATTTATAGATGATTTTGCGGATGGAACAGCTCTTGGGCGAATGGGGCGGGATGGGATCGACCTGAAAGGCGCCATATTGTTCCTGGCTTCGCCGGCTTCAGATTATGTGGTTGGGCATAACCTGGTCGTTGACGGTGGCTTTGAAATGTGGCATTGACGGTCAAGTCAACAGGCGCCCCACAATGCAATTAAAATAAGACCACCGGTAATGAGCAGTGACGCTGTCATGCGTACCATTGCGCCCGGTTCCTTGAAGATGATGAACGCTAAAAATACACCAATGACGATACTGAATTGACGGAAGGCGACTACATAGCTGACCTGGTTGGTGATTTGCAAGGCGCAGATGATCAGGAGATACGATGCCCAATTCAGAAGGCCGGCTGTTAGTGGGAATAGCCAGCCTGGGCTGGGGTTGTTCGAACACCGCTTACGACTGGCAGGTGTCAGGAAGCTATAGACGATCAATGCGACAACAAAGAAAACGTAAGTGTAACGTGCAGCTGACAGGGGTCGATTAAGCGGAAGTGTCGCCAGTTCAGTTGCGCCGATCTTGTCGGTTAATGAATACCCTATCGTCCCCATCGCCGCCAGCAGCACCCATCTGAAGGCTCGATTGGCGTAATGATGTGTTTGAAAAACACGGAATGATGTCTGTGGCGCAAGAAGGCAGCCCATGACAATCAATGACAGTCCGAGCCAGCCTGATGAAGTCGGCCACCGTCCCAAGAGTACATCGGCAACGGCAATGAAAAGGACTGGTAATGCTCGTGCGATTGGATAGATAAGCGTAAAGTCGGAATTCTCGTAGCCTTTTGCCAGGCCGATGAAATAAAGTCCACAAAAGGTGCCGGATATTGCAGCAAGAACCCAGAGCCTGGTGCCGAGCGGCTCTAGGAAAAACTCGAAAATTACCATCGGGATCAATCCAATGGCCGCGATTGCAAAGAGCATCCGGTAGATGAACTGTATCTCGGACCTCTTGCGGCGGACCATAAGATTCCAGCCGGCATGCAGGAATGTCGAAATGAGAATGATGGTAATTGCGGTATTGGGCATCGGTTGGTGTGTGCTATCAATCGGAGGCCAGTTGGGTGATCTGTTTGATTGATGCACCGGTTGCGCGAAGTTGCGCCAGTTGGCGATGCCCGATCCGCACGGTCATCAAGACGCGTGTATCCATGTACTGGCGGTCCAATACGGTTGCGCGGCTTTCCAAGAAATGCATTGCCTTGCCGTCAGCGATGTCAAGTTCAAGTTGTATGTGCTGCATTGAACCTCGCATCGCCTGGCGAACCGTGTCGGCCAGGTTGTCCAGGCCAAGGCCTGATTTGGCACTGATGGTAATGGCATCGGGGTACTTACTGGTCATGACCAGGACATCGGCATTGTGTTCAAGTAAATCAGTCTTGTTAAGAAGTATGATACGGGGTTGGTCAGTCGCCCCGATTTCATCAAGAACCTGGCCGACAGTTTCAAAATGGTGATCGCTACGTGGATCCGATACGTCCAGCACAATCAGCAGCAAATCACTGTGTACGGCCTCTTCTAGGGTGGCCTTGAAACTCGCGACAAGATGGTGTGGCAAGTCACGTACGAAACCGACTGTGTCGGATAACATCACGGTGTTGCCCTGGCCAAGGCGCCACCTTCGCGTTCGTGTCGATAGCGTTGCAAAAAGACGATCGTCTGAAAAGGCACCGCCGTCGGTTACGAAGTTGAACAACGTGCTCTTACCGGCGTTGGTGTAACCAACCAATCCTACGGTGAAGAAGTCCTCATTCCGCCTGGCGACCTCCCGCGCCTTTCGCTGTTGGATATCAGCAATCTGGCGTTTTAGGTCACTTTTCTTTCTCTGGACAATTCGGCGATCAGTTTCAAGTTGTTGCTCACCTGGTCCCCGCGTACCAATACCGGTGGGTGCTCCGCCCGCAATTCTTTCAAGGTGTGTCCACATGGCTCGTAAACGCGGGTAGGTGTATTCCAATTGAGCCAACTCAACTTGAAGTTTGGCCTCGTGGGTTCGCGCTCTTGCTGCGAAAATATCAAGAATCAGTTCGCTGCGGTCTAGGATCTTACAGTTGCAGATATTTTCGAGGTTGCTGATTTGTGATGGACGCAGGTCGTTGTCAAAAATGACAACATCAGCTTCATGGGTAGTCACCATTTCTGCCAATTGCTGTGCTTTTCCAGAACCCAAGTATGTTGCTGGGGCGGGCCGGGTCTTCTTTTGAATCAGGTGATCTACGCAGATTGCGCCAGCCGTATCGGCAAGGCTTTGCAACTCGCCGAGGGGGTCTTGTGGATCATTGTGGTGGCCTGGTAACAGGCAGGCCACCAGCACGGCGCGTTCACGAGCAACAGTCAGGAATTCGCGTTGGCCCTGTTCCATCGGTAATAGTCTAGCCGAAATTATTCGATAATGGCCAACGATATTGGGTGTTCACGACGGCGTGGGGTAGATCGATATCCGCGAGGTCAACAGCCCCGTCATATCAAATGGCGGCATGTCTCCATCGGTCGAGAGATGCGTGCTATCAAATTAGATGAAAAACCGGTTGCCTTGCTGCTGGTGTAACGGGGGCGTGCCGTGTGTGAGCTGGTTGGATTCCCATGGCTTGTTTGGGTGTTTTGAAATGCCCCTCCACTCAAGCCGAGACCAACTGCATGGCCTGGTCGTAGACTTGCAGACACTTTTTGGCCGCGCCATCCCAGGTTAGCCGCCTGACTTCAAGGTCAGCTTGTTCACGCAGTGTACTGGATAGGGGGGGGTGGCGTAGTACTGCAATGATTTTGTTCGCAATTTCGTCTGTATCCCAGAAGTCCACTTTAAGTGCGTGCGTGAGTACCTCGGCAACGCCGGAGGTTTTTGAAATGATAACCGGCACATCATGCCGGATGGCTTCCAGTGGGGCGATACCAAATGGCTCGGAAACACTGGGCATGACGTAAACATTTGCGATTCTAAAGACGCGTTCTACATCTTTGCCCCGCAGGAACCCTGTGAACAGGACCTGATGCCCAATACCTTCTCGCACTGCGAGGTCAATCACGTCAGTAATCTTGTCACCAGAGCCGGCCATTACGAATTTCACTTCCTGTTCCTTTTCCAGGACTTTCTTGGCTGCGCGGACGAAATATTCCGGTCCCTTCTGCATGGTAATGCGTCCAAGAAAGAGGACGATCTTGTCGCTGCGCCGAATCGCGGGCTCGCCATGCAGTCCTGGCAGTGGATTGACATTTTCAATACCGTTGTAAACAACCTCAATCTTGTCGGGGTTAACGCCGAATCTGTGTTGGATGATGGATTTAGTGAGATACGAGACGGCAATAACCCGAATCGCGCCATGCATCCCCCTCCGCTCGATGTCGTATACCGGTTGGTTGATATTTTCACCGGACCGGTCAAATTCTGTGGAGTGAATATGTGTGATAAGGGGCCGGCCGGTAAGCCGGGCAACTGCGAGGCCTGCGGGGAAGGTCAGCCAGTCATGGGCGTGGATGACATCAAAGTCTTCACCCCGTGCGAGATTGAGGCATAAGTCGGAAAATCTTTGGCACTCATCAAGTAAATCACCGCTATAGTCCTGCGGGCCAGTTCCGGGGCCGAGTCCTGATACCAAGGAGGCGATGGCTGGGGCGGATTGATTGGATTGCATGCATTGCCGTGATGCGGCAGGCAGTGGCTGCCGCAATACCCCGCCAGCGGACTGGTAGGGGCTGTATATTCG
>Ga0310124_10001882_pt1 | contig 14534 bp, 11 predicted proteins | sample CB11b_AW_Bot5_MG_FD_203507 | JGI IMG/M metagenome (GOLD analysis project Ga0310124, IMG submission 203507) | Marine microbial communities from Western Arctic Ocean, Canada - CB11b_AW_Bot5 | ecosystem: Environmental > Aquatic > Marine > Oceanic | place: Canada: Western Arctic Ocean | collected...
TACCAGACCGGCTCGGGAACCTCATCCAATATGAATGCGAACGAGGTCATCGCCAACCGCGCGATCCAGCTGCGGGGCGGAGAGATCGGAGACAAGTCCGTCCACCCGAACGACCACGTCAACCTGGGCCAATCATCCAACGATGTCTTCCCCACGGCGATTCACGTGGCGGCGGCCGAGTCGGCCCAGTCACGTCTCATCCCCGCCCTCGATGAGCTCCAGGCCGAGCTGAAAAAGAAATCAGAGGAGTTCTGGGATGTCCTGAAAATAGGACGCACCCATCTCATGGACGCGACGCCGATTCGCCTTGGACAGGAGCTTGGCGGACACGCCAGCCAGGTCGAGCACGGCATCTCCCATCTCCGCGACACCCTCGGACACCTCCGGGAGCTCGCCATCGGCGGCACCGCGGTTGGAACCGGGATCAACACCAGGGCGGCCTTTGGCTCGATGGTGGCCGCTGAACTGTCGAGCGAAACCGGCATCGAATTTACCGAGGCTGAAAATCACTTCGAGGCGCAGGCGGCCCAGGATGCGGCCGTGGCCGTCAGCGGGGCCCTCAAGACGATCGCCGTCTCGATGATGAAGATCGCTAATGACATCCGCCTGCTCGCCATGGGGCCGCGCTGCGGCCTGGGAGAGCTGAAGCTTCCGGCGACCCAGCCCGGCTCCAGCATCATGCCCGGCAAGGTCAACCCGGTCATGTGCGAATCGGTGATCCAGGTCGGCGCCCAGGTCCAGGCGAATGACCTCGCCGTGCAGCTTGGCGGTCAGTGGGGTCAGCTCGATCTCAACACCATGCTCCCCCTCATCGCCCGCAATCTCCTCGAGTCGATGCGGCTGCTGGCCAATGTAGCCCGGGTCTTCACCGAAAAATGCATCCGAGGTCTCGAGGCCGATGCCGAGCGTTGCCGCTCGCTGATCGAGGAGAGCCTGTCCATGGTCACCTCGCTCAATCCCCTCATTGGCTACGACGAGGCCGCCAAGGTGGCCAAGGAGGCCTTCGAAACCGGTAAGACCGTTCGCGCGCTGCTCGAGGAAAAAGAGCTCGTCTCGAAAGAGGACCTCGACAAGGCGCTCGATCCCGAATCGATGACCAGGCCCTCTGAATGATCCTGCGGGCTTCACGGTTTGCCTTTGCATTAGCACCCGCCTCTTATATTAATAGTCGGTTCGCTTTTCATTTCTCGGAGCCAGAGTAAGGCGATTGAATTTAAAGATGCTTTTTGGAACACAGACTATCAACGAAAAGGGACATCTCGAGGTGGGCGGCTGCGATACCGTCGAGCTGGCCGGAAACCATGGGACGCCCCTCTACGTGATCGACGAGGAGGCCCTGCGCCGACGCTGCGTTGAGTACAGGGAGGCCTTCCAGGACAAATCCCCCTCGGCCACGGTGGCCTTCGCCACCAAGGCCTTTCTCTGCAAGTCCATGGCACGCCTTGCCTGCGAAGCCGGCCTCCATCTCGACGTAGCCTCCCTTGGCGAGCTCCGCCTGGTCGCCGAGGCCGGCGTTCCGATGGAGAAGGTCACGCTGCATGGAAACTACAAGAAAGATGAAGACATCGAGGCGGCCCTCGACCTTGGCGTGGGGCTCGTAGCTCTTGACTCGACAGATGAATACAGGCGTCTCTCGCAGCTGGCCGCAGAGCGGGGCATCCGGCAGCGCTCCATCCTGAGGGTGTCGCCGGGGATTGATGCTCACACCCTCGACGCGATCTCGACCGGCCGCAACGACACCAAGTTCGGCATCACGGTAGAATCCGGGGCCGCCCTCACGGCAATCGAAGAATGCCTCTCCATGCCGGGCATCGAGCTGATCGGAATCCACTCGCACATCGGAAGCCAGATTCTCGAGCTCGAGCCCTTCCAGCTGCTGGCGGCGAAGCTGATGGACCTCCTGCTCAGCGCCAGGGAGAAGACCGGCTGGAACCCGGAGCTGGTGGTCCTGGGCGGCGGCCTGGGAATCCAGTACGAGGAGAGCGACAAGCCTCCGGAGCCCAGGTCCCTTGCCGAGGCGATCGTCGATGGTGTCGAGCGCGAGGCGGCCGCGCGAGGACTGGAAATACCCCGCATTGGAATCGAGCCCGGCAGATCGATCGTCGGAGAGCTGGGCCTCACCCTCTACGAGATCGGCCCCATCAAGACCGTTCCTTCCGCAGATGGAAATACCCGCACCTACGTCTCGGTCGATGGCGGGCTCTCAGACAATCCCCGGCCCGTCATGTACGGATCCCCCTACCCTGTCATCCTGGCCAACAGGGCCGGGGAGGAGGCGTCGAGCGAGGTCCGGATATCCGGCAGGCACTGCGAAACAGACACCCTGGTCCCCAGGGCCCTTCTTCCTGCACCAAAATCCGGTGACCTGCTGGCCGTTCAGTGCACAGGGGCTTACAATCACACCATGGCGAGCAACTACAACTTCTTCTACAGACCTGCCGTCGTCTTCGTCGAGCAGGGAAAGACTCGCGAGGTGGTGCGACGTGAAACCCAGGAAGACCTATTGGCCCGCGACCTCGGCTGAGGTTGAAACGCGCCGTATAGCCAGCTGTCCAGGCCTGCGGAAGCCCGGCAGGGTCCTGCTGCCGGTGCTGACGCTCCTGCTGAGCGGCTGCGGAGGCCCCTACCTCTTCCAGCAGGGACTCGGCCAGCTCGACATCTCGCTGAACCGGGTGGAGCTCGACGACACCATCCTCCTTGATTCGCTCGATGCATCCCAGCGCGGCAAGCTCAGCTGGATTCCCAGGATCATCGAGTTTGCCGAAGATGAGCTGGGGCTCGAACCCGGAGACTCCTACACATCTCACTTCGACACTGAAGGCGAACCCGTCAGCTATACGGTCGTCGCCAGCCATCCGCTGGCCCTCGTCCCCTACCAGTGGTGCTTCCCGCTCGTAGGCTGCGTTCCCTACAAGGGTTTTTTCAATCTCGAAGATGCCCGCGCGACGGCACTCGCCCTTCGTGAAGATGGCTGGGATGCGGAGGTCTTCCCGGTGCAGGCCTACAGCACCCTGGGCTGGTTCAGCGATCCACTGCTCTCCAGCATGCTCTCTCTCTCCATGCCGGAGCTGGTGGAATTGCTTCTCCATGAAATCACCCACAGAACCCTCTTCATCCCTTCACGGGGACAGCTGAACGAGGGCTTCGCCACCCACATGGGACGCGAGGGAGCCCGCCTGTTCTTCCTGGCTCATCCCGAAGCGGCCGGCCAGGCAGAGTTGAAGAAATATCGCCGGGCGCAGCAACTCGACAGCCAGTACAAAGAGCTCATCTCCAGGCTGAAAACTGATCTCGAGACACTCTACAGGGGAGCGGCCTCCCGTAAAAACAAGCTGGCCAGAAAGAAGGAGCTCTTCGCCTCGGCCACCCGCGCCGCGCGTGAGCTCTTGCAGGCGGATACCATTACGCTGGCCTCCAACGCCAGGGTTGTCGCCAGCGAGACCTACACCGCCCAGCTTGCGCTGCTTGAGCGGCTGCAGGAAAAAACGGGCGGCCATCCCAGGAGGCTGCTGGAGGTCCTGCGAGAGGCGAGAGCTGACGGAAAACTCAACGAGCTGCTGGCCGCGGAAGCTCAATGAACGCTGTCCTTCCCCTTATTCGACTGCGCGTCTCGGGCCTGCGAAACTCCATCATGAACGTCAGGAAGGACTCCGCGGCGAAGAGCCTGGTCATTATTTTCGGACTTGGAAACGTGATCGGCCTGGGCTATTGGATCAGCCTGAACAGCTTCAGGTTCATCGCCGACTTCAAGGCCTTTGGCGACCTGAACGCCAAGATGATCTCCCTGCTGCTCATGGCTCTCCTCGTCCTGGTGGTCCTCTCCACCATCATCATCTCCTACGCGACACTCTTTCTCGGCAAGGAGACGGCCTTTCTCTTCCAGACCCCGGCCCGCCCGCGCTCCATCCTCCTGCTGAAGCTGACGGAATCGATCGCGATCAGTTCCTGGGCCACGCTCTTTCTCTGCCTGCCTGTGATGGTGGCCTACGGTGTCCACGAGGACGCTCCGCCGCTTTACTACGCGGAGATGGTCTCGGTGATGTTCATATTCGTTCTCTTTTCCGGATGTCTCGGCGCGCTCCTGGCGATCATCCTGGCCCCCCTGTTCAGGCGACTTTCTCCGAAGATGCTGCTGCTGGCAGCCCTGGCCGCCCTGGCCCTGCTGGGCTGGCTCTTCCTGCGCTCCTTTGAATTCGGAACCATTGAAGAAAACCGAAAGAATCTCCTGGTCCTGGACCGCTTCGCCTCGGGCTTCGAGGTCTTTCGCTCACCCTGGTCCCCGAGCCGCTGGGCCAGCACGGCGATCAGCTCCGCCGTTCACGGAACCCACGGTGAGGTTCTCAGCAACACGCTCACGCTGCTGGCCAATACCCTCATTTTCCTGCCGCTGCTCTCCCTCTATGGAAAAAGGTACTACAACCGGGAATGGACGGCCCACCAGGGTTCCTCTTCCACCCTGGCGACTGTTGGAAGTAAATCTGCGACGACCTGGCGTCCCGGCGGCAGCCCCATGGCCGCTCTCCTGCGCAAAGACCTCCTCCTCTTCATTCGAAACCCCTCCCAGCTGGCCCAGTCTCTGCTCTTTCTGCTGCTGATGCTTATCTACTCGCTAAGCCTCCTGCAGGTTCCGGATTTTTTCAAGGACAGCGTCAACAACTTCCGGCTCTACCGCTTCATCTACTTTGCCAACCAGGTAGCCGTCTGCATGATTATCTCCTCCTTCACCTCCCGCTTTATCTATCCCCTCCTGAGCCTCGAAGGCCGCGCCTTCTGGGTGCTTGGACTGGCGCCCATTCCACGGCGGCGGCTGATGACTCAGAAGGGCGCCTTTGCCATGGCGATCATCCTCCCCCTGGGACTCCTGACCATCACCATATCCAACCTGGCCCTGAGGAGTCCTCCTGAATTTTTTCTCTCAGCCGTCTACACGATGATCCTCGCGACTCTCTGCCTGACCTCCCTGTCGACAGGACTCGGAGCGGCCTATCCCAGCTTCGATGAGAGCAATCCTGCACGAATCGCCGTTGGCCTGGGAGGAACCCTCAACTTCTTCGCGAGTGCCCTCACGATCGCCATACTGGTGGCCATCCAGTCGCTTCCCGAGCTGCTGCTGGCCGCCTCTCCGTCCGTCGAAAAGTACTCGCTCCTGGTTCGGCTCACCGGCTACATCGTTGCCGGCGTCTTTACCCTCATCCTCTGCCGAGCCGTCCTGCGAATGGGAGAGCGCAACCTGGAGCGCTGTGAATTTTGAAATACATCGAGCCCTTCTTTTCACTGTTGGTCATCGCCTTCTGGATCTCGATGAACGCCCTGCTGATCTCTCGCGAGGCGGAGCTTGAGAAGGTCGGGCAGTTCAAGGGGGGAATTCAGGGCTACCTCGCGGGCGCGAACCTCAGGGAAAGCTGGATGTCGATTCGGAGCAAGGGCAAGCGCATCGGCTATTCCGGCTATACCGTCGAGAAGCTCTACATCGATGCCGGCAACGAATATCATATCGGCATCGAGACGGTCTACAGGGGGCGGCTGCCGGTCCCTACCATCCTGGCAAGCTTCCTTCCAGACAACCGTCAGTTCGAGCTCAACGGTCTCCTCGTCCTGGATGAAGACATGAGACCGCTGAGCCTGAGAATGAACCTGTCGCTGGCTACCTTCAGACGGCAGACGGAGACGGCCAGGGCAAGCTTCCTCCTGGTCGGACGCGACAGGGGAGACCAATTCCTGGTCGAGCTCTTTCATGAAGAAGATGAAGCGGCCCTGCTCGCCGTCAAGCTCCCCAGCGACAAGCTCACGCTCTCCAACGGATTGGCCCCGACAATCCCGATCTCCGGCCTCAAGCAGGGAAAAACCTACCGTGTACCGGTCTTCGACCCGTTATCATCTCTCGGCTTCGGCTCCGAATCGGCCACCATCGAGGTGCTGCGCAAGGAGGCGCGAAAGATCGAGGGGCTCTTTGTCGACACCTGGGTCGTGGAGACCCGCTACGGCTCAAAAACAATCAGCTCCTGGGTGACCTCCGGCGGCGAGGTCCTGAGACAGGAGCTGGGACCGCCCCTTGACCTGGTCATGACAAAGGTGGCCAATAGAAAACGCGCCCTGGAAGGACTCGGTAAGAGAGCGCCGGGAACCGGAAAATGACTGGAGCTGATGATGATTGAAATACGCGGCCTGGTGAGAAGATACGGCGAAAAAACAGCCGTCGACCGGCTCAACCTGCAAATCGCCGCCGGCGTCTTCTACACCTTCCTGGGACCCAACGGGGCGGGAAAGACCACGACCATGAAGATCATGGCCGGCCTGCTCAAACCAAGCGATGGAGAGGTGCTCATCGATGGCATCGATATCACCGCCCATCCGACCGAGGCGAAAAAAAAGATCGGCTACATCCCTGACCACCCCTACCTCTACGACAAGATCACCGGCTGGGAATTCCTGCAGTTCACCGGAGGTCTCCACAGCCTCGAGCCTGCGGCGCTATCCTCCAGCGCCGAGGATCTGCTCGACTATTTCTCCCTTTCAGAAGATGCCCACCAGCTCATCGGCACCTACTCTCACGGCATGCGGCAGCGGCTGGCCTTCTGCTCCTGCTTCCTTCACGATCCACGGGTGGCGATCATCGACGAGCCCTGGGTTGGCCTGGATCCGCGCAACATTCGCAGCGCCATCGAGTTCCTGCGCAGGCGATGTGAGACCGGCGTCACGATCTTCATGTCCACCCACTCCCTTAATATCGCCGGGAACATCGCCGAGCGCCTGGGAATCCTGGACCACGGCAAGCTCCTCTACGATGGAACCCTCGAGGAGCTGCGCTCAGCGGCGGACAGCTCCGACCTCGAGGAGATCTTCCTCGAGATGACCGACTGAGAAACCCATATTGATCGGCTGCGGCCATGACGAAGCCCGGCGCAAGGTGTATTCTATGGATTCGATTTTTCGGCTCTTTATTCCAATCACCCAGCCTCTCGAGAGAAAAGATGACCAAGCTGCTTCCCCTCCTGGCCCTCGCCGCCATCTCCTGCTCCACCCGGGAGCGTGCCAACGATACTCCTGCAGCCCGGGTTGATTTCGATACGGTCTTCACCGGCAAGACCCTGCGTTTTGACTACAACCACACGGGTATCGCCGCGGAGGAATATGTCAGCCTCGACCAGATCCGGCTCGAGGGAGACTGGCCCGGCTCGAGAAACATTCTCGTAGATAACACCGGGCTGGGAAAATACATCTTCTCGGTCAGGGATCTCGAAACAAAGCGGGTCATCTATTCGCGCGGCTTCTGCAGCATCTACGGTGAATGGGAGACCATCGGCGAGGCGAAGAAAGGCATCTGGAGGACCTTCCACGAATCCCAGCGCTTCCCCGAGCCCAGGGAGAAGGTCCAGCTCGCTCTCTCCAGGCGCTCAAACGACGGAACCTTCAAAGAGATCTACTCTGGCGTGATCGATCCCGCGAGCCGGTTCGTCAACCGATCCCCTCTCAACGCCCCGGGCGAGGTCATCAAGATCTTCGAGAGCGGCCCGGCGAAGAGCAAGGTCGATTTCCTCATCCTGGCCGACGGCTACAGCGCTGCGAGCAGAAAAAAATTCGAGGCGGATGTCCGCCGCCTGGTCGAGGCCATGTTCAAGGTGGAGCCCTTCGCCTCCAACCGGGAGAACTTCAACGTAAGGGCTCTGCACATCGACTCGGCTCAAGATGGAATCACCAACCCCCGCGGCGGCAAGTGGAACGACACCCCGCTGGGCCTGAGCTTCAACGCCTTCGACTCCGACCGCTACGTGCTCTCGTATAAGAACCGCGCCATCAGGGAATCAGCCGCGCTGGCGCCCTACGACATGCTCTTGCTCCTGGGCAATACATCGAAATACGGCGGCGGCGGGATCTTCAACCTCTGGTCGACCTGCACCGCCGACTCATCCCAGGCCGCCTACGTCTTCGTTCACGAGCTTGGCCACTCCTTCGCAGGACTCGCCGACGAGTATTATACCTCCTCTGTTTCCTACGAGGACTTCAACCCCCCGGGAGTCGAGCCCTGGGAGCCGAACATCACCGCGCTGCTCGACCCGGAAAACCTCAAGTGGAAAGATCTCGTAGCGAAAGGCACCCCCCTGCCGACGCCCTGGCGTCAGGAGAGCTACGACAAGGCCTCCTACTCCTACCAGAAAAAGCGCAAGGAGCTCATCGACTCGAAGGCCTCCACTGCCGAGATGGAGAAGCTCTTCTCAAAAGTTAAGAAGACGACCGCCCCCATGCTCACCACGGAGAAGTACGCCGACAAGGTGGGCGCCTTCGAGGGAGCGGGCTACCGGGCGAAGGGACTCTATCGCTCGGAGACCGACTGCATCATGTTCACCCGCAACCCGCAGAGGTTCTGCCGGGTCTGCTCGCGGGGACTCGAGCGGGTCATCCGGATGTACACCGAGTGAGAACGGCCCAGGGGGCGAATCGTCAATCGCCGGGTGAAATCACCGACTCGATGGCCGCGAGCAATTCCTCCGGGTCATCAGTCCTGAGCTGCCCCATGTAGCCGTCACCGATCTTGAACTGGACCAGGTCGAAGTCATCCGTCGTCTTCACAATGGCAGGCTCCCGGATATCGCCGACAGGGAATCTTTTTGCCTTGATCCCCAGGACCCACGATTCAACGACCGCGTCGGCCGACACCCGCACGGTCAGACCATGGACAGGGAGCCAACATGCGTAAAGCGCAGAGAGAAAGAAGAACCAGGGCAGGTACGTTCCGGGGGCCGGGTCGCCCAGCAGGCTCAGCAAGCTCAACAACTCCAACACCATCCCCGCCACGGCGAACAGGCAGATCATAATTATATTGAGTTTATAATTGAACTGGTTGGGCCGGATCGTGTGTTCGTACAGGTAGATGGGGACGCCCTCAGCTGATCTCCCAGTCAACCACCCCGCGCTGCTCCTCGGGTACCTTCTCGAAGGCTTCCTCGAGCGCCTCGGCGTCGAGCTCCGGGGGAGTCTTGACGATGAAGGTGACCCGGCCCTTGGTCAGGTTCTTGCGCTCGCGGATGATGGTGCAGCCGGCCTCACCGAGAATCCCGCGGTAGGTTTCCGCTGCAGTGAGGATATCGACATCTTTGAGTCCCTTGACCACGATCCGACCGGCGTTCTGCGATTCGAGATACCAGATGAGAATCCACCCGATCAGCGTGGCGAGTATCGCCCCGACAAAGATCTTGAGCCCGCAGCAGAGCCCGACGACAGTCACCAGGATGACCCGGCCGGTGTCCTTCGCCTCCCCCACCACGGTGCGAAAGCGCAGCAGGCCGCCGATCCCGAAGATCACCAGCGCCATGGGTGGATAGGTCTGGACCAGCTGGGCGATAAGGGCCCCCACCATGGAATACATCAGGAAGGTCTTCGGCTGCTCGAACTCGGTGATGTTCGAGGCCTTGCGGCGGGTGGATGGATGGTAGGCGATAACCGCGGCCAGGATGATCGAGAGCATCAACATGAGGCTGACATCTACAATGTAGGCAATGTTACCGAAATTTTCCCACCCCTCTCGGAGATCTCCCCAGTCGTCCGTCATCGGGCGGGCTTGAGGTGACATACCCGAAAACGGGTCGGCCTGGGCGGAAACCAGCCCCGGCATCACGATCATCAAAGCCACGATGCCCAGCAGGGCCAATGCCGGAGTTCCTCTCGAAAGAAGACCACGGACGATCCCAGTTTTATCGATCTCTTGCATGAGCGGGTTCCTCAATCTTCACCACCATCGACCCAGGAGACGTCGTCAAAGCCGACCTCCGTAGGGATTCCATCAAGCACCACAGTGAGCACTCTCTCGGACTTGTTGATCTTTCTGACCTTGCCCCTGCCGCGAAGCTTTGGAACACAAACCTCATCGTCTTTTCGCAGCGAGCGGGCGAACTCTTCACGTTTCTTGCCCAACGGCGTTCCGATGAGAAGCAGCTCCACCTCGTTGGCAAGCTCATTCACCATCGGCTTGTGAGTCTGCGGTACGTTCTTCAACTTGTCAACAATAGGCTTGAGGACCTCCCTGGCGCGGCGCATCACGCGGTCGATCTCGATATCCGCCTCCCGTTCGAGCGACCGACTGCGAATATCGATCTCTTCGAGCTTTTCGGCGTATTCCGCCTTCTCAACCTGCACCTCCTCGCGAACCCGCTCGGCCCTGCGACGCTCCTTTTCGACCTTTCTGCGAGATTTTTCCATGCGCGAGATAATCTCTCTTGTCGGCTCCTCGATGCGGGCGATCTCTTCCTCCGCGACGCTGAGCACCTCTTCGCTGACGCCCAGCCGCCGGGCAATGGCGAGAGCGTTGGAATTACCGGGAACTCCCATCAGGAGGCGATAGGTCGGCTTGAGACTCCTGTTATCAAATTCCATCGCCGCGTTCTCCACATCATCGTGAAGAAAACCATACTTCTTCATCGAGCCCAGGTGGGTCGTGATGATGGCCTTCCAGCCCTTGGCCCGAAAGTAATCAAGAATAGCGGTTCCCAGAGCGGCTCCCTCCAGGGGATCCGTTCCGGAGCCCAGCTCGTCGAGCAGCACAAGGGACCGGCCTGTGGCTCCCCTGAGAATCTCGACAAGCTGCTTGAGGTGGCCTGAAAAAGTGCTGAGGTTCTGCTCGAGACTCTGCTCATCACCGATATCGACAAAGAGGTCGTTGTAGACCGGGATGCTGGCCTTTGAGGCCGCGACCGGGACCCCGCTGAGAGCCAGCAGGACATTGAGACCGACCGTCTTGAGAGCCACGGTCTTTCCGCCGGTATTCGGACCGGTCACGACCAGGATCCCCGCGGGATCACCGAGTCGAAGATCCAGCGGTACGACCTTGTCGAGAATCGAGTCGAGGTCGATCTCGCGAAAATCACGGGTGGTATCTCGCGAGAGCCACATCAGGTAGGGATGCCGCGCATCCCGCAGGTCGAGGATCTCGCCGTCGCCGATCTCTGGAGAGATCAGTCCGAAGGCGGCAGCGTAGGCAGCCTTGGCTGCGGTAAGGTCAACCTTCGCCAGCGCCCCCTGGAGCCTCCTGAGGGTCACCCGCTCATCCCGCACCTTCCTGGTCAGCTCCCAGAGAATCCTGAGCACCTCGTCCCTCTCTCGATCGAGCAGGCTGAGAAGCTTGTCTCCGTCCTGGACAATCTGCTCGGGCTCAATGTAGAGGGTCGAACCGCTCTGCGACCTGTCCCGCACCGGCCCCTTCATCCAGGACCTGTACTCCGCCTTCACCGGCAGAAGATAACGGTCGTTCTTCAATGTGACGCCTTCGCTCTGGAAACATTTCTTGAGATCAGGGCGCTTGAGTAAAGCGGCCGCTCCCTGTCGAAGCTTCTCCTGAAGGGTGGAAAGCTCGCGGCGCAGGCTGGAGAGCTTCTCCGAGGCCCCGCTGCGCACGCCCTCATGAAGATCGATGATCTCCGGTATCTCCTGCCTCAGCTCCGGCAGGTCATCGAGCTCCTCGCCGAGTTCCGAAAGCGCCGGGAACCGGCCCTCATCGCGGCAGAAGGCCTCACGAATGCCGAGGCCGGACCGGAGCAGGTCGACGATCCTGTAGAGATGCTCCGGCTCGAGCGGCTGACCCCCCGAGTCATTGTCTTCGAGTCCCGAGCAGACGTCGGAGAGCCCTGCAAGAGGCAGCCTTGCGGACTCGAGGATCTCACCAAGCTCCCTGGTTTCAGCGTGAACCCGGCGCAGCTCCTCTCCATCCGGACATGGCCGGAGCTCCGAGGCCAGCTTCCGCCCGAGAACCGATTCGGCATAGGCGGAAAGAATCTCCCGTATCCGCCCATACTCAAGAATCTGGATAGCGTGTTCAAAGGGCGCCATCAATCAGCCGGCGGCGGCGCGAAGAGCGTCAATGACCTCCTCCTCGCTGTCAGGGAAACGTCCCAGGCCCTTCTTGCTGAACACCAGCTCATCATCAAGCCTGATCTCGAAAACTCCTCCCCTGCCCTCGATGAGGGTAGGGGATGTCTCGAAAGCATTTTCTACTGCGGCCGCCAGACTGACGGCGCGAGGCTTGTAGTTTCACTGAACGCAGTATTCGATGCTTATCTTCATCGTTAGAGCTCCTTAACCTTGGTCGCTAAAGGGTGGATTATAGCAGCAGCTGCGTCCGGTTAGAACCTCGAGCGACCACAAGAAATCGACTGCAGCCCCCCCATCGGGGATCTGCTATACTTCCCGACCATGCAAGCGGGCCTTTCCATTATCGACTGGTCGCTCGTCGCGCTCTTCCTGCTGGGGGTGGGCGCCGTGGGCTTCCGCGCCTCTGGTAACCCATCCTCAACCCGCGACTACTTCCTCGGCGGCCGCTCGATCCCCTGGTGGGCGGCGAGTCTTTCGATCATCGCCACCGAAACGAGCGCCGTAACATTCATCGGGATACCTTTCTTCGCCTTCGAAAATGACTGGTCCCTGCTGCAGCTCTTCACCGGTTTCGCCATCGGACGGGTTTTCCTGGCCTTCATCTTCGTCAAGGCCTTCTACAGGCGTGAGTACATCACCGTCTACGGGTTGCTCGCCGAGCGCTTCGGCGAAAGGACCCGCCTGCTCTCTGCGTTTTTCTTTCTCGCAGGCAGGGTGATAGCCAGCGCCGTGCGGCTCTACGCCGGCTGCCTCGCAGTCAGGATCGCCCTCGGGACTGATTCGATCGAAACCGTAATTATCGTCCTGGGACTTTTCGGGGCAGCTTTCACCCTGAAGGGAGGAATCAAGGCCGTCGTCTGGACAGACGTGATCCTCGGCATCACCCTGCTGGCAGGTAGCCTGGCCTCCTGCGCCTGGATCCTCGCCGCCTTCCCTGGCGGGGCAGGCTCGATCTTTGACCTCGAGGGCATCTCCTCAAAGCTGTCGATGATCCACCTCGACACCTCGATCTCCGACAACAAGGGTCTCTTCGCCGGCCTGCTGGGTGGAATGGTCCTGACCCTCGCCACCCATGGAACAGACCAGGACATCGCCCAGCGCATGCTCACCTGCCGTGATGCCCGCTCCGGACGTCTCTCCGTGCTTGGCAGCGCTGTCCTGATCCTCCCCCTGGCCACCCTCTTCCTCTTGCTGGGAACTCTGCTGTGGGCCTGGCACGAAGCAGGCGCTGCTGGCTATCTCCTGCCGCAGGACAGGAACGAGCTCCTGCCTCTCTTTATCGTCACGGATCTGCCCCCAGGGCTCGCCGGGCTGGTCATGGCCGGGCTGCTGGCCGCGGCGCTGTCGAGCTTCACCTCCGTTCTCAACGCCCTCAGCGCAACAACCGTTACTGATGTCTACAGGCCCCTGGTACAAAAATACGGTGAGCGCACCGAAGCTCACTATATGAAAATCTCCCGCCTGGCAACCTTCCTCTGGACCTTCCTCCTGATCGGGCTAGCCATCGCCTTTGTCGGCAGCCAGGACAACATCTTCAACACAGCCATCAATGTACTGAGCTATTTTTACGGCGGACTGCTCGGCGCCTTCCTGCTGGCTATATTGACCCGACGCGGCAACGGCCTCAGCGTAATGACGGGAATGATCGCAAGTGTGCCGGTCGTCCTGCTGCTGCAGCTTCGCCAGTTTACGGAAAAACCTGCGGACGCCCCCGGCCTGCTGCAGGGCATGCTGGAGAACCTCTCGGATGGAACCAGCGAAACGATCCTCGCCCTGCCGGACATCGGATCGAGGTGGTGGATCATCATCGGCACCCTGACGTGCTTCCTCATCGGCTGCCTGGGAAAACCGCGCAAACCTGCCGAGGAAACGGGTGGCTCTTACTCCTCGGAGGCCGAGGCAGGCTGAGGTCGCTCGAGATCGAAGAACTTCCAGACACTTCGGATATCGAGGTAACGCTGCACCTCCTTGCCCTTCGTATCGAAATAGATATAGGTAGGATAGCTGTGTACATTCAACTGCCGCGCCAGGCGTGCCGTGGGGTCGAGCAGGATGACGAAATCCCCCTGCTGCTTCGACAGCCAGGACTCCATCCTCGCCCTGTTCTTCTCTGTACAGACTGTCACCAGCTGAATATCACTATCACGCCTGGAGAGCGAGGTGAGCGCAGGAATCGCCTCGATCGACTCGATGTTGGCACAATCCCAGAAGGCCAGGACCGTCGGCTGACGATAGGAAAAATACGGCCACACCCACTGCCGTCCACTCCTGTCTTCGAGATCGACCCCGGGACTCATACACCCCTGCAGACTGAAAAAAAGAAGGCAGCACAAGACCACCCCGGCTATTCCCTTCTCGGGATGCAGGCTCTTCTGCCTGTGGACTCGCTCCATCTTCTTCTCCTCAACACTTCCGCTCTTCAACGCTGCCGCTCCCCACCGTGGGAATACTAACCCCTCGAAGCGGCAATTACGAACAGGAAGGCGGAAGGCTACTTCCCTGCGCGTTCGAGAATCACCGGAATGACCTCGACGAGGCCTTTTCCCATCTCGAGATCCCAGATACGCAGGGTTCCCTCGTAGCCGGCTGTAGCCAGCCGGTCTCCGGCCGCGTTGAAGGCAAGCGCGTAGATCCAGCCCTGCTCTGAACGCAGGCCGGCAATCCGCTGGCCGCTC
>Ga0310124_10001883_pt1 | contig 14532 bp, 5 predicted proteins | sample CB11b_AW_Bot5_MG_FD_203507 | JGI IMG/M metagenome (GOLD analysis project Ga0310124, IMG submission 203507) | Marine microbial communities from Western Arctic Ocean, Canada - CB11b_AW_Bot5 | ecosystem: Environmental > Aquatic > Marine > Oceanic | place: Canada: Western Arctic Ocean | collected...
CGAGCGTCGAATCGAGCAGCCCGTGCTGTTTCAAGTCCGCCAACAGGGCGGCGATGGGCTGATCGACTTCGCCCGCTAAAGTCGAATGATTCTTGCGAATGTCTTTATGCCCGTCCCAGCTTTCCGCGTCGCCAGTGCCCCCGCTATAAATTTGTACGAATCGGACGCCTCGCTCGACCATTCGACGAGCCATCAGGCATTGCCGGCCAAAGTGGGCGCATTTCTTATCGTCCAGCCCATACGACTTGCGGGTCGCTGCTGTTTCTTGATCAACGTCGAACACTCCCGGCGCGGACATCTGCATGCGAAAAGCCAACTCGAACGCTTCGATTCTTGCGGTCAGGTCTGCTTCAGCCGTGTATCGCCGCTGGTGCTCGCGGTTCGATGCCTGCACCAGGTCCATCAGTCGGCGCTGCTGTGCGGCCGACTGGTTGCTGCGGCGAAACAAGTTGTCAATTGCTGGGCCCTGGTTGTTTAGTGGAGTGGCCTGATAGACCCCTGGCAGAAAACCAGCCCCCCAGTTAAGTGCCTTCCCCTTGGGCAGGCCACGACCCAGCGCGTCGGTCATGACCACGAACCCCGGCATGTTCTCGTTTTCACTTCCAAGCCCGTAGGTGACCCACGAGCCAACACAAGGAAATCCCATCCGATTCAGCCCGGTGTTGATTTGAAACAACGCCGGCGAATGATTATTGGACTCGGTATAACACGAATGGATAAACGCCATTCTGTCGACATGCTTAGCGAGGTTCGGAAAGATCTCGGAAACCCACGCGCCCGATTGGCCATGTTGCTCAAATTTGAATGGCGACTTCAAGAGCGTACCACTGGTGGTAAAAAAGCCGGTCTTCGAATCCGCCCCGGCCAGCTTCTGTCCGTCTCGCTTTTGTAATTCCGGCTTGTAGTCCCACGTATCGACATGGCTTGGTCCGCCATTGAGAAACAACCAAATGACCGACTTGGCTTTCGCGGCAAAATGTGGCTGACGCTCAGCCAGCGGATGGGTCGCGCCCGTTTTGCCGGTCGCCATGGGCGGTTCGGCCAGTCCTTGCTGATCGAGCAAGCCGGCGAGCGCCAGCGAACCAAATCCCGCGCCGCCGTACCGCAGTAGTTCACGGCGCGACAGCAAATCAGCTGATTGTGACTCACGAGATGGATTCATGGCTGTCTCACTCGATATAAATAAATTCGTTCATACACATCAGCGAATGGCAAAAGTCATCCATCGCCAGCGATCGCGCTTCATCCTTACTATGTCGGGATTGATAGTCGGCACTCTGTTCGTTGATAAACGATCGCATCCTTGCCAATTGCTCGTCATTGGGCTCGCGAGACAACGCTATTAGATAGCCTTCGCGGATGGCGTCGTCTATATCCTTCTTGCCAGCTCGTTCGATTCGCTTGCGCAGGGCGACGGACCAATTGCGAACGCGCCCGTTGTTCACCAGCAACAGCGACTGGGGTGGCACAGTTGTCGCCTGGCGATTGCCGATTGACTGAATCGCATCGGGGGCGTCAAAGAGCTGCAGCATGGCGATCAATTTGCTACGTTTAACCGTAAAATAGATGCTGCGACGCGTCGAGTTTTCGTCGAGCGTACCGCGCCCGAACGCTTTGGTGTCGAGTTTGCCGGCGACCGACAACATGGCGTCTCGGATCGTCTCCGCTTCCAGCTGCTGTAAGGAGCGCCGCCACAAAAACCGATTTGCCGGATCGATACGACGGTTGCCGGGGTGTTCCGCCTGTGTTTGCATGTATACGGAACTTGTCATGATCAACCGATGGATTGGCTTAAGCCGCCACCTGTTGCGAATCAATTCGCGTGCCAGCCAGTCAAGCAGCCTGGGATGCGTTGGCGGCTGACCGCGGATACCGAAATCGCTCGTGGTCGCGACTAGCCCGATGCCCAGATGGTGCTGCCAGAGGCGATTGACAATGACGCGAGCCAGCAGATGACCAGCTCCGTTTTCAACATCGGTAATCCAATGGGCGACGGCCGCTCTCGGCTCAAGCGTCTTGTCCGAACGGTCGCTTTGCCAATGGTCCGCGCGGTGTCCGCCTCGCATTAGCACCTGGGGGAAACTCTGCGTGACCACATCCTGCTTTGCGGCAACGTCGCCCCGCACAAGAAAATAAACGTCGGATTTGAGAGCGAAGCGGCCTGGCAACGAATCGCCGCCTGCTTCGACCGCCGCATAAACCCGTTGCCCGCCGATTTGTATTTCTCGGCTAATGGTTTTGCCAAACGAAGCCACCAGCCGGTAGTAATCGCGCTGCGGAATCGGGTCGTACTTGTGATCGTGACAACGTGAACAGCCGACGGTCAGTCCTAGAAATCCCGTGCCCAACGTGGAGACCATATCGTCCAGTTTGTCGTAGCGATCCCGTTCAAATTCCTTTTTCGACTGGATGATGTTCTCGACGCCCGCGACAAGAAAGCTGGTGGCTGTGCGGGCCATTGAATCGTCCGGTTTCAACAAATCACCGGCGATTTGCCAGCGGACAAACTGGTCGTACGGCATGTCCTGGTTCAAGGCCTTGATGACAAAGTCGCGGTAGTGGTAGGCCGCGCCGCGATCCTCGTCCATTTCAAAGCCGTTGCTCTCGCCAAACCTCGCCAGGTCGAGCCAATGCCGACCCCAGCGTTCGCCGTAGTGTTGACTGTCGAGCAGTCGATCGATCAATTGCTCGTAAGCTTTTGGTGAATCGTCCGAGACGAACTCTTTTACCACAGCCGGTGCGGGCGGAAGACCAAGCAAATCGAAATACGCGCGCCGCACGAGCTTGTACCGCTCGGCAACGGCGCTCGATTGGAGCCCTCGTATTTCCTGTTCCGCCAGAATGAAGCGGTCGATCGGCGTACGTACCCAGGCCTCGTTTTTCACCCGCGGCGGCTGTGTATCGGCGAGCGGTTGAAACGACCAGAACTTGCGTCCCGCTTCGATGCCGATTTTCGATCTTGCTCCGGCGGCCAGAGGGTCACTGCCATCGCCGTCGCGTGGATCTGGGGCACCCATCTCGACCCACTTCACGAAATCGGCGATGACTGCGCGGGGCAGCTTGCGCTTCGGCGGCATCTTCAGCTCTTCGTGGCGGATCGCGCTGATCAACAGGCTGTCTTTGACGTTGCCTGGAACAATCGCCGATCCCGTCTCGCCTCCTTGCCGAATGGCGGCGCGAGTATCGAGCTGGAAACTGCCTTTGAGTTTCTTTTTGCTCGCCGCTTTGGCCGAATGGCACTGATAACAATTGTCGATCAAGGTGGGCCGAATCTTCGCTTCGAAAAACGCCAGCTTCTGTTTTTCGGATAAGAGCGGAACGGCAAGTGAGGGTCGATTGGTTGGCCGAACGGGCCTCGCGACCTTCGGCTGGACCTTGGCGAATGAGATCTTGCGCGGCGCGAGATGCTTTTCGACGAAAGCAAAGTGCGCCGCGATCCGTTCGGCCGACAGCATATGCGGGTAGATGGCGATTTCGTCCATCGCGCCGTCCAGATAGCCTCCACCGGGGTGTAGCTGCTCCCCACCAATTTGAAGCGGCCGATCGTTGGAGATCTTGCCGCCCTCGTCCGGCTCCGACGCGGCGAGCCGGCCGTCAAGGTAGAGATGCTTCTCGCCCGCTCGAGACCGCGTTGCCACCACGTGATGCCACCGGCCGTCGTTCAGCCGGTAGTCGGCCGGCGACCAAAGATAATGGTCGCGCCCTGTACCCGCCGGCCCGGTGCAAAACAGCAATCGCCCTTGGTCCTCGCCTCGCCTGGTTGACGCCGCATTGATCGTAAAATCACTGGTTCCGTCGCCGCTCGTTGCAATCGTCAGAAACGCACCGCTGCCCGGCCAAAAAGTATTGTCGAATTTCTGCGTGGTCTTAAACCAGAACTCGATCGACAACGTATCAAGCTGCAACGCCTTGATCATCGGCATATGCAGATGAGCTGTCTTTCCGTCAAACGCCGCCGCTTGGCCCTGCGTGCCCGGCAGCCCGTCGACAAACCGTACGCCGCCGCGACAAACCGTGCGGATCGCCGGCTTGACCGCCGGCGCCGAATTCGCTGTTACGCGCTCCACCTCTTGCTCCGCGGGCTGTTGGCACCGCCAATAGGCCACCGGCCGATCTGCCTGGATCAACTGCTCGTATTTGTCCGCTGCGGTCGCCGGCTCCGGGCAAAGTTGCGCGATCAGCAAACAAGCGATGGCTCCCGCAAGAACGCCCAAGGATTTTCGATACGGGACGCTTTGTTGGCTCATAGGATTGAAACTCGGGGCTGTGTTTATTGTAGCGGCCTATCGAAGCTACATCGGAAGACTCAGTCGCTTGTCACCTCGCCACGAGGCACGGTACTGTAGGAAGCAGGTCGATCGAACCGGAACTCACTTCGAATCCTCAATGCGATAGAGATGTGTCGCGGTGCGGACGAACAACGAGTTGCCAACCGTGGCGGGACTGGCCATCAAATGCTCACCGCCTAGCTTGTTGACCGCCAACTTCTTGAACTTGCGGGCGGCTTCGATCACCGTCGTGACCGACGACTCGTCGAACAGGTAGATCCGCCCCGCGGCGTGAATCGGCGACGCCGAGAATTTGCCGCCGACCCGATCCTTCCAGACAACTTCGCCGGTCTTGGCCTCTATGCACGTCGCCACGCCTCCCGAACTGACGATGAACAGCAAGTCGCCCACCAGCAATGGCGACGGGCGGGCCGGTATCGTCTTGGTATGTTTCCACCTTATGTGGCTCGAGGTCACGTCGCCTTGACCGTCAGGTCGCACGGCCCACAGTTCAGGGCGAAGGTAGTCGTTGATCATGAAGACCATGCCGTGACCGAACACCGGACGCGGTGCGATCGACCAGCCGCCGTAGGTCACCTTCCACCGTTCTTTGCCCGTGGAGATCTCATAGCCCATCGTTGCCCGCGGACCAACACTGATCAGTTGTCGCTGGCCGCCCGATTCAATCACGATGGGCGTCGCGAAACATTTGCGGAGGTCGGGGGGAACAGAACGGAAGTCGACCGAGCGGTCGGTCTTCCAAACCGTTTTGCCGGTGGCCTTGTCAAGCGCCACCACATATTGCACATCGCGGCCATCGACGTGAAAGACCAGTAAATTGTCGACCAGCATCGGCGAACTGCCGGCGCCTTCGTGATGGTCGCAGTTCAGATCGCGGCGAGTCCAAAGAATCTTCCCCGAGCTGGTGTCGATGCAGGCCGTGCCGTAGGTGCCGAAGTGGACGTAAACTCGCCCCGCTTCGATCACCGAGGTCGGCGAAGCGTAGCTGTTTATCGCCGCGATCGACTCCGGTTTTTCGACGTCGAACACGTGCAGGTCGTATACGATCCGACCGGTCTTGCGATCGACGCACACGGCGTACAGCTTGCGTCCGTTGGCGGTGGCCGTCGTCAGCCAGACTTGGTCGTTCCAGATGACCGGCGACGACCAGCCTCGATCGTGGATCGGGGTCTTCCAAGCCACGTTCTCTTGGTCACTCCAGGAAAGCGGCAGCCCGGTCGCGGCCGTGTTTCCGTTGCCTTCGGGGCCACGAAATTGAGGCCAGGTTTCTCCCGCCCACACGATTTGCGCGACAAGCATCAACGCCGCCGCGACAAAACAAGCATGCGCATTCATTTTCATGCCATTTCGCTCAGGTTGATGAGTAAGTCCTTTCACGCCAGCACCTCCTTCACCACGTTTCCATGCACGTCGGTCAGGCGATAGTCGCGCCCGGCATGGCGGAAGGTCAGTTGTTCGTGATTCAGTCCGAGTTGATGCAGGATCGTGGCGTGGAAATCGTGGACGTGTACGCGGTCTTTGGCGACGGCGATGCCGTGTTCGTCGGAAGAACCGTGGACGATGCCGCCTTTCACTCCACCACCCGCGAGCCAAGATGAAAAGACTTGGTGATGATGTTCCCTTCCTGCGTGGTCGGCCTTTTCATGATACGGCGTGCGGCCGAATTCCGTCGTCCAGACGACGAGCGTTTCATCCAGCATGCCGCGCTGCTTCAAATCGGTGATTAAACCGGCAATCGCTTGATCGACGTTTTTGGCCAGAGGGGCGTGCGTGGCCATGTTGCCGTGCGCGTCCCAATTATTCGACGAACCGACGTCGATTAATTCGATAAAGCGGACGCCCCGTTCGGCCAAACGGCGGCCCACAAGGCACTGCCAACCGAAACCAGTTTTTTGCCCTCGCTGAATGCCGTACAGTTTGAGCGTCGCTGGCGTCTCGTCCGACAGGTCCATCGCTTCCGGGGCTTCGCGTTGCATACCAAACGCAGTCTCGTAAGATTGAATGCGTGCTTCCAAGGCGTGGTCGGCGGTGCGCTCCTGGAGGTGCTTCCTGTTGGCCTTGGACAGCAAATCGAGCTCCAACTCCTGCAATTTAGACGAAGCCACTCGGCGGCGCAGGTTGGGGATTGGGTTGTCGCCAGGGATCATCTGCGTGCCTTGATGGCATCCCGGCAGAAAGTCGCTGCCCCAAGTCTGCGCGCCGGCGTACGGTGTTTTCGGGGCGATGACGACGAACGATGGCAGGTTACGATTGACCGTCCCCAGGCCGTAACTGATCCATGCCCCTATGCTCGGCCTCGCGAATTCCCACGATCCGCAATGCATGCCGAGCGTGCTTTCGTAATGGTTCGTGTGATTCGATTCCATCGAACGGATCACGCATAGATCGTCGACGACACCGCGCATATGCGGGAACAAATCGCTGACTTCGATGCCGCTCTGGCCACCCGGTTTGAACTGCCAGTCGGGTTTCTTGAGATACCTCGTAAACTGGCCGATCTTGCCTTGCCAGTTGTCCACATTGATCTTCTTGCCGTGATTGGAAAAAAGTTCCGGCTTAGGATCGAACGAATCGACGTGCGAAACGCCGCCGGTCATGTAGAGGAAGATCACGCGTTTTGCTCGCGGCTGGCGATGCGGTTTTTTCGGAGCTAACGGATCGGCGGATGATTTGGCATCGTCCGCGCGCGTCTCGTCCGCCAGCAGCCCCTGTAAAGCGATGGCCCCAAAGCCGCCTACGGCTCTCTGCAAGACGTCGCGTCGAGTTGGAAATGTCATTGCGCTAATCCCAGTCCTAATCCCAGTTCTAATCGACAAACAAAAACTCATTCCGTGTAAAAATCGTACGGGCCAAGGCGCTCCATACTTTCATCTCCAGGGACTCCTTCGCTTGATCATTTTCAGCAACCGCCTCGGCGTACCGCTTCATGAAAGCGGAAACATCCGAAAGCTCATCGGTAGTCGGCGAGCGACCGAATGCAAGTTGCCAGGCGAGTCGTGTACGAGACAGCTCGTCGTTAGCGCCGGACAGGAGACGTCTCGCCAACCCGGCCGCCCGCTGGTGTACGAATTCGTTATTCATCAAGTACAGGGCCTGGGTAGGCACGGTCGTCAGTTCGCGGCGCGCCGTGCTGACGTTCGTGTCGGCTCCGTCGAACAACGCCAGGAACGGATGTCGCTTCAAGCGTTGTTGCATCAGGTAGACGCTGCGCCGCTTCGTCGGATAAACGCCGTAATACGGTGCGTGTTGAGAGAAGCCCCACTTTTCGACGGGCGGGAACGGATGTTCGCCGCCCATCGTCGGGTCGAGATCGCCACTGACCAGCAGCATCGCGTCGCGTATCTCTTCGGCGCTCAACCGCCGACGGCTAAATCGCCACAGCAATTTGTTATCGGGATCGAGCTCGAATGCACGCGGTTTGAACTCGCTCGAACGCTGGTAGGCGGCCGACGCCATGATCAACCGGTGCATGGATTTCACCGAGTAGCCGGTATCTTTGAAACGGCTCGCAAGCCAGTCGAGCAGTTCCCGATGCGTCGGCCGCTGGCCGCGGGCGCCGAAGTCGTTTTCTGTCGCTACCAACCCACGTCCGAAATGTTGCTGCCAGATACGGTTGACCATCACGCGCGCCATGAGCGGGTTGCTTTCGCGCGTGAGCCAATCGGACAATTGCAAACGCCCGCTACCGACGTTATCCGACAGCGGATCGTTGCCCAGGATGTCGAGATTCTTGCGTGGAACTTCGTCGCCGAATTTCCGCCGGTCGCCGCGAATCTGGATACGTGAATTCTGTGGCTTGTTTTTGTCGACCGCGGCATAAACGAATTCGTTGGGGCCAGACGACTTGATCGCGCCGCGTTGCGAACGTAACTCGGCCAGCCTTTGCTCCGTTTGAGCGAACTTCTGTTCCAACTCGGCCTGATTTGTCTTGGCGAGTTTGGCGGGAGATGTCGGGACAAACGGCGTGCCGCGATCCTGGTCGACCTGGTAGAAAAACCAAACGCTCGCGTTTCCAAGTCGATCGGGCAGCGGATTACTCTTGAGAAATTCGCCGATCACATCGTCAACAACATTCCATCGACGCTTGCCCCCCACCTCCTCGATCGCCCACTCGATCTGCGTCAGGTCGCAGCCGTGAGTTGCTTTCGGCATGATCGCCAGTTGAAGAAACTCGCCTGCTCCTATGTCGAGTTCTTGCGGTTTGATCGACTGGCTCCCCTTTCTTTCGATCGCGCCATTGCCAACCTGTTTCAATCCGTCGCTATTCATGTGGTCGATGAACCAGGCTATACCGTCACCGCAATCGTGAGCATCCTGCACACTACCCGATACGCGAACACGTCCTGCTATCGGACTCCGCCAGGCAATGCCGACGCCCTCCTTGGTCTGGGGATGCACGACCAATTTTCCGGGCGGCACCGTGCCCGGCACTTTCAATGTCTGGCCGCTGGTGTTTACCGCGACCAAGGGCACCTGGTATGGCTTCGAGTCCGTATACCATTTTGGAAATCCAACCTGTCCGTCACGATCCTTCGCCTTGCTCTTCAGCCGACGCTGGTCGATGTAATTGCGCCACGTACCGGCCAGCGGCTTTTTTACCGATTCCAACCGCTTGATATCAGCTTCGATCCTGGCCAGTGCGGCAGCGTGCCTGGCCTTTTCGCTCTCCACAACATCCGGGGGCAAAACAGGGAACAAATCGTACGGCTTCTTCTTTTGTTCGGATCCGGGAAAGGAATAACGCGTACTCTCGAAGATGCCGTACCAGGCATAGTAGTCCGTCGTGTTAACTGGGTCGTACTTGTGGTCGTGACAACGAGCACACCCAATCGACAGACCGAGAAACGCCTGGCCGACGGTGTCGATGGTGTCCTGGATAGTGAGGTGATGATAGTTTTCCGGGTCGAAGCCGAAACGCCGCGAGATCGCGACGAAACCAGTCCCGGTGAGCATCTCCTTGTACTTCTCCTTCGAGACGCCGGGAGTCTGCTTTGCCAGGATATCCCCTGCGATCTGCTCGCGGACAAACTGATCGTAGGGCTTGTCGTCGTTAAACGCGTTGATGACCCAGTTTCGATACTTGTACGACAGCGGGGTCGGGAAATCGGCCGTTTCGCCGGCTGTGTCCGAATACCGTACCACGTCCAGCCAGTGCCGGCCCCAGCGTTCGCCGTACGCTTTCGACTTTAGCAACCGCTCTACTACTTCTTGAAAGGCGTCCGGTGATTCGTCATCGAGATACGCATGGATGTCCTCGGGTGTCGGCGGCAAACCGGTCAGATCGAACGTCGCACGACGAATCAGCACGCTCCGGTCGACCGATTTCGTTGCTTTCAGCTTGGATTTGTGCAGCCGCCGGGATACGAATCGATCGATGTCGTTATTGATCTGCGCGCCTTCGACCCCAGGCGGAGGCGGATCTTTGACTGGCTGAAAAGACCAGAAGGTCCGTTCTTCAGCGGTAATGGGACCACCCCGCACGGAAGGGCCACCGCCGCCAAGCGTCATGCTCTTTGGCCAGGCCGCCCCGCTCTGAATCCAATTCACCAGCGCCGCGATTTCACGATCAGCCAGTTTTTCATCGGGCGGCATCTTCAGCTCGCCTTCGTGGCGCACGGCTTTGATGATCAGACTCTCACCGGCTTTTCCAGGAACAATAGCTGGCCCGCTGTCGCCCCCCTTGATCGCACTGGTCAACGCATCCAGACGCAGATTCGACTCCGACTTCTTCGGCCCGTGACATTTGACGCAACGCTGCACGAGCAACGGACGAACCTCGTTCTCGAAAAAGACGAGCGACTCGCGATCAGCGCCATCCGCCCGTGCCTGCCACACAATAACGAGCAACGACGCAGCACAAAGCACACTCACCCGCAGCGCAAACAAGCGAACTGAATTGCGAAGGTATGTGGTTGCAATCACGGTGAGTTGCTCCTACCCCAGGATCAGGCCGATATAGCGTCTTGTAAATTTGCGGGTCCGCGTCGAGGACTGGACTGCTTGTGTGTCATTCAAACCGGCGGCGAGTTCATATCCAAGCTCTCTCCAGAGGCGAGTAGAACCCCGCCCACAGCCTACACTCGGCCATGGGCGGGGGCAAGCCCTTGGTTGCTTATCGCCCGGGGCATCATTTAGGGGGCCGCTCACTCAGAGAGGGGGTCGCAGCCAAGTCCGCGGAGATCAAAGCGGTCCTGCGGAATCAGTTCTGATCCAGCGGTCCACGATGGCTAGATTTCCGATAGGGGTTTCTTGGCGTCGCCAAACTCGTCGAGATGCACGCCCATCTTGTCCATCATGTTGAGGTAGAGTCGGCACATCTGGCGGTCGGGCTTGCCGAGATAGTCGAGGTTTCGGCCACCCTGGATACGACCACCACCACCACCTAGCATGACCACGGGAAGCTGGTTCGCGTCGTGGTTCCCGTGGATCATGCTGGAACACAGCATCAGCATCGAATTGTCCAGCAAGGTGCGTTCGCCTTCCTGGATCGCGTCCATCTTGCGGGCGATGTAGGCCATCTGCTCCAGGAAGAACTGGTTTACTTTAAGCCAGTCGTCCGTGTCGCCGTGCGACAGCAGATGGTGGATCATGTAATCGACCCCGAGGTGTGGGAACCGGAGCGTGCCGTGGTCATTGTTCAGCTTGAGCGTACAGACACGCGTCGTATCAGTCTGGAACGCCAGCACGAGGATGTCGCTCATCAGACGCATGTGTTCGACGATGTCCTGCGGGTATCCGTCTTTCGGCCGCGGGATGTTTGGTTTGGATAAGGTCGGGCGCCAGCCCTGCAGTTCCCCGCGCTGGCCGGCGTTCTCGATGCGTTTCTCGACTTCGCGAACCGAGTTCAGATACTCGTCGAGCTTCTGCTGATCGCGGCGGCTGATCCCGCGCCGGAAATCGAGTGCGTCCTCCAGCACAGCGTCGAGGACACTCTTGTCGCCGCGCTGGGTGAGGTCTTTGAACAAATGGTCGAAGGCCAGAGCCGGATAGACTTCCAGTGGGGTCGGTGTCGTCGGGCTGCTCCACGAGATGTGCGAGCTGTAGAGCATCGAATAATTCTTGTGCACCGAAGGGTTGGCTTTTTCACAGCCCAGCACCAGGCTCGGCACTTTGGTTTGGTGTCCGATGCGTTGCGCGATGAGCTGGTCCACGCTGGTGCCGCTATGGATCGTGCCGCCAGACGCCAACGACGCACCGGAGAGCAGGTTGCCGGTTTGCGAACTGTGAATGTTGCCCTTCAAGGCCTCGGCATTGTAGAGCCCGCGGATGAAGACCATCTGTTCGCGGAAGTCGTTTAGCGGCGCAAGGACCTTGCCGAGTTTCATCGACTTGCCTTCACCCTTGGCCCACCACTCGTGTTTGTGAAAACCGCAGCCGGCGAACAAGATCGCCATCCGCGTGGGGGCTTGGCTGGCTTTGTTCTTGGTGGAAATTTCATCGCCCCACACGCGCAGCGATTCCATCCAAGGCAGCGCGATGCTAACACCCAGTCCGCGGAGCATGGTGCGACGGGAAAGTTGATACTTGGTCATCGTTTTTCTCCTGTGTTTGTTTTGTAGGGGTGGTGTTCAGTCAGTCTCCGGTGCTTTGCTTTCCTCTTATCTCGCGAAATTGCGGACTGCTGACAATCATCTCGACTGCCACGCTGAAGCGGTAATCGTTGCTGGCGAGTTTAGCCATCATCGTGTCGATCAACGGCTCATCCGAGAGTTGGGTCTCACGGCCCAGGGAATAGCCGAGCAGCTTGCGGCAAAACTGCCGCACGACGTCATCGCTGCGGTCTTTTAGGAGGTAGTCGCGCAAACCCTGGATTCCCTCGATTTCCTTGCCGCTCGGAAGTTTGGTTTTGGTGTCCACGGCTTGCGACCGCAGCCGGCCGATGGCGTCGTATTGCTCCAGGGCGAATCCGTACGGATCGATCTTGGCGTGACACTTGGCGCACGCCGCCACCGAGCTGTGCTTCTCGATCAGCTGCCGGGCCGTCAGCCCGCTCGGCACTTCATTCGGTAGATCAGGGACGTCGGAGGGCGGGCGAGGTAGACGTTCGTCGAGCAGCGTTTCAAATACCCAATTACCGCGCAGGATCGGGCTGGTGCGCGACGCACCGGATTGGCTGGCCAAGACGGTCGCCATGCCCAGAACGCCGCCGCGTCCTTTTTCACGGACACCTTCCACGCGCCGCCACGCCGGTCCGCTTACTCCGCCGATGCTGTAGTGCTTCGCCAGGGCTTCGTTCAGGAATGTGTGATCAGCGTCGAGCAATCCAAGAATCGAACCGTCGTTGCGGAACATGTCTTCAAAGAACCGCACGGTTTCTTCGTACATCTCGCCACGCAGCCTTGCGAATTCGGGGTAGAGTTTTTCGTTCTTGTCATCGTTCTGGTCGAAATCGCGAACGTGCAGCCATTGGCAGGCAAACTGAACCGCCAGCCGCCGTGTGCGAGGCTCGTCCAACATCCTCCGCGTCTGTTCGACGAGCGCCTGGTCCTCCGTAAGTGTCCCGGCCAGCGCCACGCGGCGCAGTTCGGCATCCGGCATCGACGACCAAAGGAAATAGCTCAACCGGTTCGCCAATTCCGGGTCCGAAACCGGAGCGGCCTTGTCGCCCGGTGCGGGTTGTTCTTTGCGGTAAAGAAACGCCGGCGAGGTCAGCACCCGCGCGATCGTCACGCGGGTCGCTTCTTCATGCGGAATCTCGCTGTCACGCAGCTGTCGATACAGACCGCGCAGACCTTGCTTCTCGGAATCGGTTAGCGGACGACGCCAGGCGCGATCGGCAAACTTCACCACCGCGTCAACGTGCACCGGTTCGGTAGTGACGAGCCTCTGTCGAAAAGCGTCCGCTCGATCATTCACAGGTTTCACGTACGGTGCCCAGGCAGTGACCAGGTCCTGGCGATCCTGAGTCGCGAATTCACGAATTTGCTCGAAAGCAACTTGATACTTCAGCGGTTCGCGAGCGACGTAAAACAACTCGTCCCACAGCCGATCGAGGTGAGCGGCCTGCCGGTCGTCCAGCATCAACCGCCTCAGATGGTCGTCCTCGCGGTGAAACAGCGTCAGCGTGACAACTTGGTCGACCGGTACGATGCGGGCGTAACACAGGGCCGGTGGGAACAGGTTGCAGAATCGACTGACCGGCCCTTCGATTCGCTCCCGCGCAGAGCTCCCCTCACGAATCAGGATCGGATCGTTCGCTGAGACATTCAAGGCGGCCGGCCTCGACGCCAGGACTTGCACTTGGACGGTGCCATCGTAACCGTGCTTGGCGTCCAACTCGGCCGTGCCGACCAGTTCGCGGTCCTTGGCCAGCTCCTCCGGAACGCGGAATTCGATGACCTCGGGTGCCCGAACCACCAGGTCAGCCGAATCGACAGCGTGTCCCAGCGGGTGGCGGCCAAAGCGTCTGCCTGGTTTCAAATCCTTGCGCAAGGTCGACAGATCGACCGGTACGGACAGCGTGCGTAGCTGTCGCTGCAGCAAGGCGTCGGGCGAGTTAACATCTTTCCGTGTCGTGCCCGTGGCCAGTGCCTGAACCCGCCGCGCTAATTCGCTCCGTTTCCCGGTATTCTGTTCGGCGAGCCATTCTGCGAGGATCGAATTGGGCGGCACTGTGCCGATTGGCGATCCACCTTTGTGGATTTTCTCCATTTCCCCTTGATAGAAATGCCACGTGTCCTGATTGCCGTGGCTGTCCGCGTGCGGGTTGCTGGCCTGGAGATTTGGCGACACGTCCCTGCCCAGATCCCAAACCTGTTTCACGCCGCCGGGCGCGCTGATGACGAGAGTGATGGCGGTCAGGTCACAGGTATGTTCGCCTTTTCTCGGCCCGATCAAAAATGACAGCAACTCTCCCTTGCGAACCGCAACGGTTGTGGGCGTCATCGTGGCCGAACCGCGCAGTTCGTACTCGCCTTTCCACAGCGTCCCCGTCTTGCCGGCGGTGCGATGCTGCAGCAGCCATTCCGCTCCGTTGCCGCACGCGAAATGAGCGTCGGCGATACTTGCCTCGACGTGCACCACACCGTCGATCGGACTTTGCCAACCGACCCCGGCATAATGGGTCGGGGTTGGATGAACCGCCACCGAGTGCGCCTTCGCCAAGCCGGGAATGTTCTCATTCTTATCCGATGAGTTTGCGACCACCATCGGGAGCGAATCCGATGTGTGTGCTGCCCATCCGGTGATCCCATTCCGGCTGTTGGTTTTCTTGGTCAGGTGCCCTTCGACCTTCACGGCACTA
>Ga0310124_10001884_pt1 | contig 14532 bp, 10 predicted proteins | sample CB11b_AW_Bot5_MG_FD_203507 | JGI IMG/M metagenome (GOLD analysis project Ga0310124, IMG submission 203507) | Marine microbial communities from Western Arctic Ocean, Canada - CB11b_AW_Bot5 | ecosystem: Environmental > Aquatic > Marine > Oceanic | place: Canada: Western Arctic Ocean | collected...
TGTAGCGCCACCCAAGTAACCGAGTTGGCCAAGCCTTTGGCCCCAGTGGCCGTAGGGCCATTGTAGGGGAAATTGACTCGCGAATCCGCCGCCACCGTTTCCGATCGCAGTGAAGTAATCGTCGTTGTCCGAGGCGTACATGTGGTATCCGATGTAAATCTGCTTCTGGTTATTCGCACAGATCGTTTGGAAGGCAGCTTGCTTCGCTTGTCCCAGTGCTGGCAGGAGCATGGAAGCCAGGATGGCAATGATCGCGATCACGATCAACAGCTCGATGAGGGTGAACGTCGACCGGCACGAGCGCTTCAACGGCGTGTCACGGTACTTTACGGATACAAGCTTGCATGAATCGGTCACGAGAGATTTTCCTCTGCTGTCAACGCGCTTCGGTTGTGATAAACTTGGCCTCACCCGGAGTTCCCGCATGCCGCCATACTGGGGAGGAACGCAAGCAACTCGCCGGCCGTCACGAAGATACGCTAAGGCCTCATCTTTATCCGTTTTTGCCGCAGTGGCTACGTTAGGATCTGTCTCCGTCCTTCCTGCCATCGGCCGATCTCCGTGGATACAATACCGCATTCCTCGAATTTTTCCTCACCGATGTTGACCCGCAGATGCGGCCTGGTCAAACTCGGTGTCGTGTTGGCCCGCTGCTTGAAAAAACATCGCAAGTGGACCAAATGAGCAAACAGAAGTTGACTTGCCGGTTATCTAATCTAATGTAGTGTTTTAGCCTAGTGAAATGCATGCCACTTACCGTCACATCCCTGCCAGGCATTAAATGATCGCGAAAGCCTACAGCGCGTCTATTCTCGGAGTTGACGCGTTTACAGTCGAAATCGAAGTCAACGCAACGACCGGGGGCGAACACCCTGTCGTCGCCATGGTAGGTCTCCCGGACGCAGCTGTGCGGGAGAGTCGTGAGCGCGTCAAATCGGCCCTTTCCTCCTGCGGCTACGGTTATCCCTGGGGTTACACGACGATCAACCTGGCCCCGGCCGACGTGAAAAAGCAAGGGGCGGCATTCGACCTTCCGATTGCCCTGGGCATGATGGCCGCGATCAGTGAGCTCGATGCGGCATTGCTGGCTGAATCAATGATTGTCGGAGAATTGGCGCTTGACGGCAACGTCCGCCCGATTCAGGGGGCACTGCCAATCGCCCTACATGCCCGTAGTGAAGGGAAAAATAGCCTGATTCTGCCTCGCGCCAACGCTTGCGAGGCTGCGATCGTAGATAATCTGACTGTGATCGGCGTCAACAACCTTGCCGAGGCAGTCGGCTTCCTGCGCGGTGAACTGTCTATCGAGGCAGCATCCGTTGAGATCGAGGATTATTACCGCGGCAACTCCGATCCGACTTTGGACCTGGCCGAGATCAAGGGGCAGGAGATGGTCAAGCGGACAATGGAGGTTGCCGCAGCCGGCGGCCACAACGTGCTGTTGATCGGGCCTCCTGGTTCCGGGAAAACCATTATCGCGCAACGACTTCCATCTATCCTGCCGCTCATGGAACTGGATGAGGCGCTGGAAACGACCAAAATCCACAGCATCGCCGGCAAGCTCAATGGCAGTGGCCCCCTGGTGGTGCAACGACCATTCCGCAGCCCCCACCATACGATCAGCGACGCGGGCCTGCTGGGCGGACACACAATTCCGAAACCCGGCGAAGTGAGCCTGGCGCACAACGGGGTCCTGTTTCTCGACGAGCTGCCGGAGTTCAAGCGGTCTGTGCTGGAAGTTCTGAGGCAGCCACTCGAAAGTGGTGACGTGACTATTTCACGGGCGGCGGGTTCGTTCACATTCCCCGCGAATGTGCAGCTTGTGGCAGCGATGAACCCCTGCCCTTGCGGCCACTATGGCAGTATCCAGCGGCAATGCCGATGCTCGCCGACTATTGTACAGCGTTACCGTTCACGCATCTCGGGACCGCTCCTCGATCGCATCGATATCCACGTCGAGGTGGCGCCATTGTCCGAAGATGACCTGATGGCGAAGCCGCGCGGCGAATCCTCTGCCGTTATTCGCGAGCGCGTCCTCGCAGCTCGCCACATCCAAAAGGACCGCTTCGCCGCATCGGGAACCCGTTGGAACGCCAATATGCAACCCCGCGAGATGCAGGAATTCTGCGAACCGGACGACGCCGGCCGGCAGATTCTGAAAGCCGCGATCAGCGACCTTAATCTCAGCGCCCGTGCCTACGACCGCATCCTCCGCGTCGCCCGCACACTGGCTGATCTCGAACCTGTCGCGCAGATCGCCAGCCACCATATATCAGAGGCCGTGCAATACCGGACCCTGGATCGACAGCTCTGGTGACCGAGTCCGATTTCGTTGGAAAGTCCATGGCGATTCATATTCGCCATGTCAAGGAAGTATCAGATAGCGACCTTCCAACCGACGCGTTCGAAACGGGCCAGGACGAACCGATTCTCCTCATCGACTTCCGCCGGATCGCGGCGGCGAGGCACTTCCCGCGTTTCTCGTTTATTAGACTGGCAACCTTGACACTCGGGCACGGTCATGTAACCTTTTTGTATCTCATAGCAGTAAGCAAATACTGCCGTGGTGCGTGCGCTGCCAGGCCGGGGCCGGAGGATGGCAATCGGGCAAATGCAGGCCACGAGCTGCGGACAGTAAATACCGAAACGTTAAAGTTGCGGAAACGAGCATGGGACATAACCATTCCTTCCAAAAACGCTTCACTCTGATTGAGTTACTGGTTGTGATTGCGATCATCGCCATACTCGCATCTATGCTCCTTCCCGGGCTGTCGCGGGCCAAGGCATCAGCGCAGAACATAGCGTGCGTGAACAACCTGAAGCAGCTGCACCTCGGCTTTATGATGTATACCAACGACCATGACGGCTTTTTCCCGCCGACGCCGGGCGGCCAGGTTTACCTGTACACAAATATGGCCGGTGCGGATTTGTCTTCCCAGATTCCGCGCCGCAGCAAGATTTACAGCTGCCCTGCCGAGATCAGGAACAACCGGGATTTCGTGAGTTATGGCTACAATCGTTTCGTTATGATGCCAAACTGGGTGTCGCATATTCCGGGGCCTTTCCCGACTGGGCCGGCATTGCGTGTGACGCGGATCGGGCATCCGACAATGCTGGTGTTGCTGGATGAGAACCAGTGGGAGTCCGAAAGCGTATCCTGGCGAATATGGACGTCCACGGCTTTTAAAACCGATCCGTACCACAATCCGCATCACGACAACCTTTACTCGAACAGGGTCGCTGTTGAGGGGCATGTGCTGCGGCTTCAAACTCCGGACGTTTGGGCCGGCGGGACCGAGCCGGGTGATTATCCGAACTACGCGACGCGCGAGTACACGTATGAATGGGCAAACGCCGGCACCACCTGGAGTGAATAGCGAAACAGGATGGCTATTGAGCCTAAAGGAGTTCTCCTGCCACTATGGTGAACATCGGATGTTTGCATTTCTCCAGGCTCGCTGTCTGCTCTGGAATCGTTGCAATGGTGTCGGCCGCTGGCTCCATAGGACAACAGGAACACCACGGTGTATCGCGACCCATAGCGCCGAATTGGCGGCCTGCCGCGCCTGAACATTCCGGCTGGACCCAGCGCTATTACTCAGACACCGCCGTGCCGCCGCAGCCCGCCACCGAGGAGGACGAGCGCGGCTTCATGCTCTACAGCCGGCCTTACCTCTCGCTGGTATTCGACAACTCCGTTCCGCACGCTGACGACCGTGCCGAGACGCTTGCCTGCCGAGCATCCCCGGGCGAATACGAATCGATGACGCTGGCTGTCTACGCCCTGCGCGACCTTAATGGCGTCAGCGTGCGGGTAGGCGACCTGAAGACGGCAGACGGGGCGCGGCGGATCCCGGCCTCGCAGATGCGAATCCATGTGGCAAGCAGCCAGCATAAACGGATAACCGAGCGGGCCGTTTACAAAGGGCCTCCGCCGCGGAACGAATTCATGTACATGCCCAGGTGGCTGTTTGTCGAAGAGAGCGTCGACATGCAGGCCCGCCAGTCCACCTGGTTCTGGATCACCGTCCACGTACCGGACACTGCCGAGCCAGGCACCTACACCACGGACCTGATGGTTTACTCAGACGGTCAGGTCAAGGCAGTTTTGCCCGTCCGGGTAGAGGTCTTGCCCATCCGCTTGGCGCAGCTTTCGGATTACGCGATCGGCTACTACTTCCGTACCGGGAACCCAGTGGCCGAATGGTCGATTGAGGCGCGCATGGCAGCCATGCGCGCCTATGGCATGACGTCGGTGCACATTCTGCTGAACGCAGACAGGTTCCCGAAAATACGGCTCGATGATAGCGGCAAGGTGCACGTCGACATTCTCAACTCGCACTTCGATCGGGCCATGGCAGCGTACAAAAACGCCGGCTTCCCGGCGCCGCCGGTGATATCGCTCAGCGGTCGGTTGACTACGCAGCTGGCGCCGTATGCCGATCCGCGCAGTGCGCGTTTCAGCCAATTGTACCTTGCCGTCCTGCAAGAGTTGAGAGCTGAATGTGAGCGCCGCGATTGGCCGGTGCCGATTCTCAATCCGCTCGATGAGGCGGTGAGCCATGGGACGGGCCGGTACGATGTTCCGCGACGGCTGCGCTTGATCCGGCAAGCGGGTTTCATGACCGAACAGAATCATTTCCTGGCCTACCCCCATAATACGGAACTGTGGCGGCCCGCGTGCCTGCCGCATCTGGATGTCATCACCCTGATCTACAGCACCGGCAAGACGCCGCAGAGCCAGCCGCCGTGGCAGGAGTGCGTGGCCCTGGCGAACGATTACGGCAAGACCCTGTGGATTTACAACGCACTCTGGCCCGGCAGCGTGCAGCCCATGAGCTGGCGTTTCATGAACGGCTGGTTTTTCCGCACCTGGGGCAAGGATGTGACGGGTTCGTTTTACTATTGCTTTGACGAGCGGTTAAGCACCCCAAAGAATGACCTGAAGCTGTACCGGGGCAATCGCGGCGATGCAAGTTTTCATGCCTGGCACCGCCCGGATACAAAGACCGGCTTTGCCGGCGGGCCAGCGATCGATACTGCCTCAGCCCGCGAAGGGATTGACGATCTGCGTTATATCGTGACGCTCGAGCGTCTGATCCTTGAGGCCCGCAGCCACGAGCGCAATGCGGCGGCTCAGAAGGCTGCCGAAGAATCTGAGGTGACGCTGCAGTCCATCATCGCCAGCTTTGATTTCAGCAACGCCCCGCACATCAAGATCCCAAACGCCACGGCTGAGTCCGAGTGGGAGGAACGCGGGGAGCGTGACGGCCTGCCCACGGTTAGCGGCGAGTACCTCTATCGCAACGGCTGGGGCGCGACGGACTACGATCTTGCTCGGCACAAGATTGCTGAACAGATCATCAGACTGCAGAACTTCCTGGTTGGCATTCGATGAGCTTCGGCAGGAACCACATGATTCGACAATCGGGCGCCAGGGTTCTGGCATGATGGCATACACAACAATCGGATCAACCGGTGTGGAGGTATCCCGCGTCTGCCTGGGAACCTGTTTTCGCTCGGGCCTGACGACAGCCGGCTGCCGGGCCGTTATCGATGAAGCGGTCGAGCAGGGGATCAATTTCATTGACTGCGCCAACATGTACCACGGCGGCGGCGCCGAGGCAGCTGTGGGTAAAGCGATACGAGGCCGGCGTGAAAAGTTTGTAATTACCTCGAAGGTGGGGGCCGATCGCAGCGCCGACCGTCGCCGTGAAGGGCTGGCAACCGCCACGATCAGCCGCGGCATTGAAGCGACGCTGTCCCGGTTGGGCACGGATTACATCGATTTCTATCTGTGCCACCTTCCGGACGCTGAAACACCGATCGCCGAGACACTGGGTACCATGGACGAGCTGGTGCGGCAAGGGAAAGTACGATATACAGGTTGCAGCAACTTTGATGCTGAACAGCTGGACGAAGCACTGGCAGTCAGCAAGCAGAAGCAATACACAGCGTTTGTCTGCCATCAGGTTTGTTATAACCTTCTGGATCGCCGCCTCGATGATGAGGTGATTCCATTGTGCGCGCAGCAACGGATTGCGGTGACGACGTATGGCCCGACTGCAAAGGGATTGCTCGCCGGCCGCTACCGCTACGGCGAACCGCCGCCGCCGGGTACGATGTGGGACCGTATGTCCGACAGCTTCAACAAGGTCATGACACCGCATGCCGGGGCGATCATAGACACCGTTGTCGAGATCGCCCGGGAACGGGACCGGACCCCGGCACAGGTGGCGATGGCATGGTGCCTGGCTCAGCCGGGAATCGCCGCGGTCATTACCGGAGCCGACACCGTGGAACGCGTCCGCGAAAACAGCGGCGCCGCCGGCTGGGCGATTGATGCCGAAGCAATGGCGCGTCTGGAAGAGGTGTCAACGAACTCGAATTGATGTTTCATTCGAGAATCAGTGTTCCGAACTTTTCGGGCACATGGTTACCTCCGAACGTTGAAGACCATTGCGAGCATTCCGCGGGCTGTTGAACACGATTACGAACAACCTGCAATCCCAACTGCGTCCCTGAGCGGACAGACGGTTGTCCCAGGCTTGCCCAGGCCAGGGCAATCTCCAGCGTCCACGCCTGATCGTGTCGTCCTGATTGAACGGTGCATTCTGGACACCATTGGGAACCATCGTCCCGGCCGTTCATGTGCGCGCAGTATATGACGGCATGGGCATTGAAGGCCAGATGATAGTAACCCCGGCCATCGATCCGCGGATCAATGAATATCTCCATAAGATCGTCAAACCAGAACCGCGGCATATCTCGGTCGGCCGCGGCAGTAAGCCCCGAAAGATGCGGTTCGTGGCAACGAATTCTCAGGTACAGGTTTTCATTGTCGTAGACAAGCTGCACCTCGGTGGGGCAGTTCGCGCGATTCTGTGCGGTTACGTTATAAAAAGCAGCAAGAGTTGCGGAGGTTTGCCAGATCAGCTCGTCGGGCGACCGATCAGCTTTCGGACAAAGCACGCTACGAAAGGCTTCGACCGGAACGCTGACCTGTCTGGTGACGGGTGCCGGCTCCGCCCCAGTAACCGTCACCGTGATCTGCGGCGCCGGGTACTGATCCTGCAAATCGTCAATCGTGGCCTGCAGAATCAATCGTCTCGTTTCTCCCGCTGCCAGTGACGTGCATTGTAGCTGCGGCGAGATGCACCATTGCGAATTCGGCACTGACAGCGGCGCGGCGCTGACTTCGATCGGTTTGTTCAGCGAGTTGGTGACGGCCAATTCAATCGAACCTGAGTTCTCGTCACCGGCCAGATTCAGTTTCGCCTTGATCGAATGCAGAATGCCGGGGGTTTCGAGATGCTCATAGTAGACGACCGTATCGCTGTCGATGCCGTTGGGTCTGATGATATCAACATGCCAGCCCTTGTCAGACACCGTGACCATACAAAAATGGATGATATCGCCAAGGGCTTCTTCATCACCGATGGTCGTGGTGCTCGCACCCGTGATGTAATAGTGCACGCCATCGACGGGAGCGAACTTCATGTACCGATGGACATGCCCCGCAAACACCGCACAAACACCGTGTCGTGCCAGCAGGGGATGAACTTGCGACATCCATGCCTCGCGTTCCGCCACGGCCACGGGGCCGGAATCGCTCCACAGCGGGCGGTGTAGCAAAACTATCTTTACGTCAACGCCGTCAATACTTGCAAGGCTCCGGTCGAGCCAATCCAGTTGTTTATCATCAATTCGAAGAAGTAACCGGTTATGCTCGTCACGCACTTCACTGTCGAGAATGACAAAGTGTACGCCGTGCTGAGTAAACGAGCGGAACGTAGGTCCACACCGCTCGACATAAACTGACCGTGACCGGGAATCAAGAATATCATGATTCCCCGCTACAGTCACCACCGGTAGATGCAACTTGCGCAGCAGGGAATCGGCATCATCCCACCCATCAAGATCGCCGGCCAGGAGCTGGTCGCCCAGATGTACGACGAGGTCGGGCTTGAGCTGGTTGATTGCGTCAATCTGCGGCATGGCCGGCGCAGTGCGATTGTGCGTATCGCCAAAAACTGCAAATCGACAGGTCATGCTCTCCTGACCGGATCTGTCCAGCGATCAACCAAAACGACCGCATCGCGGAGTAGCTGGTCCGCCTCACTTTCGGCTTTGATTTCCAGCGTCCGTGGACCGGAAAAACCGAGACAGTTCAAAGTCGCCAGAAGCGCATCCCAATCGATCACCCCTCGGCCCGGTAGCCAGTGGTAATCCGTTTCGCCGTCGTTGTCGTGCAAATGCAGGTAAAAGAGCTTCTCTGCCGCCACTTCCAGCTCTGCCACAGCGTCGAATCCGTTCATCGCGGCATGGCCTGTGTCGAAGCAAATGCCAACGTGGTCACCGGCGCCTTCGATCATTTCCAAAACCTCCACGGCCGAACATCCCGGGCGAGGTCTGCCGCGCAATTGAAGGTTCTCGACTGCCAGTTTCAGTCCAGCCGCAGCCGCCAGCTCGCCTATCTCATGGATCGAACGCACTGCCTGGGACCGTACTTTGTCCCGCATCTCGTTCGTGTAATGATCGTGCAAGTCCGCAGTGGGATGGTGTACGACATACTCGGTGCCAATTTGAGCCAGGGGCTTAAACACCGACGTAATCCTGCGTACAGCTTCACGTCGTTCCTGTTCATCCGGTGACCCTGGATCGACGCCCAGACATATCGTGTGGGCTGCCGGAGCCGAAAACCCCAACTCTAACAACAACGCCTGAACCCCCGTCAGATTCCTTTCCAACGCCTCTAAATGCGGGCCTTCATAACAAGAGAATTCGATCTGGTCAAACCCGCCATCCGCAATCTTCCGCAGTGCCGGCTCGAGTTGCGAATTGAGAAACAAGCTCATCGCAATCCCATAACATGTCGTTTCAGACGTCATTTATAGCGATCAAAGTTAGAAGAGGCGTGCTCGATAGACTGATAGGGAATTGCTTCAACCTAGATGAAACTCTATGGGCGGACGTGTGACAATGCAAACAAGGAACACAGCAGCAGAAAGTACTCGAAAAGGCGCGCTGCGTAGGGAAATACAATAAATACAGGCCAAGGAAAAATGCTCCCTTTCTGTATTGCTGATCATCACGTCCGGCGAGTACTTTCTGCCGCTGTGTTCCTTGTTTGCATTTCACATTTCCGCCCGTAGGGTGCCTAATGGATTCTACTTTCGTTGTCATGACCGATACACATTTCGTTGCGCCGGGAACCGCGGTGGACGAGTGTTATTGGAACCGGATGTTCCCGTCGAAATCAGCGGCCATCGGCGAGTCGCTGGTCTCGACCGTGACGGCCCTGGCACCGGACTTCGTCATTCACTGCGGCGATCTGACCAACTCGAGCGACCTGGAAAGCTTCCATTTCGCCAAGACGATCATGGATCGGCTGCCGTGCCCATACTATTGGGTGCCGGGCAACCACGATACCTGGAGCAGTGGCATCCGCGAGGCGATGGCACCGCTGTTTGAATTCTCGGCGGACGGCAAATTCTACTACACGCGAGAGTTGGCCGGCATACGGTTTATTTTTCTCGACTGCGCCTACTGGATCAAGCGGGACGGGACAGAGTGCGAGGATCTCGATTTCGAACTGCACAAGCAGAAGGTGTATGCCGGCATCGGCCCAACGCAGGCCGAATTGCAGTGGCTGGAACGGGAACTGGCGGCCGATCGGGAGACGCCGACCATCATCGTCAATCACACCCCGCTGCATGCGAAGCCGACGTACGCGATCGGCACCTTGCCGGGCGCACACGCGCCTGAAATGGATCTGGCGAACTGGGATCCCGCACCCGAAAAGCAGTTCGGAGACGGCGACACAACGATCACCAAGAAGTATTGCGTTCACGGCCCGACGATCAGGCAATTGCTGGCAGAAGCGCCGAACATCGTTGCGGCGTTTGCCGGACATTGGCATTTCAACGACATCACCTGTGATGACAATGGCGTGGTGCACTGCCAGGGTGCTTCACTCATTGAATACCCATTCGAGTTTCGCCTCGTCAAGATACGTGGCGACCAGATGTCCATCTCCACCGTCGGGTTGGACAATTCACAATTCGAGCAGGAATCGCTGGTACCGGAGTGGCGCAATGACTGGGTCGCCGGCAAAGACGACGACCGTTCGTGGAAAGGGAGGATCAACCAATTAGCGGGTTGAACGATTTCCAAAGACCAAACACCAAACACATGGAAGGAGCCCTGACAATGAATTCAACTTGCCAACCAAAGCACCTGGTTCTCCTCGGGATAACCGCGCTGCTGAGTGCCCAGATCATCGGGGCACAGGACCGCCCCGTCAAGCCGGACTGGCGGCCCGCACCGCCGGAGCATACCGACTGGACCGAGCGGTATTTTGTGGACGACGCCGTACTGCCGGAGCCTGCTGCCGACGAAAAGAACCGTGGCTTTATGCTCTACAGCCGGCACTACACGTCGCTGATCTTCGACAACTCGGTACCGCACGATGACGACAAGGCTGAGCAGCTGAGTTGCCGGGCTTCATTGGGTGAATACGAGTCTGTGACGTTTGCCGTCTATGCGTTGCGTGACCTGAGCGCGATCAGCGTGCGAGCCAGTGATCTGCAGAAGGCCGGTGGCGCGCAGCGGATTCCAGCATCCCGGATCAAAGTCCAGGTCGTGGAACATCAGCATAAGCGCGTTGCCGAACGCGTCCAGCACAAAATACCGCCACGCCGTGAATTCGTGTACATGCCAAGTTGGCTTTTTGAACGTGAGCAGATCGACCTGCACGCGACGCAGTCCGCCTGGTTCTGGACCACGGTTCACGTACCGGCCGATGCCGAACCGGGCACGTACACCGGAAATGTGACCGTCAGTGTTGGCGGCCGTGACCAGGCCAGCGTGCCGCTCGAGGTCGAGGTGTTGCCGATTCAGCTGGCTGACCTGCGTGGCTATAACATTGGTTACTATGTGCGGACAAAGGCCGAACGGCCGACCAGCACACAGGCAAAATTCCCGCCGTGGCCGTTGAAAGACCGGTTCGCCGAGTTGAAGGCTTATGGCTCGACCACGGTAAACATTGTTGTCCACAATCTGCCGGAAGCACGCCTGGATGCGCAGGGGAAACTGCAAGTGGAAATCATCGGCACGGAATTCGAGCATGCCATGGAAACCTACACGAATACCGGCTTCGCGGCGCCGCCGGGGTTGAGTCTGGGCGGCCGAATCATGAATCAGCTCTCCCGGTTAGCGGACCGGCGGAGCATCGCCTACAGCGAGTATTATCTGTCGTACATGCAGCAGCTGAAAGCCGAGTGCGACCGCCGCGGCTGGCAGCCGCCGATCATCAATCCGATGGATGAAGTCACCAGCCACAACTGGCCGCGCACCTTTGTTGCGCGGAACCTTCGGTTGATCAAGCAGGCCGGGTTCTTCACCGAATTGAACCATTACATGGCCTATCCACATAATAATGCGGAGATGTGGCGGCCGGCGACGCTGCCCTTTCTCGATGTCATCAACATCATTTACAGCACCGGCAAGACCCGGCAGAGCCAGGCACCCTGGAAGGATTGTGTGAAAGTTGCCAACGAGAACGGCAAGACCCTGTGGGTTTACAACTCCCTTCAACCCGGCAGCGTTCAACCCACCTCGTGGCGGTTCTGGAATGGCTGGTTCATGCGCAGTTTCGGCAAGGATGTGACGGGCATCCTCTACTATGTGATGACCGATCCGCATACCCACCCCGGCAACGACCTGCAGGACTTTCGTGGTGATCGTGATTCGGAAAATCTGCACTGCTGGTACCCGCCTGATCCGGACAACGGTATGCCCGGCGGTCCGGCAATCGATGTCGCCTGTCTCCGCGAGGGCGTCGACGATCTGCGTTACATCGTGACGCTTGAGCATCTTATCCGGGACGCCCGCGACATATACGAAAACAACGGTGCGGTCAATCAAGTTGCCAACGAAGCACAGGATCTGTTGAAGTCGATCGTCGACAGCTTCGATTTCAGCAATTCTCAGCACATCACGATCCCGACCAACGGCACGTGCGATTCCGAATGGCTGGAACGCGGCGAGCGCGACGGCCTCCCGACCGTCAGCGGCGAATACATCTACCGCAATGGCTGGACCGGCGCCGATTACGATCGTGCGCGGCAACGTGTTGCAGACCAGATTTTGAAGTTCCACCGGGTGATTGCGAAAACAACGAAATGAACGTCTCCTTTGCGCAAGCCGGCAGTGAGCCGGAGCCGGACCGCCACATCTCCTGCCGCCGCATGCTGGTCGGACCGTGGTGTAATCAGCCGGAAGAGTATCCCGGTTACAACGGCTTTGTCGGCTGGGCTGGTGCGGCTTGTCTGCGTTCCGGCCGGCTGGTTGTTACGTTCACGTCGGGCTACTGGCACGGCAGCCTGCCCTGCAGCGACGAGATGCTGCAGGAGCCGTTCTACGACCAAATGTTCAAGGAACGACGAGCCCGGTTCGGCGGTCTCGTGGATCTGCGTGCCCCGCGTGGCGGACGCGCGCACATCATGTACTCCGACGACGCGGGTGAAACGTGGAGTGAACCGTTTACCCTGGCGGACACCGAGGACGATGACCGTCACCCCTGCATTGTCGAGCTCGACGATGGCACGCTGCTGGCAACGCTTTTCGTCTGCCGGCTACGGGGGCCGAAAAAGTCGGATCGCGGCGAACACCAATACGACAGCAAGTACATCGCCTACTCCAAGTACATGCGATCCAGTGACGGCGGCGAGACGTGGAGCGCGCTCAAAAAAGGCTATGATGTCGACGACTCGGTGCAAAGCAGTACCAGCCCGGCGATTCAGCTTGCCGACGGAACGGTCCTCTGGTTGATCACTGGGCGGCACGACCCGGACAACTCAGATGCGGTGGCCACCGGCGTCTTTCGATCCACCGATCGCGGCCAAACCTTCGAGCTGCTCTCATTCATCAGCACCGATCATGAGCTGTGGGAACCGGCGATCGCCGAATTGCCGGATGGCCGGCTGGTCAGCATCGCTCGGCGCGAGGGCGATATCGCCTGGTCCGACGACGGCGGCCGCAGCTGGACCGATCCGGTGACGACCGGTGTGGAGATGTTCGATCCCGGGCTGGTGATGTTGCCCAACGGCGTGCTGGCCTGTTTCCACGGCTCCTATCAGAAGCCCGGACTGCGCGTCATTCTCAGTCCCGACCTCGGCGAGACCTGGCACGGACCGGACAACACGTACGGCTATGCCGTCGATCCGAAGGTGTACGGCTATTCGGCGCCAATGCTGCTGCCGGACGGGACCGTGTACCTCGCCTACAATCATACCGGCGGCCATTACGCGGCCGACGCCCGGACCGCGGCGCTGTGGGGTTTGCAGGTGCGTGTCAGCGATGCTGCGGACGGGATCGAACTGCTGCCTACGCCGGGCTCGCAAGCCGCCCGCGGAATTGGGGCCACGGGCCTGGGGTACATCGACAGCCGCCCCGAAGATCCCGAGCTGGGCGAGGCGGAGTGAGGACCATCTCAGAGGAGAAACCCGCTGCAATGGTCCGAATAACACTGCTGTTTATGTTGGTCTTTGCCGGATGGGCCTGTGGTCAGACCTTGACTCAAAATCAGCCGGCTTTCCCCGACCTGACATTGAAATGCGCGCCGACGAAGACTCCGCCCCTGATCGATGCGGACTTGACCGATGTCTGCTGGAAACGCTCTGCCGTTCTCGGCGGATTCGTCAGGCTCGACGGACTCTGGTCTCGAGAACAGACGGAAGCTTTTCTCACCTACGACGATACGTACATCTATATCGCCGTTCGCTGCCAGGAAAGTCAGATAAAATCTCTGGGCGTACACACTTTTTCTCACGACGCAGAGTCGATATGCAGGCCCGACGCCGTGGAGGTCTATCTCGATATCAATCGCGACCGAAACTCTTTCTATCACCTGATGGTCAATCCGCTAGGAAATGTCTACGAGGCCGTCTGTGACGCGAAGGAAGGTATCCGGGATGTGTCGTGGAACCCGAACTGCAAAATCGCTGTGGCCGTTGGACAGAACGAGTGGACAGTCGAACTGGCTATTCCCTTTGCCAGCCTGGACATCGGCACACCAACGCCTGGAACCACTTGGGGCTTTAATCTCAATCGTGAACGGGTACTTTCGGACGCCTACAGTAGTTGGGCCATGGCCAAGGCCTTCAACAAACCTCGGCAGTTCGGCAGATTAATCTTTGGCAGGACCGATCCAATCTCGTGGTCGTTCCTTTTCGCCCGAGACAGCCGCGGCCATGCCGTGACCCGAACGACCATCCGCAACCATGCCAACAGGTCGCTGCCATTGCACGTGGAGACTGAATTATCGACAGGCTCGAGCCAGCCCCGCCAGAAAATCACGCTGGCCCCCCAGGAAGAAAAGCAGATAGAGCTCCCCTGCCATGTGGAAGCTGGCAACCCGCAAACGCTGCCGACATTGACCGTCAGGATCAGCGATGCTGCGAACGATACGATCTATGTGCAGAGGACGGGTCTTCTGGAGACAGCGTCACCGATTATCCTCACCCCCGA
>Ga0310124_10001885_pt1 | contig 14526 bp, 9 predicted proteins | sample CB11b_AW_Bot5_MG_FD_203507 | JGI IMG/M metagenome (GOLD analysis project Ga0310124, IMG submission 203507) | Marine microbial communities from Western Arctic Ocean, Canada - CB11b_AW_Bot5 | ecosystem: Environmental > Aquatic > Marine > Oceanic | place: Canada: Western Arctic Ocean | collected...
AGCATTTGCATGACACGTATATCGTACCTGGCATCAAGACCAGACGTCACTGCATTTCCCGAAGTTCTCGCATAAGCCGTATTAACACGACAGCGTGCAGTTACGCGGGTCGACGTTTCTGGAATTTTAGCTTCTACAGTTGCCGTGACATCATGGAAACGCTCAAATCCAGACCGAAAAACACCGACCTTTGATGGCGCTAAACCTTGTGCTGTCCACGGAGCCCAGTCCGCCATTACGACACTGTAATCAACCGTCCCACGAACACGTTCGTCGATGTCATGCCTGACACTAAGCTCCCAGCCATCAATCGCTAATCCACTAGCACTCGTCAAGTAGTAATGTCCCCCAGAAGCCGGCAATGTACCGATCGGAATATGCCGTCCAGCTTCAAACATTGCAACTAACTGATCGTTTACATCCTGAGTAAAACGTTTCACACCGACGACGGTCGTATCCGTAAGACTTTGCTCGACGCCAACCTCAAAATGAACAGTGCGTTCTGCGCGCAGATCATCAAAACCAGAAAGAGACGTAAACGTTCGCTCAGGTGGCAACCACGTGCCGTCCAGAGGCGGTAGGAATTGCTCGGCTCCCGGCGCGGTCATATTCTGTGAAGCTCCTATGCGTACGCTGGTACCCTCGAACGGGGCAAACTTAACAGAGGCATGAGGGCTAAGAAGGGTGCCATCTTGAAGATAGCCATAACGATCAAATGCTGTTCCGTAATCCAACACGAAACCGGGCGACACCGACCAACTATCAATAGCCTCGACGCTCCCAACTTCCCGAGATAAAAAACGAAACGTGTTGTCTGTCACGTAATCGGGCAACAAGCCATTACTCGAAACACTGGCCTGCTTGCTATACGACATCGACAATCGAACGTTATGCGAATCACTTGGCCTCGTCGAGTACCGACCCGCAAGGACCCAAGATGAAGCTTGTCCAGCCACCATCTCTAGTGCGCCTCGTACCGCCAAATCAGTCTCACTAAAAGGTGCCAACGCCAGCGATGCAATTTGTCCTTGCAATGCGTCTGTCGTCCACAAATCGCTAACACCTGCTGCCGTCGCACGCGTCAGAAACTGTAATTCTGCAGACATCGGTGAACGACTATCGAAATGCGGGGTTCTAGAAGTGAGTGTAGTTTGCGCCGTGTCAGCTTCGCTGTCAGCAACGCCCGCTTGAACCAGCCCATAGCCAACGTTCTTCAAGACACTGCGTCGAATTCGACGAAGGCGCCATGCTTTCGCATTGTGGTCGTGAGGAGCAACGTCCGACGGTTCTCCATCGCTAGCATTTTCTACATTCGTCGTCTCTTGAAAGTTCGCCCGAGAATCAGAAACAACAGGAGCCAAATCTACTAGCTCAACGGACGAGGATGACACAATCGATTTTTTTACGTTTCTAGCTGCACTCACCAACTGCGCGACCATCGGCGAGGAACGTCCTTTAATAGCTATCCGTTCAAATACTCGCTCATTTGCACCCAACTCAACCACGTGTCGAGCGCCACCTAAAGAATTAAGGTGAGTCCGGAGTAGATATCGGCCAGGAATCAAGTTCGCAAATGTAAATCGTCCGTGGTCATCTGACACCGCAATCGATGTGCCACTTGGCCCAGAAAGGGAGAGGAGTAAACGGCTGACTGCCTCACTGTCATTGTTAATGACAACACCGGTAAAAGAACTTGAGGTACGCGTTTCCACCGATTTCCCATCGGCAGAAATACTCTTTTCGGCTGCAGCCACTGGCACAATACCAGTAAACACAGCAAACAATCCGACCACGACAGGAACAATATGTGACATCGTTTTCGCCGTTAGCAGTCAGACGAACTGCCCGCGCCCTATTAATTAGGCTTCTTCGACTGTAAACATAATATCGTTAATAAGTTCAGTCGAACCAGCGTTATCTATCAACTTAATCTCTAACCGAAAACCACCAGTAGGGAAATTACGCAACGGCACTGCCTGTGTAACGGGAAGTGTATGCCCCAGAGAAAGGTCGAAGCCAATCGGTATGGTCTCCGCGTTGTATTCTTGTGGTTGGGTCTGGTTAAAATACTTTTCTTCGACTTCTTCCCCGTCGTCGTTGACCAATACCTCGCCGTCAGTAGCCTGCTGATAGAAATTGTATTCAATCTGCAGGTCTGGCATTGAACCATCCTGTGAACCAGGATTGTAGATAACGTACATAAGAAAAAGTTCATCCTCTTTCGAAAAAACCCGACCAAATTTCGGATCAATACGATAGACTCCGCCGATCGTGTACGGACTAAGCAGCAGCTGTTCCGGTGTTAAAGGAATCCGAAGTTGTTCTAGTTGCAGTTCACCACTTGTCTCGTCCACTTTTGGAAATATCACAGTACTCGTCTGAAGCGTTCCATTCCAAAAATCTGGAACCGAAACGCGCTGTCGTAACGCCATAGACACAGATGGAACAGCCTCATCTTCAACTTCCTCACCACCGTTGCTGTCACGAATCGCAATAAAAGCTTCGTATTCGCCCCCAGGAGCTGTAAACGCACGGCTAATCTGGATCGGCTCGGTTCCTCCTGAGGCAACATCGATGAAACCGTAATCCTCAAAGACCGCCTCAGGTAGTTCCGGCGCCTCGTCAGAATCTTCATTCTCAGCAGTGGATAACGCGGCAAGGGCTGCCGGGTCCAACAGAAACAAGTACAGCGCCACTGTGGGCGTACTGATTTTCGAGGGATCGATCGTCAGGGTATAGGCAACATATGCGTCACCGTCAGTCGCTATCTGATAAGCGAACTCACCCAATTCGAACGGTGCAGGCCCTGACGACGGCTCAGACACAGTTTGTCTGGTCTGTTCCATGAGCGAGACCAGCTCTTCTTGCTGCCAGTCCTCTAGTTGATCAACCCCCTCAGGTTCTTGTGCCACAACTGAGGAAGTTGTCAGAAACGATGCTGCAACAAACGACAATGCCACAAACCTAGAGGTTTGAAAATTCTGAGTCATTAAAACTTAGTCTCCTAACCGAAACCGCTACATAACTAGGCTGATAATAATTCTTTAGCGTGGGAAATCATAGGTGACTTTCTGAACCAAGTCAATGCCCCTGACAGCATGCAACACATTGTGAATCAACTAGTTACAAAGAACCCTCCTGATTTCCAGCATGGTATTATTCACCGCCTGATCTCGCTTCAATTATGCCGATAAAAAACCCACCCGTTGCTCTCGTCGTACTTGATGGATGGGGCATTAGCTTTGAACGCGACCACAATGCGATCTTGCTCGGAAAAACACCGAACTACGACGAATTGCTCAGTCGTTTCCCCCACGGCTCACTCGTCACGAGTGGCGAAGCCGTTGGCCTGCCAGCAGGGCAAATGGGAAATTCTGAGGTAGGACATATGAACCTCGGTGCTGGACGTGTGGTTTATCAGGACCTGACACGAATCGACCGCAGTATCCAAAAAGGCGAGTTCTTGGACAATGACGTCCTTTCTAAAGCGGTTAGCCACTGCACCGATGGCCGTCATGCCTTGCATTTAGTCGGCCTCGTCTCGGATGGCGGTGTCCATAGTCACCTACGTCATCTCATTGCCCTCATTGAGCTTGCACAACAACATCGCGTGCCACAATTGTTCGTTCATGCGATCACTGATGGACGAGACTCTTCTCCGACAGGAGCTGCTGACTATTTACCGAGTATCGAATCGAGCATGCACGGCTTAGGAAGCGGTCGTATCGCATCCATAAGTGGTCGCTACTATGCGATGGACAGAGACAAACGATGGGAGCGAACTCAAAAAGCCTACGACGCGCTTGTCTGGGGACAAGGACGGCACGCGACGAGTGCCAGTGAGCTTGTACGTAATTCCTACAAAGAAGGTGTCACCGATGAGTTTATTGAACCCACAGTTATTGTGAGCGAAAACGGCAAGCCTATTGGGCCTCTTCGTGACGGTGATGCGGTGATATTCTTCAACTACCGAGCTGATCGGGCAAGACAATTAGTAGCAGCTCTTGCCTTTAGTAACGAGCGTTTTACGGATTTTGACCGTGGCAAACGAACTCAACTTAGCGTGACAACTCTTACAGAATACGAAGCCACTTACCAGTTGCCCGTCGCGTTTTCACCAGCGACTTTTACCGGAAACGTCGCCGAGGTCCTGGCACAAAATCACCTCACAAATCTCCGGCTTGCAGAAACTGAGAAATACGCGCATGTAACATATTTCTTCAATAGCGGCGAAGAAACGCCATACCTTGGCGAGGAACGAATTCTTGTGCCGTCCCCAAAAGTCCCAACATATGACTTAGCTCCTGGCATGAGTGCCAAAAGTATTACGGACCAGTTCGTAAACGACATCGAACAGCAGCAGCACGATGTCATCATCTGTAACTTTGCCAATGCCGATATGGTGGGACATACAGGGAAACTTGATGCAACAGTTCAAGCAGTGTCCACACTCGACCAATGCCTCGAACGCATCATCAAAGCAACCACGACTGCTGATGGGACTCTGCTTATTACTGCCGACCACGGAAACGCAGAACAATTATGGGACCGCGAACGCAAGGAACCCCATACGGCACATACCCGTAATCCAGTCCCTGTCGTCTTGGTAAACAATGCAGTAGCCGGTCGGAATTTAAAGCTTCGTGACGGATCACTGCGGGATGTAGCTCCTACACTACTCCGTGTCGCAGGCGTTGAACCTCCACCTGAGATGACAGGGAAAGACCTCAGAACCTGGGTAGACGAATCTTAGTTGGTGTTGCAGTAGCTCTGTGAGTAAAAACCTTTGGCACGGTACAGAAGTTGAATGCCTTGTATCTACTCCACTTTTTGGTTCGCGGCCTCGGCAGCAATACGAAGCGACCGAAGGAAACGCCGGTCGTTAGCCGTGATATCGCGTTGACTTTGTGGAACTTCTCTATGAGTAGCGGGAGCAATAACTTTTGTTAGCGCCTGCGGGTTCGAGCGATTACCAAATCCGATCTCTGCCTCTAGAGAAACCTGCATTTCATACCCCGCAGCACGCGCTTTCTCACGACACTCTTCCACTCGCGAATCTTGCGCGACAGCGGTTCCGATGGCCTCAGCAAACTCACGCGCAAGATTGTTCACGACGTCTTCCATGCTGCGGTCTCCTTCAACTACATACGAAAAGGAAAGCCTTATTGCCTCCCCAAACTGCTAAAAATGAGCCGGAAACAACAATCTCAGAGCTTGTAACCCTCAGCAGGTCAATCACATTGCCAAGCTGGCAGAGTGTAACTACCGCATAACGAGAGTGTCAAGATAAATACCACTTTATCTAGTTGTTTTACTATATTTAAGCACCACATCATGTGGTTTGACTTAAACTAGAAAAAACACCTTTAATTTCTGCACTCTTAGTCCTAATCAGGTGTCCTAGAATCATCACCGCATGAAAAGTAAAACTTACGGCCCTAAACGCTTGGATACTCCACCGGTTGACGAACTTGGCGAACCCGGAACATTTCCGTTTACGCGTGGCATCTATCCAACCATGTACCAAAAGCGCTTATGGACAATGCGACAGTACGCCGGCTTTGGCACAGCCGAAGAATCAAACCGACGCTACCAATATTTGTTAAACCAGGGAGTCAGCGGATTAAGCGTTGCATTCGACCTACCGACACAAATCGGCTACGACTCCGATGATCCACTAGCTGCTGGTGAAGTCGGCCGAGTAGGTGTTGCGATCGACTCAATAGAGGACATGACCCAACTGTTTGAAAAGATTCCGCTTGATCGTGTGTCGACATCAATGACAATCAACGCAACTGCGATAATCCTACTTGCCCTTTACATCGCTACCGCCAAACGTCAAGGCGTAGAAACTGCCGTACTTACTGGAACGCTGCAAAATGACATCTTGAAAGAGTATGTCGCACGAGGAACCTACATTTACCCGCCAGGACCGTCCCTTCGTATCGTCACCGACATCGTGGAATATTGTGAACAGAAATTGCCACGCTGGCACCCCATATCAATCAGCGGTTACCACATTCGAGAAGCCGGGGCAACAGCAGCCCAAGAAGTAGCGTTTACGTTCGCCCATGCCACGGCTTATGTAGAAGCGGCGCAGGAGCGAGGCCTCGATGTTAATTCGTTTGGAAGCCGATTATCGTTCTTCTTTAATTCACATAATAATTTCCTTGAGGAAATTGCAAAGTTCCGTGCAGCCCGCAGGCTGTGGGCGTCTCTAATGCGAGACCGCTTCGGCGCCACCGAACCGCGTGCGCAGCAGCTTCGGTTCCACACACAAACAGCTGGCAGCACGCTCACGGCGCAACAGCCTGAAAACAATATTGTCCGCGTCACTCTTCAGGCCCTTGCCTCAGTACTCGGTGGAACACAGTCACTTCACTGCAATGGGCTAGACGAAGCCCTTGGACTCCCCACAGAAGAAACCGCACAAATTGCCCTGCGAACACAACAGATTATCGCTAAAGAAACGGCAGTCTCAGCTACCGTTGACCCGGTTGGCGGCGCATGGGCCATCGAGGACATGACCGATCGTGTCGAAACTGATGCTCGCGCGCTGCTAGCAGAAATCGAACAACAAGGTGGTACGCTTTCTGCTATCCAAAAAGGATTTATCCAGCGGGAAATTCAAGAATCAGCTTACAAGGCACAACAAGCGATCGATAACGAATCGACCGTTGTTGTTGGTGTAAATCGATTCGCAACAGATAAAACCACACCGATCGAAAGTCAGAAAATTGATCCCGAGATAGAAACAGCGCAAACAGAACGTGTAGCGTCCCTCCGGAATTCCCGTGACCATTACTTAACCTCCACAGCACTTACGAAAGTAGAGGACGCCGCTCGCGAAAATGTAAATCTCGTGCCTTCTATCGTCGATGCCGTGGAAGCAAAAGCAACGGTCGGTGAAATTTCCTACACACTCAGGAAAGTGTTTGGGGAGCACACCGAAATAAGCTAATCAGGTTTTCACATCGTCGACGGAATCTTTCGCTCATCTCGTTCAACCGCACCATCAAGAATATGGATAACGCGATGGGCGTGCTTCGCAACATCGTGCTCATGGGTAATCAGAATGATAGTGTGACCTTTCTGATGAAGTCGTTCAAACACTGCCATGATTTCAACTCCAGTCTTGGAGTCAAGGTTTCCTGTTGGCTCATCAGCCAGCACGATCGACGGATTATTAACAAGCGCTCGAGCAATCGCTACACGCTGCCGTTGCCCGCCTGATAGTTCATTCGGGCGATGACTCATTCGGTCTTCCAGTTCAACTAATTTCAATGCCTCAATCGCTCGATTCTTGCGAGTACTTAGCGGCACGCCGGCATAAATCAGGGGCAGTTCGACATTGTGTAACGCCGAAGCACGCGGCAAAAGATTAAATGTCTGAAAAACAAATCCAATCTCTTGATTCCGTATGCGTGCGAGTTCATCATCGTTCATCTGGCTTACATTTTTCTGATTCAGCATATAAGTGCCGGTTGACGGTGTATCAAGACAACCAATTAAATTCATAAACGTTGACTTGCCAGAACCTGACGGCCCCATAATCGCTACAAACTCACCTTCGTCGATACTTACAGAAAGACCTTGAAGCGCATGGACTGACTCGGCACCCATGCGATAGGTCTTCCAGAGTTCCCGTGTTTCAATTAACGACACTCGCTACTACTCCCTCAACGAAACCACTAACGAATTTCATTTAAAACCTTATCCAATGTCAATAGGCAAGCGCAGCCAGCCAACTAAAACCAATAGTCCATCGAGAAGGTCAAGACAGAACTAATCAGAGATATCTCTGGAGAGACTAGCTGAAAGGAATCGTACTAATTCTAATTGATCGAAACTTAGAACTTAATCGGTCACCCTATAATCATCCAGGAAAAATCCGCTCTAATCATAGTACTCCAGACCTAAGTGGGTTATAAGTTCTTCGCCACGAAGATGCCGGAGGGTGTTCTTGAGTTTCATCAATTGGATAAAAAGATCGTGCTCAGGGTAAAGATTTCGGTTATGAACAGGGCTCTTGAAATAGAACGATAACCATTCCTGAATACCCTTCATGCCGGCACGCTGAGCAAGGTCAAGAAATAGAGCCACGTCCAGCACAAGCGGAGCCGCAAGAATACTGTCTCGGCAAAGGAAGTTGATCTTTAGTTGCATTGGGTAATCAAGCCACCCAACAAGGTCGATATTGTCCCAACCTTCTTTGTTGTCACCACGCGGGGGATAGTAATTGATGCGAACAACGTGATGCAGGTCACTATAAAGGGTGGGGTAGAGTTCGGGTTGAAGAATGTGGTCAAGAACCGACTTTTTACTCTCTTCTTTTGTCTTGAACGATTCTGGATCGTCAAGAACTTCACCATCACGATTTCCGAGAATATTCGTGGAGAACCAACCCTCAACCCCTAGCAGCCTCGCTTTGAGACCAGGCGCGATTATTGTTTTCATCAACGTCTGGCCGGTCTTCAGGTCCTTCCCTGCTAACGGCGAACCAGTTTTCAGTGCCAACTCTTCAAGCGCAGGCACATCAGCACTGAGGTTCGGAGCGGCATTAGCGTACGGAATGCCTTCCTTGATGGCTGCATAGGCGTAGATCATGCTTGATGGAATAGCCGGATCCGAATCATTAAGCCCTTTTTCAAACGCCTCAAGGGAGGAGTGGACCGCCGACTCTTCCATGAAGATCTCTGTACTGCCGCACCAAACAAGGACGAGTCGATCAACATTCTGTTCGGTTTTAAAACGTCGAATATCCTCTATAACCTGTTCAGCTAGATCACGCTTGGACGCTCCACTTTTAACGTTCGGACCATCGAGCCTCTTGACATAATGCTGATCAAAAACGGCCGGCCAAGGGATTATAGACTCAAGTTCTGGCCGGACCTGCTCAAGTAAATCTGAGTTGATCACCTCTGCATTACGCGCAGCCTCGTAACAGTTATTATTGAAAATATCCCACCCACCAAATACCAAATCATCGAGAGAAGCGAGGGGCACGAAGTCTTTAATGAGGGGTGAACGGCCGTCGGTTCGCTTCCCAAGTCGCACAGTTCCCATCTGTGTGAGAGAACCTGTCGGCGCCGCTAAGCCCTTTCGAATGGCAAAAACACCTGCCATGAAAGTTGTAGTGACAGCACCGAGTCCCGCAAGCAGGACCCCGAGACGACCACTTGCAGGAGGAACTTCTCTTGGGTTTTCCACAGCTAATCACTATAACATGCGTATTGGCCTTGAGAGGCGTTGTATTGATACCAGAATATCTCATAATCTAAAGATCCTTAGAGAAAACACATGTCATTGTTCAGGTTCAGTCTTAAAAAAAGTAGCGACCCGCTTACGCTAGAAGTGTCAATGGCCGGCCTCAAACTTGGTTCGACCTTGCTGCAACTCGGACTTTCAAATGAAGACATGCTCGCCGCACTGACGAAAGTGATTGGCATCAGTGGTGAATCAGCCGTAGCCGTTGAAACGGATGCCGAAGTGAAACGCGTGCATGAAATTGCTGAAAATGCTGGTGTGTTAATTGACGTTCAAAAAACACGTTTCTCTTCGTTGTCTTTCACTTCCGAAACATTTGACGTCGTTGTGGCCGCTAATCTCATTGGCGATATGCGAATCAATGAGCGTGTCCTCTGCCTGCAGCAGATACTACAAGTACTAAAACCAAATGGCCGATGTCTTGTTATTGAAGCGGCTCCTCGAGGCGGGCTTGGCGCATTATTTTCACAGCGGGCACTTGACCGAACTTATGTTGCCTACGGTGGTGCAGAAGGATCTCTCAAAGCCGAAGGCTTCAGGGCCGTCAGACAACTCGCCGAGCGTGAAGGAAAAAGGTACATCGAAGGAATGAAATAATCCTCGATAGTAAGCAAGAAACTAGACCCAGCCTCACCGTAGTTACCTTTCCTTGTGACCTCTCCAGATGACATAAGGTCACCAATCGGTATCGTCAAAAGCCTTAATTAGAAAGAAAGTTCCGGCCCGAACTTTTTGGCACAACTCTTGCTTGTAAACCAATCAGATAAATCAAAAGTTTGATTTATCTGCTTCACGTGAACACAGAGCATAAAGTCTAAGGAGACAGTCGATGCATAACCGGACCAAGACGCTCATGTTTACCCTGCCCGTCATTACGTTGATTTTCAGCGTAATCTGCGTATCTCCATCATGGGCCGCCAATCAATCAAATTACGACCTGTTCAAACGTGTACAGGAGCACGTACTGCGGTACTCTTTCTTTACCGTTTTCGATGATGTCAGTGCTGAGATCGCTCAAAATGGTCACGTGATCCTGACAGGCCACGTCTTGGGTGATCACAAAAAAGAAGACATTGCCAAGCGTGTGAAATCAGTCGAGGGCGTTGCGAATGTCATCAACAACATCCAAGTACTGCCAGCATCACAGGTCGATGACCAGCTTCGCTACCAAGTTGCCAGGGTGATTTACGGCAATCCGAACTTTTGGCACTACTTCAACCGGAGCAATCCATCTGTGCATATTGTCGTAAACCGTGGCCACATAACCCTTACCGGTGTGGTTGACACCGCGATCGATCGAACTCTAGCTGGAATCCTCGCCACACAATTCGACGCATTCTCAGTTACGAACGAACTTCGATTGCGTACCGAGGTGGCAGCAGACATCGAAGCCCTCGGGTAACCCTCCTCCCCGAAGTTCTTCGATCAAAGTGTCGCCCTGGCTTCAACGTCAGGGCGACACCTAATGTCTTCTGACCATTAGACATACCAGCACCACTGGCCAACCTTTCTTACATAGAAAATATTTCATTAATAACAGCCGCTAAACCGAGTGTTACACTCAAAACGCTCCATGCCCACCTCCGAAACAGTATTCCTTCTCGACGGCACCGCTCAGATGTATCGGGCGTATCATGCAATACGTGACCTGACAGGACCAGACGGTAAGGCTACCAACGCCGTATTTGGCTTTGTCACAATGCTGAGAAAGCTAATTAATGACCACCAACCAGCATTAATCGCAGCAGCCTTCGACCTGAGAGGCCCGACCTTCAGAACAGAAATCGATGCTAATTACAAAGCCAATCGTCCACCGATGCCAGACGACCTCTCAGAGCAGGTAGCCTGGGTGCACGAAGCGTGCCAAGCACTCGGTGTCCCTGTATTCACACATGAACGATTTGAGGCCGACGACGTGATCGGGACTCTCACAAAACAGGCTTTGGGAAATGACCTCGAGGTCGTCATCGTGACTGGCGACAAAGACTTTTTCCAACTCGTTCAACCTCGCGTTCGAATTTTTAATCCCCGCGACCAAGGACTCTGGTATGACGCAGACGGCGTTAAAGCGAAATTTGGCGTTAACCCCGACCAAGTTGTTGATGTGTTGGCACTAATGGGAGATGCCGTCGACAATGTTAAAGGTGTTCCAGGTATTGGAGAAAAAGGCGCCCGAGAACTGATTACAACCTTCGGTTCTTTAGATGCTTTGCTGAAACAGTCAGAAGATGTGGAAAAGACGCGTTACCGTAACGCTCTCGCTCAATATCCAGAAGATGCAAAAATTAGTCGGGAATTGGTGACCATTCGGACCGACGTACCCGTTTTTTTCGACCGTGAAACATTACGGTACCAAGGACCGTTATCCGAACGCTGCTTCGCGCTATTTTCGTCTCTCGGTTTCCGAAAACTGCTGGCGGATTACGCGCCAACCACGGCCGTAGTGGAAAAAGACTACGAAGTGGTCCGCACGGAGTCTGACTTGTGCACACTCGTTGACGCCATCAACAACGCTGGGCAACTAAGCTTGGCGACACTGACAGACAGGCAACCACCCATGCAGGCTGAACTGGTAGGCCTATCTCTGTCAGTCGGTCCAGGACATGCTCGGTACATCCCGCTTGCCCATCGCGCACTTGATACTGCGAGCGTACTAAGCAGTGCCGTGGTCAATACCCTCATCGCAAAACCGTTAGCGAATAAACAGATTTTAAAAATTGGACATGACCTAAAGCGCTCGTCAGTTATTCTTGGACGACACAACCTCCCAGTCGAAGGAATCACAACAGATACATTGGTGATGAGTTACCTCCTCGACGTAACGGGAAATCACCATCTGGGTGAACTGGCGCTTGAACACCTCGGATACAACGCTATTCAGTTAGAAACGGTTATTGGCAAAGGGACAAAAGCACTTAACCTCGCTGAAGTCCCAATTGATGCCCTGTTGGATTTCGCAGGGGAACAGAGTGACCTACCGACTCAACTTGCGGAGCAGCTCATTCCGGAACTTGAAGAGCAAAACCTCAACGATCTTTACCGCGAGATCGAACTTCCGTTACTTTCGGTACTGGCTGACCTGGAGCGTACGGGTGTGCAAATTGACACTACCGTGCTTGCCAGACAGGCAACCGCCGTAAAAAGTCGCTTAGACAAAGCACAAACCGATATCTATAACCTAGCCGGAGAACAATTCAACATCAATTCGCCAAAACAATTAGCGGTAATCCTCTTCGAAAAATTAGAACTACCGACACTCAAAAAAACTGGGAAAACAAAAACCGCCTCCACCGCTGTCTCCGTACTTGAAGAACTCGCACTAATTCACGAACTCCCAAAAAAAGTATTGGAATGGCGTAGCCTCCAAAAACTCAAGGGCACCTATCTCGATGCGCTGCCAAAATTGGTCAATCTGAAGACCGGGCGAATCCATACCTCATTCAATCAAGCCGTCACAGCAACAGGTCGGCTTAGTAGTAGCGAACCCAATCTACAGAACATCCCAATCAGAACCGAGATTGGCAGGGAAATTCGGTCGGCCTTTACCGCTTCGCCCGGTATGGTGCTGATTTCAGCAGACTATTCTCAAATTGAACTGCGGGTACTAGCCCACCTCTCTGGAGACGAACAATTAAAGACGGCATTTGCTAAAAATGAAGATATCCACGAACAAACGGCAGAAAAGGTGTTTGGGCGAGACAGCGGACTTGACCCCCATGAACTGAGGCGGCGCGCAAAGATAATCAACTACGCTCTACTTTACGGTAAGACAGCCTTTACACTCTCTAAAGACATCGGCGTTACACCACAAGCGGCACAAGCATTTATTGATGCATACTTCGAGGGCTTTCCAGCAATCAAGACGTTTATTACTGACACGCTTGAAACAGGTCGTGCGACGGGTTCTGTGAATACCATGTTCGGACGCCGGAAAAAGATACCAGCGTTGACGAGCCATAACGGTCAACTACGTAGTCGCGGCGAACGTGAAGCCGTGAATCTGCCAATTCAAGGAACTGCCGCAGATATCCTGAAATGGGCCATGATCAGACTCCACTCCGCATTACCTTCAGAAGCCAGGATGATCTTAACGGTTCACGACGAACTAGTAGTAGAAGCACCTGTGGAACAGTGCGACGAAGTCAGTGACATTGTGCGTACACAAATGGAACAAGCGGTTGAATTCTCTGTCCCGCTGACGGTCGATATCGGAATCGGTCACAACTGGAAAGAAGCGAAGGGATAACACTCAGGTGGTCGCTCCTGTCATTTTTTCGCGTGCCGATCATCCAATCTCTCGCACACTGATCGATGATGACGCACTGAAGGTGCTGTATCGGCTTCGTAAGTTCAACCACACCGCCTACCTAGTCGGTGGTGGGGTTCGTGACCTGCTTCTGCAACGACACCCAAAGGACTTTGATATCGGCACCTCGGCGCATCCTCACGAAGTGAAGCGCATTTTCCGTAACTGCTGGATTATTGGTCGACGTTTCCGTCTCGCACATGTGAAGTTCGGTCAGAAAACTATCGAGGTAGCAACATTTCGAAAACAAGTACCTATAGACGACGCTCCTGCCAAAATTCCACGCAGCGCAACGGACGAATCGAAACAATCATCGGAAGAACCCAATGCGACTCGACAAACCATCCGCCGCGACAACACGTTTGGTACACCCGAAGAGGACGCTTTCCGTCGAGACTTCACAATCAATGGATTGTTCTATGACATTTCGACATTTGCGATTATCGACTATGTCGGTGGGATGCAGGATCTACAGAGCCGACTTCTACGGTGCATCGGTAATCCGAACGAGCGATTCGTCGAAGACCCCGTCAGAATGCTTCGCGCCATTGCATTCGCTACGCGACTTGATTTTCGTATTGATACACCAATTCGCGATGCCATCAAAAACCACCACGCCGAGATTAAGAATGCCTCGCCGGCCCGATTGATCGAAGAGCTCTACAAACTACTTCGCAGTGGCGTCTCCACAAAAACATTCAAAGGTTTATCTAAGAGCGGTTTACTCCAACACATCGCATCAGAAGTCGAACACAAAAAATCAATTCAATTGTGGCACTCACTCGAGGCGCTCGACGTTTATCGGACAAGATTTACCTCCGCACCCGAATCACTCACCAACGCCGTCTTACTTGGCAGTCTGATGACGCCGGTTCAAAACCTCGACCTTGCACCGCGTCGACGGGACGACCGTTCCGTTGGACTCACGCTCGGAGACTTACCGGTGGCCAGGA
>Ga0310124_10001888_pt1 | contig 14515 bp, 10 predicted proteins | sample CB11b_AW_Bot5_MG_FD_203507 | JGI IMG/M metagenome (GOLD analysis project Ga0310124, IMG submission 203507) | Marine microbial communities from Western Arctic Ocean, Canada - CB11b_AW_Bot5 | ecosystem: Environmental > Aquatic > Marine > Oceanic | place: Canada: Western Arctic Ocean | collected...
AGATCGGGATGATATCCACGGATTTGATACGATGGGAGGACATGATCAAACCTTTGGCTGAGGGTGCTTCGGTAAGATGAGTCAGGTTTCAACGCTTGTCTACCGGGGCAGAAATCGGCTTAATATACCAGGACTTGCCACCCTCCTGGAGGAATTTGAGAAATGAAGGTCGGACTCTACGCATCCATGTTTGGTAAAGAGCGCGACAGCTTTCCAACGATCGAGAGTTTCATTGAGCTGGCGGCGAAGCTACGCCTTGACGTTATCGATCTGCGCAGCGATGTCGGCTTCGAGGATCACGCCTCCGATTACCTGCTGCGGACGAAGCTGCGTTGCCTGCGCGAGGGACTCAGTATCGGTTACCTGGCCACGGTGGGTCACTTCGTCGGTACCAAGGACGAGTTGGAGCAGAAGATGACACGGGTACGGCAGGACATCGACATCGCCGTCGCTCTCGGGGCACCGATGGTCCGCAGCTTCTGTGGTATTACACCGGATGGCGCCGCACAACGGGCCCTCGAGGTCGAGTGCTTTCAGCAGGTCTGTGACTATGGTGCCGGGCGGGGGATCGCCGTTGGCTTACAGAATCATCCGTGCACGGGTGACGGCGTCCTGCGCCTGTTGCAAGATGTCGAGCGTGCCAACTTCGCCTTTATCCTGGACACGGGGCAGTGGCTTGGTTCGCCAGCGCGCAACGACGACGAAACAACCGATATCTACCACTTCATGGAACAGACCGCCGCGCACGCGGTGCACGTGCGCGCAAAGTTCTACAAGATCGACTCGGGAACCGAGGAGAAACTGGACTACGACCGGATCTATCAGACACTTGAGAGGGCGGGATTCAACGGTACGCTTTCCGTCGTGTTCGAAGGCAAGGGCATCAACAGTTGTGATGATGCGGCTGTTCTGACCCTGGCTGCAGCACAACTGCGCCGCCTCACCGGAGGTCCATCGATATGAGGACTTTCACTCGTACCCCCTATTTCACCGGAGCCAATGATCCAGAGCGTGGCCAGGTGCGAGGTACGCTGGAACTGGGGGAGACCGTCATCATCGAGACCTTCGGCGGCCACGACCAGGACTACACAGAACAAGACAGTCTGCTGTCCGGCGCCGTATTCGATGTCCGCGAGCATCGGCATTCGCGGCCGGGAGGGCCGTTCCTCGTCGAGGGGATCGAAGCGGGAGACTGGCTGTCGCTGGAGATCATGGAGATCGATGTGGGTCCCTACGGCTTCTATCGCAATGGCGGGCCTCTATGGGGGAGCATGCGCTGCGTGGCACCCGTGCGGGATGGTCTCGTCCACTTTCCACCCGACTTTGTCGTGCCCGTGCGGCCGATGATCGGTTATGTCCGTCTCGAGTCGGTGGCCAATTATGAAATCGATTCCGGCGGCAACATGGACTTCAACTCCGTGCAACCAGGCAGCACGCTGCATATCCGGGCACAGAAACGCGGGGGGCTGTTCCTGCTCACCGACGTGCACGCACGCATGGGGGACGGCGAACTGACGGGCACCGGTGTAGAGATCGACTCGGCGATCACCCTGCGGGTCGATCGTTCGCCTGGATTCCCGTGCCACGCCCCGGTGGTGGAGAAGACCCGTCATGTCGAGGACGAGGCGGAATGGCTCACCAGCGGTCAGGGTGGCAACTGGCAGGAGGGGGTCAAAGCCGCCTGGATCGATATGGTCGCCCTCATTGCCAAGCAATACGAATGCACCGTAGAAGAGGCGAATCTCATCGTTGGCACCATCGCTGACGCTCGCCCAGGCTATTCGGCGGGGGGTCTGAGCTCTCGTGGTCGCCCGCACCCCAATGGCTACGTCACCGTGCAGTTGGCGGTGTCGAAGAATCTGCGTCGAACCGGGGAGCCCTACCGGCCCTGATGGTGATTTCCTATACTACTGGGGCTCAACTACGACAGCTCAACTTCGATTCCTTCTGGTTTTTTGCAAGGGGACTGGCACGATGGACATGGTAAGCGAACTCTGGGGCTCGATGGCGATCACCGGCAAGGCGGTCGTCGTTATCCTCATCGCCCTCTCCATCTATTCATACGTCGTCATGGTGGACCGGATCATGGCACTGCGGGCCGACGGTCAGCGCTCCAAGGAGTTCGCAGATCAAGTGGGTGACGGCACGGATGTCTCGCAGATCCTCAGCGCAACACGCGCTGCCAACGAGGTCGGGGACAACTCTCTCGCCACCGTGGTCGAGGCTGGGCTGCAGGAGTACGAGTCCCTACGCAGCGATGAACAGCCCGAGGCCATCGTCGTCGAAGGCGTCGATGAATCCGTAAGCCGCCAACTCGACGTCGCACTGCTCGCGTTGCGATCCCGTCTCAGCGGTATGGCGACAATTTCCGGCGTGGCGCCCTTCCTCGGACTGTTTGGCACCGTCACCGGACTGATCTCCGCCTTCCGTGGCATCGCCGAAACCGGTTCCGGAGGACTGGCGACCGTATCCGGTGGTATTTCAGAGGCCCTGGTGACGACGGTCATCGGACTTTTTGTCGCCATCCCCGCGCTGTGGGCGTACAACTTTTTCATGAACAAGATCGATGTCATGGCTGTTGAGCTCGACAATGCTGCCACACGCATCGTCAGCCGTACCGTGCGTCATGCCCTGAGAGCCAGCGCCGCCTGATCAGGGCGTTGAGACGGCGTCGAGGAACAGTCCCACCCGGGAGCCGCGGAACTCGGCACCATCCATTCGGTCGGGGCGGCTGTAGTCGTCTCTGCCACCCTCGTCCATCAGCAAACCCAGATTGAGCGCCCCCCGGCCGCCCCAGTAGCGGGTACTGCCACCGTCGGCTTGCCCTGAGGGGGTCTGATACGAGTCGTTGCCACCTCTGTCATAGAGCCAGCCGACACCGTTCATTGCCGACGCGCCCTGCGACAGACCTCCCCCCTGGTAACGGTCGTTGCCCGCCAGATCGACGAGGACGGCGACGGATGCGTCCCAAGCGGCTCCCTGATTGGCCGCCACAGACCCGTGATAGATGTCGTCCCCCGAATCATCCAGCAGCACCCCGACGGCCTGATGCGCAGCCGCTCCCTGGGCGTAACGAGCGCCAGAGTAGTGGTCGTCGCCGCCACTGTCGGCGAGAATGCCCAAACCGAAAAAATAGCCGGTGCCCTGGGAGAAATCCCCCGCCTGATAGGTGTCATCTCCATCGCCGGATGCGACGAGGAGTCCGAGTCCGCCGGGGGCAAAACCGCGGAAGCCGACACCGATGCCCTGGGACCATCCGTTGTAGACGTCAGGGGTGCCGTAACTGGAAGGCGTCTTGAGGTCGGCGACGTAGCGGTCCCAGCCACCGCCGTCCAACAGCAGGCCGACGCCATGGGCGCCGCCGAGGCCTTGGCCGAACTGACCGAGGGAGAACAGGTCATGGCCAGCGATATCGACGAGTAGACCGACGCCGAAGAAGCCGATGCCCTGGGCGTTGTGTTGTGCCAGATACGTGTCGTCGCCGTCAGCGTCCCAGAGCACACCAACCCCACAGAAGGCGGCGCCTTGCGTCAGCAGATCACCCGAGTAGGTGTCATCCCCCGCACGATCGACCAGCAGAGCGACACCGGCGAGGGCGCCGCCAACCGACCCGGGTCGATTGCCGATGTAGTGGTCGTTGCCGCCGAGATCGATGATGACGGACCCGGGGGCATCGACGCTGGTGGAGGCGAAGTAGGTGTCATCGCCACCAAGATCGACGATGATGGCGGCAGGACCCGCATAGGTGTTGGCCGTCGTGTCGCCGACGATGAACCAGCCCCACTGCGTCTGCTCCACGTGCAGGAAATCACCCTTGAAATTTGGCGGAAGTTTGCCTGTCACGCGTGTCAGATCCCGCGCTGTGGCATCGATGCGTTCAAGGATGGATCCCTGTGTCAGGGAGCTGAGGGTGAGGCTGGCACGCAGCAGATGGGCGACGTCGACCCGTTTTGCGAGTCGCAGGGTGTTGGTGTGGGCGTCGGTCTCGGCCGAGTCGCCCTCGTCGAGGTAGAGGGTGGAATCGAAACGCCGCAGGAGAGGCTCGATGCCTTCCCGCAACTCGATCCGCTCCGTCTCGGAGAGTCCTGCGAAGGCAGACTCGACGTGACCGATGGCCGTCTGAAAAGGATACAGCAGGAGGCCGTTGAGGTCGGTTTCCTGTCTTGCGGACCCATCCTGCATTTGCACGAGTTCGATATCCAGATGGGAAGCGGCACTGTGGATGTAATCGCTCAGTGGCAGACCCGGGCGAAAGGAGTGGCTGATGTCACGGACCGCATCGGCTGCTTTCAGTGGCTGCCGGAGCAAGAAGTCGATGTCGGCAAGTCGTCCATCCGTACCGTAGTTGGACAGTTCCACCGCGAAGGCTCGAGCCAGGGTGTCCACCGTGCCACCGGCTTGCTGTCGTTCGACGAGCTGCCGGCCCCCCGTCTCGGCAGCCTGTTGTGTGTCGTTCCAGTTACGGTGACGAGCGGAGAGTGGCGGTCTACTCTGCTCCTCTTCCATCATCAGGAAGTACAGGTGCCGGCGGTCGGTGACCTGGCAGGTCAGATCCAGGGTTGCACCATGGCGCTGGATGTGGAGTAACAGAGAGTCTCCCGGTGGCATGCTCTGCACCAGCCGACTCAACTGATCCGCATCCGTCAGACGCACGTGGGAGGCACCAATGATGCGGTCGCCGACGCGCAGTCCTGAGCGCTCTGCCGGACTGTGTCGGCGCACCTTCGACACATGCAGGGTTTCGTCAACTGCGTGGGCCCGCACACCGATGACGCCGAAGTGGGAGGGCAGATCATCCGGGAAGGATCGCAGCGACGGGAGAGACTGCGATGATGCCGCCGTAGCGAGCAGAACTCCCAGGCAGATGCGACAACCAAGGGTTATGGTTAGTGGTAGACTTGTGCGTTGATGGGGCATAGGTTGGACCGGCAGCAAAGAGGCTCTAACACGAAGGAAGGGTTGTCTGTTGAGCGAGCGGTTGAATGTCATTCTCATCCTGTCCGATGACCAGGGCAGTCTCGATGTGGGCTGTTATGGCGCCGATGATCTGGTGACACCGAATCTGGATCGGCTGGCGGCTTCGGGGGTGCGGTTCACGGATTTTTATGCGAATGCCCCCATCTGTATGCCGTCACGGGTGTCGTTGCTTACAGGGCGAGACTACCCGCGTGGCCTGTTGCCTGGCAAGGGTCTGAAACCCGACGAAATCACGGCAGCGGAGATGTTCCGCAATGCCGGGTATCGAACGGCCATGTTCGGCAAATGGCATCTTGGATCCACACCCGACATGAGCCCGAACGCCCAGGGCTTTGACGAGTTTCTCGGACATACGACAGGGACTCTGGATGCCTATTCCCACTTTTTTTATGTGGAGGGCGTCAACCGCCATGTGCTTCAACGTAATGGTCAACCATACGAGCGCCCGGGAAAATATCTACCGGATCTACTCGTCGAGGAGGCGACAAATTTCATCGACGCTTCCGGGGAGGATCCATTTTTTCTCTATCTGCCCTTCGCCATCCCTCACTATCCAGTGCAACCGCGTCGCGAAGACCGCGAACTCTATGAAAACTCGGGTATGGAGGACACACGGCGTGTTCTTTACGGTGCCTATCTGACGACTCTGGACAGCTGCGTGGGCCGAGTGCTCGACGCCGTCGAGGCGCGCGGGCTGACGCAGCGAACGCTGGTGTTTTTTCTCAGCGACCATGGGCACTCAACGGAAGATCGTGCTTTTGGTGGTGGTGGACACGCCGGGCCGTATCGCGGGCACAAGCAGACCTTGTGGGAGGGCGGGATTCGTGTTCCCTGCATCGCCAGTTGTCCGGGACGGATCCCGGCGGGTCAGGTCAGGCAGCAGCCAGCGATCGCCATGGACTGGGTGCCGACGATGGCCGAGTTCTGCGATGTGCCGCTACCCGATGACCGGCCTATCGATGGTCGATCTCTGGCAGCGGTCCTGGCCTCCGAGGATGCGCCGCCGCCCCACGAACGGCTGCATTGGGTGCACTACGACGGAACTTTTGCGCAACGCGAGGGCAAGTGGAAGCTGGTCTCGGGCCCCGATGGCAGCTGGCTTTGTGATCTGCAGGCGGATCCGGGGGAGCGCAGCGATCTGACAGATGGGGAACCGGAGCGCCTGGCCGACATGGTCTGGCATCACAATACCTGGCTGAGGGAGGTGGCGGGCCTTGCGGTTGGGGTACGACGCTTGCCACCACCGATCAGAAAAAGTGCTGGGCCATGAATGTCCTGTTCATCCTGGCTGACCAATTTCGCGCCGACTGCCTGGGCCATCTCGGCAATGACACGATCAAGACACCGAATCTCGATCGTCTAGCGCGGGAAGGCGTCTCCTTCACTCACGGCTTCAACCAGGCCGCCCCATGTGGACCGTCGCGTATGTGTATTTTCACGAGCCGGTACATGTGTTCGACGCGGGCGATCAACAATATGACGCCACTGCGTGACGCCCACGAATCGCTGCCGCAGCATCTTCGGGATGCCGGCCATAACCCGGGGCTGATCGGCTACAACGACTACACTCCGGACCCCGAGATCCTGGCGCCGGAGGATGAGCGACGTCACCATTTGGGGTATGACAACTGCCTACCGGGATTTGAGCGGGTCTACTACCACGAATACGACAGCGAAGAATACTTCGCCTGGCTTGGTGAGCAAAAGTATCCTGACGAGTTGCTGAGCCACGCGGGCATCCACCAGCCCGACGTGCCCGCCGAAGGTCCGGGCCCACATCTGCCGCAACACTTTCCAGCCAAATACCGTGCCGAGCACTCCGAATGTGCCTACGTCACCGATCGTGCCATCGACTACGTGCAGCAGTGCGGTGCAACGCAGGAGGCTGGCTGGGTGCTCAGTCTGAACTATATCAAGCCTCACCCACCGAATATCTGCTGTGCGCCGTATCACGACATGTACGATCCGGCGACCATGCCGCCGGCGGCCCGTAGCACGGCGGAGCAGTCGCCGACGCATCCCTTTCTGCGCGCCCTCGCACCTGATCAGCTGCAGGAGGATCTCCATCTGCGCGAGTATCGTGTCTGTTACTACGGCATGATCACCGAGGTGGACGACAATCTCGGGCGACTGTTTCAAGCCCTTGAGAGTTCGGGTCAGTGGGAGGACACGCTGATCATCTTCTCCGCCGATCACGCCGAACATCTGGGCGATCACTATCTGACGGGCAAGGGCATGTTCTACGATGGCGGTATGCGCATCCCGTGGATCGTACGGGATCCGACGGCTGCAGCCGATACGACACGTGGACAGATTCGGCGGGAGTTCGTGCAGGCGATCGATTCGGCGCCGACGATCATGGACTGGCTGGGGTTGGAAATTCCTGATCGCTTTCAGGGGCGTAGCGTGTTGCCGCTGATTCGTGATGGCGGGGACTACGAGGCGAGGCGAGAGATCCACTACGAGTTCGATTATCGGCAGGGCGCCATGGCTCGAGGTGCTGAGGATCCAGATGAGCATCTGCTGTGGGTGGTGCGCGATCACGAGCACAAGCTGGTGCAATTCGCCGACCCGGAGATGCCCCCGATCCTGTTCGATCTGCAGGCCGATCCGGAGGAACTGGAAAATGTCGCGCAGAAACCGGCGTATCAGGCCAAGCTGCTCGATCTGAGTCAGCGCTTGTTGCGGTGGCGCATGCGCCACGAGGACCAGCGGGCGGAGCACTGGGCGCAAAATTACAGGTGATTGAGTGATGCACAGTTTCCAGAACAATAACAAGTTGGTCTCTCATCTCGAGGCGTCCGGCCACGAGGTGCGCCGCATTGCCCGTGCCCCTGACGGGTCGCCTGTGGTGGCAGTCCGTGCAGGGGGCGCCCGCGAACCGGCGATATTCATCAGCGCCGGCAGCCATTCGACCGAACAGGCCGGCGTATCGGCTGCGGTGCAACTCATCGATGCGCTGCAGACGGAGCATCAGGTCTGGGTTATCCCGACGCGCGATCCCATGGGCATGAACGGTTATCGCCACGTTCTCGAGTGGGCACTGGGTGAGCCAGCGGACCTGGCCTCGCGGGATGATCTGGAGGGTTTCCTGCGCGCGCGAGGGGAGGTCGTGATCGATGAGGAGGATGTTGTCGTTGCTACGATCAACGAGTTCGCCTTCACGACGCGTAACCTCCTGGGTCGTTTCAAAGAGAGCGATGCAGCCCTGGTCGAGCCGCTGAAGGGGCGACGGATCTTTGTGCCCTCCGGACATGAGGATGTCGCCGGTGCCGCTCCTCTGGAGCGCGCCTACACACTCATCGTCAGCCCTCAGGGGGACGTGCTGCATGTCAACCGCTTTCACGACACAGCATGGGCGCCGGCGGAGGTCCATGCGACGCGCCGTCTGCTGGCGGAGATTCAGCCGGGGATCTGTTTTGATCTGCACGAGGCGATGGGTATTCAGGACCGCTACTGGCTGTCGGCGCGCAAACAACGCACTGGCGATCTGGATGAACAGGAGGCCCACGCTGCGACGGCTGTCATCGAGCGCATCGCCGCCTGGGGCGCCCGTTTCCCCGAGGACGAATATCTGCCGGGCAAGTTCTTCACCAAATCACAACCGGGTGTATTCTGGCTCGACGCCCTGGTGCGTGGTGAGGGGCTCAACCTGATGGACTACGCCGCCCGCGAGTACGGTATCGCTTTTGGCACGGAAATGGGGATGTTCGGCACTTTTGATGATCGTGTCGCCCTGGGCATGCTTACCGTGCAGGCCGCCGTCGAGGCCTGGGAAGCCAACAGGTGAAGAGCGGGGATCTGGCGCGGGGGACGCGTCGGACCGCGCCGCGGTCGTCGCCGACGTCGAAGGGTCCTTTACCGCAGTAGCAGCAGCTTGCGCGTCTGCGTCTGCGAGCCCAGCCACGTCTCGGCGGCGAGGCGCATGAAATAGACACCGCTCGCCAGTTCCTCTCCGTACTCGGCGTGGCCGTCCCAGAGGACGGTGTGCACACCACTCGGGCGGGCGCCGCTCACCAGCGTTGCAACAGCCTGCCCCGTGGTGTTGTAGATCTTCAGGTCCACATCGGCTGGGTCGGGAAGGGCATATCTGATCACCGTGTTGCTGTTGAATGGATTCGGGTAGTTCTGCGACAGGGCGAATGCTGACGGGTGGGTGTCGTCATGGCGTTCGGCGACGACTGTGGGAGTCGGTGGTGCGGCTGGGATACTGGTAACGACCCGTACATCATCCAAGTAGAATGTGCCTGTCAGATTACCGTACAGTCTCAAGGCATCGACAGCGTCGACTTGATCACGTAACCCCGCGCCGTAGAAGTTGTTCTGATCGAATGCGGTAAAAGGGATCTCGAGGACCTGCCAATCCCGGCGCTCCAGATCGATGGCCAGGCCCGGTAAAGGATCGCGGACCAGGTCGAGGGTAATCTCGTCGATGACGAGAAACAGAACCGGAATCCTCGGCAGATTGACATCACCAGGGTGGAAGGCCAGGCGGACACCGACAAAACCCTCTCGGTCCACTGGAGTTTCCGGTACGAGATCGATACTCCAGTTGCCGAAGAGACTCAGTGGGGCAACCTGCACGCCATGGGCGACGCGGCCGTTAAAGATCGGTCCATCAGAGAGGGCACCAAGCACCTCGGCCCCGTCCAACCCCGTGAAACTCCAGCCTTGCGACAGAACATCGTCGAGCACGGACAAGTCAGGTGGCGCGACGATGAGAGTGTGCGTGAAGTCGAAGAAGCGGGCGACACCGGCGACCTCCTGTTTGAGCCGCACGATGATCTCCTGTGGTCCTACTACAGCGGCGACATCCAGGCGTGTCTCGAGTAGATAGGCGCCGTCACCCACCGGACTCAGGGTGACGTGATCAGGACCACCAATCGAACTCAGGTTCGCAGTCACCTGCGGCGGTCCACCATTCGGATCGAAAGGATCCACGTGGACTGTCGAGTGCAGGTCGACAGTCTCACCACGCACCAGGGCGCCTGGCAGATCGTGCCGCCAGGCGGGGGGCACGATATCGATGGTCTGTGTGAACTGCAGCGACTCGGTACGATCGCCGATATCCTGCTCGACCCGTACGAGGACCTCCCAGGCGCCGACGGCCTCCGCCGTCAGTTGCGTATCGAGGACATAGGTATCCGTGCCGGTAGAGACCAGGGGAAAAGATTGGGGGCCACCGAGGGCGCTCAGATCAGCGATGACGCGCGGTGGTTGACCTCCTTCGGCGAGACGCTCGATGGTCACCGTTGCCTTGATGTGGATGGGGCCGGAAAGGACGACGGAACGGGGAAGATCCGGTTGCCAGTCGCCCCCGAGAAGAGAATGCGTAATCTTCAGGATCAATGGCGTACGGTTGTCGCTCGACACATACAAACTTCCATCGTCGTCTGACATCAGCCCAACGGGAAAACCCCAGACCGCATCCCGCGTGGTGCCGGACTGAAATCCCGTCAGGAAGTCAGCCATGACCGCATTCGAGCCGTCCGGCTCGCTGAACAGGGCCTGGACCTTGTATCCCGGATGGGAGGAGAGTTTCGCTTTGCCGGCACGAAAGGCCACAAATGCGGCGTTCGCATACCGCTTCGGGAACTGGCTGCCTGTATAAAAATGGATATCCATGGGCGCCCAATGGGCGGGCACGAGAGCGGCGGGCTTCTTCTGTGTCTGTGCCCGCAATGTGTCCTGGCGAGTGATGGGCAGGACGATTTCGTAGCCTGGGAGTGCGAAATTGTTCCAAACCTGATAGCTGTGTACAAGGGGATAACCGAGAAAATCGCCGTCCCGGAAAATGTCGATCCACTCTGGCGGAATCGTACGACCCTCCCAGTCGTGGCCATTGTTGGTACCCCACAATTCGTTGGTTACCGGGTGCAGGTCCAGGCCGATCACGTTGCGCACGCCCGTGGCAAAGATGCGGCGGCCACTGCCGTCATCGTTGAACTGCAGTACCGTGCCCCGATCAGGGTGGTAGGGGACCTTCTCTTCCGTGCTGTTTCCGTTGAACTGATGGCCCTCGTCCATACGGCATAGATCACATGGGGAACCCACCGTCAGATAGGCCTTGCCCTGCTCTTCGTCGAACAGCAGGGTGCGTGTATCGTGGAAGCCGATCCAGGGGATATCGTCGATGAACACCTGACGATCCTCGTAGATGCCGTCACCATCGGCGTCGATGGCGCGAATGACTTGATGTTCCTCGCCGACGTAGAGGTCGCCTTTATAGAAAGCGAGACTGTGTGCTTCGCGCAGGTCGTCGAGGACGACGATATGCTCATCTGCTACACCATCGCGGTTGCGATCCGGCAGCGCCACGATCTGCCCGGCGCGCATGTTGCACACGTGTAACACCCCTTCGGGGTCAATCGCCATCAGGCGTGGTCCACGCAGGCCTGCGGCAAAGACCTTGACGGAGAAACCAGTGGGCAGATTCAACACGAGGTTCTTCGGAACCTGTGCACGATACTTGCCCGCTACTTCGAGTTCGACCGGCTGCAGGCCGAGATCCACATTCGGCGTCAAGGTCCCCTCGGGATAGCCGTCATCCTGGGCCGATGCGGGTAGGAGACTCAGCGTGGCCGTGAGTATGCCGATGCCGGCACAGAATCGAAACGTCAGTTTGTGAGACACGGTATCAGGACTTCTTGTCTGGGTGTATGACAGTTGGCAGTCTCCTTAAGTACAATAATCCCCCCCGAAGTATCAACTAATCCTCGGCACCGACCTGTTTCCCCGAGAAGTGCACGACACCGAACCGCGGTGGTTTGTATCGGACCAGGTTGCGTACTGAAGATTGATCGCGCCCCCCGTGCGATAGAGGTTGAGGCGCCAGATATCGCCGTCGCTCGGTGGCAGGCGTGGGGCGAAGCCGGTAAAGGTATCGAAGGGTATGGCGATCTCCGTCGTCCACAAACTGTCGATATCATCCTGCTGGTTGAGGGTGCCGTGGATATCGATGGCGACGCGCAGGCTGTCGGCGTTCCAATTCGAACGTCGATTCTCGTGCGGTGAGCGGTCCAGGATCGTACTTAGGGCATTGAACTCGAAGTTGAAATAGATCGATACATCCGCTGTATCGGGGGCGATAAAAACCTCGACACAATCATCGCGAGAAACCGGATCGTCGCGGTTTTTGTGAACGGCGGAGACATGACTGTCGAAGGCCCGAAAGCTGACATACAGCGCCTCGTCATCCCACAGCATGCGGGCCTCGGTGCGTTCCCGTTCGCCTTCCGTCCACCAGGGAAAGGAGAAACTGTCGATCTGCGTTGCAGCTGCCCAGGACGGCTCGTCGAGTCGGCCGTCAACGGTGATCGCTCCGGCGGCCCGTTCGATGACGGCATGCGGCACGTCCGTCGGAATCGGCTCGGCATTGACGTCGCTAAGACAGAACAGCGACACGGCGGAAACGACACGGAGGGATCGAACACTAGATGCTGTCATCGGCACGCTCGGTTGGTGGAATGTGAAGAACCATGCACGCGGGATGGCCAAAAGCGCTTTCATCGGCTGGTTCGGTACCGAGCAGCTCGCCATTGGTACCGAAATAGAGACTGCTGCCGTCCGGGCTCAGCTCGAGGCAATAGGTGCCCCCCACCCGGTAGGAATATCGCTGCTCAAACACTGGACCGAGGAAAGCCAGCACCTTGCACACACCGGTGCGGGTGTCGAATTGCAGGACTGGCGCCCCATCCCGCCAGGCCAGGCCGTGGGCGTTGGGTATGGCGTACAGGTAGCGGCCGCCTGGACTGATCTCGAGGACGGTGGTGTAGGCGCCAGGCACAGATGACGAGGCCGGGTCTGCCCTCGAGTCGTGACGTTTTGGCCACAATAACCCCACGGGCTCGACGGTGCGCCCAGCAGGATCGAAGCGCAGTAGCTGGCCATTGCCGACGCCGTAGAATCGCCCCAGTGGGTCAAGATGTTCGGTGCCGGCTCGTACGGGGTCAGATCCCGGAGGCAGGCGCACCGCCTGCTCTTCTACCTGGTTGGTTGCACTGTCGTAGCGAGCCAACCAGACTTGAGGCGATCCCGGCACGGGGCGCACCGAAAACCAGGCGCTGCCGTCGGTCTCATCGACGAAGATGAAACGCCGGCTGGCCTCGGTGTCGGCGTGGCCTCGATAGATCGTCCGCCGTTGCGCGAGATCGTACACCAGGAAGCCCTGGCCCTGCCAGTCCCGATCACAGGGGAGGGCATATAACAACCCGCGACGGGTGTCGGCCATGGAGGAAGGGATGACGAAGGGCACGTCGAGGACGCCGAGAATCTCCCCTTCTCCCGTGCGAGGATTTGCACGGACCGCCATGCCATACAACTCATCGCTCTGGGTATGCCCAGGTGGGGGCGCCGTGCCCCAGTAGGTCGCCCAGTAAAGCCAGCCGTCATCGAACTGATCGAGCCGCCCGTGAATCTTGCCGAAACCCCAACTGTCCGGCTGTTGTCCCAACAGCGACTGCTGGTCGATGACCAGATCGAGCTTGTGTGTAGCCGCATCGAAGGCGTAGACGTAGCTGCGTCCCCCGGGGCCACCGTGATCACCGATGGCGGAATAGAACCGGCCGTCCAGACCGATGGTTCCGTCCCCCCACTGGGACCACTCACGACCCTCAAGTTGCAGGGAAATCGGGTAGAGCACGGCTTCCACCCGAGGGGCCGTGGTAGCCACGGTGAAGGCGAAATTGGAGGCTGCCAACATCGCTGGAATAACGAGAAGAGCCTCGTCCTCGACGGTGATAGCCGTGTCGCCACCAGCGCGGAATGCCGCGGCCTCAGTCTCTCCCGCAGCCTGCGCTGACGGGGGCCATAGACAAAGGACGTAGAGTGGCCACCACCGGTGGTGCCGATCAGCCCCAGACATCGCGACTCGCGCCGATCCAGTCGATCTGGGTCTGACGAAGCAGGCCATACGTATAGAATGCGAATCCGTCGACGCCCGCCGCTGCCTGGGCAGCGATCCTGTCGCGCGTCTCCTGCATGGAAGTGCCAGGTGCGGCGATCGAGTGCAGCCGAACACCGGGCAAGCTCTGGCGCTGCGCGGATACTTGCTGCGATGTCTGCTCGCAAGTCCCTGGAATCCGTGTGTAGACGGCGTCGATGCTGCGCAGGATCCGTTCTTTGTCGAGACCCGTCGTCAGGGGATCGAGGGAGCCGAAAAAGGAGACCTGGGCGCCAGCGTCGTGAATTACACCGGCGACCTGCTCGAAGAGGGAGGAGGCCGTCTCCAGGCGAACATTCAGGAAGGCCGCCAGACGTCCATCGAAGGCCCCCTCGATCTGCTCTGAGATCTCGGTGTTCATGATCTCAACAGACGGGTCGGTGCGCAACTCACGGTCGAGGTACATCGCCACGGCTGGTCGCAGGGCTTTGCCGTCGAGCCCGGCGCGATCGGCGGCGGCCAGACAATGTGGGCAGAAACACAGGCCCATGAGAAACTCGTGATATGGCGCGATGTCGACGAGGATCTTCGGATTGCGGAAGCCATATCGAAAGGGCAAATAGCTAAGTGATTCCAGCTGGATGGCCGCTGGGCCCT
>Ga0310124_10001889_pt1 | contig 14510 bp, 7 predicted proteins | sample CB11b_AW_Bot5_MG_FD_203507 | JGI IMG/M metagenome (GOLD analysis project Ga0310124, IMG submission 203507) | Marine microbial communities from Western Arctic Ocean, Canada - CB11b_AW_Bot5 | ecosystem: Environmental > Aquatic > Marine > Oceanic | place: Canada: Western Arctic Ocean | collected...
ATTATTGAAAACTCAATTACTGGTACGCTATTTTAACAGGTACAGCTAAAGACCCTAATTCAAAGCCGTTCGGAAGAGTCACATCTCTTGTAATCCAATGATTGTGGATTACAGCGGAGTGCGGTTCTTCCAAGCGGCTTTTTTCGTAGACTTTTGTGGTTTACAGAATTTTAATCAGTGATAATTTCCAGCTACTTTAAGGAAGGAATAGATTAATGAGAATGACGCCGAAATTTCTTGGTGTTACCCTGTTGCTTATGTGCCTTTTTCCAGCACTGGCTTTTGGTCAGTTCCAACAGACTTGTGCACACGGCAGTCCGGGTGATAACTGCCCAGATCTGATCTACGATCCATCCAATGGTGCTGTTACGCTTGATCCGGATGGTCAGAACCCCGATCCGGGTGGCGCTCGAGATCGCGCGATCAATGCCTTTGCGATTTTGCACACGGGCAACCCTGCATGGAATTTTACCTCGGATATTGCAGCTCCAAATGTAGGCGATTTGCCAGCAGGTGGCAGCTTCGACTTTATCGCCAATCAGTTCGGCTGGGTCAGCGGAAGCACATCGATTGGTTTCAAAACGGCTCAGGTATTAGGACCGCTATTTCCAACCGGCCTAGATCTGGCAGGTCTGCAGGCATTCCTCAAAAATGGCAGCGTTAGTTTCGGTAACGACATTGTTCCTGGAGCATTCCCCAACCCTCCTACGGGTGGTGGAGGTGGAACGTTGGGGCTGATCGTTCCCGAACCAACAACACTCACGCTGATCGTACTGAGCTTAATGTCAATGGTAGTGTTTCGACAGCAACGATCGTAGACAGAGCCACTCCAAAGGCAAATACCCATCGGCTGGAAGCCAAGGTAGGGTATCTGTCAGTCAACGAAAATTAGAACACGATAAATAAGCTGCAAGCCCGGCTTTTTCTGAGAAAGCCGGGCTTGTTTTCTATCTCCCATCACCGATAAGGTGATGGGAGTCCCCCGGCTAACCATCTGGGCATATGTCCGGATTTATCATTGCTACGGGTTGCTGGACCGGTTGCGCCGGCCGCAGAGTTCACGTGTGTCATTACCCATGGCCAGCAAGACTCTTCATGTGACAGCGGAGTGCCAAGCTATAATGGAATTTGAACGGCAGAACCGGTAATCTCAAATCCAATGTCCAAGCGCAAATACACCAGCGGGAGTAAACACGCCCGGGTCGAGGGTCGATTACTGTATGAGAATTGGGCCGCAAAACGCAGAGCGTTGTTGGTTCTGCTGTTGTGTGCCATGCTTGTCACGATTTTCTGGCTCTGGAGGTCCCGGTCGACAGACTCATTGCCCGGTTCACCCATGTTGGAGACCGTACCCGCTACAACTCCGTTGAATCAGCAAGGCAAGTCCTCTGACAGCTCGATAGGTCGCAATGGTGCCGATGGGATTTCAATGCAACTTGTTTCGGCTCGGATAAAGGCAGAGTTGCAACAGCTGGAACAGACACTTGATCCACGAAACGATGGTTGGGAATCAGAGGCCTTCAGTGATGTGGCGCAAAGGTTATTGACTCATCTTGTCGAAATGCTGGCTCTCCCTGATACGATTGTTGGTGAGCAATTTTTAGCATTGTTGGCTGACGGTTTTTCTTGCCAATTGCTTCGACCCGACGGCTTGGAGGAAATCTATCGAGATCAGTCGGTCATCGTATTACGGCCAGGTCGTTCTGCTGTGGAGATTACCCCTGTTTTGTTTTACGGGACGAGTGGTCTGGCCGACGCGCTGCTGGCATTGGCCGAGCCTTTACAGAATGCTTTGGAATTGCACTTCAAAATCAAAACAATCCGAGTGAATTTGACTGACGATTTGGCCTCGACGACCCACCTCGTCGAAACGGGTGGTCAGATTGACCGGGGGACGATCAGTCAGTTTGCAAAATGGCAGTGCCACTGGCAAATAAGAGAAGGCCAGCCACCCCGGTTGGTTGCCATTGAACTGTTAGATTACGAAGAAATCGTTGGCTACGCACCGCATCACACTTGGCTGACCGACTGCACCCAGGCCGTGTTGGGGAAAAATTCAGCGTTTCACGATCAACTCCGTTTCGGAATGAATCATTGGCTCCAGCGAGTGCAGACGCTGCATGACATGATGCTGTTTGTTAAATGTGGGTTGGCTGTGGCGGATGTCAACAACGATGGGTTGGACGACGTTTATGTTTGCCAGCCGGGTGGATTACCCAACCGTTTGTTTTTGCAAAATGAGGACGGTACTGCGACCGACCACTCGCAACGGTTCGGTTTGGATTGGCTTGATCTGACCTTGAGTGCACTGTTTGTCGATTTGGACAATGACGGTGATCAAGATCTGGCACTGACAATTCCGTTTTTTGTCAAGCTACTGGAAAATGATTCTTCCGGAAATTTTCGTCTTCGCGCATCCCTGCCGATCATCGATACCGATTCGCAGGGGCTTTCGGCAGTGGACTACGACAGCGATGGTGATTTGGATCTTTATTTGTGTGTCGATCATGCTCGTAAGGGCGCGCGGAAGAACGAGCCTCGACAGGCATTTATCCATCATGATGCCAATGACGGGGGCAGCAATTATTTATTTCGTAACGACTGGTCATCGGCTTCGGAAGCGAAGTGGGAATTTGTGGACGTCACCGAAGAGGTAGGCCTCGGTGTGCATAACCGGCGACACAGCCTGGCGGCAGCCTGGGAAGACTATGATAACGACGGGGATCAAGATCTGTATGTTGCTAATGATTTTGGTCGCAATTGTCTCTATCGAAATGACGGTGGTCGCTTTGTGGATGTTGCCTCAGATGCCAGTGTTGTCGATATCGGTGGGGGCATGTCGGTCAGCTGGGCCGATTACGACCGAGATGGATGGATGGATTTATACGTTGGAAACATGTTTTCTTCAGCCGGTAGCCGAATCACCCATCAGGAAAAATTCAAACCAGGAACGGAATCAGAAGTTCTCGATCTCTACCAGCGCTTCACCAAAGGTAATACCCTTTTTCGGAATCTGGGCGGAGGGAAGTTCGAGGAACTTGGGGCTGAAGCGAACGTGGAAATGGGACGCTGGGCCTGGAGTTCGGTGTTCGTGGATCTTAATAACGACAGCCGCGAGGACCTGGTTGTTGCCAATGGATTTATTACGACCGAAGACACGGGGGATTTGTGAAGTTTTTATTGGCGGCAGGGCGTGTCCCAGGGCCAATCCGATATCAATGTCTCAATATCGCAGGCAGGAGGTGCTGCCAGCGCAATATTTCACGACATGTTGAGTCAAGGCCGTTCGTTCAGTGGACGGGAACGGAACTGTGCGTACATGAACACGGGTGGCCGACGCTTTGCCAATATTTCGACTGCCAGTGGCATTGATTTTCCTGACGATGGTCGAGCAGTAGGAGTGGTCGATTGGGATCAGGACGGAGATCTGGACCTTTGGCTGACAAACCGTAATGGTCCCCAGATTCGACTGTTGCGCAATGACATCGGCACCGATCGGCCGAATGTGGCCATTCGTTTGGTTGGTCGTACCTGTAACCGGGATGCCATTGGTGCCCGTGTTGAGGTAACGGTCAAAAGTCCCAATTCTGAACAGGCCATGGTGAAATTGATTAAAACTTTGCGCGCCGGTGACGCCTACATCAGCCAATCCAGTAAGTGGCTGCATTTTGGCCTGGGAGAAGCAAAGGAAATCGAACGAGTAATGGTTCACTGGCCAGATGGAAAGTCGGAAGAGTTCACCGGCTTGCAGCTCAATGGCCGTTATCGGCTCGAGCAGGATACGGGTAAAGCGGAATCTTGGCTGACAACGCTACGTAAGCTTGATGTGAAGCCGATGCGGTTGGACAGTCACTCGACAAGCCAGGCAGCGCGGACTCGCCTGGCACGCCGCTTTCCGTTACCCCCATTGAACTACAGTACACCCGTTGGTGAGCCGGCTGAAGTGCACGACTTGAAGGGTCGTCCCTTGTTGTTAAATTTATGGGCCAGTTGGTGTGTGCCGTGTGTTAAGGAGTTACGCGACCTGGTCGAGCATCAAGACGAGTGTCGTGAACAGGAGTTGCAGATTCTTGCCTTATCGGTTGATGAGTTGGGCGACGTGCGGGCCAATCCAGATTCTGCCAGACAAATGCTTGAAAATTTAGAGTTCCCTTTTGCTTCAGGAATGGCCAGTGACGCCTTGATCGATAAGCTCCAGCTCGTACAAGATGAACTGTTTAACGTTAGTCGTCCATTGCCGCTTCCATCAAGCTTGTTGATTGATCCCCAGGGACGTCTGGCAGTACTTTACAAAGGTCCGCTTGACATGCGTCAATTGATTGATGACGTGCGACAGCTGGATCTGAGTGAGAACGATCGGCGGGATGCATCGGTTCCTTTTCCCGGGCGTTGGTTCGAGCCGTTAACTCATTATCGACTTCTCCTGACTGCGTCTGAATTATTAAAACAGGGTTATCTTGAGGATGCGATCCGGTATGTGGACGACAATCAACGCTTGGTGATCAACGATCCGGATCTGGCAGGATTCTTGGTTGATATTGGTAATGCGCTGGTTCAGCAGGATCGAGTGGACGATGCTCTTTTATATTTCCAGCGTGCGTTGGAGTTGAAAAGCGAGTTTGCACCGGCAAACTATTTCTATGCCGTGGCCCTGGAAGGGGCCGGCCAGTTAGATCGCGCCATCGAACATTATCGACGTGCTTTGCAGGCAAATTCAGAGTTGGTCAACGTTCATCGGCGACTGGCTGCGTTGCTTGCCAGTCAAAATCAACCGCACAGGGCCCTCGAACATTTTCGTGAGGCAGCCCGGCTGAGCCCGAATTCTGCACAGGAACATCACAACCTGGCGGTGATTTTGGAGTCCGTGGGACAGCACCGCCAGGCCATCGAAAAATATCAACGGGCAATTGAAATTGACAGCCGTTTTGTGGCAGCACAAAACAATCTGGCATGGATACTCGCTACGCATCCTGACCCGCAAATTCGCGATGGTCAGCAAGCCGTGCGTTGGGCAGAAAGCGTTTGTGAGGCCGGGGATTATCAGTCCCCGGTGGCTCTTGATACTTTGGCTGTGGCTTACGCAGAAGCTGGACGGTTGGAAGATGCGATACGCGTTGCCGGTAAGGCAGTTCAGCTGGCACGGGATACTGAGCGGCCGAAACTGGTCGAAGAAATTCAGGCGCGGCTGGAACTATTTGAGCAAGGCGAGGCGTATCATACGAAGTAGGATCATCATGTGTTTGATTAGCCTGGCAGATTGACAGGTCGATGAGAGTCCTGATGGAGATTGCCAAAAATATTCTTTGAATAGAAATCTTTAGCAATGTTCATTCGTAGCTTCTGCCAGGCTTGGTATTTCTGAACGATAGCGCTCACGGTTTACCGTTCATAAAATCAGCGGGCGGTGCTGCGCCTCCCCAGACGCACATGGTCGTCAACTCGTTGGGCCAGTTCAGCGGTTCGTACGTCTCTTCGTCCCAGATCTGATCCAATTCGGCAAACAGTTCGACAATGTTGTCCGAGTTATCACCGATGTATATGAACAAGTTATGGCCAGGTCCGTGTCGTCCAAGTCCCCAACTAATGACCCGTTCGTTTTGCCACAGGTTATCACAAAACCGTTTCATTGCGTTCCAATCGCTCAACTCATAGGCGTAATGGTGTACTCCGGAGGTTTCACTGGCCAGAAATGCCACTCCATGGTGATCTTGGTCACAGCGGATCCAGGCGATGTCGTTGTCGATGCGATCCGAAAGGCGAAAGCCGAGAATGTCGATATAGAAGTTCATGAACCGCTGGAAATCTTTAACCATGTAGGTGAGGTGACCAAACTTCCTGACCCTGATTTCTCGTGGCGAAAGAGAATCGGTGACCGATTGCATTCCCGCGTAGAGTCGAATTTCATTCCCCTCAGGATCTCGAAAATAGACATAATCACCGTAGCCAGGCTCAGGTGTCGTCGATCTACCGACATCCACTCCATGGTCGTGTATTGTTTTCTCGACGTCATCCAAGGAGTGTTCGTCTGACAGTACCAGGCCGAGGTGGTGAAGCGCCTTGGTTTTTCCTGGGAACAATGACAGGCAGTGGTGTTCCTGGTTACATCGCAAGTAGACAGCGTTTCCGTTTCGCTGGGATACTTCCAGTCCGAGAATCCGCTCATAGAAGTCAACCGTAGCCTCCACATCGGGCACCGTCATGCCCACATGACCAATTCGTTTAATTCTCATGACTTGTGATGACTCCTGTAAGGCAAATGTTAATTGGGTAGCACCACTTTGAGGATTGCCCATGACGATTGTTGAGCAAGGTTGTGTTCATTCTTTCAGGAGAGGTTGCTTGGTCGGTCACTCTGGAACGACTCCCAACGACTCGGCCACTTCGATCAACTGCTCCCATACCACTTCTTCCAATGGAATTCCGCCTGCTAGCCGGGCCTGGCGGGTACGATGTTCCCGATCCCCTGGAATCAGCACCTCGTCAAATCCTGGTGCGGGTGGCACAGCACGCACACGACGCTGCATCTGGTCGGTACACGCGGCGTAATCTGAAAGAGGTCGGAACAAGTCGGCTTTCATTAGAACAAACAGCGTTCCTGAATGTCCGAACGTGCCACCGCGATCTCCTTCGGCGAAGTCATTGGAACCAGTCACCGCTCGTCCGAGCAATTCGGCAGCCATCATCATTCCGAAACCTTTATGGCCACCAAATGGCAACAGCCCACCTCCATCAAAAAAATCGTTTGGGTCGGTACTGGGTTGGCCCTGTTTGTCGACTATCCAGCCTGGTGGAACCGGTTGATTCTTGTTCCTCGCATTGGCCACCTTGATTTGTGAGCTGGCCGTCGTTGCATAGTCGACAACCATCGGCGTGTCGTCACCGGCAGGAAAACCGATCGACCAGGGATTGGTACACAGCACATTCTCACGGCCGCCGTACGGTACGGCAATCTTGGCCGCGTCGACCTCTGCATAACCCCCGCCCCAGATCATGGCGATGGTGCCCTTGGCTGCTGCCATTTCAGCGTATTCACCCAAGCGACCGATGTGGTTGAGTTGTACCAAACCGATGACGGCGACGTTCTGGTCGAGTGCTTTTTCAATCCCTAATTCCATGGCCATCGTGGCCACCGGATGTCCGAAGCCCCAATTTCCACGAACCAGGGCGCTAGTCGCCGTTTGTTCTACGATTTCTGGCGTTGCATCCGGCACGATCCAACCGTCTTTGATAAATTGCACGTAACGGCTCAACAGGTGAATTCCATGCGTGTCGACACCACAGAGATTGGCATCTACCATGTGATCTGCGACTCGCGCTGAGTCGGAATCACTGGTTCCCAGTTTCTGCAGAACGGCAACGGCTAATCGGCGTAGTTGATGGTCCGATTTGTTTATCACAGTAAGTCTTCCCCAGGGATTCAATATCGAAGAGAATAACCCTCTCGTGGTCTCCTGGCAATGAGAGAGAATAAAATTACGATGCGTGCACTGGCAGTTAACGAATTTACCACAATGCAATGGACTTTCGACCAAGACGTGGAAGCTTATGCCAACGCCAATTTTCAGGGAATTGGAGTAGTTCGTGATAAGGTAGAGGCGTACGGTGTTGAGCGTGCCAAACGGCTGCTCGCCGAACATTCCCTTCACGTGACAGACGTCTGTATTGCAGGTTGGTTTGTTCAGCCCGAGGAGGAGGCATTTGTCCAGCGAGTTGATGATGCTCGACGAGGTATTGAAATGGCTGCCGAGCTGGAGGCAGACGCTCTGATTCTGCTGGTCGGACCCTCCGGCGAACAAACGTTTGAAATGGCGTCTTCGTATCTGTACCGCGCTTTGGAACAGATCGTACCTTTTGCTGAACGGCATGGAGCCCATTTGGCAATCGAACCCTGTAATCCGATGTTCCGTGCCGAAGCTTCATTTTTAATGACACTTGGCGAAGCCCTGGACGTTTGTGAAAAATTTGACTCATCGGCACTCGGTGTTTGGCTGGATACGTATCATCTGTGGTGGGACAACTCACTATTTTCTCAGCTGCCTCGTGCTCAGGGGCGTATCCTCGGTGTTCATGTGAACGACTTCAAGCAGGAGACAAGATCATTACGTGATCAGACCATCCCTGGTGAGGGTGTGATTCCTTTGCGGCGTCTGCTTGACGCTATCGAATCAGCCGGTTGGAAGGGGACTTATACAATAGAGATTTTTTCCGACAGTATTCAGCCTGTCGATTACCAGGATGTATTGCGACGCTGTCGTACCGGTTTCGACGAAATTTGGAGAGCTGGGTAAACGTCCACTTGTTGTGCTGCAGAGACGGTTGAAGATTTGGCAGCAAGCTCAGCTGCAGAACCATCATGCTTGACACATTTGTAATCAGCAAGTTTTGTAAGAACCAGAAGTTTGCCCTGGTTGTTTTATGAATATGGAGAAACCGTATGAGCGGACAATTTGATGGAAAAGTGGTTTTGGTAACCGGTGGTGCAACAGGGATTGGTCGTTCGACGGCGCTCGCCTTTTCTCGTGAGGGGGCCAAGGTGGCGATTGCTGATATCAACGACAACGCTGGCCAGAAGACCGTCAACGACATTCAGTCCGCCGGCGGTGAAGCCATCTTTGTCCACACCGATGTGTCCCAGTCCCGCCAGGTCGAGTCACTCGTTGATCAAGTTGTTCAGACATGGAAATCGCTGGATTGCGCATTTAATAATGCGGGAATTTTAGGCGATATCAATTCGGTTGATCAAACGAGTGAAGAGAATTGGGATCGAGTGATGGGCGTGAACCTAAAAGGTATTTGGTTGTGCATGAAGTACGAAATTTCTGAAATGCTCAAGCTTGGCGAAGGGACAATTGTCAACACATCATCACTTTTCGGCCTGGTTGGCGCGACGGAAGTACCAGCCTACGTTGCCAGCAAACATGGTGTTTCCGGTGTGACTAAAGCTGCGGCTTTAGAGAATGCGCAACGTGGAATTCGTATCAACGCGGTTTGTCCCGGAACCACACGAACGCCCATGCTGGATCGTGTCGTGGAGGAAAATCCTGACGCAGAAGCTGAGTTCATCGCGTTGGAGCCGACCGGCCGATTGGCGAATCCCGAGGAAATTGCTGCAGCTGTGATCTGGCTTAGCTCCGACGCAGCGTCATTTGTCACCGGCCACATGATGTCGGTCGATGGGGCCAGGACGGCCCTGTGATGGAACGACGTACTTGGTGTGGCCTTTTCAATGGTGGAAAGTTGTGTTGTCGTACCATGGGATTCAAAGTTCGCCGATATCTTGCAGATTTTTGTTGTGATAGGGCCAAGCGAGAGGCCTTGTTTTGCAACCGTTTTAGAAACAAGAAAGATCGGTTTTTCTAGAGAAATACTAAGATTTGTGATAAAATGGAAGCTGGCAAACTTTCTGATTTTGTTTCTCTGCGAGAAACTGAATTTTGCAGAAAAAATAGTCACTCTTCGATGAACATGATTTAAGCAAAATGTGTGCTAATGCAAAAGTCCCGCCGAAGTTGTGCTTGTAATCCTAAAAAAATCCAATCCAAGTGGCGCGCTCGCGTTGAACCTCTTGAGATGCGGTTGGTGTTGGACAGTACAGTAGTTTTCAACGAGATCATGTACAATCCGGCTGGCGATACGGATGACCAGCTGGAATGGATTGAATTCTATAATCAAATGGCGATCGACATGGACGTTTCCGGGTGGTCGCTCCAGGGGGGTGTCCGTTTTGATTTTCCCGATGGTACCTTGGTACCCGGTCGTGGTCACCTGGTCGTAGCAGCTGATTCTGGCGCTCTCCAAGCGGCCACCGGATTTGCCGACGCGGTCGGCCCGTTCACAAATTCATTGTCCAATGGGGGTGAACGGCTGGAACTCGTTAACAATAGTGGTCGTCTCATGAATGTCGTTGACTATGGCGACAGCGATCCCTGGCCCGTCGGTGCGGACGACTCCGGATTCAGCCTCGCCAAGTTCAATTCACTTAGCGCCAGCCATGACCCTGCGAATTGGGAAGTAAGCAGGGTGTTGGGTGGCACGCCTGGCACTGAGAATGTATCGGATTCGGAAGCGCCATCATCGGTTCCAACTTCTTTTTTGGCTGCAGGACATAACGCTCGTGTGCTAGTGCCGACACAGGCCAGCGACCTTGACACCCATTGGCATGCATTGACGTTTGAAGATTCGCTGGCACCGGGATGGTTTGACGCTACAGTGGGTGTTGGTTTTGATGCAGCAGAGACAACATCCGTTGGTCCCTTGATCGACACAAACGGAAATATTCAAAGCCAAATGCACAATGTGAATGCGTCGTGCTTCGTTCGTGTTCCCTTTCAGATCAATGCTAACGACGTTGTTCAGTCGCTCAATTTCGCCATCGATTACAACGATGGTTACATTGCCTATCTCAATGGAACCGAGGTAGCACGTAACAACGCACCAACAGGCGTGCCAGCATTTAATGCAACAGCAGTTGAGGAGATTGGCGAGATTGGCGATGGTTTCGAGCCCGACGATATCTCGGGCCTGACCGTCTGGCTGGATGCATCTGATATCGACGGGGACTTGGTTCCCGATAATTTCAACAACCATGATCCGATCAGTTTGTGGGCCGACAAGAGTGGCACGGGCAATGACGTTTCATCGGCATCACCACCTAATGATCCGACGTTTCTGGCCAACGTGATCGGTGGTCGGCCGGTGGTCCGGTTTGGTGGCGACCAGCTGCAGGCGCTGGTAAAGGCCAATCCAGTGGATTTACCCGGCGGCAGTGCAAGTCGCAGCATGTTCGTGGTGTCGATTCCGCGCAATTTGGAACATGACGGGGAGCTCGTGCCGAGCATTTCTCATGTTGTTTCCTATGGAAATGGCGCGGCAAATCAATGGAACTTGTTTCAATATGTGAATTCCGGCACTGGTGGTGCCCTTTGGTTTGCGTACCACTCAAATGATTTCAATGCAGGCGCTTTCACCTACTTGAAAGACCAACCGGTGATCTTTGAACAAGACCACAACGCGAACAATGGAATGTCAACGTTTTACCAAGATGGCAACCTTGATGGGTCATTTATTCCGAATCCATTGAACACCAACGCTTCGCAGCCATTGGTTGTTGGTGCCGGATACGTGGTGAATGGGAGTATCTCGCATCAGGCTGTCAACGATGTGGCTGAAGTGTTGATTTATAACCGTTCATTGAGCAGTGTCGAACGAGATCAAGTCGGTTCGTACTTATCTGCAAAGTATGGAATGACAACGGCCTATGTTGGTGGTGAGTGGAATGGGCTCTCAGGTCGAGATCAGATGGATCTATCAGCCTCTATCGGCGATCTGAATCCTGGCACGAATGTGCTTGCTATTCAAGGACTCAATTCGGCTGTTGACGATGACAATTTTGTAGTACGGCCCACATTGATTGGCGAGGTCGTTTCACCGCAAATCGGACAGCTTCCTAATTTGGTGATCAACGAAGTGGTGGGTGCATCTGATACATCGTTCTGGCTGGAAGTTGCCAATTTGGAAAACACGTCGGTCAATTTGGCTGGTTACGTGTTGAAAAAAGTGGGCTCCTCGACAGCAAGTTACGTTTTCAGCTCCCAAGTACTTTCACCGGGTGATTTGCTTCAGGTGGACGAAGCACAACTTGGTTTTAACGCCAACGATGGTGATCGCCTGTTGTTACTTGCACCTGGTGAAAACAGCCTTTTGGACGCCCGTGCCGTTACGGGGCGTTTAAGGGGTAGATCGGTTGATCATGATGGCCGTTGGCTCTATCCAGATGCCCCGACTCCTGGCACTGCTAATAGCTTTTCGTTTCAAGATGATGTTGTGATCAACGAAATCATGTATCATCATCAGCCAAGTCGTGGAGCAAATCCGATCGTCGTTGACACCGAAGAGTGGATTGAGTTGCATAACCGCAATCCGAGCCAGTCGGCTGACTTGACTGGCTGGACGATTCGGGGTGGAATTGGCTTTGACTTCCCTGCTGGCACCACAATTGCCGCAGCAGACTATCTGGTGGTGGCCAAGGACGCAGACGCTCTGGCGAACAGGTTTCCAGCAATCTCCAGTAAAATTATCGGTGATTTTTCTCGCTCGCTTTCCAACAGCAGTGACGTGATTTTACTGCGCGACGCTGCGGACAATCCGGCTGATGAGGTGGAATACTTTGACGGTGGCCGCTGGCCGGATCATGCCGATGGTGGAGGATCGAGTCTCGAACTACGCCATGCCAATGCGAACAATTCCCGCCCCGAGGCCTGGGCAGCCAGTGACGAAAGCAGTCGCTCCAACTGGAATACTTATACCTTCCGGGGTACCGCAGCTCCTGACACGGGTCCCACCAAATGGAATGAACTGATTCTAGGCCTGCTCGACGATGGCCACGTACTCATTGACGATGTGACTGTCCATGCCCGACCCAATGGAGCCAACACGCAGATTATTCAAAACGGAACTTTTGCAGCGGACGCAGTTGGTTATTCTCCCGACAAGTGGCGGATCACCGGTAATCACCATGGCACAGTGATCACGGATCCCGATGATACGGACAATCAGGTTCTCAAACTGGTCACCACCGGTGCCACAGTCAACCATGGAAACAATGCTGAAACAACCCTCAAGAGCGGTACAAGTTATGTAAGTATCTCCAATGGCACCGAGTATGAAATTTCGCTCCGAGCTAAATGGATGAGCGGATCGAACCAGCTTAACAGCCGACTCTATTTCAATCGTGTGCCCACAACATTTTTGATTGATGTGCCACAAGCCAATGGCACCCCGGGAGCGCAGAATTCGACGTTTGAAAGTGAGATGGGCCCTACCTATCGCGGGCTCAGTCATACTCCAGTGATTCCCCGCTCAGGGGAAAGTGTCACGGTGTCGATAAACGCCGAAGATCCCGGTGGCGTTTTGAATGTTGTACTTCATTGGTCGGTATCCGGCGGCGCATGGCAAACTACGTCCATGACGGATAGCGGAGACGGTCGCTATCGGGGTGTCATTCCCGGTCAAACAGAGGGGAAAGTCATTCAGTTCTATGTGGAAGGCCGTGATTTCAATTTCAGATCTTCAACCTATCCAGCGGCCGGTGTGGATTCGCGTGCTCTCTACCAGGTTGATTCGACGTTGACCTCAGCACAAACCGTGGACACGATTCAGGTCATCATTAGCCAAGCCGATAAGACCCAGATGTACCTTCCACAAAATGTGATGAGCAACGAGTTCCGGGGGGCGACGGTCATTCACAATAACAGTGAAGTGTTTTATGACGCTGGGGTGCGCTTGCGAGGAAGTGTGGCAGGACGAAATATTCCTGCTCGTCAGCCCGGTTTTCGAGTGAACTTTGAACCCCATCAGTTGTTCCGTGGAGTACACGATGCGATTGCCCTGGATGGAAGTGGACACGGTGGGATATTGCAGAATAGCCAGGATGAAATCCTGGCGGCCCAGATTCTCAACCGTGCCGGGGGAGGTGTCAGCCTTTACCACGATTTGGCTCAGATGATCAGTCCTGTCAGTTCGCATTCGGGTCCCGTGATTTTACAGTTGGCCCGGTTGGATGATGTGTTTCTGGACGAGCACTTTGGGACCGATAGCGATGGCACTCTGTTTGAATATGAAATCATCAGTTGGGAGGCGGTGACCACAGGGGGTGTTGAAGGTGCGAAATTGAGCTTTCCGCACCATTACCAGGGGACTGAAATTCGTGATTTGGGGGATGACAAGGAAGCCTATCGATGGAACTTTTTGATCAAAAATAATCGAGACCGGGACGATTATGATTCGATCATTGCGATGGCACAGTCGTTCGAATTATCGGGTTCGACACTTGAAGAGCAAACTCGTAAGGCCATCGATATCGATTCCTGGATGCGGGTGTTCGCCTTGAATTCGTTGATAGGAAATCTCGATTTCTACACGAGCCCGCCTGGAGGTTGTCCCCCGTGTTTTCATAATTTGATGATGTACAGTCGTCCCAGCGATCAGAAGCTGGTGGCTTTGCCATGGGACATGGATCATGAGTTTTACAATGCGACGGCTCCCCTTTATCAGCACGGCTTCAACTTCTCCAAGGTGATCGCTCGACCAGTTAACGAACGAATTTATTTCGGACATCTCCAAAATTTCATCAACACGTCTTTCAATTACAACTACATGTCGCCGTGGGCCAGCCATTTAGGTTCACTTGTGGGCCAAAACTACAGTTCGCACGTTAATTTCATTCGAACCCGTGCTAACCACGTTACCAATCTTCTGAAAAATGTGGCTCTCCAGGTGCCGTTTGCGGTCACGACCAGCGGTCCTTTGGATGTGGGAGTTGCTTCGACGGCAACCATTGAAGGTACCGGTTGGATCGATGTGCGAGAGATTCGTCTCAGCGGCAGCAGTCAGCCGTTGGAGGTTGCATGGCGCGTGGGCTCCGGTTCGGGCTATGCCAATACTTGGGAGGTGACGGTTCCAGTGGGTGCTTCCACAAGTTCAATCTCATTTGAGGCATATGATTTTCAGGG
>Ga0310124_10001890_pt1 | contig 14504 bp, 11 predicted proteins | sample CB11b_AW_Bot5_MG_FD_203507 | JGI IMG/M metagenome (GOLD analysis project Ga0310124, IMG submission 203507) | Marine microbial communities from Western Arctic Ocean, Canada - CB11b_AW_Bot5 | ecosystem: Environmental > Aquatic > Marine > Oceanic | place: Canada: Western Arctic Ocean | collected...
GGAGACGCAACTCAGGGCCCAGGGACGCGCCACGCGAGGGGTCCGGGGCATTTCTCTCGCCAAGACGACCGACGACCGGGTGGTGAATATCACCGTGGTGAATCACGAAGGGTCGTTCCTTACCGTCACGGAAAACGGGTACGGGAAGCGAACCCGTTTCGATGAATACCGTTTTCAAAAACGTGGCGGCAAGGGAGTGATTGCCATCCGAACGTCTGTCCGGAACGGAATGGTCGTCGGCGCGTATGCGGTGCAGGACACCGATGCGATCATGCTCATAACGGAAGGGGGACAGACGGTACGAATGCCGGTGGGCGATCTTCGGATCATCAGCAGAAATACGCAAGGAGTGCGGCTGATCTCCCTTGCGAAAGGCGACCGGCTCGTTTCTGCGACCATTATAGTGGCTGAAGAGGAAATTGAAATTCCGCAGGACGAAAACGAGGGAGAAAGCGTGGCTCAGGATTCGGTAGAAAGCCCTGAGGAAGACGCAGGCGAAAGCCCGGCGCAGGATCCGGAAGAACCCGCCTCCGAGTAAGAGACGGCGCGATTAACTATCCTGCGAAGGGGACCGCTTAATGCGGATCGCGGTCTTTTTCGAAGCTGCCAACTTTCGTTTCCTCAATGCCGGCTTTCGTTTCGAGGCATCGGGCGGCTGCGCGGCTTCATCAACGGTTGGATCTTTCGAACCAGGTTGCGGTTCTTCTGATTCCTGGGGGGTCGCAATCGCCTTCGCTTCTTCCGGCGCGGTTTCATCGACTATTTCACGGAGGATGGTGCTGTACCCTTTCCCGTGGTCGAATTCGTCCTGCATTTTCAGGACCGCGGTGTTGGCGCCGGTCGTCTCTTCGTCCCCTTCGTACACAAAAATGGATGATCCGACCCGAATTTTATCGCCCACTCGAAGCAGGTGAATGTCTATTGCCCGGTCGTTTACGAATGTCCCGTTTTTGGATTTGAGATCTTTGATATAAAAATCCCCGTCCCAGAAACGAATCCCGCAGTGGACCCGGGAAGCTTTTTCGTCCAGGATCAGGACATCCGCATCAGCGCTGCGGCCGATCGTGAGCGCCTTTTCCGTGAGCTCAATGCTTTTCTGCTCACCCCGTTTGTTTCGATAATTTAATCTCATGCTACCGGTACTTCTTCGTTCCCGTGCACCCCAGGTCCCTTAGACTGCCCCTTTGCGGAGCAAAGATTGGAAGTACTGTATTGTTAATTCAAGCCCCTGATCAAGGTCCATTTTGGGAGCCCATCCCAGAATTTCCCTGGCTCGGGCTATATCGGGTTGTCGAACTTTCGGGTCATCGACCGGAAGGTCTTCGAAAATGATCTCACAATTCGAATTGCAAATCCGGTTGATTCTCTCCGCAAACTCCAGGACGGTCATTTCCGAGGGATTCCCGATATTTACCGGAAGTGGCTCCGAACTCATTGCCAGCCGGAAGATTCCGTCGATCAGATCGGAGACAAAACAGAAGCTCCTTGTCTGGCTGCCGTCTCCAAAAACGGTGATCGGTTCCTTGTTCAGCGCCTGCATCACGAAAGTTGGCACAACTCGGCCATCCCTCGGCCGCATCCTTGGCCCGTAGGTATTGAAAATCCGCACAATCCTCGTCTCCAGCCCGTGATATCTCTGATAGGCCATGACCATGGATTCTGCGAATCGCTTGGCTTCATCGTACACCCCGCGTGGACCGATCGGATTCACATTTCCCCAGTAGGTTTCCGGCTGGGGGTGCACCAGCGGATCGCCATAAACTTCCGAGGTACTCGCGAGCACCAAGGTTGCCTTTTTGGCACGTGCCAGCCCCAGGCACTTGTGCGTCCCCAGCGCTCCGACTTTCAAAGTTTGAATCGGGAATTCCAAGTAGTCAAAGGGACTTGCCGGGGAAGCGAAGTGAAAAATATAATCTACCGGACCGGGCAGATACAGGTATTCGGAGATGTCCTGCTTGATGAAATGAAACTGCTCGTTCCCCGCAAAATGTTCGATATTGGCAACGTTGCCGGTGATCAGATTGTCGATGGCAATGACACGGTGTCCTTCGGCAAGTAGTCGGTCCGACAAGTGGGAACCGAGAAATCCAGCTCCGCCGGTCACAACGGATGTGAATTGTGTCTTGTTTTTCTCACTCATGGATTGTCACACATAGAATCTGCCACGCTCCCCCTGCGAGAACGCGGTTTCTTTTGGCGCCTAATACTTTTCAACGGCCATTGAGGGGTACAATTCCGCCACGATCTGCCTGATTTCGTCCTGGTGGTCGTCCGACCCCAGGTTGCGTTGGCCATTCACGGAGATGTATGCCCACCGATGGGATACGTTTCGCATGACGCGGTCCGCGGCCATCCAGAACATTCGCATATGATGATAAGGCGTCTCCCGGTCTTTTCCGACGAACCAGTACGCATAATAGCTGCCCCCCTTAACGGTTTGGCCGTGCTCGTTCTTGCCTTGGTATTCCAGTTCAAGAACCATGACTTGCAACGGATCCCGGCCCTCAATGGGAACGTCGATGACGTGGGAGCCGACGAGATTGCTTCCCTGGCCGGTGAGGCACTGCTCGGGCCGGTGAATGCTTCCACGCTCCTTGCCACTCATAACGATGGAAGCACTTACACTTCGGCCGGTCGCATGGTTATATTTCATTTTCAACATCCCGGTATCCTTCGGCAGGAGATCATACTCAGACTTCGACATGTCGTTCAGATTTCCTCCGCATTCCGGACAGGTGTCGGTGTCTTCGATCTCCGATAGAATGACGGGCACATTTCTGTGTCCTTTTTCATGGCAGTACTTGATCTGCGAGCCACCCCACTCCCCGAGTTTTTCGGGCAACTTGACCTGGATGCCGGCTTCATTCGTGAGGGAAACGTCCACCGAGAATGCAAGCGCCAGCGACGTCATCACCATCAGGATGAGGACGACGAAATAGGGCCTGAAAATGCGTTTTTCCATTTTCCCAAAACCTCCTTAAAATTTGTGCTCAAGAGGCCGCCGACGGCCACCATGAGTCCGATGGCTACCGCGAATACAACATACCCGGAATAGTCGTGGTACAGCCCGGTGGCAACATCCTGCCCCAAGGTCTCCGCAACAAGCGCCACCGTCGTGATCCGCGCAATATTTCCCGCAATCGCCAGGGGAATACAGCAGAGGAACAGGATCCATTTCTTCGAGAGCGTCGGCATGACAAGATACGCATAGACTGCGGTGAGCGCTGTCATCGCCATCAGCGATCTCAACCCACTGCACGGATCCGCCACGTCGAAATTGAACCCATCGCCGGGTGCGGAATCATACCCTCCTCCCGCAGCGGAAAAGATCCGCGATCCGGAACGCTCGGCTGCAATTCCAAGACCGTTCAATACCGAGGTAGAGCAGATTGTCATCAGGATCCGAAGCGGGAACGTCAAATCATCTAGAAAGTTCAGCGGCACACAGAAAACAAGAAACACGGCTGGAAAAGTGAGAATCTTGGCAACTTTCCACCCGTAGAGATAAAACGGAATACTCCAGATTACGCCAATCAACGCGAACAGAGAAAGCCGTGGGTGCTGCGATTTCGCGCCGAGCCAATGGAGCAATAGCGCCAAGACGAGGCACGCCAGCCCCAATTTGCTGATATACTTGTCGGCTTTAAACAGATCGTCCCGCCGATACCAGATGACGTAGAGGCTCACCAGCGGAATCAGCCAGCCATGACTGTAATCCGCGGAGCCGAAGCTAATGCTGGAATCCCCCCAGCGAAACACCATCCATGAAATCACGGAGCGTCCGAATGCCGCCGCATCCGCGGTGTTGCCCTGCAGATGAAACAGCACGTAAATCAAACCGACCATGCCGGATGCAAGGCCGATTTTCACCAAATCTGAGCGATGTAACGAGGCAAGACGCCATCGCTCATTCCAGAATAGATCTTGTGTGCGCTCCATTTTCGATCCAACTTTGAACCCGCCACCTTACCAGAAATTGTCCTCTGCGTCAATTCTCCGGGTGCCCTTCAACTCCTTTTCGTCGAGGCGGTTACGTATCGGGCCAAGGGCTCGGAGCCACGAAGAGAAACTGGCATTCAAACCGCATTCGGTACCAGGACCAGCAATTGAGACACTGGCCACCCGAAATAAGTTCGAAGGGATTACGATTTCAGCAAGATTCGGGCCTGCTGAGGCGGTCTGACGAGTATCAGGCCTCTGGGGTTGGATCATGGGATAAAAATCCCTCAGGAATTCGCGGACGGTATCCAGGTGGTCGTCATTGGAGGGGTTTCGGAGGCCGGATACGGAAACGTAAGCCCACCGGTTGGCCGAGGCATGAAGGACTTTGTCGGCCGCCATCCAGACCATGCGTTCCGCATGGTGGGGGGTTTCGTGCCGTTTTCCGGCAAACCAGTAGGCATAATATGCGAAATACTGGCCAATCTCGCCCGAGGCCGTGCGGCCCTGCTGGGTCAGATCCAGGAGCATAACCTTCAGGGTCTTATCCTCACCCGCGGGCAAGCGCATGATTCGGTCGCCGACGATTTCGCTGCCGCCACCGGTCAGACACACCTGGGGCCGGTGGATGCTGGATCGCTGTTTCCCACTCAATACGATCGATGCGGTAATGACTCGGCCTTCCGGGTTTGTGTACCGCTTTTTCCGCATGACCGTGTCGCCCGGCAACTGGATGAGCTCGAGCCAGGAAGACGTTTCAAGCGGTCGGCCGCAATCGGGGCAGTCTCTCTCGCCATTCAATTCGCTTACCAGGAACGTCCTGGGGGCCTCCTTGTCGGTGCAATAAAGGATTTCGTCTCCGTGCCAGTCTCCCACTTGGTCGGGGAGGTCGAGGAGGACAGGAGAACTGTCGTCGAACTGGATGTCGACCGCCCAAATGAGGGCGGCTGCGCCTGCCATCAAGGTGATGAGAACAACGAAATAAGGCAATAATCTGGATGAACGCATGGGATCGGGATGTTTTGAACCCTACGTCAGGTCCAGGGATGGGTCAAGATAGGCGACCGGCATGCAGGAGTTCCAGCGGGTTGAAACGGCGAACCAGAACCGCAAACAGCGAGATCATAGCAATCGAAGCCACCGTCAACAACAGGGTGAGAACGTGGGCGAATAACCAGTCAACCGCCCCCTGGCCAATGGCTCCCGCGACCAGTCCCAAGGTGACTGCGAGAAGCACACTGGCAAGAAAATAGGCGGGAATCGCACAGAAAAACACGAAGAACTGCCTCGTAATGCCTCGCTGCGTAAGGTTTCCGACCGCGGCTGCAACAGCCAAACAGAGAAGCACGACACCCAGCCCGGCGGCGGTGCCTTGCAGCTCAAGCCTGTATCCGCCCGGCTCGACAGAGAGAATAATCGTTCCCTTCGTGACGCACTCCATTCCAAGGCCGTTCATGATCAGGGCGGCAGTCTTCGACACCAACATGCGAACTTTGAAAACGCAACCGTCGAGGAAGTTTAGCGGAACGCAAAATATCAAGTACGAACAGGGAAAGATCAACAAGCGCGCGACGCCCCATCCATAAAGAAACAGGGGAATGGACCAAAGAATAAAAATGAAGGACAGCAACGAGAGTCGCGGGTGTTCTGTAATGACACCAACCCAATGAGCAAAAATGCTCAGGACAATGAAAAACCAACCGAACATGCACGTTTTTTTAGTAGCGGTATGCAGCGCGGCGCGGCGTTTCCAGACGATCCACAATGACACAGCGGGCACCAGCACAGAAAATATCTGGTAGACGTGTCCGTAGGTCCGCCGTCCGGTTTTCCAACGGGAGATCATCCATTCGAGCGCCGATCTCGTCTCGTCATCCGTGAAATAAATCTGCCCAAACCGGTAATATAGAAGATAAACGAATCCGATGATCAGCGCGCCCATTGCAATGGGCGGCGCGTCGGCCCGTGAGATTCGCAATCGTTGTAGAACATTATCCATGCTGGGGCCCGCCACTTTCGCGTAAGACAACCGGAGGCACATTTTCTTTCAAAAACCCCGGCAGCTTTTCCATGCTATCGACTAAAGCGTCAGCCGACACATCCGCCTTCGAACGGGAAACGAGGACCGTTCTGCACCCCGCGCCCCGGCCTGCCAGAATGTCACCCGGTGAATCTCCGATCATCCAGGATTGCGCGAGGTTCAGGTTGTGACGGCGCGCGGCTTCCAACAGCATCCCCGGATTCGGCTTTCGCCAGGGGTGCGAATCGTCGTCGTGGGGGCACACGAAAATATCCAGCAGGGCAAGACCTTCCCCGGCAAGCAATGATCCAAGCCTGGCATGAATCTCGTCCACGTCCTCAACTGACATGGACCCGAGCGCAATGCCGCGCTGGTTGGTCACGACGACCGCCGGATAACCCAGGTCGGTCACGATCCGCAAGGATTCCACGAAGGCCGGGAGCAGAAAAAACCGTTGCACGGAGGTCACGTACCGTTCGGGATCCGGAAGCGCGTTCACAATCCCGTCCCGGTCAAAGAATATGCATGGGGATTTCAAATTTTCGTTTCCAACGATTCCCGAGTGTCTTGCAATTGGCACGACCCTTGCGCCCCCCTTGCAGAGGCTCAATCAATCGGTTACCTTAGTGATTATCGATCCTGAATGCAATGTGACGAAGGTATTTTGAAGAAGATGACCTACCCGGTGGCCATTCAACGGCTGGAGGCCGCCTCGTATCCTGAGGTTCAGCCCTACCACCCGCACCAGGCGTACCCCGAGTATCCTACGCCTACGTTACTCTCCTCGGATAATCCGGTCTACGAGGCGGTTCGGGACCTGTTCCTTCGTCTCGGGCTGGATGCGGGCAATGCCGGCTCCCCGGAGTGGAATCCGCTGGGTTCGGTCGTTCGTCCAGGCGATCACGTCTTCATCAAGCCCAACATGATCGCCCATAAACACACGAACTCCGAGGCATGGATCGATGTGATTACCCACGGGTCCGTGATCCGCCCGGTGGTGGACTACGTATTCATCGCGCTCCGTGGCGAAGGGAGCATCACCATCGGGGACGCCCCCCAGACCGATTCGATCTTCGAAAAAATCATCGCCCACATGGGGCTTCCCGAGCTGCAGGCGTACTACCGCGAGCACCTGCAATTTCCCGTCGAACTGCTGGATCTACGGGATGAGCATTGGATCGAAAAAGACGGCATCTATGTCGAAACAGTGAAGCTGCAAGGTGATCCGCGCGGCGGGGTCTCCGTAGATCTCGGCGGACTCAGCCATTTCGCCGAGTTCGACGATAAAAACAAAACGTACTACGGAGCATTCTACGACACCACGGAAACTAACGATCACCATCGTGGCGGCAGGCACGAATACGCAATTTCAAAAACGCCCATCGACGCGGATGTCTTCATTGGAATACCGAAGTTGAAAACGCACAAGAAGTGCGGGTTGACGGTGAATCTGAAGGGCCTGGTCGGCATCAACGCCAACAAGAACTGGCTGCCCCACTATTGCATCGGCAGCCCTGCGGAAGGCGGCGACCAATTTCCGGGGAACGGAGCAAAGGGGAAGTTGGAAAACAGCATTGTGCTGTGGATGAAAAAACACCTCGTAAAAGGAAGCCGGCCCGCCCTGTTCGCCGCCCGCAAACTGAAAAAACTCGGATACCGGGTTTTCGGTGGCACCGAGAAGGTAGTCCGCTCCGGAAATTGGCACGGCAATGACACGGTGTGGAGAATGTCGGTAGATTTGAATCGAATTCTGTTCTATGCCAACGCCGACGGAACACTGCGTTCCGCTGGATCCGGAAAAAGATTTTTCTCCGTGGTAGACGGCGTTGTCGCCATGGACGGCAACGGACCCGTCACGGGCGACCCCATGGATGCGGCGGTTTTGATTGCCGGCGACAACCCGGTCGCCGTGGACGCAGTCTCCGCGAAACTGATGGGATTCGACCCTGCCAAACTTCCGATTATTCATTGCAACCTGGGAGCGCACGAACTTCCGCTTTTCACCGGGGGGTACGAAAACATATTGACGACAAGCAATCACGCGCCCTGGCACAAGGGGCTGCATGAGTGGCTCCCGTCCGATGTACTCGCATTCCGCCCGCATTTCGGATGGACCGGAAAGATCGAGTGGCTACCCGAAACGGCAGAGAGCGACTAAAGCTGATGTCGTATCACTCCAATTGGAAGCAGCGCCTGTACCGGAATGCGCCGTTCCTGGTGAAGAATACGCTGGCAACCCTCTACGGGTACCAACAACGCCGCGCCCGTTTCGGGCATGTTTTCAATACCACACTCGAACTGCTGGAGAAATCACAGTTCGCGGGGGCCGAGCAGACCGGCGAACAAGAAAAGCAGTGTCTTTCCGCGTTTCAGGAGGACGCCGCAACACATACCGCGTTTTACCGCGACCGCGAAGTGTATCGGGCTGGGACTGCGAACGCCTTCGAAGCACTGCCCATACTGACGAAACCCACTGTTCAGTCGCACATGAAGGACCTGTACCGTGACGGGTACGAGAAAGCGGATTTCCAGTGGGGACACACAAGCGGAACCACCGGTCGAGCGCTCGTGTTTCCGATTAGCAGCGACTGCTTTCAGAAAGAATATGCGTTTCGTGCCCTGCACTATGGGTGGGGCGGCGTGAATTTCACGGGCAGGGAACGGGTCGCCTTTTGCAGCGGTCACCCGGTGGCATTCGAAGATCGGGCCCGCCCGCCGTTCTGGGTGCACGATTGGGCGAACCAGTGGCTGTTGCTCTCATCGTATCACCTTACACCGAAGAACCTTCCCGCCTACGTCCGAAAGCTCGAATCGTACCAGCCGGTAATGATCGGAGGATATCCTTCTTCCCTGTATCTGCTCGCGCTCGCGGTTCGTAAGCACCGTGCCAGGGGAATCAACGTACGCGCGATATTTACCGCATCTGAAACCCTATACGATTTCCAACGCCAGGCGATGACGGATGCATTCGGGACAACGGTTTTCAATTGGTACGGGAATTCCGAGTTTTGCGGTCACATTACCGAATGTGATCGGGGTTCACTTCACATCCGGCATGAACATAGCTATCTCGAAGTCCTGGACGAGCAGGACCGGCCCTGCGCACCGGGTGAATCGGGACGGATCGTTGCAACCGGTTTCGCTAACCGGCTGTTCCCGCTGATCCGGTATGACATCGGCGATCGGATTACGCTGTCGAGGGCGACCGAGTGTCCGTGTGGCCGGACCGGTAGGCTGGTAGATCGCATCGAGGGGCGCAGGGAAGACTATATCGCCACGCCGGACGGGAGGCTCGTCGGACGGCTCGATCACCTGTTCAAGGACACGGTGAACGTGGTTGAAGCCCAGATTCTACAATCCGAGATTGAGCAAGTTGTATTCAGAATTGTCAAACGGCCGGAATACAGTCCAAATGATGAAGAGGAAATTACCAGAATGGCCCGGTTACGACTGGGATCGTCCATCAAAATCGAATTTGAGCATGTGGATCGAATTGAAAGAACGGCCGGAGGTAAGTTTAGGTTCATCGTTTCGGAATTGAACCAGGAGGCGTTGCTCCGGGAGCTTGTCGAGTCATAATTGCAGGGGTCATGAAGCAAGTCAGTCAAAACTACAAAACCGGGTCGATTCGGCTCTCTACCGTGCCGGCGCCGGCGCTCCAGTCCGGCGGCGTCCTTGTTCGAACCCGGTTCAGCGTCATTTCGGCAGGGACGGAAGGGATGAAAGTCCGGGAAGGGAAGATGTCCTACCTGGAAAAGGCGAAAGCGCGCCCTGACCAGGTAAAAAAAGTTCTTCAGACGGTTCAACAACAGGGCGTCGCCGCGGCCTACGGCAAAGTCATGAACAAACTCGATTCACTGACCCCGCTGGGATACTCTCTTTCCGGTGAAATAACGGCAGTGGGGGAAGAGGCGGGGGAATTCGTCGCCGGTGACCGCGTTGCCTGTGCCGGAGTCGGCTACGCCAATCACGCCGAGATAAATTTCGTTCCTCGCAACCTGGTTGTGGCCGTACCCCATGCAGTGCGCATGGAGCACGCCGCGTTTGCCACCCTTGGCGCGATCGCCCTCCAGGGATTGCGGAGGTCCGACATGCAACTCGGTGAAACCGCCTGCGTTATTGGACTTGGCTTGATCGGGCAGATCCTGATGCAGCTTCTTCGCGCCGCGGGAATGCATGTCGTGGGCATTGATTTGGTTCCCGAGCGTTGTGAAATTGCCCGCGCATCGGGAGCGGACGCCGCCGGCGCTCCGAATGGGGCGGAGATTCCCTCGGCGGTGGAGCGCCTGACGAAAGGCGCAGGCGCAGACTGCATTTTCCTATGCGCGGGAGGCGACAGCAACAAGCCGGTTGAACTGGCGGTCGCCCTGGCGCGGGACCGCGCGTGCGTTGTCGACATTGGAAAAACCAGGCTCGATCTGCCTTGGAAGGATTTTTACGAAAAAGAACTGAATGTTCGTTTCTCGCGTTCTTACGGGCCCGGACGCTATGACCCCAACTACGAAGAGCTCGGCATTGATTATCCCATCGGCTATGTCCGGTGGACCGAGCGCCGAAACATGGAGGCGTTTCTGGATCAGATCGCGCGCGGCGAAGTAGATCTGGATCCCATCATCTCATCCATTGAACCTTTTGAGCGTGCGGAACAAGTCTATCAGGATCTATCCGAAGGCAAGGCGGGAGGGTTGGGAATCGTTTTTCGGCATCCCTCTCCCGATCAGGAACGCGGGTCCGTCGGCACGTCTGCCACGACCATCGCCCCTTCGAAGCCCGTAGATGGAGAGGTTCGAATCGGCGTGATTGGCGCCGGGAATTACGCGCGAAGCATGTTGCTGCCGCACCTGGTCTCGGACAGCGACGCGCGCCTGGTAGAAGTCAGCACCGCCACCAGCCTCTCCGCCGAAGACGCGGCGCGGAAATTCGGGTTTGAGCGAAAAGGAACTTCCTATCGCGAGCTCTTGTCGCGCGATGATATCTCGGCGGTTCTCATCGCCACCCGGCATGCTGCGCATGCGGACATGTGCGCCTCCGCGCTTCAAAGCGGGAAGGCGGTATTCGTAGAAAAGCCCCTCGCCATTGATCTCGCCGGCGTAGAAAAGGTCCGTTCGGCTATCGCCGATTCCGACAACGACCGGCTGCTTGTCGGATTCAACCGGAGATATGCGCCGCTGCTTGTCGAGATGAAGAATCGACTGGCAGGGCGGACCTATCCCCTCACCATGCTGTTTCGCGTTCACGCGGGTCAGATGGAATCATCATCGTGGTACCTGGATCCGTCGCAAGGCACGCGGTTCATCGGTGAGGCGGGTCATTTTCTGGATGTGTTTTCGTTCCTGACCGATGCCAGGCCGACGAAGGCGTTTTCTCTCAGCCTTCGACCGGCATCATCAACGCCCGACGATCTCGAGAACGTTAGTTGCACGATTCAATATGACGACGGTTCGGCCGCCACACTCCAATATCTTACGCAGGGCGGGTCGAAAACCCCGAAGGAAGTACTGGAGGTGCTCGGCGGCGGACAGACCTTGCAGTTACAAAACTTTACCGCTGTTCAGGTCTATACGAACCGTGGAAAGGAACGCATCCGAAAAGGAGGCGCCGACAAGGGGCAGTCAAACCAGATGAAAGCGTTTGTACATGCGGTCAAATCCGGCGGCGCCATGCCAATTTCCGTCGACTGCCTTCTCGACACTACGCTTGCCACGTTGGCCTGTGCGGAATCAATGAGGCGAGGCGCTCCAGTCGAACTCGCGGAGTTCTGGAACGCCCAAGCTGATGCCTGACCTGGCGTGGTATATCCGGCGGGCCTCTGCAATGCCCCCGCAAGAGCTCCTTCATCGCGCCCTGTTCGTTCAGCAAAAATGGCGCTGGAAGCGAAGCCTGGCGAAGCGCCGTCCTGCGCGTCCACCTCGCGATCCTATCGTCAACGTGGCCCCAATCATAACCGAGAGCGCGCGGAACCACGCCGCCGCCGAGAAACTCGTCAGAGAAGCGGACCTCTACCTTGACCGGCGATGGCTCTTTTTCGAAGCGGAAGGCATTGAGGAGGAAACTATAGACTGGCATCGAGATCCGCTCAGCGGGGTATCGGCCCCGCGGACCTTCGGCTTCGATATCAATCATCGCGACGAACGAATCGTGGGCAATATCAAGAACACCTGGGAGAAGAACAGGCATCACCATCTGACGGTCCTCGCGGCGGCGTTCGCGATGACCGGGGAAGAAAAATATGCGGACGAAACGCACCGCCAATTGACATCGTGGGTTGCGGAGAACCCGTTTTTGATTGGCGTCAACTGGACCCATCCACTGGAGCAAGGGATCAGGCTCATTGCATGGATCTGGTGTGAGCGGCTGCTTCGCGGATCAACCCGTCACGAAGATCTTTTCGGAGTGAAGGGTGTGCTCTGGGAATCGATTTTCCATCATCAGGACTTCATCGTTCGGGCCTATTCGCGGGAATCCTCCGCCAACAACCATTTGATCGGAGAGATGGCAGGCTTATATGCGGCCAGTAGCGCATGGCCCTATTTTCTCGAATCCTCCCGATGGAGAAGCCTGGCGCACCGTGTTCTGGAGAACGAAATCGTAGCCCAGACATTTCCCAGCGGGCTCAACCGCGAAATGGCGTTTTCGTATCACCTTTTTACCTTGGAGTTTTTTCTGGTGGCGCTGGACGAAGCCCGTCGATCCAAGAACGAATTTTCGGAGCAATTCCGTGATGGAGTGCGGCGGATGGTGGAAGCGCTTCCCGCAGTGACTGATTATGGTGGAAATCTTCCGCGCTACGGGGACGGCGATGAAGGGATGGCGCTGCAATTACAGAGCAGGTACGTTCCCCGGCACACTTGGCTTCTTACCCTGGGTTCCGAATTGACAGGCGCCCGGGTGAAAGCGCCGACACCTCCTCCTCTTACCGCGGTCCTGATGGGATACAGCGCGACGGGATGCCCGGAGGGGGAATCCGACACCGGCACGACGGCATTCACCGACGCCGGTATTTACGTTCTCACCTCCCGCCGGAATACGAAGGGAGAAGTCTTTGTCATTGCGGACGCGGGCCCCCACGGATTTCTTTCCATCGCGGCGCACGCGCACGCCGACGCCCTTTCCTTTACTCTCTCCGCCGCGGGGATCCCTTTTTTGGTGGATCCGGGCACGTACGCATACCACACGAAGCCACAGTGGCGAAATTACTTCAGGGGAACCCGGGCTCACAACACGGTGACGGTAGACCAGAGGGACCAGTCGGAGTCGGCGGGGTCTTTTCTTTGGACCCGAATGGCGAATACCGTGGTGGAATCCTGGTCGGATGACGGCCAACTCTGCGCCCTGACCGCGCACCACGACGGTTTTTCTGATCTCGGAATTACGCACCGGCGCTCATTCGAGCTTCAGGATAACCTGCTTCAAGTGACGGATGAGATCGATGGCCCAGGAAGACACGAGATCGCAGGTTATTTTCACTTTGCTCCAGAATGTGAGATCACTGTGCGGGAACCCGGCCTGGTGAGCGCGCGCCGGGCCGGCGTGACACTGGACTTAACATTCTCATCCATTTTTGATATAGATGTGGCGTCCGGAGCACCGGACGCCGGCTGGTATTCACCTGTGTTCGGTGTGCGAGAGCCGGGCAATACAGTGCGAGGGCGCACTTTGTGCCGCCTCCCGGTAACGTGGGCTACGATGATCGCGGTACATCATGAAAGTTAGTATTTTTGGGCTTGGATACGTGGGCGCAGTCAGCGCGGCCTGCCTGGCCCGCGACGGCCGGTACGTCATTGGTGTCGACGTGAATCCGGATAAAGTTCGTATGGTCTCTTCCGGGCAAGCTCCGATCATGGAGCTCGGACTCTCCGAACTCCTCGCTGCCGGAATCCAGAACGGGACCATAAGTGCGACCACCGACGCTCCCCAAGCCATCCGCAATTCCGACGTTTCTCTCATCACGGTTGGAACACCCAGCAAACCGGGAGGGGAACTGGATCTATCCGCCGTCTTCGGCGTGTGCGAGAGCATCGGCCGCGCCGTGGCGAAGAAGAGCACGGCGCACTCAGTGATCATTCGGAGCACCGTTCCTGCCGGGACCATGAGCACCTGTCGTGAGATCCTGGAAAAACATGCCGCCGGCACACCGGTACATGTCGCCTGCAATCCGGAGTTTCTCCGGGAAGGTTCCGCCATCAGGGATTACGATTCCCCCGCATTCACCATCATCGGAACCAACGACCCTTCGGCCGAGCAGGCAGTACGCGATCTGTACTCCGGCATTGACGCGCCTTTCCTGGTGCTCGCGCCGGAACAGGCGGAATTGATTAAAGCGTCGGCAAACGCATGGCACGCGACGAAGATTACGTTTGCGAACGAAATCGGGCGACTCGCGAAAAACCTCGGCGTGGACGGTCGGGTCGTAATGAACGTTTTGAAAGAGGACACGAAGCTCAATGTGTCGAAGGCCTACATGTCGCCTGGATTCGCTTACGGCGGATCCTGCCTACCCAAGGATGTGCGTGGGCTGCTTTCACAGGCGGCCACGGCAAACGTC
>Ga0310124_10001891_pt1 | contig 14503 bp, 15 predicted proteins | sample CB11b_AW_Bot5_MG_FD_203507 | JGI IMG/M metagenome (GOLD analysis project Ga0310124, IMG submission 203507) | Marine microbial communities from Western Arctic Ocean, Canada - CB11b_AW_Bot5 | ecosystem: Environmental > Aquatic > Marine > Oceanic | place: Canada: Western Arctic Ocean | collected...
CGTCTAAATATTCAAATACCCGCTGCTTACAGCATCGACAATCACCGATCTCATATGCCTTGGTAACGGCGAACTGGCGCATGGTGTTCTGCCACAGATCGACGTGTAACATAGTACGATTAATCGCATTCCAATTCCCTGTTATCACCTTGAGTGCCTCGACTGCTTCATAGTTGGCAATCACAGAAACAACCGGGCCCAACACACCCACCGTATCACAGGTTGGATTCATCCCTGGTGGGGGAGCTTGCGCAAAAATACATCGTAAACATGGTCCGCCTGCAGGCCTTTTATCACCAGGCTTGGGACCACAACTGGATGTCGCCGATGGCGAGGCTGAATAGGGCAGGATGGTGTAACACATCCCCACCACCCCGACCGCACCGGCGTAGATATAAGGAATACCATGCTTCACCGCCACATCGTTAACCAAGAACCGCGTTTCAAAATTATCGACTCCATCCACAATGACATCGCAACCCTCAATCATAGGTTCTATATTGGTGTGGTTCAGATCATCGACCACCGCGGTTACTTTTATCTGCGAATTAATGCTGCCGATCTTCTCTTTCGCAGCCACGGCCTTGGGAATTGCATTTTCAACGTCAGACTCATCGAAAAGGATCTGACGCTGCAAGTTTGTTATCTCAATGTAGTCGCGATCAACAATAACCAGATGCCCAACACCTGCTCGCGCCAAAGTATTCGCCACCACGGTACCAAGCGCACCGCACCCAACGATCAACACTTTTGATTGAAGTAGTTTTCGCTGCCCGGCCTCCCCAAAACCCGGCAAAAGCATCTGGCGATGATAGCGTTCAAGTGACGCTGACACCGATCTGGGTTGGGGATTTTTCACGATCTAATGAATAAACGAAGAGGACCGTGGAGTACAATAGTGGACTCCGGCATAGGCCATTATGGAATACGGTGACTTCTCAACGCCCACCAAACTACCCCGCGACCAGGCTGCCGCCTTCTACGGGATCCACCTTGACTTTCTGGCTAATCAGAAAGTCGAGCGCTGCTTGAATTTCCTGTTCCTCACCGGTAAACAATACTGCCATAATACCGATGTCCTTTTGAACACTGGCTTGGCGAATATCGAACATCACATTTGGATATTCCCGCGTCATTCGCCAGAGACAGGGTTCATTCTGTCGGCCTTCATCAAAAGTCAGCCAGCAACGACGAGTTGTTTGTGCCATGGTTCAGTGCCTTATGATCTACCCACGCCTGTTATCCGCCGGCAATTGCCGGAATGATCGAGAGTTCATCGCCGGAAGAAACCGCTGTATCCAAATTATCCAGAAAACGGATATCTTCGTCGTTTAGATAGACATTGATGAATCGATTCAGTTCGCTGTCATTCTTGAACAATCGCTTGCCAAGTTCAGGATATTCACCAGTTAACGCAGTGAGAACCTGTTTAACAGAACTCCCTTCAAGATCAATCGATTCTTGTCCTCCGACCTGCGGTCGTAGAGCAGTTGGAATCAGTACAGTCACAGCTAAGGACATTTAGGTACTCCTTCATCTACACTTACGCAATAATTGGATGCAGCCTGCGGAGAGGCTGAAACCTTCGACTGACACGTAGTTGTCTCATCGATCTGACTCACCAACTCATCAAACTGGGTGAGTTTGGCATCAATGATCGGTACATCAGGGAAATTGCCGACCTCGGCGAGGACGTCGACCGTCTTAAGACCGTTACCGGTAATACAAATACAGATCGATTCATCACGACTGATATGCCCCGACTCAATAAGTTTAATAGCACATGCCAGAGTTGTACCACCAGCAGGTTCGGTGAAGATCCCTTCGGTCGTGGCCAACAGTTTCAACGCATCAATGATCTCCTCGTCCGCTGCAGAAGCCGCATGGCCGCCTGATTTGTTAACGACGTCAATAACGTAATAACCATCGGCTGGGTTTCCGATAGCAATACTCTTGGCCAATGTATTGGGTTTTTGGGGGTGAAATAGTTCCTTGCCCTCCTGGATCGCTTTTACTACCGGACTACATCCCTCTGCTTGGGCAGCGTGGATCTTGGGCTTGTTGTCATCAACAATGCCAAGCGTGATCAACTCTTCATATGCCTTATGAACCTTGGGCAGGATGGTCCCGCCAGCCACCGGCACAATTGTGTGTTGCGGCAGTTGCCAACCTAATTGCTCAGCGATTTCAAAACCATGAGTTTTTGCGCCTTCGGTATAGAACGGGCGCAAGTTGACATTAACGATCGCCCAGTTGTACTTGTCCGCAATCTGGCTGCACAGACGGTTCACATCATCGTAGTTACCTCTAATCTTGACCATGCGCGGCCCGAATACCAGGGAACCAATAATCTTTCCCTGTTCCAAATCGTGAGGAATAATCACACAAGCTCGCAAACCCGCCCGCGCTGCGTGGGCAGCAACGCTATGTGCCAAGTTACCCGTCGAGGCACAGCCAACCGTATCAAATCCAAATTCGATCGCCTTGGTCAATGCAACTGAGACCACGCGATCCTTGTAAGAATAGGTTGGGTAATTAACGCTATCATCTTTAAGATAAAGTTCACGAACGCTCAATTCCCGAGCCAAGTTGTCTGCCTTGATTAAGGGCGTGTAGCCTGACCACTGACCAACAAGCGGCGCCCCTTCAATTGGCAGCAAGTCCTTATACCGCCACAACGATCGTGGCCCAGCCTCAATTGACTGACGCGTGACCCGACCTTGCATCTGATCGTAATCGTAAGCAACTTCTACAGGCGCAAAATCGTTATCGCACACTGTACGTGGTTCGATCGGATACTCGGTTTCACATTCCTTGCAACGCAGGGATTGGACATAACTCATAGCGCTACTCCTAACCTTACCTTCTCCGTATCGCCAGACATAAAAAAACCCTTCTTAATTTGATAAGAAGGGGCATCTGGTTCGCCGATTGAGCGTCGGCTGCTTCTTATCTTCCCCTGCGGCCGCTAGTCTCAGCGCTCCGTCAAGGCGGGATTTCGCACTATTTTCCCTGACTGGAATCGGAATAATTCCGACGAATCAGAGAGGTTGCGGTGGCGTCATCGGGCCCGTCCCTCAGCCACTCTCGATAAAAGGCGATATTCAATTTTCAACTAGTTTACCGAACGAAGTCCTTTTGGTCAATGATTTTTTATCTTCGTGATGGATTGCCGGTCTACCACGCAAAATGCGCGAACGCGCGATTCGCATCGGCCATCCGATGCATGTTCTCACGGATGGTCACGGCCTTGCCTTCGCCCTTGGATGCATCCATCAATTCTTTTGATAAACGTATATACATTGGTTTACCTGAATCAGCTCGCGCCGATTGAATAATCCAACGGAATGTCAGGCTCTGCTGGCGCTTTCTGTTGATCTGCATCGGCACCTGATAGTTTTGACCACCAACCCGTTTCGACCGGACCTCAACCGATGGACGTACTCGACCTACGGCCTTCTCAAAGACTTCAATGGCTGACGGCTCCCCCTTCGTCCGTTTTTCAATTTCGTCTAACGCCGCATATACGACTTTCTGTGCAACAGCTTTCTTACCGTTACCCATAATACTATTGATGAAACGTGACAGCACCTTTGACCCATACCTGGGATCAGGCTTGAGTTGTGCTTCGGCTTTGGTGATTCGTCCGGCCATTATATTTCCTTAATAGATGCGTCAGGGCATGATCTGCCTTCAGACACCTTATTTGCCTCGTTTGACACCGTACTTACTACGGCCCTGCGACCGACCATCCACACCAAGACAATCCAGGCTACCGCGGATCACGTGATATCGCACACCAGGCAAATCTCGGACACGACCACCACGAATCAGGACAATACTGTGCTCCTGAAGATTGTGCCCCTCACCACCAATATATGCCGTCACTTCCTTACCGTTACTCAGACGAATTCTCGCCACCTTACGTAAAGCTGAGTTGGGTTTTTTGGGAGTGACGGTCTTGACCTGAAGGCAGACCCCTCGCTTCTGCGGACATGCGTCGAGATCCTTGACCTTACTCTTGGCCTTGGGGGTTCGCCGTGGCTTTCGGACTAACTGGTTGATTGTGGGCATAGCGATCCTGTCATGGTGAAAAACCGAAGCCTAGAAGTATACCCTGAGAGACCGATAGCACGCAACGTAGCAATCCACCAACCCGATGATGCTCAGTTGGAGACCTCTACTAGCACTCTTTCTAGGCTCTCAACGTGCCTGCTCATTGAAAGCCTGTCCGCCAGACCTTCGGTGGCACGGGCACAACTGGCCCGTTTGCCTGAATCACTTAGCTGGACCATGGCGTCTGCCAGTGCTACGGCGTCAGCCGGATCGGCCAAAACGCACCCCGTGGGCTGTCGAGGGCCCGTTTCCGAGGCACTGAACCCCGACCCACCGGCCCCTGCCACCCAGTCACTGGCGCCGTTATAGGCGGTCGTAATGACCGGGGTACGCATCATCAGCGACTCGATGGCCACCTTGCTCGACGGGTCGTAGTAGGTCGGTAGCACTGTAACGTCTGCACCACAGTAAAGCTCCGCCATCCGATCGGTTGGACCAATGAATCGCAAACGGTCGCGTACACCGTGCGCAACCGCAGACGCCTGAATCCCATATTGCATGGGTCCAGCGATCATGACCACTGCCTCTTGACCTCGTTGGCTCAGGATCTTCATGGCAGCCAATACGGTGTCAATCCCCTTGAGCCGTGGATTGTGTGCTGCGAATAGAAATGCTGGCGTATCAGCGTTAATCCCAAAACCATCCCGAATTGTCTTGCGCCAATGGCGTCTTTGATCCGCACTCGGATCCGGCATGTCACTTCCATTTGCAATAACCTCGATCATTTCGGAATTGACTGCATAGTCATTCTCCAATTGCCGGGCTACATATCGGCTTACAGCGCAAAACCGTTTAACTTGCAGATCTGACAGCGTTCGGCGCTCAAGAGCCAACTGTATCTGGAGTTTTCCAGACATTGCCTGCGACAGTTTTTTCATGGTACGGCGAGTCCGCGAAGCTCTCATGGCAACATTACGCCGGGCTGTCTCGCGAATCGTACCACTTCTTGGCTGCACCACTGCAGCTGGTGCAGCAGTGGTCACTGATAAACTTGAATCGAATTCGCCTTCACTCAGTCGTTTTCGTGCCCAGTTGGCAAACCGGTACAACTGGATCATGCCCAGCCGCCGGCGCGGCGTAGCCGAATCGACAGTAATCCCATTAAAACCACGCAGCGGGGGTGACCACCATGTTAGGATAGTCACCTCATGGCCACGATCACGCAGATGGCACGCAATCTGTGCCGTGGACTTCTCTGCCCCCCCTCCAGCGGGATCAAACCGTTCAATCACAATGGCAATTTTCATGGAAGGATGCCAAATCAGGGCTGAGACCGAAGGGCCGAATGAATTAAGAATAGCCTGCTGAACGTGCCACTGAACTGCCTTGGTGTTGCCCTTTATATTTCAGTTCGTCATTCCATCCAACCAGTTCGCCAACATGCTCAAAGACCATCTGGGGATTGATCCTAGTCATACATCGATGATCCAACGGACATTGTCGAAGTTGGCAGGGACCGCAGTCGACATCCACGCGAACCTGGCGGTCAACAGCCACACCCGTTTCAGTCCAAGCAGGGTCAGTGGGACCAAAGACGCTGATGGCTGGTGTCCCGAGAGCTGTAGCCATGTGTCTTGCACCGGTATCGTTACAAATAACCACAGACGCTTTCCGTACAACCGATTTGAACACTTTCATATCCACGCCATGTCCTGGCAAATCAAAAATCGGCCGACTGGCCCTATCGATAACCTTTTGCAGCAATGGGCGTTCTTTGGCCGCCCCACCGATCGCCACAAACGCGCCCAATTCATTAACACAACGATCAGAAACGGCCGCAAAACGTTCGATGGGCCAAAGCTTCGCATCACCAAATGAAGCCCCCGGATTGATAACCACAAGGGGATTCTGCCGGGACCAGCCTGCATCAACAAGTAAATCTTCGGCTCGTTGATCATCACCGGGTCTCGTAAACAACCGCATTGTACGGTCAATGTGTTCTGCCCCGAGGTACCGCGCGATGGCCAAGTAGTAATCCAAGGTTGGTACCGGCACAAATGCCCCGAGTTGACGTCTGGGTGCAAGCCGGTCAGTAAGTAGAAACCCACGGCCGTTACGATCATATCCCACCCGCCGTGGTATCCCCGCGAGCATGGCGGTTAGGGCCGATCGGATGCCATTTGGTAACAGAACGGCTGTATCGAACTGTCCGGCAGCCAGTCGCCGTACAACCCCGAACACCCCCCCCTGATCCCCGTCACGCTGAATCTTGATCTGCGGCGGCCAAGCGGACAGGATACCATCAATCCATGGGCACGCGTCCAATAGGGGGCGGTTGGATCGGCGTGTAAGTGCCGTGATATGTGCCGTTGGATACAGGTTTCGTAACGCCCGAAGTGTCGGTGTTGCCATCACCGCATCACCCACCCATGTCGGCATAATGACGAGTAACCTGTTGGCTTGACGGTATTGCGAACTTTGATTCATCATCAGGATTATATCACAGGTGACCACCATGCTTCATGTTGCGATCTACCAGCCCAAGATCCCACCCAATACCGGTAACATCGCCCGCCAATGCGTGGGAATGGGAGCCTGCTTGCATCTGATCGGGCCACACGCACTGGACCTGTCAGATCGTGCTGTACGCCGCGCAGGCCTTGACTACTGGCCACATCTTCAACTTATCGAACACCAAACCCCTGAAGCGTTCCTTGGTTGGCTTGGGGATCGTAAGCCCTGGCTGGTTACCAAGTATGGGTTGCTGAGATATGACCAACCTGCTTACTGTAAGAACGCGGTGCTGGTTTTCGGGAATGAAATTGATGGCTTACCTGTCACATGGCGGCAACGCTGGGCACAGCAGACGGTATACATCCCCATCATGGGTGAAGTGCGCAGCTACAACTTGGCTAACGCAGCTGCCATCGTGACAGCCCATGCTTGCCTGGTTAGCGGGATATACGAATGCAATTGCGATGGGAATTAAGATGCTGCTGGTACCCGGGATAAATCATAAACACCTCACGAAGGGTGCCGCTACAAAGCTTACTGCCAGAAAATAAAATGCGAACATGAACCTACTTGCTTGCCAGCCTTCCTGGAAATTGCATATCTACTTTTACAATCAATCTCGTGAAACTTCATTCAAGACCGTGGTGTAGATATCTGCATCCGGATCACTAAAACAGCAAAAGATGACCCGCCTTGGCAACCTGTGCGTCTTGAGCCATTCATACGTACGGACAACAGCAATGTTTGCCGCACGAGCTTTTGGAAACCGGTAGATACCGGTACTGATGGCGGGAAATGCAATGGAGTGGATATTTTCCCCAGCAGTAAGTTCCAGGCATCGGTCATAACAGGAAGCCAACAATGCGTCTTCGTTAGATCTTCCGCCATGCCACACTGGCCCCACCGTGTGGATGATGTACTTTGATGGCAGTTGATACCCCTTTGTAATCTTGGCATTTCCCGTATCACAACCATGGAGGGTTCGGCATTTCCCCAGCAGTTGTGGCCCTGCTGCACGATGTATCGCCCCATCCACACCACCACCGCCGAGCAAGGTCGTGTTCGCTGCATTAACAATGACATCTAGAGATAACGTGGTAATATCACCAGTGATTACTTAAATGCGATCAAGCAATAACGAGTTCAAACCCTGTTACCCATAAACGTATGAACTTGTCAGTTGGCCAGATAATCACAAACCATCTTTCCGTAAGCCAACTGGAGAGTCGAGGATTTCTTTCAGGACAATTGCGCTACGCAGCGATCGACTTGCCAAAAGCTTATCGATTCGCCTAGTGGTCGTGGCTTGGGGTTCAGCGACCGTGAGATTAGGGGGCATGTCAGGCAGGACGAGCGAACCGACACGACTCACATCATCACCCTGATTGTCATGCCCGATGCTGGACTGTAGAGGCGACCTGTCACCCAATGGCTGGACCCTAGTTGACCATTTCTCAAGGTGCCGCTGCTCAAGGGAAGTTTGCGGAGTATCGCCCGCTTGTTCAACGGAACGTGGTCTTGATACGGGAGGATCTGCCTGAGTAACAGGTAGCTGCCCGTCAACTTCCTGCTGGCGCAAGACCGCGGCTCTTTGCTCGTATAGCTCCTTGGCACGTTGCCGCTCGCTATTTTCAGGGATCCTCAAATTGGCAGGCACAGTCGTTTCCGAATCAGAATAAACCCCGCCCTGGCCCGTTCGACGTTGTTGGGTGCGTCGCTCTAACTGCTCATCCAACGATGTATGCCGAGATGGTGTTTGTGGTGCATCCTTGGGTGGCGATGACGATTCCCGCTGTTGCTGCTGCCGTAACAACCAGTTCTTGATCAATCCGCCAACCCAACTAATTGCAGCAATGGCCAGAAATACGGCCAGATAGATAATATCGCTACGGTCGCCAGGCAGTTGAGCGAAAATTTCCAGGGGATTGACATGCACTGCATGGCTCCAGACCAGATACCGGGTAATTCCCGTGAGCCTACCACGTTCGGGGTTGGCGATGTACCGCCAAGGCACTTACATGCAGTCAGCTTTGACTACAAAATGCGGACGGTCACCATATTCATTATATTGTACTGTTTGCAAGGCAACACCATATATCGGCTCAAGAACGGCTGGTTGCAACACCTGTGTCCATGATCCACAGGCGACCAGTCTCCCCTCTGACATTAGCCACACATCATCAGCATAGGTTGCCGCCAAGTTTAAATCATGCAGAACGATAAGCACCGAAAGGCCAGATTGAGCGATATCAGTTAATAATCGCATGCAACGGTGTAAATAACGTAGATCCATCGCGCTGACCGGTTCATCCAAGAGCATGGCCCCCCTGCCTCCATACGCTTGTGCCATCGCACGAGCCAGGAGAACCCGCTGCTGCTGCCCAGTCGATAATGTCGGATAGGCACGGTGCCGCAGCGGCGCCAGGTCACAGCGAGTAATTGCCCGATCAACGGCCTCTGAATCAGGCGCCAATGCATAACGCCCCATTTCAACAACCTGCTCAACCGAAAAGCCAAACTGCCCACCTCCGTGTTGCGGTACATAGCTGATCAGCGATGCCCGGTGTGCGAAACTTAGATTTTCTAGATCATGCCCCCGGTTGTAAATCTTTCCAGACCATGGGTGAAGAACACCAAGCATCAGCCGCAACAACGTAGATTTTCCGGCAGCGTTAGGACCAATCAACGCACATACCCGCCCCGGTTCTAAGCTGGCATTTACACCATCAACGACAGCATTGCCAGATTCAAAACCAAATCTGAGCTCCCTACAGACCAATGTGGCGGTTTCATCCAATTCGTATCAACCTCGTTCCCGCGGCCACCCAGTTGGCCCCCAACCCGCGACATTCCAGATGGCAAGACACGCAGACTAATGCGCCATCGTTGCCATCCATTTTACTTGATCCCTCACTGGTGTTACGGCTTATGATATCTGACAAAAGCATGAAGCCGTAGCCTGATAACCACAACCAGCCAAGGCCCAGGATCCCCAACGAGGTAAACAGGCTTACCTATGCCGGGCATACATGCCTTCCGGGAAGAATATTTCTCGATTGTTTGACGGATACACCGCGCCCGTCATAATGAGACCGCCAGCTTTCCAAGTATATGTGACCGGAGCGATGCTATGGCTGAGTCAAGTGACGACCTGAGTGTAAAAAACGAAGACACCCAGAGCGGCGAGCAGTCCGTTGCGGTTGAAGAAATCGGGCCGGCACGCAAGCGGCTGACGATCGAGATCCCTCCTGATCGCATTGCTGATGCGCTCGAAAAGAACCTTTCGCAACTCAAGGTCGATGCCCAGATCCCTGGATTCCGAAAGGGACGAGCTCCGATAAAACTGGTTGAGCGTCGTTTCTCCACCGCAGTACGTGAAGACGTACGGGGGCAGTTGATCAGCGAATCATATTCTCAGGCGATTGAAGACCACAAGTTCGATGTCATTGGCCAACCAGACATCAAGGGTGCAGAAGAAATCAAGCTGCCGGATTCGGGGCCCCTGAAGTTTGAAGTCGAGATAGAGATCACACCGGAAATTGAATTGCCTTCACTCGAAGGAATTAAGGTCAATAAAGTAAAATTCAAGATTACACAGGATGAAATTGAAGCCGAGATCGACCAACAGCGTCAGCAATACGGTAAGATGGAACTGGTCGAGACAGGCAAGATCAAGGCAGGCGACTTTGTTTTGTGCGACGTACGCATAAGAAGTGGCAAAGATGCCACAGAAATAGCTCATCATCCTGGTACATATGTCATTGTACCAGACAAGAAAGATGAACCATCAGGTCCTGTCGTAGGTATCCTGGTTGAAAATCTAGCCCCGCAGTTGACCGGTAAATCAGCCGATAGTGACATCACAATCTCCATGACTGGACCGCAGAGTCATGAGGATGAACGAATTCGCAACCAACCAATCACATTGGCATTACACTTGGAATCTATCAGCCGCAAGGAACCGGTTGATCTGGAGACCGTGCAACTCATGTACGGCGCTGAATCACCTAAAGCACTCAAAGATCAGGTTCGGCAAAATCTTGAAAGACGCGGTGAACTGAACCAGACCTCAGATATGTATCGCCAGATCACTGAATCCCTGTTGGATAAAGTCGAAATGAATCTTCCGGAAGGCCTGACCGAGCGACAGACCCAGCGGGTCATGTCACGACGGCGTTTAGAGTTGGCCTACCAAGGTGTGCCGGAACAGGAGATTGACCAGAGGGTCGCCGAACAACGCAGTGCCAGCGAAGAAGAAGTACAAAAACAACTCAAGCATTTCTTTATCCTCAATAAAGTTGCCAAACAGTTGGAAGTGGAGGCATCTGAAGCCGAGGTCAATGGACAGATCGCCTCAATGGCGATTCAACGTGGTCGGCGACCGGAAAAAATGCGTAAGGAACTGATCAAGAGCGGTGAACTTGAGCAGATCTTCGTGCAAATCCGTGAACGCAAGACACTGGAAGCCATCCTGACGAAATCCAAGGTGACGGAGGTGGATTCTGACGATGCCAGCAAGCCGGCTAAACCTAAAGCAAAACCTAAACCTAAAGCTGAAGCCCAAAGCCAAACCTAAAGCTAAGCCTAAGGCCAAATCCTAACCACGTGGTGGCAGTTGGGTGATCGCTTTGTCGAAGCCACCGCTTGCACATCATTGGAAAGATTAAATTGATGTGGCCCGCTCTGCTGGCTTCTAATTCGCCGGTGTGGGAGATTCTTTTTCACCTGGGTTTACTATCCATAGCCGCACTGGGCCTGGTTCTTACTGGCATTACGTTCTACCACCGCATCAAGGCGCAGGATAAAAACCAGGTTGGTGGCGAACCATTCACACTCAGTCATCTGCGTTGCATGCACCGTGATGGCCAACTAAATGACGAAGAATTCGAGAAGGCCAAATCGCTTGTCATTACCAAGGGCCTTACTGGCGTTGATGGTGGTGGGTCCCTGCCATCTGATGAAATTCAACCGAAGAAGACCGGCAACCACAGCACACAACCCGCTGACACAACAGAGGGTTCCGATAACGCCACTCATGAAATAGATGGCCATACGGAGTTATAAATATTTATTTAATCCAGTCACCGTGCAGTATGAAATGCCGCCCCAGCACGGTATCATGCCGCCAGATACACTGGAATACACAAGGGTTCCCCACGGATCTCCAGGGAAAGATTATGAGTGGCATGGAGCGATAGGTGCAGGGATGCAGTTGTGATTAAGGCCACTGTTGCGGTTTGTCGATCATGGTTCTAGATCAATGTGCCAGTATCGTTGCCATCGCGAGGTGGTCATGGTAGGTGTCTGGCGTATTATGGACCGCACGCTATTTGAGAAACGCTAATGTCAACCGAACGACCTGATAAGGGCGTAAGAGGGCCATCGAGCACTGGTAGCAACGGGGACGATGGCGGCTTCAAGGGCCGACGCGTCACAACCTGTTCATTCTGCGGAAAGACCTCGCGCGAAGTGGGTCCGATGGTCGAAGGCCCAAACGACGTCTACATCTGCTCTAACTGCACCGACCTATGTCAAAATATTTTCAAGCAAGAGCATCGCCGCGTTCATCCGGCTCGCCCATCTTTTGACACCATCCCCACGCCCCGCCAGATCAAGGATTTCCTTGACCAGTATGTCGTGGGCCAATTCCAAGCCAAACGCGCCATGTCGGTCAGCGTTCACACGCACTATAAACGCCTGGCGAGCGCCGAGGAGAAGGACAATGACATTGAACTAGAAAAGTCAAATGTCCTCATGATCGGACCAACTGGTTCAGGCAAGACGCTACTGGCCCGCACACTGGCTCGTACACTGAACGTACCATTCGCTATTGGGGATGCGACCACCCTGACCGAGGCAGGTTATGTCGGTGAAGATGTTGAAAACCTCCTACTCAAACTTTTGCAGGCAGCAGACTACGATGTTGATACGGCACAACGTGGCATCATCTATATTGACGAAATTGACAAGATCGGCAAAACATCACAAAACGTATCCATCACACGTGACGTCTCTGGTGAAGGCGTGCAGCAGGCCATGCTGAAGATGCTCGAGGGAACGGTTGCCAATGTCCCACCGCAAGGTGGCAGGAAGCATCCAGAACAACAATACATCCAGATTGACACATCAAATATCTTGTTTATCTGCGCCGGGACATTTGTTGGACTGGAGGATATCGTACGCCGCCGCCTAGGCACACGGTCCATTGGATTTGCCAATGAACACACTGAAGATGTAGCTGATCAGAACAATTCACATCTCATAAACCAGGTCATACCCGATGACCTGATCGAATACGGGATGATCCCGGAACTCATCGGCCGGCTGCCAATCATTACATGCCTCGATCCGTTGGACGAGGAAATGATGATCATGATCCTAACCGAACCAAAGAATGCACTGGTCCGTCAGTACCAACAGTTCTTTGTAATGGAAGATACCCAGGTGGAGTATATGCCCTCAGCACTTTCAATAATTGCTCAACGAGCCATGGAACGCAACACTGGTGCACGGGCACTACGAAGTGTCATGGAGGATATCATGCTTGAACTGATGTACGAGCTGCCGGATAGCGCAACGAAGGGCGCCAAGTATGTGATTGATGCGCTGGCGATTGAAGCGCAAAAACCATTATCCGATCTTTTGGTCCCACAAAAGGAATCTGCATGACAGGTTACACCTGTCTCCGCATATGCAGCGGTGTGGAAGTAGTATTTTCTACCGCCAAGCAGGATACGGCCAAAGACTATCCGACATAGAAAGCCAGGAAGAAGACCCGATCCGGCACATCGCGACCGTCTAAGATAAAATCCCGTCATCGTATTGAAAGAACGAAATATGAATCGGTTACTCCCAAACTACTGGTGCCCCATGGTGGTTTGGATTGCGGTGACTGTGTCGATCTGGACCTGGTCGCCACTTGTTCTGGCAACAACCGACAATTCTTTGACCTCCAGCGCTGTTGCTGGCAAGTTTCACTATGTACTCACATCGCTGCGCGTCAACTCACAATTTAGCAATATCGAAGACGTCGCAAATCTGATTTACGATTTGGAGCGCCACGAGGAACACCGTCAAACATGGCTCACGTCCAAACGTCAGAACTTTGACCATGCCATGCAGGAGCTAGTTGCCCTTTTAGATGTGGACCATCTCATTGAAGATGCACTGACCTTCGCCATAGATGCTCAGGATCTAGCAACCGATGCAAAAGCATTCCTTGCAGACCCCCGCGTTATTTTATTAGTTAAAAAAAGCCAGGTAGCAGCCAAAAGAGCCGAGCAGACTAGTGATTGGCTCACTATGGCCCGTCTTTATCAGCTACTGGACCTTCTGTTTAATGATCCTGGGGCTGTGCACCACGAGATCCACTTGCGGGCACAGCGACACGTCCGCGTTGTAAGGCTCTATACCCCCACGGGGTACAAACAAATGGCAGAACAACGTGCCAAACGGCGTGGTGAGCACTTTGACCCACAAATATTCCGTGAATACACGTGGCAAGAACGCCTAGGTGGAATCACGAAAACAATGCTCGATAAAGCAATCGATGGAGCTGAACGGCACCATATTGAAAGCGAGCACGGCTATGGCCCCCTATTGGTTGGTGCGATTGATGCCCTGATGATCCTATTGGATACCAAAGGTTTGGAAGCTGAGTTTTCTGGCCTTCGACAGCTTCACAAGGTAGGCCTCTTTCGGTCTTATTTACAAGGCAAGAAGAATGAACTCCAGGAAATCTCGCATGATGTGAATAGTATTGAAGCCAAGCAAATTATCAAAATGATTATTCAGACCAATCAGGAAACAGTCCATCTGGATGAGCGGGTCCTGTACTACGAGATGACAGAAGGCGCGGTACAAACTCTGGATAAATTCACCTCGGTAATCTGGCCCTATGCCACCGACCATTTCTTTAAGAGTACAAAAGGAA
>Ga0310124_10001892_pt1 | contig 14495 bp, 9 predicted proteins | sample CB11b_AW_Bot5_MG_FD_203507 | JGI IMG/M metagenome (GOLD analysis project Ga0310124, IMG submission 203507) | Marine microbial communities from Western Arctic Ocean, Canada - CB11b_AW_Bot5 | ecosystem: Environmental > Aquatic > Marine > Oceanic | place: Canada: Western Arctic Ocean | collected...
CCCGACCAGCACCTCCGTTCCCCGCCTGCCGATCATATGAAACCCCTGTTCCACGGCGGCCGTGCTGCCAACCGGAAGATGCGGGTGTTCTCTCCGTCGATGTGGGTGTTGCCATCGGTCTCTGCGAACCGATCGGTCAGGTGGGCAACGTGGCCGGAATCGAGAAAGTCTTCGAGCGCAAGGTAGCCGTTGGTCTCGAAGAAATCGATTTCGTCGGCAGTGGGAGGTGTCAAAGCGACCGAGTCATACGGAAACACTTGTGAATGCGCGGATTGCGCTCGAAATCTCGGGGCAATGTCTTACGACTGATGTCCTCGTGCTGCAATCCGCTGAGCCCCCCTTCGTCGAGTTGAAACTGTCGAAAGTTCGACGAGAACAGCAGCACCCCATCGGCAGTCAACAGCCGCGCCGTCTGTCCGATCAACCACGCATGGTCGCGCTGCACGTCGAAGGAGTCACTCTCCATGCGCTTGGAGTTGGAGAATGTCGGTGGGTCGAGAAAGATCAGATCATAACGCTCACGGCGGGACTGGGACAACCATTGCAGACAGTCCATCTGTTCCACCAGGTTCGTGCGACCCGACATCTGGTTGCGCTCGAAGTTGCGGATCGCCCAGTCCGTGTAGGTCTTGGACATGTCCACCGTCGTCGTCGATCGAGCTCCTGCCAGGGCGGCACAGACCGTGGCGGTGCCGGTGTAGGCGAACAGATTGAGGAACCGTTTCCCTGCCGACAGCTCACCAATCATGGCCCGCGTCAGGCGATGGTCGAGGAACAGGCCCGTGTCCAGGTAGTCGGTGAAATTCACCAGAAACGTACAGGGCCCCTCGGTTACCTCGTAGAATCTGCCGCCACCAGCCGTCAGTCGACGATACTGCTGGGTGCCACGCTTCTTCTCTCGCACCTTGAAGTACAGATGATCCGCCGGCATCTCCAGGACCTGGGGAATCGTCGTCAGTACCTCCTGCAGACGAGCTGCCGCCCGCGCCGCATCGACACTGGCTGGCGCGCGATATTCCTGCACATGCGCCCACATCTGCTCGGCCCCACGATAGACGTCAACGGCGACGGCGTACTCAGGCATGTCGGCGTCGTAGAGCCGGTAGCAGGTTACCCCTGCCCGTCGCGCCCACTTGCCGATGATGCGCAGATTCTTGCGCAACCGATTGGCAAACATGTCGGCGCCGGAAGGTGTTGCGGCACCACCTGCAGACTCAATACCCGGATGCCGCAACTCCTTTTCGGCGCTTGCTGCGTCAGCCTTTCGGGTTAGCGGCGTTTCCGCAGTTGCCGCAACTTCCGTGGCCGGCACATCACCCAACAACAGCCGGCACTCCAGCGGTCCATTGGTGAAGGTCTCCGGCAACAACGCCAGCCCCAGACTCTGGGCCCACTCCGGCGTCGTTGTCAGTACCGCCGCACGCCAACCGCCATAGTGTCTGCGCACGTTGGTTGCCAATTCAGCATGCAGTGCACGCACGCCCCCCTCTTCGCCGAGCCGGTGGCCATAGGGTGGGTTCGTCACCAACAGACCGGTCTCCCCCCCGGGATCGCCGCCATCAGCGAGGGATCGCCGTTCTACATGAACCCGGGCCGTCAGTCCAGCACGCTCCAGATTGGCCGTTGTCGCGCGCACGGCACGAATGTCGAGGTCGAAACCACGAATTGACGGTAATCGTCGCCCCGCTGCCACCCGCTCTTCGGCCTCAGCCACCAGTGCCGCCCAGGTGACCGGTTCATGCCCCCGCCATGTGTGCAACCCCAGGTCTCTTCTCCCCAGTGCCGGCGCCCGATCCATGGCCATCCAGGCGGCTTCGATCAGCAGCGTACCGGAACCACACATGGGATCGACCAGGGATCCACCCCTTGCGGCGATACCCCGCCAACCGGCGCGCGCCACGATGCCCGCCGCCAGATTCTCGCGCAGAGGGGCCTCTGTGCGGTCGAGGCGATACCCTCGGCGGTGCAGTCCGCCGCCACTCAGGTCGATGCCGATCACGGCTTCCCCTTTGTACAGATGCACATCGATGCGCAGGTCGGGGCGATCGAGATTCACGGAGGGACGGGATCCATGGGTATCGCGGAAGTGATCGACGATGGCATCCTTTACCCGCAGAGCACCGAAATGTGAATTGCGGATCTCCGCCGAGGTGCCATTAAAGCGCACCGCGATGGTCCCTGTAGGTGCCACGTGATCGACCCAGCGCAACTGCCGTAGGCCCTCGTATAGCGCATCCGCCGTCGAGGCGTCGACACGTGCCAGTTGCAGCAGCACGCGACTCGCCATGCGTGACCAGAGACAAACACGGTACCCCACTTCGAGGGAGCCGGTAAAGGACGCACCCGCCCCGGTGCGTTCTACCGAAGGGGCACCCAGATCACGCAACTCCGCTGACAGCAGGGGTGCGATGCCGCGAGAGGCAGCGGCAAAGAAGTTGTGGTCCGATTCACTCAAAGTGGGTGTACCATCTACCTTTGTTGGCGACGAAAAGAGCCGCTCAAATTCTGCTTGATGGAGCCAGCATGACGCCTCAGAAGATACTGTGCCCACCGCATGCGGTCGCACTCGTTGTCTGTACTCTTGTTTTTTCCTGTGCGAGACAGGTGCCGACGCCGGTAGATGACATCAGCAGCCGCGCCCTGCGCATCCACGACCGTGTGCTCACCCTCGACACCCATGTTGACATTCCCTTCGAGTTTGCCAGCGATTCGGTCGATCCCGGAATCCGGGGCCCCTATCGTGTCGATCTTCCCAAGATGGATGAAGGGGGGCTCGACGCCCTCTTCTGGATCGTCTATGTGCGCCAGACGGAAGCACGCGACGAGGAGGCCAACACCGCGGCGAAGAAGGCGGCGATGATAAAATTCGATGCCATCCACCGCGCTGTTGAGAGCATGTATCCAGATCGAGTCGAACTCGCCTATACCGTCGATGATGTCGAACGCATCCATGCCGCCGGCAAACATGTCGCCGCCATCGGTATCGAAAATGGCTTCGTCATCGGTCGCGACCTGTCTTTGGTAGATCGTTACCATGAACTTGGCGCTCGTTACATCACCCTCGCCCACGGCGGCCACAACGACATCTGCGACTCGGCGACACCCCGCTCCTGGGACGAGGGCGACGCGGAACATGGTGGCGTCAGCCCATTCGGTGCACAGGTCATCGCCGCCATGAACCGGGTAGGCATCATGGTGGACGTCTCCCACATCTCCAAACAATCCATGCTCGACGCCGTGCGTCTGTCCCGTGCCCCCGTCATCGCCTCGCACTCGGCTGCCCGCGCCCTGGCCGACCACCCACGCAATCTGGACGACGAGCAGTTGCTCGCCCTGAGCGAGCAGGGCGGCGTCCTGCAGACCGTCGCCTTCAGCAGCTATGTGAAGGTGGATCTTGCGGAAAAGAAAGCAGCCATACGGGCGCTGCGAGAAGCCTTCGAAATCAGCGCGGAGCGCAAGCTGGAAGCGCTCTCAGATGAAGAACGCGCTGACTACGATCAGCGACTGGCAACGATTGACACCGCCTGGCCAGCAGCCAATGTGAGCGATCTCGTCGACCACATCGACTATGCGGTGCATCTCATCGGTATCGACCACGTCGGTATCAGCTCCGACTTCGACGGCGGCGGTGGCATCGAGGGTTGGTTCGATGCCAGCGAAACGCCAAATGTCACCACCGAGCTCGTGCGACGCGGTTATGACGAAGAACAGATCCGCAAACTCTGGGGTGGCAATCTGCTCCGTGTCTGGCGTGAGACCGAGCGTGTCGCGGCGCAGTTGCAGAGGCTGGCTGAGTAGCGAATACTGGATCTCAGGCTTTCATCGCCGCTCTCACACCTGCCAACACGCGATCCACATCGTCGAAATCGTTGTAGAGGTGCAGTGAAATGCGTAGGCCATTCAAGCCACCTTCATAGATGCCTCTGGTCCGCAGTTTGTGCGCCCGACCCAAGAAGCCCTGCAACTCCGCATAGGGCATGTTATCGATCTTGAAGGTGATAATGCTGCTGTGCTCTGCTTCCTGTTGCGGTGACAGCACTTCGGCACCGAGTTCGTTGAGACCCTCTTTCAGTGCCACCCCCATGGCGTGATTGTGCTGCCACACATTGTCGATGCCGATGTTGAGCAAAAAGTCCATAGACGCACCGAGCCCCACGAAGAGGGGCACGTTGACGGTGCCGTATTCGTAGCGCTGCGCCGTATCACCAAACGTGAATTCACCGGTGCTGATCATATCCCACTCGCCACCACCGGAATAGGCACCGACAAACTTCGGCTCGATCACCTCTTGTGCGGCGAGGCTCACATAGAGCAGCCCTGTGCCCTTCGGCCCCAACAGCCATTTGTGCCCGCTGGTAGCGTAGGCGTGACAACCCCAACTCTTGACGTCGATAGGCATCATCCCCATCGATTGTGCCCCGTCGACGAAGTACCACAGATCATGAGCAGCGGCAAGCTGACCGATGGCTTTCATGGGCAGGATCTGTCCGGTCGCACAGGTCACGTGGGACAGACTCAACACCCTTGTTTGGGGTGTCAGCAAGGCCTCGATGCGATCCACGTTCTCTTTCGCCGAGACCATCGACGGTGTGAAGGTCTTTACCACGATGCCATCACGCTTCTGTCTGGCGATCCAGTCCAGCGTGTTGCCTACATGTTCGTGCGTCGTCGTGATCACCTCGTCGCCACGCTCCAGCGGCAAGCCGTTGCAGACAATATTTGAGCCCTCTGTCGTATTTCTCGTATACGCCAACTCGTCAGCATCACAACCGAGCAGCCGCCCCGCACTGCGCTTGATCTCCTGCCAGAGATCATGCGAGTGTCCTACTTCAGAAATCTCCTCCAGGGCATTCATCTTCTCCTGCACCGCGTCGATTGACACCTGCGGCGACGCGCCGAGTCCCCCGGTGTTGAGATACGTCCGGCTGTAGTTCAGTGGAAATTGCTGGCGTACCTGACGCCAGAAGTCTGCGTCGCGCGGATCGACCTGTCCGCTTTCCGGAATCTTCAAAGCCTTGGCACCGGCCTTCGCCGCGACGGCGAGCGTTGCAGCACCGCTGGCAACGGCGACAGCATCACGGAAAAAGTGTCTGCGCAACATGGGCTGCATCCCACTTTCAGGTAAGAGAAGACGCCCCCGGGAAACAGACCCGGGGGCGTCTTGTCGTAGAGCGTCGAAACGGACCTGATTTAGAAGTTCATATTCAGCGACACTCGGTGCACATTGTCGAGGATACCAAACTCCGTGAAGGCATAGTCGACAACGAGATCATAACCGGCCAACGACAGGTCAACACCCATTCCGAGAGTGTACCCCTCCTCGGTGCGATCCGACGTGAAGTCCGTGCTTGTCGGATTGTTCGGCGACAGGGCCTCGCCCGTATTGCCCGTGGTCTCGTCGGTCTTGTCATCCGTGACACCCGAGTAGTTGAACTTGTATCCACCGCGCAGTTTCAAGCGGTGCATGAGTTGCAACTCGCCGGCGGTAAAGACCAGCTGGTCACTGTCTTGGGGCTTGGTGGCATCCGCCATGAGTGTCAGCTTCGTGCCCGCCTCATCCTCTTCGATGATGTCAACAGCGGAACCGATGCTGAAGATCAGCGGCAGTGGCGCGCTCTGACGATCAAAGAAATCGATGTCATTGCCCAGATTATTCAACCGAGCGCCGATACGGGCACCGCGGAAACCGACGCGATAGATGGCGCCCACGTCGAGAGCAAGAGCAGTGGCGCTCTCGTCGTCGATCGACTCGCTGATCATCTTCCCAGTGATACCCATGGCCAGCTTGTCGGTCACCTGGCGGGCCCAGGAGACACCGAAGGCGAGATCCGAGTAGTCGTAGGATCCCGACTTCGTGTCGAAGGGCTCGAAGTCCTCGATGAAGGACGGTACGATGTCCCTGTCGGAGTCGATTCCCGACAGGCCGAGGCTGACCACACCAATCCCGATGGTGCCGAGATTGCCGAACTTGCGGGTCACACCTACTGCGGTGTGAGACAAGTCGGCAATCCACTGGTTGTGGTTGAGTGTCGCCTGCATGCCGCGCTCGATGGCGATACCCGCCGGGTTCCAGAACATCTGCGTGGCGTCATTGGTGACCGTCGTGTAGGCCGAACCGAGGCCTGCGGCGCGGGCACCGACACCGATCTTGAGGAATGCCGCGCCGGTGAGGCCGGACTTACGTGCTGCGTCTGCGGGGCCGACAGCCAGCGCTGCCAGCGTCAACCCCAGTACGCACTTTCTGTAGAATGTCATTCTCATTCTCCGGTCTCGTTAGCGCAGGATGGCAAAGTGACCGGTCTGCGAACCGCCCGGGTACTCCGCCACATAGATGTAAAGGCCACTGGTGACTTCGATTCCGTCCTTCGAGAACATGTCCCAGAAGATCGTACCGTCCGCCGGGTTGGTACCCTCGAAGCGCAACACGTCGATGGTCTGCCCCGAGACATCCAGGATCGTGATCTTCGCACCAGTCGGCAGATTGCTGAACAGAATCTTGTGCTCCTGACCCGTATCGTGCAGTGCCTCCACCTTGTACGGGTTCGGCGTGACACGGATCTTGGTAACGCCAGCCTGAAGATCGGCCGGAGACACCAGGGACGACTTCAGAATAAAGGGCGCACCGATGTCCTTGATGGCCTCTGTGTCGTTCTGGTCAGGGAAGAAGGCACTCGCCGTAGCGTAGTGGTAGGTGCCTTCCCACAGTCCTGACTTGCCGTTAAAGTTGACGCGGTGCGACTCCAGCGAGCTGAAAGGCTTGCCGGCGATCTCGCCGTCCTCATCATCGTAGGCGGCGACGTAATACCAGTAGGTGAAGCCGAAGGAGACCAGATCGCTGTCATCTTCGAAGACGTACTCGTAGCCATCGGTCGTGCGGTCAGGATTTGTCCACTGGCTCAACTCGCCCGCCGAGATATTGGCGATGAGATGGTACGGTCCCCAAGCGTTGGGCTCCTGCGGGCGGTAGCTGTCCGAGGAGATATTCGGATTGTTCGGGATACCGAGAGCCGCCAGTTCGGCATTGCTCATGTCCGGTGTCGTCTGCTCGTGGTAGCGGTCGGCCATGCGGATGCCGAGCTCCTGCGAGTCGACCTTCGGGAAAGGCGTCGACCGGTAGACCTTGTAGCCGGCGAAGTCCGCCGCCGTCTCGGCCCCATCATCCCACTTGATTTCGATGTTGCCTTCCACATTCGGCGCCACCTGGATATCCGGCGTCGGCGGTGGTTCGGGCACGTTCCAATTGTTGTCATAGGCCCACTGCCCTGCTTTGCGCGCCTTGCGCACGCCCTGTAGGCGGAAGCCGCCATACTCGACGAGGACGACGTTCATCGTCTCGCCTACCTCAAGGTCGAAAGGGCCGATGGAGGAGCGGTGCTTGCCGTCGAAGTTGTACTGGATCGAAAAACCCTCGTCCCAGTCGCTGGCCTCATCCGGAGCGTTGGGCCAGTTGGTCTCGTTGTCCTTTTCCCAGTTCTGGTCGAACTGGCCATTGTACTTCATGTCGCCACGGGGCTGGCCACGCTCACCTTCGGGGCGCACCGCGCCGATAAAGGACAGCGGGGCACCAGCGACGATACCTGCGGCATCCGGATCGAACCAGTTCGGATCCGGAACCAGATTGCCTACGGTCTCCAGCGGCCCCGAGCTGTAATCGAGACTGTGACTGCCGATGGCGTCACCATCGAACCACACACCCATGGACATGCGGTGTTCGATCATGGCGTTGTTGCGGGCATCGCTGTCCTTGGTAACCGTCGTATACCAGCCGCGCTCGGCCCCGTCACCGACGGGATCACTGCCGTAGATCGTCAGCTTGTCATCCTGACCGGTGCTGCTGCCGCCAGCGGGCAGGGTGCCCTGCTTGGCGGCGATGAACTGGAACCCGGCGTAGATGTCGTAGTAGTAACGCCGACCACGATTCATGGTATTGCCCAGGAAACGGGAGCCATCGGGGGCCCAGGGCACACCATCAGGACCGGCACCGGCGGTCAGGCCACTGGGAGACGGGCCGGAGAAGATCACCGGCACGTCCCAGGGGTTGCCGTCGGCATCCGGGGTGGCGTCGTAACCCGACGTCGGACCGGTGAACCAGCCGGCTGCACCACGACGGCCATTAGTGCGGTTCGACATGCTGTTGATCGGCTCATGACGCATACTCAGCGTCAGGGCGTTGATGCGATTGCCGGAGCGGTCCACGGTGCCGTCGGCATCGATGTCGACCTCACCGGTATTCGTCAACTCCATCTCGATGGCGATGAAGTCGTTGAGGTTGGCGTGGTTCACCGAGTACTGACGAATCCGGTACTTCACGTCCACACCCAGTGTCGTCGGCGTCAGGCCTTCATACATCTGTGTGTGACGCTTGGCCGGATCGACCCAGTGAGTAGCCGCATCGAAGGTGGAACGCTCCGACCCGGCCATGCCGTCGAGGAAGAATCCGTAGGCATAGTGACCGCGCATCGGGTCTTCGCCGCGTGCGTACGGATTGAACGAGGGATCTGGATTGTATTCGACCATCTGGATCTGCTGCTCCCACGGCAAATGGATGTTCTCACCACCGGGGTACATCATCGAGGGGCTCGTCCATTGACGGTCGAGATTGCCTACGCGGATCAGCATGTAATAGTCATCGGGTGAATCGCCACCCGACTCGCGGTAGCTCTTGTCCACGTTCGTGGGCAGGAACGTCTCCCACAGGTCACCCGCGGTGAAGACGCCGCCATGCGCTTGCGCCCAGGCGCTCGTCGACACCAGCATCACAAGGGCAACTGTGAGCGCCGCTCGTGTTATGGTGTGGAACTTAGTCATGATCTGGATCTCCTAGTCTTGATCGTAGTCGGCGGATTAAAAGTCGAGGCTGAACCCGAGGTTCAGACGCCGTGCCGGCCCATAGATGGGCAGGCCGTTACCGTTGAAAGCTCGACCAAGCACGCCGGTCGGGTTCTCATCGGTCTCCCAGAGGACCTGATCCTCCGAGGTTCCGCCGCCGTTGAAGGCGATGATGTTCTCGCGATCCAGGAGATTCCGGACCTCGAAGAAGGCGTTGATACCCTGTCCGCCAAAACTGATGCCGCGTGTGAGTCGCAGATCGACCTTCATGGTGAAGGGCGCCCGCTTGGTCTCGATGTCACGCGGGTCCGATGACGTCGCCGTCACCCGGTACAGGAACCCGCTCTCGTAGGTGCTGATCAGCGAGCTGCCGATCTCAAAGGGAAGATCGGCCATCAGGGTCAGGGCCAGACGGTGGGTGCGATCGAAACCGGACGTCAGCGGGTTGCTGCCGCCGGCGACAGTACGCTCGATCGTGTTGAATGTCTCCTTGTCATCGAAGGGGATGTCCGTATCACCCTGCGAAGCGGCGAAAGACCTCTGCTCGGGGAAGGGGCTGGCATCTCCGGCCAGCGCTGCTGCCTTGATGTAGCTGAGCGCGTAGTTCAGGCGCCAGTTCAATTGGCTCGTGGCGCGACGTTCGAGGCCAAGCTCCAGACCCCGACTGTCGGCATAACCACCACTGGTGATCAAGGTGTACGAGCCACCTGTCACGGGATTGATCGAATACCCGTAGCTGCTGTAGTTGTCGATGTCGCGGTAGTAGGCGGAGATGTCGAGCAGATAATCGGGATGGAAGCTGTACTGCAGGCCCATCTCATAAGCGGTGGCCTCCGAAGGATTCCTGGCCACGTCCTGCGTGCTCGGCAGCGACTCCTGGGCGAAGGTGCCGTAGTTCTCATAGATCGTCGAGAACGAAGGCGCCGAGTAGAACTTGCCCCAGGAGTAATACATGGCGGAATTGTCCGACACCGGATGCGAAATGCCGAGACGGGGCTGCAGGAACCATTTGACGTCGACGTCGCGATCGCGGATCTCGGTACGGGCGATCTGCCCCGTCGACAGCGTGTCGATCTTGAAAGGATTGAAGAAGTCACTGAATTGATCGACTCCCACATCGAAGGCATCGACACGCAGACCGCCGTTGATGATCACGCCCTCATACTCGATGCGATCCTGCACGTAGGCACCGAACTCCTTCGGGTTTACTTCGAACTGCGTCTGCTGGAAGGGAAAATCTGCGTCGTAGCCGATGGGCACCGTCGTCAACTGCTCGAGGTTGTTTACCTCGTGCCGACGGAACAGCAGACCACCCTTCAATTGATGGTTATAGTTCACCTGGCTGGTGATGTCGAACTTCGCCTGCGTCACGTTCCGCTCGAGCTTGTTGTAGTAGAACGCCGCCTTCTTGAAGCGGTACTGCTCGCGCGAAAAGTCGAGACTGTAGCTCTGATCCTGGATCAGGGTGCTGAAGAAACTCGGGTCCCCGTCGGGCCGCGTGCCGCCACCACTCTCGACACCCAGGTACAGGGCTGCCTCTGCCGCCGTGTCGATGCGGATGAAGTCGCCATCCTCACCGATCTCGGGACGACCGTCGGCATCATCATCGGAATAACCGAACTGCGACTCCCGATTGAGTTGCGACACCTTGATCTCGTAGAATGTGTTCTTCGACAGCGTGTGGGTCAGCGCCAGGTAACCCATCGTACCCAGCTTCTTGTTTCCCATGTTGCCTTCGGGGAAGAACTTGTAGACACCCGTGAAGTCCCGGTTCGTCCAGCCCCCGAGGATGCCGCCGTCGTCGACCCACCCGCTTGCCGTCAGCTTTACGGCGTCCGACGCCTGGTGCGTCAGCTTCAGGCTGTAGCGGGCCGAGCGATGCTGCTCGTAGGAGAACTGGCCGCTGTCGTCGACGTAGCGCGCGGTGCCGAAGTAATGCGTGCGGTCACTCAGAGGACCACCGAGAGAAAACTCCGCCTCGTAGGGCAGGTCGTCGCCGTAACCAATCTTGTCGATGGTCGAGTTGTCGAAGGTATAGTTGGCCGCCTCGTCTCGATCGGCCTGCTCGTCACTGGCCAGCAGGGCATCACGTTCGGCATTGTATTTGCTCAGATCGCTATAGACGCCGGTGCCGGCGTTCTCGATGCCGGACGGACTGAAGCGGAAAAACAGCCTGGCCTCGGTCTCGTCCCCCCCCTCACGGGTGGTGATGTTGATGATACCTGCCGACGCCGCGTCGTATTCGGCGTTGAAAGTGCCGGCGATGATGTCGAGGCTCTGTACCGACGAGGTGTTGATACCGACGGCGGTGTACTCATTGGCCGTGGAACGATTGTTGACGGCGTATGGATTCGACACCCCCCGGCCCTCGCCGGCGCGGAAGTAGCTGTCCGACACATCGATGCCGTCGACGAGGACCCGCGAGTCCGCCTTGCGGCCGCCGCGGATGAAGCCGTTGAACACGGACGGTGCCGTCTCCACCAGCTCACTCAAGTCGGAGACGGGCATCGTGTTGTTCAGTTCGGCGAGGTTGATGGACGAGCGGCTGGAAGTGCGTGTCTTTTCTACCAACGGCGCCTCGGCGACGATGGTGACGACCTGACCTTCGATCGTCTGCCGCTCCATCTCGAAATCGATGGCGGACGTCAGATCGAGACGGACCGACACTTCGGTCTGGGCGAGCGACTTGTAGCCGATATAACTGGCCGTCACCGTATAGACGCCCGGTGGAATGTTGAGGATGAAATACTTGCCCTCGTCGTCCGTGGTCGTACCCCTCGGGGTCGTGCCAACGGTGGTAACCACATTGGCGCCGACTAACGGCTCACCAGATGCATCCGTCACCTTGCCGGCAAGTTTTCCATTGCCGGCCATGGCCATGCTGCTGAGTGCCAGCAGCGCCGCTGTGGCCAGCCACAGCATGGGCCCGGAACGGGTTGGGACAAAACGCATAGCAACCTCCCTCGCGTTGAGAATGCTCAGTATCGAACGCGCTCGTTGATCGGGCCCACGGCCGAATGTGGCTGGGTCCCGAGAAAGACTGGATATATCTTTAGTTTTACCGATGTCTTTAGTTTTACCGATGTCTTTAGTTTTACCGATGTACTGATAAGGAGGGGCGAATTTACGGAAGGTTGGCAACTCTGTAAAGGGGTTCAAGTCCGTAAGTAAAACGATTGCTTACTTACGGGTTATGCATTTTGCCCAAGTCTTGGATTTTCGCCCGAATCACCACGGGATCACCTCTTGTGCCTGCACCTGCACAGCCTGCGCCTGCTCGGCTTCCGTGCGCATCCTGTCCATGAGCACCGCCAGGTCGGGTGGCAGGGGGGCCTCGAAACCGACAGGTCGCTCCGAGCGCGGGTGCAAAAACGACAGTCGCCAGGAATGCAACGCCTGTCGATGGAGCAAACGCTCTAGTTTCTCTGCCTGTTCGTAGTGCTGGTCCCCCATCAGCGGATGCCCCTCCGCCTGAAACTGCACCCGGATTTGATTCTTCAGACCCGTTTCGAGACGCACCTCCACCAGCGTAATGCCGGGCAGACGCTCACGCACGTGGAAATGCGTGATCGCTTCAGTGCCACCACGCTCGACGACCTTCTGCCGGAACCCTTCCCGCGTCAGCTGCAGCCGATGACGCAATGTGCCTTTGTCCGCTTCGATGACACCACGCACGATGGCCAGATAGAGCCGATCCGGTGTGCGCTCACGGAACTGCGCCACCAACCGTTCACGCGCTTCGCGATGACGGGCAAAAACGACGAGTCCCGAGGTGAACCGGTCGATGCGATGCACCTGCAGGGCTCGACCCTTTCGTTTCACCAGATAACGATCGAGCAGTTCCTTTAGATTGCGCGCTTTCGACTTGGGAATCGGTACCGTGAGCAGTCCCGGTTCTTTGTCGACGACGACGATATCCTCGTCCTCATGCACGATCTGGAACGGCCCCGTATGCTGGCGCCGACTTTTCTTGTGTTTCATACCATCAATAGTATAGGTCATGGTCATCAGAAGTATTGGCTTTGTTGGCGGGGGCGTCGCACATTTCCCATCTTGCAGGTCATGCAATTTTCTGACCTCGCCCTGGAGGTGCCCCACATCCTGCTGCCACACGGCGACGTGCCTGTCCATACGTGGGCCGTCATCGCCTGTGACCAGCACACCACCGACCCCGGTTACTGGGAGCGTGTGGACGGTCTCGTCGGATCGGCACGGTCGACACGGAAGCTGGTCTTTCCTGAACTCTACCTCGGCGCCGATGACAGCGCGCAGCGCATCGAGCAGATTCGCGCCGCCATGGCTGAGTACTCGACACAGGGTGTACTGCGGGAGTTGCCAAGAGGTTTTGTCCTCGTCGATCGGCAGACACCACATGTCGAGTCCCGTCGCGGCCTGCTGGTGGCTCTCGACCTCGAGCAGTACAGCTACGAAGACGGCGCCCTCACCTTGATCCGTACCACCGAGGGAACTGTGGTCTCGCGTCTGGCGCCCCGTATTGCCGTGCGCCGTGGCACCCCACTTGAGGTGCCCCACATCCTGGTCCTCATCGATGACCCGCTACGCACCGTCATCGAACCCCTCTTCGATGCCGACCTGCCAGCCCTATACGACACCGAGTTGATGCTCGGCGGCGGGCGTGTCCGGGGCTGGCAGGTGAGCGAGCCAACCCTCATCGATCAGGTTGTCACCGCCCTGCGCGGACTAATTTCAGGGGACGATGACCCCATGCTCTACGCCATGGGGGACGGCAACCACTCCTTCGCCACGGCACAGGCCGTCTGGCAGGAGATCAAACAGACTGCCGGTGGTCTGTCGGCCGTCGCCGATCACCCGGCGCGTCACGCCCTCGTCGAACTCGTCAACCTGCATGACGACGGACTCGTTTTCGAACCCATTCACCGCGTTCTGTTCGGTTGTGACTTCGACGACCTCGTCACCGCCTTCTCCGCCGCCTGTCCCACCCTCGGCTCCGGCGTGACCGTGCAACTCTGCGACACGCCAACGTCCTGGACCGAGGCGCGGTTGATCCCCTCGAACACCGAGACTCATCGGTTGCCTTTTGTCGCCGGGCAGCGACGAGGTATCATCTCCCTCCATGATCCCACCGGCAGTCTGCCCGCCGTTTCCCTGCAGGATTTTCTTAACGATTTCGAGCAGGACCATGCGTCGGTGGAGGTCGACTACCTCCATGGTGAGCAGACCGTTGAGCGCCTCGGGAGCGAGGCGGGCAACATCGGCTTGTACTCCGAGGTGATCGACAAACATGCGCTGTTTCCAACGATTCGTCGGGACGGTCCATTGCCGCGCAAAAGCTTTTCCCTCGGAGAGGCGACCGAGAAGCGTTATTATCTGGAGTGTCGCCGGATCGCCACCGAATGACCCCCCTGCAGGCGATCCTTCTCGGTCTCGTTCAAGGCCTCACCGAATTTCTGCCCATCTCCTCCACCGCTCACCTGCGCATTCTCCCCCACTTTCTGGGGTGGGAGGATCCAGGGGCTGCCTTCTCGGCGGCCATTCAGTTGGGTACCCTGGCGGCGGTTTTCGTCTACTTCGCCGCCGACATCAGTCGTCTCACACGCGCTGCGCTGGAAGGGCTGCGTCACCGCGATCTGCGACGCACGCCGGACACATTGCTGGCATGGTCCATCGTTCCCGCCTCGGTGCCG
>Ga0310124_10001895_pt1 | contig 14492 bp, 11 predicted proteins | sample CB11b_AW_Bot5_MG_FD_203507 | JGI IMG/M metagenome (GOLD analysis project Ga0310124, IMG submission 203507) | Marine microbial communities from Western Arctic Ocean, Canada - CB11b_AW_Bot5 | ecosystem: Environmental > Aquatic > Marine > Oceanic | place: Canada: Western Arctic Ocean | collected...
ACGGGTAACGCAACTGTTGGATGCTGCTAACCTGGAGGGTGGCACCTTGGTTGTCCTGCCCGAGTTCTTTTCGGTTGGCTTCAGCTTCAATGTTGCCAGAATTGCTGAAGGCAAACACCGAGAAACCGAAACATTCATGGCCCAGACAGCGAAACGGCTTGGCGTCTTTTTGATGGGTGGCGTCGTCAATCTAGGGAACGACAACAAAGGTCGTAATGAGGCGGTGGTGTTTGATCCAGACGGCAATGAGGTCGCTCGGTATTGCAAACTGCACCCATTTTCCTTCTCAGGAGAGGACCAGCACTACGAACCGGGAAACAACGTGATTGTTTTTAATTGTCACCAGTGGTTAGTAGCGCCATTGATCTGTTACGACCTGCGATTTCCTGAAGCGTTCCGTGCCGCGGTACGGCGAGGTGCCGAACTGATCGTAGTGATGGCCGACTGGCCACAGCAGCGTCAAGACCATTGGCAGACGCTCCTGCCGGCACGGGCCATTGAAAACCAAGCCTATATCGTAGCGGTCAATCGTTGTGGAAATGACCCAAACCACACGTACGTTGGCGGCAGCCGGGTGGTCAACCCACAAGGCCAGGTCGTCGCCGATGCCGGCTCCACTGAGTGCGTGGTCACCACCGAGATTGACCACTCGACACTGATCCAATACCGCCAGCAATTTCCGGCACTCAAAGACATCCGAGATGACCTGGTCCCCGCTCCAGAAGCACCGAAATAGAAAGCTATCCAACTGTCGTTATGTTGTGCCCATTACCTGGATCACTTGCCGACCGCCTATTCGCTTTACTACTCGATCGCCATTTCATTTCATACCGCACAACACAACCAGGCTGACATCCTGTCGTTCTCGGCAAGACGGAATATGGCACTGCCAACGGTACAGGGTTGATGTCACCGATGATCCGGAACCTGCAATTTTGATTTCGACTGTCGACCACCGACATGTTCGAATCGATGATGCTGATTATCAATGGAATTGGGTTTTGATTTGTGTTTATAGTGTGTCATCACTCTTCCTGTTTCTGAAACTCACGATGACCCTCTTTCTTAATTTGATACAGCTTGCTGAATTGCTGCTGCGCCAGAGAATTGTCGCCGTCCAGAAGAGCTGATTCGATATCAAGCAGTATCGTCAGGAATTCAACCATTTTTCGCTTATAGGAAAGAACAAACCTTCCTTGCTCATTCACCGGCATTTCCGACGCTCTGTCCGGCACGATGGCAATCCCCCTGGTTACCTCAAGTTGAATGGCCTGTAGTAACTGCACAGAGGATGTATTCTGCGCGGGGTCGGAGATCTGTTTGCGAACCTTGCGGTAGGCCCGGTTAAGGGCTTTCATATTGGCCTTGAGGCTTGGTTGTTCAAGTGTCTCCGAAGCATTTACCGGCTGTGGATTCTGAACGATCATGAATCCAACAACGATGAATGACGCGATCAGAGAACAACCGGAAACTTTACACAGGCTAAACCTCATCAAGGTCCCCTTCTGTTGAGCAGTTTGTCATGCCGTCCAAAACGTAAAGATCGACGCACGATCAACGTAAAAGCGTATCTTGACGGGCGTCGACGGAGCGGGCAATTGTTGCTTCTGGCGGCCGCGGAAGACCACCTTTTGCGATACTGAATCCTTGGTAATGGGTACAACATCCTTGGCGGAATACCCCTTGAGGGGTTTGCCAGACAGATCGGTGAATTCCACGCGAATCTCACCGCCACGTGCATTGGCGTTGATGTAAAGCGATCCGTTGACCAGATCAACCGGCTTGGTTTCTAGTACCCCAATACTGCCACTGGCAACCGCATCAACGGAGACGAAGCCATCGCGGCGAATCTTAGCCATGCCAATTGCACCCCAGTGCCAGTTCTCGCCTTTACCACGAGTCTTGAAAGTGTAGTCGCGATGCAAATGGTCGACGATACGCCCACTGTAATACACCCAGTGTTCATTACCCACGAGAACCGGTGGTGCGGAAATAATAGTTTGGTTCGCCCAATCCCACTCATTTGATGCCCGATCACCGGTTACGAGAATCGGCTCGCGAAATGTGCGATCCCAGTGACGAGGATCGCGGGCCGACATGAGTTGAATGTCAAGACGGTGCTGCCCGGGTTCGTGGTGATACATCCTCATAAATGCCAGATGCAACGTCTCGTGGTACCAGTGATCCGTGGCATACATCTGGTCATCAGGAAGATCGCGCTTGTCAACTGACATTTGGAATTTGGTGTCCGTCCAGTGAATCCCGTCAGCGCTTTCAGCATAACCCCTTGCGCGACCGCCATCAGCCTTGATCTTGGCGCTGATATAAAACATGCGTCGCACCGGATCGTAACCAAGCGTGGTAGCGTCGTACCCTTGGTCCAGTGCCTTACCCCGATCAGTCCAATGAACACCATCGGGCGAGGTAAATAAAGAGAAACCTCGTATCCGCATCCAGCCAACATACCGGCGATCCGGATCGGCCGCTTCGGGCAGATAGGTTATTGAACCCACCGCCCGCACCCCCCCGCGTGTCGCCGGTGGCTCGAACATCTCCTGTTCCGCCATCGCGGTTGTACCTGCAGCCAGACTAATGTTATTGCGTTTAGAGCCTTTGTATTTGTAGATGCCCAAGTTTGGTTTGATCCAGTGAATACCATCGTTACTAGTGGCCAGGCAGGTAAAACTTCTTTTCATTTTCCTCTTGTAATTTGGCGGTGGCCCTATGATTGGATTGTGGGCCTTGTACCAGAGACGAAATTCGCCGGTTGATTCGTTCCTAAACACACCGCCACCACCGAGCACCGCATATCCCTCCCATGGCCTGTCAACTTTAATGAGTGGATTGCCCGGATACTTCTCAAACTGGTGAAGCGTGCGTTTGATGCCACGCGAGTCTGCCATCAACCAATCGTCTACGAACAGTTGTTTGGCTTTGGTCACCGGGATGGGTAGAACAGGTCGTGGGGCCTTGAATCGCAAGATGGGCGACTCCTCTGCCGACCGTACACGCATGCCAGCCTGGAGAACGCCACCGATGCGGACTTGGTCCCAGTAACCGCTACCCACGATGGCCTTCGATGAATCATCACCCAAAATAACGTGATTAATGGCTTTCAAGGGCGTTCGGTCCGTAAAGGTACCAACAAACAATTCCCGATTAGGTTTACCCGCCCAGAAGCGGACTATTCGCAAATGCGGATCACGCAACAGGATGAATCGGGTCCATTGATTCTGCCGAAGACCTGAAATGACTCGATGGCAGGTCCTCTTGCCACGACCACGCCCCTCGATCAGATCGATCGAATATGTTTTGGATGCGGCCGAACCGTTGGCGATTAATTCAATACTGGTAGCCTTGTCTTCGCCAAGCGTCAGGGGCCCCGTTGATTTTTCCACAAGGGTCCGCCACACAATCCAACTCGACATTCGGACCGGCTTGCTTTTGACCGGCCGGAAGACGAACTCACTGACCACCACCCCGTTACTTGCCGGCGCGTCCCACCGCTTGGAAAGTTTGATTTGCGCGCGTTGCCTGACCTGGGTCGTAGCGGCATGCAAGGCACGACTTCCTGCAAACGAAAACCCGCGGGTGACTTGTGTAACCCCAAAGTCACCACGCGTAAATGGCTCGCCAAGCCAGAGAATGCCGGCATTGTTTGGACCAATGAGTTCATCTTCAAAGTTTTCGCCGTCAACATGTAGAACCTCGGCATTACTGCGAGGCGTAGAGGGGATCTCAGACTTACCGGGGGCCAGTCGAACTTTGCGGCCGATGCCAAGACCTTTCCTTTTTGTCATTCAAGTTCCTTTCGCCTTGTGTTGTGCCCAATGGCAGCCGACAATATTTTTCAATACGCGTTTGATGCATCACCTATCAGTTCAGGTTCTCTATTAAACATGGTGGCGGGTCGTTGACAAAAGGCACAACCAAGCTGACCCAAGCCCTTGCCCCACCCCATCTTCGTGGCATAAAATATAGTATCAGGAAAGGATTTAAGATGTTTCATCGGTTCGCTGTTGCGCCCCATGCGATGACAAAGACCGCAATAAAGAGCATGGCTGCGCCGAGTGGAAGTAAAAATATTCCCAATCCCGGATCGCCACCATAGACCCCAAAACCACCAAAGAAAAAACCACTAGGAAGCACGATACTGACCGCCATCAAACACCATGATGCAGCACGCCGCAGACCCGACTGAAGTGTCGGCACAAGAAAGACGGTGGCGGCAAAAGCAATATGAACCAGGGCAAAAAAGGTTCCATGGGCGTGCGCCAGCCGCCAAAGCAGTCGGCGGGTTTCCTGATCCACGTTCACAAACCAGGCTGCTTTAAATCCATGAAACGATTCAAGCAGGATACCAAGGGTCAAAAAGGCCAACAGCGACCACCATCCAAACCGCAGATGGCGTCGTACATATCCTTGGCAATCAGAACTACAGGGTGAAGTAGCCGGTTCAGTCACAGGTACCAGATATCCTTATTTATATTCTGCCAGGAAACACCTTATATATTACTCATTGAGGTAGACCGGCCGATTGTCGCGTTGGCGAAGCAGATGTTCAAACACATGCTGCATGAGATGGCCCTGATCCGTCATCAGCACAGTTGGATCGCCGCAGCCTACCCGGCCAGAACGCTCGGCCAGCCATGTATCATCGACAAGACGCCGCACGGCCGCAAGATGGTCCGCAGACCCCATGTAATCAAAACCGGTTTCTGCGAACTGGGGAAATTTTTCCAGTGAATTGGATGCCGCCTTCCGCACTGCATGGTAAGGATCCACAAGCAATTGCGCCAGGAACGGGGCCATCCAATCAGTACCTGATGCCTCACGTGCCGGCGTCCAGCCCATGCGCCATGCACCCAAAGCCCTTTGCCCGGCGTCACCCTTCGTGACAGCCAGAACCGAAGCTGCAATGGTTTGATGTTCTTCGTTCAACTTTGGCCTGACGATGCTGTACCGCGACTCAAGGTGATCGGCCGTCCACTGCAGCGTCTTATCAAGATGGCAAATATTGCATGCATTGGGACGACCGGTCGTAAGTTCGGTGGAAACACTTGGCGAATCAATCGTGTGGCTACGAATCGCCTTAAGCAGTCCCCACGTCGTATGCGGCATATGGCAGTTGTAACAATTGTTGGCTGATTCAATCGATTGATCGTGGTGCGTGTGCTGGACCAGAGCCTGTGGATCCTCATACACCTCGTGGCATTGAGTGCACGCCTGGTTTGATTGCGGACCTGCATGACTGGAATCCGTGAATATCTTTAACTGATCATCAGCCCACTGCAAAACCGGGCGCATATCATCCGCATCACGATGCATTTTGTGGCAGTGCAGACAGGTCATCGTCTGGGATGGATCGTCGTGCGTGTAACAAGGTGTATTGATTAAGCCATTGTATTCACGTCCTGAAACCCGAATCATGCCATCCGGCCAGAAATACTGCTGGCCCGATCGCGTGATCTTCCGTAGTTTGTGCAGATCATCACCCGGCCGATATCGGAAGCCGTCTTGGCTCCACTGGTCGCGATCAGGTACGGATGTGATGCCGTGACACTGACCACAAACCTGGGATGATAATCTGGGCATCAAATCCTTCGGATCAACAATACTCACACCCGGCGCATCATTTAGATGGGCAAAATACCGATTGCGTGGGTTACGATAAAAACGGACATGTTCTTCAGCTGGACCATGACACGATTCACATGCAATCCCAAACTCAGCAGCCCGTGTATCCATCTGATCTAGGTCACGAAAATCAACACGCGCCTTAGGACCCGTTGCATGACAATAACTGCAAGTATGATTCCATTGGCCTTCAGAGAGCAATGGAAATATCCCAGGTGGAAAAAGGAAAAAACCCTCGGAATCATAAAACCTCTGATCAGCTATGTGATAAGAGAACGGCAGCATTTTGATCTTACGGGTTTTTCCCGTGGGAACCCAAAATGCCTGGTAATGATGCGATCCGGTGGTCATGACAACCTGCAACTCATCCGGTTCCGTGTCGCCTTTGGCGGCCGACCCCGGATCCGTAACCTGCACCAGGACCTGTGCACCCCGCTTGATGAATTTATAAATCTTGCCCTTGCTGGTGATGGGCTGGCCAAAAGGCGCCAAAATCACATCTGGCGTTGCTACCTGGGTCATCTTCCGATGATAGGACGCGTGCCAACTGCTGTATTGCGACGGATGACAGGCTTTGCAGGTTCGCGAGGTAACGTACCCATCTTCCTGGAATTCGATCGGCCGATCAGTTGCAGGTTCTGCGCGTGCGGCCACCGTGTCGTGATAAATGCGTGCGTCAGTCATGTAATGCACGACAATAGCACCGAGCCATAGGGCAACTGCGACAACGGGGACAAAAATGCGAATTCGGTGGCGAGCCATGATTCTCGTTAAAACAGCATCATGCGTACTTTTCGGCAAACATTACGCTGAACCACCAATGATATCGGCCCTTAAATGGTGCAGCCAAGACATGTTGCACTGAATGCTTGATTATGACACCGGGACATCGTGTTGCCCTGTCGTCGCCAACCCTGGGAATGACAAATTCAGCGTGCCATGCCAAGAGCATTCCCAGAACCACCCGTGGCAATCTCTGCAGATCATTGATGTCCAACACATCTACCGCTACGATGCCGGGAAATTCCAAGTTGGAGTTGATCCATGTGGCGGAAATTTTGTGGGATTCATACCGGCCACGATCCACAAGAACACCCACGTGCCCTCAGATCCTCTTGTGGCATGGGCAGGGGACACTTGATCGTACTGGGCACCTTGGCCTGCTTCCTGCTGGCAGGCTGCACCAGATCGATCGTGTCCCAAAGAGGCATCTACTCTCAACAGCAGTTACCCGAACAATACAGAGGATTGAGTACGCGACGCTTTAGCCAGGAGTCGCCGACTGTCACACGCAAAGCAGGCTTTCATCGGGAACGTGACACCAGCGATTCGAAACTCTCGCCCTGATCTTCAGACAACCGGCCAACTACTTCAAGTTCACGGAATAATGCGCCCATCTTCCTCGAAGGGCTGCAAGAGTCTGTTGATGTGCACTGCGTTCAGCCAGGTTATGCCGCTCATGGGGATCAACCGCCAGGTCATAAAGTTCTTCGTATACAGGCTCACGATCAATGTAGCGGATGTACTTCCATTTATCTGTACGAACACCTTCAGATCGAATAATGACTGATAGATGATTCTCATAGAACCAATCTTTGCGCCAGTTCGTCACAGACCCTTTGAGTAGCGGAACAAGGCTCCTGCCTTGCATCGCGGGTTCCGGCATAGCACCAGAAATCTCAAGGATGGTTGGAGCTAGATCAATATTGAGCGCCATCTGGTCAACATGGCTGGCCCGTTCGTGGTGATCCGGACGGGGATCATAAATAACCAAGGGCACGCGGATCGCTTCTTCGTACATAAGCCACTTGCCATTGAGACCATGTTCGCCAAAGAACAGGCCATTGTCTGATGTGAAAATGATGACTGTGTTGTCCGCAAGTCCTACAGAATCCAATGCCGTTCGGATCGCACCCACAGCCGTGTCGACGCCGGTCACCAGGCGGTAATAGCGGCGCATCAGATCCTGTAATAACGATCGATCCTTGATCCAATTCACCGCTTTTGTGGAATTGCGAGATGTAGATATGAACCACGGCATCGACTCCCAATCCTGCCGTGTAACTGTTTTGGTCACTGGTAGTTCAACATCTTCGTAAAGTGTTTTTAGTTTTGGATCAAAGGATTTCCACTCGGCATGCGGGGCCTTGAAACTGACTGAAAGACAGAAAGGCCGATCATCAGATGCACTATTTCTAATAAACCTGACCGCTGACCGGGTCATTTTAGTGGTCAGATGGATCCGCTGGGGATCCGATGCATCGAAATACTTGCCCTGTCCAGAAAAGCCATCCCAATAGTCAAACTGATCATTGGGTAACGGCGCCGACTTGCCAACCCCCCATTTCCCAATAAAGCCGATACGATATCCCGCTCGCCGCAGGATCATCGGATAGATTCTTTTAAATGCCGACTCGGGTAACGGGGCTTCAAAATCGGTAATGCCATGGCGGCGCATGTGTTGACCAGTGAATATACTGGCGCGACTGATACTGCATACTGCAGACGTCACGAAACAATTTCTAAACAGCGTCCCTTGATCCGCAAGGCGATCCAGATTGGGCGTTTGAATGACCGGGTTACCCATCCGTCCCACTGTATCCCAGCGCTGATCGTCGGTTAACAGAACGATGATATTGGGGCGGCTGGAATGGTCTTGACCAGCTCCGGCGACATGTTGACAGACGCCAAGAACCATCAACTGGACAACCAAGAGGCGGGGCCAACCCATCACGAGGACAGATACCCCTTCTCCCGCTCATCGCGGCACCGCTGCTCAGTATCGTCTGGGTCCTCGCCAAGCTCTTTGACCAATGCCTCGTGCATGGATTGCATGTGGTCATCGTACCCCGGTTGTTTGGCCAGATTCATCAGTTCCATGGGATCTAACTCAATATTATAAAACTCCCGCTCAGCAGAATATCGCTTATCCGGTGGGCTGTGGTAGACATATTTGTATTTTCCCTGGCGGGCCATGGCATACCCCGAGGCGATATGACCGCCGTAGTATTGACTGACGGCAAAATCCTTCCAGCCAATGTTGGCGTCATCCATCCAGGAGGCCATAGAATCCCCATCCCAATCATCAGGCGGTGAAGCACCGCCAAGTTCAAGCATCGTTTGAACCAGATCGAGTAATGAACACGCCTGCGTACGCCTTTGCCCACCGGGCCATCGGGCCGGCCAACTGACTATCAGTGGAACGCGTGCCGACTGCTCGTGCATTGTCTTTTTCCACCACAAACCATGTTCGCCCAGGCTTTCCCCATGATCAGACGTATAGACAATGACCGTATTATCCGCCACCTTGCTTTGCCGCAGCACCTCCAACACCTTGCCAATTTCCGTATCCAGCCATTGAGTCATGCCGTAATAGACTTCCCGACCAAACCGCACGGCATCATCATCAACACCGACCAACCCCATACGTGACCGTAACACCCTGTAGTTCAATGGCATTGATTCTAGATACCCATCAGGAATATGTGGCATCGCAACTTTGTCTTCATAGGGTTTCCAAAAAGCGCGTGGAACAATCAGCGGGAAATGCGGTGCCAAATATCCAACCGCCATGAAGAACGGCTTGTCGTCCTGATCTCTATTTTGAATGAATCTCTCAGCAGCAGCCGTCACTTGGCGGTCATGCTGAAAGACGATTGAATCACCCGTCTTGATTTCCTTGAAACGATTACTAACTCGTCGTGGCCGCAAATCATCGGGCTTGCGTCGTTTACCGGAACCCTTCTTGATGTAATTGTTGCTCCACAGATCAGGAATCAGTTCGCGGTACCCATATCGCCGTGTTCGATCGAAATGCATCTTGCCACAGAGAATCGGATCGTAGCCCGCTGATCGCATGACTCGAGGCAAAGACACGACATCGTCACTGGGCAGCCATGACCCATTGCTCCAGGCGCTAACACGATGAATATACTTACCCGAGGTCATTGATAACCGTGATGGTGCACAGTGTGGCGAATTACAGTAAGTCCGATCGAAAGTCACGCCATTTTGTGCCAATCCATCAATGTTTGGCGTGCGCACGATCCGGTTGCCATAACAGCTTGTAATCGCGGGGTCATGCTCATCGCTCATAATCCAGAGAATATTGGGCGGCTTGTCGCAAGGGGCTTTACCTTGTGTGGTCCTAACCAACGGCGGGGTCATCGTGGCACCTACCGTGCCAGCAAGGGTGTTGCCTAGAAACCGCCGCCTCGAAATGGGTTTGGACTTACTCATAGATGATGATATCCATTTCGCCGTTCGACCCGGCATCTTTGTTCGGTCTCGTCAGGATCTTCACCAAGTTCCTTGACTAGGACATCATGCATCACCTTAATACGATCCTGCTGCCCCCGGTCGCCAGCCAGGTTTTCAAACTCCATTGGATCATGGACAAGATCATACAGTTCGCGTTCAGCGCCAATTTTACGGTTGGGTTCCGTATGGTACACATACTTGTATCGACCCTGACGTGCCATCGCATAACCCGAAGCGATATGACCACCGTAGTACTGGCTAACCGCCAGATCTTTCCAGGGCTTATGGGGATCATCCATCCATCCCACCATGGAATCACCATCCCAGTCACCAGGCGCCGCACCGCCGCCCAACTCAACAATTGTTTGCGCCAGATCCAGCAATGAACATGCGCCGTGGCGACGCTGGTCGCCGCGCCAGCGTTGCGGCCAACTAATAATCATAGGCACACCTGCAGATTGCTCGTACATTGTTTTCTTGAACCAGAACCCATGCTCACCCATGTTTTCGCCATGATCCGAGACGTAGATGACAACGGTATTGTCAACCAGATCATTCTCGCGTAGTGCCTCAAGCACCTTGCCAATTTCGGTATCGAGCCATTCGGTCAAACCATAGTACATCTCACGGCCAAGTTTGACCGTCTTCGGATCGACTCCAATCATTCCCATCCTTGCACGAAGATGTTTGTAATTAAGTGGTAAGGACTCAAAAAAACCATCCGGAATGTAGGGACTTTCCACCGCATCACGATAGTTCTCCCACACTTTATCTGGAACAACGAAAGGTGGATGGGGCGCCAAAAAACCTGCCAGCATAAAAAATGGCTTGTCCGCAACCGTTCGGTTTTTTAAAAAACGGGTGGCCGCTTGTGTAACATGCTGATCATGCGACATCACAATCGAAGAGTCGCCTGGTCCTATTTCGGAAAATCGGGGGCTGACTGGCCGTGCCTTCAATCGTGACGGCTTGGGCCGCCTTCCCTTCCCCGATTTTATTTCATCGTTGGTAAATAGGCCAGTGATATCCTTGAAACCATAGCGGCGTGACCGATCGTAATGCATCTTACCACACAGAATCGAATCGTAGCCAGCCCCATTCATAACACGTGGCAACGAAACAATGTCCCCACTTGGCAACCAAGATTCATTACTCCATGCACTAACATGATGAATGTACTTGCCGGCGGTAAAGGACAAACGGGATGGCGCACACTGGGGAGAATTGCAGTATGCGTTCTCAAACGTCACGCCGCTATATGCCAGCGAATCGATATTCGGTGTCTGCGCCAGACGGTTGCCATAGCAACCGCAGATATCCCGATTATGCTCATCACTCATGATGACCAGGACATTAGGCCGCTTGGCCTGAACCGTATTGGCATCGGCCACATGAAGGAGCGAGTTGGATATTGTAACGCTGGCTGTGCCGGCGAAAGTATTTTGCAGGAATTGGCGGCGGCTTATCTGTGATGAATAGCTCATCGATCTATTAACATCATTCCTTAATCAGCAACACGATGTGATTATACGCCCATCGGATGACCATGGTGTCCACATTACAGGTCAAGATGCAACCAGACGCTGGCCCAACACTAGCTGCTATTCCGACATGCCGAGGATATGCCGCCGCGGTGCGTACATTGCCAACTCATCCACGACCGCCTGACCGCATTCTTCAACCATTAGCTGCATACCGTCAAATCGCCCCTCAAGACTCCCGGGTCGGTGGGCATCCAATGCCATAAACTTAAACTGCCGCTCAAACACCCATTGGCGTACAAGTTGGCCGGCGTTGTATCCCTCTTCGCCGGTAAAACTCCGGAAATTACCCTGTAACCACACACCCATTTGCACTAAATCCTGCAACATGCGCCAGGTACCCCGGGAAGGCGGCATACGCTCAGGATGGGCCAAAATCGGCTGGTAATGATTTGCCAACAACCACTCGAACACCTCAATTACCCATCGATTCCAGCCGCCATCCCACAGGTCCGTCAAAACACATGGCGAACAGGCCAAGGTCGGCACGCCATTCACTTTCAACCAATCCACAATGCCTTCATAAAGCCGCACCTCGCCACCGGACCAAATCTGGTACGCAACACCATCGGCGTTCAGTCGGTTGTCAAGTTCGCGTGTTAGTTCCTCAATACGTGGAGCGGTGTTGCGTGGGAACTGCTGCGGCCAGATGTGTGGTGTGCAAATCGACCCGACGTAACCTGCACGAATAAGAAGATGGATGGACTCGACTGATTCAGCCACATCGATACACCCATCGTCGATAGCGGGAATCAGGTGACTATGGATATCAATTAAACCAAGTGGCAACTGGTTGCCACTTGGGTGATCGGGCTCGGTATGCTCGCTTATTTCCACCATTGACAACTCTCAGAATCCTGATTTGCAAGACCGGACCGCCATGCGTCCACACCGGTCAAATCACTTCATTGCCACCCATCAGATACAATCGGATCATCTGCAAGGCATATTTGGCCGCACGATCACGGATGGCTGCACGGTGACCTGACAGATTGAGTAACTGTGCCGATGATTTAATTGTGGAGTTCTCGTCAACACACCCGATGGCCATCGCGACCCAAACCGTTCCAACCGGCTTATCGGCGCTGCCGCCACCGGGACCGGCAATACCGGTGACACCGACACCGATATCACTGCCGATTCGACCAAGGGCCCCTTGCGCCATGGCACAAGCCACCGCCTCACTGACGGCCCCATGATCAGCAATCAATCGTGGATCCACGCCAAGTTGCGAGGTCTTCATCGTGTCTGTGTAGGTCACCCAGCCCCCTGCGTAGACGTTGCTAGCCCCCGGCACATCCGTAATCATCTGTCCCAAAAGCCCACCGGTACAGCTTTCTGCGGTGGAAATTGTCAATTCTTTACGACATAGCAAATCAACTAAAGCCTGCCCAAGACTCATGTCACCACGGCCAAATACAAAATCACCCAGACGCTGCTCCACGTCATTGATGGTTCGCTGTAACTGCTGATCCGCTGTTTTGGCATCTGCAAACCGGCACGCAATTCGCACGGATACGATACCGCCACCAACGGTTGTCCCTACCAATGGATTGCGGTCCCGACCTGTCAGATCACCCAGTTTCTGACCAACCGAACTTTCACCCAGACCAAACGTGTTGATCTTCTCTGTAAGGATCACCTCCAAGCCCCCGTGGCTTTCGGCAATATCACCGCGGATTGAACGGTCAAACATCTCGACCATTTCATGCGGAACGCCCGGTGTAACATAGACGGTTGCGTCATCCAGCTTGGCCTTGATCCCCGGTGCCGTACCACATGAGTTGGCAATCACCTCGCCACCCTGCGGGTACATCGCCTGAATCCTGTTTTGTTCTGGCATGGACAGATCACGACGGCCAAAGATGGCGCATATCGCCTCAAAGCTTTCTTCGTGAAATACCAGGGGGACACCAAGTGCCTCAGCCAATCCCTGCCGGGTAAGATCGTCATCCGTCGGACCCAAACCACCGGTAACCATCACCAGGCTCCCGGCGGCGGCGGCCTCCCTGATTGCCTGCGTAATATGCGATTGCCCATCACCAACTGTCTTGTGATAGAGGGTGCCAATACCAAGTTTGGCCAGCTCTGCGCTAAGCCACGCGCCATTGGTGTCCACTGTTTGACCGCGGACCAACTCGTCACCGATTGATATGATCACTGCATCCATCCACCATGGATTGTAGCGATGACTGCAGATCTCGTGTCTCTGCTTGCGACGGACAAGTCATTATAATTACACCATTGCCTAAGTGGCCGCGTTGGGACAGCTAGGATTGATGCAATGACATATCTGGGTACACCTTCCTATAACATTGATCGTTCTACCGGTCAGTGCGCGCTGACCGATCGGGAACTAAAACCAGGTGAACCCTACATCGCAACGCTCGTGGAGGTGGCCGAAGGCGAGATGGATCAAAATGCAGATCGCCAGGCCCATCTTGCAGCTTCCCTGGGCTTCAAGCGTATCGATATAAGCTGGGAGGCATGGCAGGAAGGCAAGCGACCAGCCAGACTTTTTGGATACTGGAAGACAACCGTTGCCGAACCCGAGAAGAAAAAGAAGCTGTTTATCGATGATGACGTGCTGATGAACCTGTTTCGTCGACTCGCCGAAAGCGATCAATCACAACGGCTGGCATTTCGATTCGTGCTTGGTCTTATTTTAATGCGAAAGAAATGCTTGCGCTACGACGGCACCAAGCGACGGCAGGTCGCCGAATCTGAAAGCCAACCGAAGCACGAAGACTGGTGGCAGGTGGTGCCCAAGCTAGATCTGTCGAAAGGTCCATTGGGGAAATGGAATGACGACGACAAACTGGAGATGCTCGATCCGCATTTGGACGAACAGCAGATCCGGCAAGTCATGGAACAGATTGGCGAAATATTGGAGGCTGAACTTTAAGCAAGCCGGACAATGGACCATGGACTTCGGCCGACAACTCCTGAACCAAAACTTGACGTAGATCGTCGGCCAGCGTCTACGAGTCTACGCTTCAACGTCATCCTGTTGTTTTTATTGGCGACTCTCATTCTTCTGGGACTGTCCGGTTG
>Ga0310124_10001898_pt1 | contig 14487 bp, 9 predicted proteins | sample CB11b_AW_Bot5_MG_FD_203507 | JGI IMG/M metagenome (GOLD analysis project Ga0310124, IMG submission 203507) | Marine microbial communities from Western Arctic Ocean, Canada - CB11b_AW_Bot5 | ecosystem: Environmental > Aquatic > Marine > Oceanic | place: Canada: Western Arctic Ocean | collected...
AAACGCAGCGTCTTGAGCGTCGGCGAAGCAAGTCTGGCGCGGAGGGCGAAGCAGGCGACCCCGCTGCGGGCCGTCGATGCAGCGCGGCAAAGCCAGACGCGGACGCAGCCAGCTCAGGACGCTACGAAGTGGATGGAAAACGCTCTAGTATTCAGCGCCTGCGGAGGATCGCGTGTGCGTCCTGGCCGTCGAAACCCGATGGATCTCGGGACCGCGCTGGCGTACGCACAGTCACCGGCCGAGAATCGATGGCCCCGCATCAAATCCCAACACCGCTGGTTCTTCCACCACCGAGCGGCAGAACTGGTGAGAAATGCGGGCCGGCAGGAAAACGTTTGTGAGTAGAACCAGCGTGCCAAGCCGCGGGCCCCGAGCCCTGATCGCCCTTGCGGTCGTGGCCATCGTGGGTGTCGGTGTCTACACCAACAGCCTGCAGGTGCCGTTCGTTTTCGACGACATGATCAACATCCGGGACAACCGTGGCCTGAGGATGACGCACTTCGGCCTTGCGCCACTTCGACGCGCGGCATTCAGCGGCCGTTCGTCGGCCCGGCCTGTCGCCAACGTCAGCTTCGCGTTGAACCACTATTTCGGGCGGGATCGCGTCGCGGGTTATCACGCGGTCAACATCGTGGTGCACATGGTGAACGCGTTGCTCGTCTATGCCCTGGCACGACTGTCACTGGAGCTGGCCGGCCGTCGGCCGCGCGCCAGCGCCGCGGCGAGCAGCCCGTCGATGCAGCGGTGGGCGGCCCTGGCGGCTGCGATCCTGTTTGCCGCGCATCCGCTTGGAACGCAATCGGTGACCTATATCGTCCAGAGGATGAACATCCTGGCCGCGATGTTCTATCTCCTGTCGCTGCTGCTATGGGTGATGGGGCGCCGAAGCATCGTGCCGTGGAAGCGGTGGACACTGTGGGTCGCGGCCGCGGCGTGCTGGGTTCCGGCCCTCGGTTCAAAGCAGATCGCGGTGACGCTGCCGCTGGTCGTCTGGCTATACGAGGGCTATTTCTTTCGGGACATGGCCCGCAGGTGGCTGACCCGATCGTTCGTCGCGGCGGTCGCGGCGCTGGCGGCGGTGGTCGTGATCGGTCTTGCGTACACGGACTTCGACCCGCTGGGCAGAATCGTCAGCCAGTACGCGCAGCGTGACTTCACGCTCGCAGAGCGATTAATGACTCAGCCACGCGTCGTCTTTCACTATTTCGGCCTGGTGCTGTTCCCACATGTTTCCCGATTGAATCTGCTGCACCATATGCCGATCTCAGCGTCCGCGGCCGAACCGGCCACGACATGGATCTGCATCGCGGCACTTGGCGCGTTGCTGGCGATGACCGTGAAGCTTGCCGCAAAGCAGCGCCTGCTGTCGTTCTGCGGCCTCTGGTGGTTCATTCACCTGTCGATCGAATCGTCCGTCTGGCCTCTGGAGATGGTCTTCGAGCATCGGACGTACCTCCCGATGGTGGGCATCTCCGTGGGGGCGGCATACGTTCTGTTCGGCCTGCTGCTGACCGGCAGGAGGGCGTGGGCGGTGGCCGCGACGGTCCTGGCGCTGGCGATGTTCGCGGGGGGCACCCGGGCGCGAAACCGGACCTGGCAGGATTCGGCCCGCCTGTGGCGGGACGTCCTGGCCAAGAACCCCGGGAGCCACAGGGCGACGATGAACCTTGGCATCACGCACGAGGACGCGGGCCGGCTTGACGAGGCGATCGAGCACTACCGTCGATCCCGCGACCTGAATCGCAACTACGCGCGCAGCTGGTACAACCTCAGCAGCGCACTGGGCCAACGCGGCGAACATGAAGAGCAGATCCGATGTTACCGGCAGGCCATCGAGCTCAAGCCGAAATACGCCGAGGCACACAACAACCTCGGCATGGCCTTATATACGCGTGACGGTGCCGAGGCGGTAGAGGCGATTCGACATTTTCGGTTGGCCATCCGATACAGGCCCGACCTCGCCGAGGCGCACGTGAACCTTGGAATGGTGCTTCATTCGATCGGTCAGTCCGATGAGGCGGCGCGGCAGTACACTCGCGCGTTGCGGATCGATCCGCTGCTTGCCGAGGCCCACAACAATCTCGGCATCGTCGCGAAATCCCGGAACCAGTACGCCGATGCGGAGAGCCGTTTCCGCAACGCCCTGAGGATTGATCCTGAATTGGCCGACGCGCACAACAACCTCGGCAACGTGCTCGTGATCCGCGGCGAGTTCGCCGAGGCGATCGACCATTTCCGCACCGCACTCGAACTGGACCCGAAGGGGTCGGCGGCCCGGGTCAACTGGGGACGCGCCGTGGGCATGCAGGGCCGGCTCGACGAGGCCCTGGAACACATGAACCAGGCCGTGTGGATGGATCCCGAGAATGCCGCGGCGCACTCCGGCCTGGCGGGGATACTGCTGATGATGGGTCGCGCCCACGAGGCGGTCAATCATTACCGCCAGGCGGTGACCCTCAACCCGAGCCATGCCACTTTGCACTACAAGCTGGGCTTGGCGGTGAAGCAATCCGGCGATGTGGCGGGGGCCATGACGCATTTTCGCGCGGCACTGGGCCTGGCGCCCGACTGGCCGCAGGCCTTGATCGAAGTGGCGTGGATCCTGGCGACGGGATCCGGCGGCGTCCAGCGCCAACCGGCCGAGGCCGTGGAACTTTCCGAGCGGGCACTGAAGTTCGTCCCGGAGGTGGATGCGCCCGTTCTGGATGCGCTGGCGGCGGCCTATGCCTCAGCGGGCCATTTCGAACGGGCCGCGGGCACCGCGCAGAAGGCGATCGATCTGGCGGTGGCCTCCGGCCGCAACGCCCTGGCGGCCAAGATCCGCTCGCGTCTGCGCCGATACAGGCAGGGCAGGGCGTTGCACGAGCAGGAGTGATCCGGGCAGAGTGATTCGGCAAAGGCGCGGCGCCGCGGCGGTCGTTGGTGCGTTCGCCGCCTTGAAGGAAGCACCTGTGACACAGACGCTCACCGATCAGACGGCGCGCGGGCACGCGCGGCGAGCGGAGGACGGTGCCCCCTGGGTGGGCGGGGCGATGATTCTCCTGCTGACGTGTGCGGCGTACATCCCCGCCATGCGCGGCGGGTTCGTCTGGGATGACCGCGACCACCTGCTGAGGAATCCGGCCGTGCATGCCCAGAACCCGGTGCGGATCTGGAACGAGCCGTTTCTGTCATTCGAGTACTACCCGGTCACCTGGACCTCCTACTGGCTGGAAAACCGTCTATGGGGCAGTCAGCGGGCCACGGGGTATCACGTGGTGAATGTTCTCGTACACGCCTGCAGCGCGATGCTGGTCTGGCGCGTCCTGCTGCGGCTGGCCATCCCGGCCGCCCTGCCGGTGGCGCTGGTGTTCGCCCTGCACCCGGTCAATGTCGAGTCGGTGGCCTGGATCACGCAGCGTAAGAACGTCCTGTCGATGTTCTTCATGGTCGCAGCCGTGCTGGCCCACCTGCGCTACGAGGATCGCAAGCGGGCGGCGTGGCATTGGTGCGGCGTCGCTTTGTTCGCACTGGCGATGCTGTCCAAGGCCGGCATCATCGGCCTGCCGATCGTGCTGGTGTTGATCGCGTGGTGGCGGCGCGGCGCGGTGACGCGGGGCGATCTCTGGCGAGCCCTGCCCTACTGCGCCGTCGCCGTCGCGCTGACGTTGCTCTTCCAGCAGCCGGTTCGCGATGCCAACGTCATCGGCGACGAGGTAGTTCGCGATGACGGTTTCCTCGCCCGGCTTGCCGGGGCCGGATGGGCGGTCTGGTTCTACCTGTACAAGGCCGTGCTGCCGTTCAACCTCAGCTTCGTCTACCCGCGCTGGCGAATCGACCCTGGGAACCCGGTCGTCTACGCGCCGGGAGTGGCGCTGGTCGCGATGCTGGCGCTGTGCTGGCGGATGCGGCGGCGCTGGGGTCGGCCCTGCCTAATGGCCTTGATCTACTTCGTCGTGATGGTGGGGCCTGCGCTGGGGTTCGCGGACTTCTATTACCTGCGTTACTCGTTCGTCGCCGACCACTACCAGTACTACGCGATCGTCGGAGCGATCGCGTTGATCGTTCCGGCCGTGCTGGCGTTTCTGCGGCGGTACGAAGCGGCGCTTCCGGGCGCCGTCGTGCTCATTGCGGGTTGCGGTGTGCTGACGTTCCTGCAGGCCACGCCTTACAGGACGTCGTTCACCCTCTGGCGTGACACGCTACGCAAGAACCCCGGGGCGTGGCTGGCCCACCACAATCTGGGGAACCTGTATCGGGACGATGGAAGGAATCACAAGGCGATCTATCACCTCGAGCGCGCCGTGGGGCTGAAGCCCGACATGGACGTGGGGCATTACAACCTGGGCTGCGCCCTGGATGCGATAGGGCGACACACCGACGCCATCGATCAGTTGAATCGGGCGATCGAGCTCAAGGCGACATTTGCCGAGGCCTACAGCTCTCTGGGATTGGCCCTGCGGAATGCGGATCGCGTCGACGAGGCGATCGCCCAATTTCATAAGGCGATCGAGGTCCAGCCCGACCTGCTGCCCGCCCACGTCAACCTGGCCAACGCACTGAGGGATCTCGGCCGATTGGACGACGCGGTTGCCCGACTCGAGCACGCGATCAGGCTGAACGACAAAGTGGCTGACGTCTACTACAACCTCGGCGGCGTCCTGGCGCTGCAGGGCAAGGGCGATGACGCGATGCGTCGATTCTATAAGGCCCTCGAGATCGACCCCATGCACCCCGAAGCACATAACGCGGTGGGCAACGTGTTGCGCCGGCAGGGCAGGATCGACGCGGCGATCAATCATTTCCGTCTGGCGCTGCAGGCGAGGCCGGACATGGCCGACAGCTACCAGAACTGGGGCCTGGCGCTGGCCGAGACCGGGCGTGTGGAACAGGCCACCGAACGTTTCCGCGCGGCCCTGCGCCTCGACCCGCAATCAGCGAATCGGCACCAGCACCTGGCCCTGGCGCTTCAAGTCCTGGGGAAGTACGCCGAATCGCAGCACCTCTACCGCGAGGCTCTACGGCTGGAACCCGATTTCGCGTTGGCGCACAACGGATTGGCGGGAGTCTTCCTGGTGACGGGTCGAGTTGAGCAGGCGATGAAACACTATCGTGAGGCCATGCGGATCGATCCGGATCTGCCCGAACCGTGGATCCGCGTGGCCTGGCTGCTGGCGACCCACCCTGACGATGCGGTCCGCGACACGGACGGGGCGGTGCGTTTCGCCGAGCGCGCGAGTCAGTTGACCGGTGGACGCAACCTGGACGCGCTGGACGCCCTGGCCGCGGCCTATGCTTCGGCCGGGGAATTCGGTATCGCGGTGGCAACGGCACTTCGGGCGCTGGGGTTGCCGGGCTCTTCGAACGGTCGGGCCGAGCAGATCCGCGATCGCCTGGAGCTCTATCGCGAAGGAAGGGCCTACCGTGACAAGCCGGCGGCCGGAAATCCCCGAGGCATCGGAGGGTAACCCGAATTTATCACGAGTTTTTCCGCTCGGTGGTGTAAAGACCAGCGGTGTCGAGGCTTGAGGCGGGGCCTAGAATACTCGGCCGGTGACAGTGCGCGCACCAGCGCGGAAGGTTTGTTCGCTGGCGAGGACGCACACACGGTCCTCTGCAGGCGTAGCTGAATACTACGTCGAGGACGGATCGGACGGAGGACGAAGCCAGCGGACGAACCCGCCCGCTGGGCGGTGAAACTCGTGAGAAAATCGGGTAAAGGCTATAATTCGAACACTTACGGGGCCGTCCTCAGATTCACAACGCGCGCCATGGGAGTTCAGACCATGAGACGATTGAAATTGCGGCGAATCGTGATCACCGTCGCCATCATCGCATCGGCGTCGGCCGTGCTGGTGAGCGCGGGGCCGATCATGAACATTCAAAATAATGAACTGTCCAACGAGTTACGGAGCCTCGCCGGTTTGGAGAAGGTCAGTATCCGACTGTACCCACTGCCGTCCGAACTCGTGGAGGCCGGCGTCAGGTCGGCCCAGATCCTGGGAGATCTCCGCAACGCGATTGAGCAGGATGCCGGCCTGACGATTGACAAGGACGAAGCCGAGGCACAGGTCGTGTTCAAGGTGATGTCCACGTCGCACGGCGGATCGAGGGGGGTCGTGGGGTTCGTGATCTTCATCGGCGTCCGCCAGGATGTGATCGTCGACCGCCTCGACGGCGATCCGATGCGGCTGCAAACGATGTTACATTCGAAACTCGCGATTGTGCCCGAGCGGTCGGTGGCGACCCGGTTCACGACCGAAGCTCGTATTGCGGCCGAAGAGTTCGCCACGCTCGTCATCACGGCGAAACGTCAGAAGGCAGCGCCGATCAACCGCTGAGCATATCCTGCCGACCGTCACATATCTGCGTCGATTCGCTCCGGTCATGAACGGTACGAAAAGCATCTCTGCGGTCGTCCCCCTGCTCAATGAGTCGGCGGTCTATTCGGAGCTCTATCGTCGGCTGACCGATGCGCTCGAACGAATCGGTGGCGACTACGAGATCATCTTCGTCGACGACGGGAGTCACGACGACACGCTCGCGCAGATCCGGTCGTCGGCTGCAAATAATCCGCGGGTGAGATACATCAGCTTCTCCAGAAACTTCGGGCATCAGGCGGCCGTCAGCGCCGGCCTAGAGGCCGCCGTCCACGACGCGGTGGTCGTGCTGGACGGTGACCTCCAGGATCCGCCGGAGGTCATCCCGGATCTGCTGAGCAAGGCAGACGAAGGGTGGGACGTCGTGTACGCCGTGCGCCGCAACAGAAAAGAGAACTTCCTGATCAAGCTCTGCTACTTTCTGTTCTACCGCGTCCTGCAGCGCATTGCTGACATCCAGATCCCGGCCGATTCGGGCGATTTCTGCCTGATGGGCCGGAGTGTTGTGAACGTGCTCAAGAGCATGCCGGAACGCAACCGCTACGTACGGGGCATCCGGGCGTGGGCGGGGTTCCGGCAAACCGCCCTGCCCTACGAACGCGACAGGCGGTTCGCGGGCAAGCCGAAGTACTCGATCGGCCGGTACATTCGCCTCGCCGTGGACGGCATCGCCTCGTTTTCGCAGTTTCCGCTGCGGCTGTGCGGCTACCTCGGCTACTTCATCGCGTTTCTGAGTGTCATTGGCGTGGTGTACGGGATCATCTCGAAGTTGTACTTCGACTTGACGCCGCGAGGATGGACCTTCACGATCATTGCCATATTCTTCATTGGCGGCGTGCAACTCGTCATGCTCAGTGTCGTGGGAGCGTACATCGGCAGAATCTACACGGAGGTGCAGCAGCGGCCGCTGTTCGTCGTGAAGGAATCAAACGTCGGCTCGGATCGCGCCGAGGCGCCTGGCGCTGTGTCAAGTAATCCGTAAATGGTGACTGGATCTAGAAAACTCGGCCTCACGGTGACGGTACTGGTGCTGCTCGCCGCGGTGGTGGCCGTGGCGGCGCTGCGGCCATTTGGCGGTGCGCCGAGGCCGGACATCATCGTGATCGTGGTGGATACATTGCGGCCGGATCACCTGGGGTGTTACGGCAGCACGCTGGATACCTCGCCGAACGTCGATGCGCTCGCAGCAGATTCGATGTTCTTCGAGGATTGCCGCGCCCATGCGCCGAATACACGGATGAGCATGGCGTCCGTCTTCAGCGGTTTCCTGCCGCACGAGACCAACGTGGTGAAACAGACGGACCTGACGGACAAAGTGGAAACGCTTGCGGAGCAGTTGATCCCGTTGGGATACACGACTGCGGCGGTGATCAGCAATTTCGTGCTTCGCAAGGGGGTCGGTTTCGATCAGGGGTTCATGGTCTACGACGACGAAATGAAGGAAAGTGAACAGACCCGAAAACTCGCGGAACGAACGGCGGAGCCGACGACAGACCGGGCGATCGAACTGCTGCGGAAATACAAAGACGAACAGTTGTTCATGTGGATTCATTATCAGGATCCACACGGGCCCTATACACCGCCCCCGGGGTACGGTGAACGGATGAAGCAACCCGGGCGCCAACCGCGGTTGTTGCCGGTGACCCTGACGAATGACGGACTCGGTGGCATCCCGCGCTATCAGCGCCTGGGTGAGCACCGGGACTACCACCACTATGTCGCGAATTACAACGGCGAGATTCGCCATTTCGACGAACACTTCGGCCGGCTGATCGCCGCGTTGAAGGAACTGGGTTACTACGACGATGCTTTGATCATCTTCACTTCGGACCATGGCGAAGGGATGGGCGAGCAGAACTGGTATTTCGCGCACGGGACGTACTTGTACAGCTCGATCACGCGTGTACCGTTGATGTTGCGGTACGGAGACCGGCTTCCGAAGGTGCGTCGCACGCAGATGGCGCAGCACCTGGACATCATGCCGACCATCCGCGGCATCCTGGAGCTCGCAAACGACCGGGGCTACCGCGGCCGGGATCTGCGCGGTCCACTGGCGAGCGGTCCGGAGGTTTTCGCCGAAGCGCGTCCCGGTAAGGATGGCAAGCGCCGTGTGTCGCTGATCGCCGACGGGATGAAGCTGATCGTGATGCCCGTCGTGAACGGCCAAGACCGGCTGGAGCTCTACGACCTGAATGAGGACCCCTACGAAGCTCACGACCTCGGCGTGCTGGAACAATACGAGGCGACCCGAAATGCCCTGGCACTGCGGGTGAACGAGATCATGCAGGAGGATCGGCTGGGGATCGAACTGGTCGGGGCGCAGCGTCCTCGAACGAAAGAGGAGCTCGAAAAGCTGAAGGATATCGGGTACTCGCAGTAATCCGCGCATGCCATGCGCTTCGCGCCGTGCGTTGCGTTCATGGGTGACGCTGCTCCAGGTCAATCACGAAGATGTCTGCGTCGTCGTAGATTCTCATTCTCGTTCGTCCCAGTTCTTTCAGGTTCACCTGAAAATCGAGGTTGTGTGCGGCCTCCGTTCTGACCCAGACGTACCTGCTCAAGAGTCTCTTTCTGTACTCTTGCTTCTTCTTCTTGGTTTCCATCGCGTAGGAATACGCGACGTAGCGAATGGACATCGACTGCAGGTAGTCGGCCAGGGCTTCACCGCCCTGGTAGAAGGGCATCCCCGGTGGAGGGCTCGCGCCGCCAGGAATATCGACGATCATGAGCGGATTTCTCGCGACATCCAGCAGGAAGGGGGTGGCCAGCCTGGCGAAGAGCGTCTCGCCGGCAGGGATCGATTGCTGCATTGCTGCATGCCGATCGATGTCGGATTGCGGAATCAACGGCAGGTCGGCGCTGGAGGCCCTGAGATTCCAGACACATCGGCTCAGATGCGCTGCCGGCGAGTAGAGCGGACGGGTCAGCCAACTGCCTGTGATCAAGGCCGACGAGACCAGCACGCCGGCCAGGGCGACGAGTCGGCCCCTCGTCCAGCGGCGATCTGCGAATACGGTCGCAGCGAACGGCACCGTCATCATCGGGATGATGGTCGCCACGACAAATGGAAGGAAGAAGCGGACGCTGCTGTTTCCGCCGCTTGCGATCGTGATGATGAACGTGCCCGCTAATGCACTGATAGGAAAGGACATCGCCGGCCGAAGCGGGCCATGCCACTGCGGGCCGCAGAAGGGAATGGCGATTCCGAGCATGATAAGTGAAATGACGTAGGGGTCGGTCACACATTTTCCGACGAGTTCCACGGCACGTGCGGCCGTAAGGCCGTCGGTCGGAAGCGAAAAGGATCCGTACACCGAGCCGTGAAAACCTCTGCCCAGCAGCGGGTACAGCATTGTTCCCGAGGATTGCAGCATCGAGATCATCCACGGCAGAAGAAAGAGTCCGACCAGGATCGCGACGAGCAGCATTTCGCCGACGGCCCTGGCACGTCGCCGTGACATGACGATGCGAAACAGGTAGCTCAGGAAGAGAATGATCCCGCAGACAGGAATGACGTTCGATTTGAGCGCGCACAGGGCGGAAACCAGCAAAGCCATCACGAACCCGTTCGCCACAGGCCGATCGGCGTTCAGACCACGCCAGTTCATCGTTCGGAACAGGCCAATGAATAGCGCCTCCTGCGTGAGTAGGGCGGTCGTATTCACCTTCAGGACAGGGCAGAGAAGAAAGATCATGGCGATCAGGACAGCCGGCATCCTGGATGCGGCGCTGTTCCCAAAGCATCCGAAGATCAGGCCGACGGCGACGAGCATCCCGATGCCGGGATCAATCATATTCAGGTGCCTTTCGGGCAGCACCGCTAGAACGAAGGTGTGCAGGAATGACTGGGCTCCCAGAGACGAGACAAGCCTTCTAGCGCTGAACGGATCCGGGCCCATGGAGCCGGTCTCCAGCATCTTCCGGGGAAAGACGAAATAGGCGTGTAGGTCATCGTCCGGGTTGAAGGCCCGAACGTGTGTGTCGGCGGGATCGAAAGACATCGCGGTCAGCCATCCGCCATATTGGAACAGTGCGAGAACCACAACCGCCACCAGGCCAATCAGGGCCAGTCGGTCGTTTCGATAGGGCTGAAGACGCCTGGAGATCGAGAAGAATTTCGAGATGCCGGTTCGGAAGATGTCGAGTATCCAGATGGCGAGGCCGGCTCCCACGAACGTCAGGATCGCTGCGTGTGATACGGCCCAGGCGCTATTCAGCACCGCGCCGATGAGTACGCTGAACGCCAGACCCCACGCGGCCCGCTGTCCCCAATCGATCCGATCGCTCGGGAACGCGATCCGGTTGATTGCAGTTCCCCAGCCGATGAACGAGCCGAGAATCAGGAACCCCCAAAGAAAGGATAGAAGAAACGACATCATCCGCACACGCTCAATCCGAATGCCCGAATTGTCGCATCAGCCGGTCGGCAATGAGGTTGACACAAGGTACGGGTTCGGCCAAGGTAGGGCAACGTCGGATCGAACGCAGAAAGAAAAGCGAATCGTCGATCGAAAAGCGGGTCATCTGCATTGTCCGGACCTCAGCACGTTTCTGCGCGTCAGTCGGCCGGTGGTGAACTCGATTCGACGCAGCGCATCGAAACGAAATATCGAAGGATCGTCACGCCGATCCCCGCGCCGGAATCGACGCAGGCGGTCGAGGCGCTGAGTCGGTTGGAACCGGCGGGGCTCGGGGTGACCGGCCACGTTGCGTGGGACTGCGCCGAGGGGTTTCAGATCCATGACGACCGCGGCAACCGTTGGATCGATTTCACCTCCGGAATCTACGTGGCGAACATCGGCCACGCCCACCCACGCGTGATCGAGGCACTGCGGCACCAGGTCGAAAAGCCCCTGTTGCATGCGTATCTTTTCGCCACGCCGATCCGGCTGCGCTTCGTGAAGAAGCTGATCGAGGTGACGCCGGCGAACCTGAGCAAGGTGTTCCTGCTGACCACCGGTGCGGAATCGATCGAATGCGCCGTGAAGCTTTCCAGGCTTTACGGGCTGTCGATCGATCCGACTAAGACGGTTATCGTCGCCTCGAAGGGCGCATTCCACGGCAAGACCATGGGCGCGCAGATGCTCTCGTCGAATCCGGAGCCCAAGCGATGGATCGTGAATCTTGATCCCGACATCCGCCACATGCCGTTTCCCGATGAGGACGACGGCGTCGACGCTTTCGACAGGCACCTCGCGGGCCTGGGCATTGAACCGCGGCAGGTTGCCGCGTTCGTGCTCGAGTCGTACCAGGGCATCGGGGGGCCGAGGTTTTACCCGACCCCGTACGTCCAGGCACTGCGGCGTTGGGCCGACGCTCACGGGGCACTGGTCGTCTTTGACGAGATTCAATCGGGATTCGGCCGTACGGGAAAGTTGTTCGCCTACGAGCACTATGGTGTCGACGCCGATCTGGTCTGCTGCGGGAAGGGAATCAGCTCCTGCCTGCCGCTGTCGGCGGTTCTGGGACGCGGCGAGATCCTCGACCTGCCCGAATCCGGATCTCTGTCCAGCACTCACACCGCCAACCCGCTGGCCTGCGCCGCTGCCCTCGCCACACTGGAAGTGCTCGAGGAGGATAACCTCGTCGCCGAATCGGCCCGCAAGGGAGCGATCTTCCGGGAGGGACTGGCGCGCATCCAGAAGCGACATCCGAAACGAATCGCCCGGGTTCGCGGTCGCGGCCTTGTGTACGCGATTTTCTTCGTGCATCCCGATACCGGCGAGCCGGACGTCGCGACCGCGGAACGTGTGACCGATCGCGCCGTCCAGAAGGGTCTGATGCTGTTTGCGACCCACGGCGACCTGGTCAAGATGGGCCCACCGTTAATGATTCCGGACGACGCGCTGCGCGAAGGGATCGAAACGCTCGGTGACGCAGTGGACGAGTGCCTGGGATGAAGATCGACTTTCAAGACCGCGTCGTGGTCATCACCGGAGGCGGCACCGGGATCGGTCGTGCCATGTCGCTGGCGTTCGCCGGCAGCGGCGCAGACGTCGTAGTCAACTACAGCCGCAGCCGGACCGAAGCAGAGGGCACGGTGGCCGAGATCGAAAAGGTCGGCGCACGCGGCCTCGCCGTGAAGGCGGATGTCACCGATTGGGAGCAGGTTCAGGCCCTGTTCCACGCGACCGACGCCACATTCGGCCGCGTGGACGTGCTGATCAACAACGCCGGCGGCGTCGTGGCCAAGGCCACCGCGCAGGCGATGTCACCGGAAGATTTCACCGCGACGATTCATTTGAACCTCACGAGCGTTTTTCTCTGCTGCAAGGCAGCCATTCCGAGGCTCCCCGACGGCCACGGCCGCATCATCAACATCTCGTCCATATCGGGACACACTGGCGGCGGGCCGCCCGGCTTCGCGTACGGCGCCGCAAAAGCAGGCGTCATCACGATGACGCGGGCCCTGGCCCAGGACCTCGGCCCCCGCGGCATCACGGTCAACGGTATCGCGCCGGGGGTCATCGACACGCGCATTCACCAGTTGGGCACGCCTCGCGACGAATACCGGAAGCTGATCCAGCGCATTCCGCTGCAGCGCGACGGCAAGCCCCAGGACCTGGCGGGCACGGCGCTGCTGCTGGCCTCGGCCGAAGGCGGATTCATCACCGGCGAGACCATCCACGTGAACGGCGGCATGTTGATGGTTTAGGGGAAAGGCACTGAGGCACGAAGGCACGAAGGGGGGAGTCTTGGAGATAGGCACACTTGCCACGAAGTTCCTCGCGTTTCATTGCATGTTCGAAAAGAGCCCTCGTCTTCCTAGCGGTGAGTAACCTGTGAAAGGGCTTCTCAAGAGAATCTCGCTCACATTCGCGGCCATCGCCATTCTTCTGGTTGCGCTCGATATCATCCTGCGCATCGTTCTGCCTCCCGCATGCCACGGGAACATTACGAACATTCCCAAATCCATGATCAAGGTACCGACGGTGCCGGGCGTCCAGCACATGCTGCGCCCGAGCTCCGTATCGGTCCACGAGTTCGGCAGCGATCCGAGAGGCTACTTCGACCCCGGGGCGACGCTCACCTACAGAATCAACTCGCACGGTTTTCGCGGGCCTGAGATCTCCGCCGACAAGCCGCCCGACACATTTCGCATCATCGGCGTCGGCGATTCGTTCACGTTCGGTACCGGCGTGCGCCGAGAGGACACGTTTCTAGCTGTGCTCGAAGCGATACTGTCCGGCCCGGGGCGCTCGGTCGAAGTGCTCAATCTTGGCGTCATGGGCTATGACACCGCGAGCGAAGTCAACCTGCTGCGCTTCTTCGGTCTGAAATTCAGCCCTGACGTCGTGATCGTCTGTTATTTCATGAATGATGCCGCGGTCAGTGGCCCTTTTCACAGGGCGTTCAATGTCAATCCCGATCATCGCGAACTTCCGTTCTGGCGGCGTCACTCCCGGCTGGCCGATGTCGTGGCTTCGCGAGTCGACCGGTACCGGGGAGTCAAGAAAATGATCGAGTCCTATCGGAAGGGCTACCAACCGAATGCGGCGGGATGGGTCAGATGTAAACGGGCGCTGCGAAGGGCGAGGTCGATGGCCGACAAGCACGGTTTCAGAATGGCGATGATGGTATTCCCGATGCTATGGGAACTCACGGAGGACTATCCGTTCAAGCAGATCCACAACATCGTCGTCGACTACGCCCGGACGGAATCGATCCCGGTGCTCGATCTGCTGCCGGCGTTCCAGGGGCAAGACGGCCCGTCGCTCTGGGTGCACCCGAACAACCAGCATCCCAACGAGGAAGCGCACGCGATCGCGGCGAAAGCCCTGCACGAATTTCTCGTCGCAGAAAGACTGTTGAAATGACAGTCAATTGTCGGGCTAGAGCGGGTTAAGTTTGTATGTAGCGTTTTGAGCGTCGGCGAAGCAAGCCTGGCGCGGAGGGCGAAGCAGGCGATACCCCTGAGCATCGTCGATGCAGCACGACAAAGCCAGGTGCAACTGTAGGCAGCTCAGGACGCTACACATAAACTTAATCTGCTCTAGCCCGCATTTCTCACCAGGGCAGCCGCTCATCCGGAGTTTGGCCTGATCGTGATGCTCGTGATGCCACGGTCGAACGGATCGCGCCGTGGGGTTCGGTGATGTTGAATTGTCCGGGTTCGGGGTTGCGAGGG
>Ga0310124_10001900_pt1 | contig 14484 bp, 10 predicted proteins | sample CB11b_AW_Bot5_MG_FD_203507 | JGI IMG/M metagenome (GOLD analysis project Ga0310124, IMG submission 203507) | Marine microbial communities from Western Arctic Ocean, Canada - CB11b_AW_Bot5 | ecosystem: Environmental > Aquatic > Marine > Oceanic | place: Canada: Western Arctic Ocean | collected...
TGAATTGCCACCGGGCGTCGGTCACGCTCGACTCGATCGCCATGACCGGTTGGCCCAGAAGAGTTACGAGCCCGATTGCCGCCATGACACGGCCCATTCCTGTTCTTTGGTAGATCATGTCGTTTGCCTCGTGGCCGTAATCAATGCGGCCGGTTGATCGCGGGACCGTCGCTTTACCTCAAATGCGAAGAGCGACCTCTGGTTCAATGTAAAACGCATCATGAACGGCTGATGCGCCACCGCATCGCCAAGTGTCCGCTCGGTTCCATTGCTCTGCCAGAAGACACTGTATTGCAAGTCGTCCTGTCGTACGAGTTTTGAGTGCTCGCCCTCGAATCCAGGCACCGGCCTGGACGCCGGCGTTGGGCATGCGTGCGTGCCCCTCGCGTTTGGTAAAGGTTTCAAGCACCCCAAACATGAACTCCCAGTTCGCGGTAGTTTTTTCGACAAGTCGAATATTGAAAGCCTGCACAAAGTCCAGACCCACCTCTTTGGGTAGATCAAATATGCAGGTTTGTGGATAGTTCAATTCTCGCTTTGTTATGCCGACCAAGCTCTCTCCGTAATTCATCCAACTTTTCCGCGATATGCTCATCATGTTCACGTAAAGCACGAACCACCGACCAAACGGGTTCAAAGGCCGACCCTTCAAGCATGGTTTCGGGAGATTCAGTGCTCGCAACATAGACCGGGATCACGATAGTTCCAACCTTCTGGGTCTTGGCACCTCGAACTTTTCGAATCGCACGCCCCACGGCCTGGGCGATATCAATAGCACTTCGTTTCGGGTCGATGAAAGCGACACCATCCAAGGTGGGAACATCGACGCCCTCTGCAAGGCACCTGGACAGAATCTGCATTCAAACTGGTGGGCAGAGGTTGACAGAACTTAGCCCAGATGCGGTTGAGCGCTGCCTGCGGTCCATGAAGGACAACGGCTTGTCGGCCAGGACGATCAATTTCTGTCGTCAGATCGCCGTAGCTTTCGTGAATTGGTGCGTGAAAACGGGCCGAATCGAGACCAATCCGCTAACAGTGATTCCCAAACTTGACGAGAGTCGGGACCGCAGGCGAGTCCGTCGCCCCTTGACTGACGACGAGCTTCGGCGGCTGCTGGCTGCAGCTGAGCCACGGGGACGCAAGTTGTGGTATTTGATGGCGGTGTTGGCGGGCCTGCGTAAATCGGAACTTGGCAGGCTACGATGGGCCGACATCGACCTGAACCAAGGATCAATCACGGTTCGCAACGGAAAGGCCAAGCGCATCGACATGATCCCGATTCACCCCCAACTCATAGAGGAATTGCAACGGCGGCGAGACGAAGCGATGTCTACACCGCAGACCAAGGTATTCCCACAGATTGTCACCGACGTAACAAGGCGTAAAGACTTCCTTCGAGCAGGTATCGCCCGTGAGCAAGTCGTCGTTGGTGATGACGGCAAGCCCGTCATGATTGGCAAAGGCGAGTGGTTAAGGCCCAAGACGCGGATCGTGACAGAGGATGCCGAAGGCCGGGTGATCGATCTACACGCCATGAGGACGACGCTAGGGACGATGCTGGCCCGTCAGGGGGCCAAGCCGCAGGTCGCTCGTGAGATCATGCGACACAGTGACTACCAGACCACACTAACCCATTACACGATGTTGGGGTTGAGTGATACGGCAGGCGCGATTAATGAAATACCAGACATTGGCACGCCCGAAACGATCAGCGCCACGGGCACCATGAGCTCCACCGCAGACCCCCAGCAGATTCCCCAGCAGTCAGAGCGCGAATCAGTGCAATTCCATGCGACAGCAAGCGACCAAGACACAACGGCCCATCAACAATCAGAAGACTCTAACCACTTGGAATCTGCGAGAGTTAGCGACGAAGTGCGAGCTGATGCGACGACATGCGAAAAAGCGGGTGATGGGATTCGAACCCACGACGTCCAGCTTGGGAAGCTGGCATTCTACCACTGAATTACACCCGCGAAGGTTACAAGAAGATTTTAACGTAGCGATAGCATAGTTGGCAATAACCTAACGGTGCAGTTCAACTACGGATTGCACTTCTTGCATGGACGATGGCCGGCATCCAAGGCGGCTTGGCGGCTGGCAAAACGCGTAATATTCGCCGCCACAATGCGGCTGGCCCAACGGCAGTCAGCATGGTGAAAGGGATCACGTCCTGCTGAAACGATGTAGATGGTGTCATTCACGTGGTTGGCAGGGGGTTGCAACTGGCTGGGCTGGGATTCCCCGGTGACAGCCTCGCGGCCAATGAACCAGCCGTAGACACCCGCAAACACGATCGCAAGAACTAAAAGTGTACGGTTGATCATCGGCAGACCTGATCCTCACTCCAGTGGCCAAAAAAATGATGCCGGATCTATCGAATTGGTTTAACCAATGCTGCTGGCACATGCCGATGTGATACATGCTGATAGAATAACCTGCAATCCGATCAACCAATTGATCCAAGGGGCCACCACAGGGCCGTTCATCTGAACCGCTGATCGCCATGGCAACTGGAACGCGTCACGCCGCAACTATACCCACATTGCCTCGCGGGGCCTGGAAATACCCGATCGCCAGGCTCGTAATCCCCACCGTACTTGCTGCATTGGTAATGTCCCAGTTCCTTGCAACTTATGAGGCACGTGGTATCGACTACTACCAGCAGTGGCTTGTGATCCACGCAAGGCAGACCCCGGGACTTACCAATATCTACAATCCCAATGATCGTAAGGCCATTGGCGAAAATGCTCGCATGATGGCCAGGCAAGCGGGAGCGCCCAGACGCCTGACTGAGGTCGTGAAGGTCAGTGACCAACTCTACGAAAACCACCTGTCCGCAACATCGACTCCTGCCATGCCGACGTGGCTGGGCAGCTTGTTCTCTGGAGATTTCGAACGAGATTTCAAGCGGTTCAGTCTCGCTTCATTAATCATTTACATCACAGGATTACTCCTGCTGGGTCAAGCATTGGGATTCACATGGCCTGCTGGCTTGCTGATAGTCGCATTGTTCACCGCTGTATTCGAGCCTTTCCGCTTTGATGTGATTGATGGCAATGTTAACCGGATTCAAGCCGGAATGATCGGAATCTATTTCTGGATGACCATACGTCACCAAAATCGCCTGCTGCAAATATTGCCCGGCATCTTGTGCGGTCTTCTTGTCATGTTCAAACCGAACCTCGTCATGGTTCCTGTGCTTGTGGCACTTGGCTGGACACTGCAAAGACGTTGGCTGACCTTGGGGTTGCAGGCGGGGGGATGCCTAATCGGTGTGCTTGTGAGTATCGCCATCCCGTGGTTCTATTGGGGCCAGTTGAAAACCTGGCCCGCCTGGTTTGCGCGAATCAGCCAGGTTCAGCAGGAACCATTTGCCATTGAAACCGGTAATATCAGTATCGCGAGAGTCATTTTTGAGCACGTGGGGCTCAATCTTTCCGCACCGATGACCATCGCACTGCTTATCATCGCAACAGTTGTCATGGCCATGGCTGTGATGAAACAGCGCAGTACTGCTCAAGACAACTCATCCACAGCCACGTTCAATATGGCCATTGTGGCTTATGCGATTGGCCTTGGTGGCGTGATCCCCATTCTCACACCCCAGGTTGCCTGGCCACACTACTTACTGCTTACGGTTCCGATGTTACTTGTGGTCATTAGCAATCATCCGGATCCAAATAACACGCAGCCCCAGGCACCACAGTGGGTACCACTAATCGGAATCCTAGGCATATTTGTCATGTGCACAGGGCGACGGCTGTTGTTGCTGGCGTCCCTGAATGACTATGAATATTTCTCCATTCTCATCGCATTCATGCTTGCCGGGCTTATCCTCGCGGCAAGTCGACAACTACTTCACAAGTTTAACTCCCCAGCAGCCGGAAAAAGCTAGAACAACCCCGCCGAGTTCCAAAGATCTCTCTCCGAGAACGTGCTAAGCTGTAGATTACGAACCGTCCCCATGCATTGGGATCTGGCCCTGCGGCATGAAATAACACCCGCAGAATGCTAGGATGGGCAACATTAATAGTGTCAAGGCGGCTGCCGTTTCCTGAAATACAAAGAGGCCCGGTTCCCGCCGTCCTCGCTTACAAAAATACCCGTGCGAACAGTAGAAAGGACCAGGATGGCCGATCCATTTCATACTTGCCAAACGCTTGAGACCCCACTCGGCAAGCGCAAGATTCACCGGCTCGACGCCCTGGGCGACCTGGGCTCCATCAAGCAGCTTCCGTATTGCATCAAGGTGCTTCTCGAAGCTGCGCTTCGGAACCTTGATGGCTTTGTTGTTACCGAAGAGGCCGTGAAGGCCTTGGTCAGCTACAACGCGGCGAACGTGGGTGAAACGGAAGTGCCGTTCAATCCAGGACGCGTTGTTCTGCAGGATTTTACCGGGGTTCCTGCAGTCGTTGACCTGGCGGCCATGCGGTCGGCAATCGTACGGATGACCGGGCGTGCTGAATCAGCCGAAAAGGTCAACCCACTGGTGGCCTGTGATTTGGTGATCGACCACTCCATTCAGGTCGATGCATACGCCAGCGGAGAAGCATTGACAATCAATGAGAAAAAGGAATTTGAACGTAACCAGGAACGCTATGAGTTTCTTAAGTGGGGACAGCAGGCGTTTGACAATTTCCGGGTGGTACCACCGGCAACAGGAATCGTACACCAGGTTAACCTTGAGTATCTTTCAACGGTCGTATGGGACCACAACGGGATCCTCTACCCGGACTCCTTGGTTGGTACCGATTCGCACACCACCATGATCAATGGCCTTGGTGTCGTTGGCTGGGGCGTTGGAGGTATTGAAGCCGAGGCTGTGATGCTCGGCCAGCCGATTTATATGCTCATTCCGGAGGTGGTTGGCGTTCGATTGACGGGATCTCTAAATCCGGGCGCAACGGCAACCGATCTGGTACTTCAACTCACACAGATGCTGCGTGCCCATGGTGTGGTCGGCAAGTTTGTCGAGTTTTTCGGTGACGGCCTGGGACAGATGCCACTGGCCAACCGGGCGACCATCGCAAATATGGCGCCTGAATATGGCGCCACCATCGGGTTTTTCCCGGTCGATGAACGGACCATTGAATATCTGCAACTCACCGGTCGTGATCCCGAATTAATCGAAACAGTGGAACTCTACTGCCGGGAACAGGGACTGTGGCGCAATGACCATAACGAAGTGGCATACAGCGATGTGCTTGAACTGAACGTCTCACAAGTACAACCGGCGATGGCAGGTCCCAAACGACCGCAGGATCGCATTGAATTAAATGCCATGCAGAGCCAGTGGCTCAGCGACCTAGATAAAACCTTTGGTTGTGCGCCAAAGCCCGATACGCAACAGGCCGCCACAGCAACCCTGAATCCACAAGTGGAGGGCATAGAAACAGAATACAACGGGAAAAACTTTTCGCTTCAACAAGGCGCCGTTGTCATTGCAGCAATCACTAGTTGCACAAACACATCGAATCCACAGGTCATGGTTGGCGCGGGTCTGCTGGCGCAAAAGGCGCGGGCACGCGGCCTGCAGAGCAAACCCTGGGTCAAAACATCGCTTGCGCCCGGATCGAAAGTTGTAACCGAATACCTCACGCGCGCTGCGCTGATGGATGACCTTGAAGCATTAGGATTTCACCTGGTGGGCTATGGATGTACGACATGTATCGGAAACTCCGGCCCGCTACCCAAACCCATTGCCAATGCGGTTCAAACCGGCGATCTTGTCGTCGCCGCGGTTCTTTCTGGAAACCGTAATTTCGAGGGGCGAGTCAACCCCCATGTAAAAGCCAACTACCTGGCCAGCCCACCGCTCGTGGTGGCCTACGCCATTGCCGGAACCGTTGACATTGACCTCACCAAGGATCCGATTGGGCAGGATCCATCGGGCAACAATGTCTACCTGAAGGATATCTGGCCCTCGCAACAAGAAGTCGAACAGGTCACATCGCAATCCATCAGCCAGGACCAGTTTGTGACCCAGTATGCCTCGGTCTTTGAAGGCTCGGACGATTGGAAGGCTATCAAGGCCACGACCGGCAATCTATACGAATGGAAACAAACCAGCACGTATGTCCAGGAGCCTCCGTTCTTCATGGATCTGCAACCACAACCCAACGCAATCACCGAAATCCGTGCAGCCCGCTGCCTGGCCAAGTTCGGGGACTCGGTCACCACGGACCATATCAGCCCGGCAGGTTCGATTGCCAAGGATTCGCCTGCCGGCCAATACCTGACGGACAATGGCGTATCACTGGCTTTGTTTAACAGCTACGGTTCGCGCCGTGGCAACGACCGCGTAATGACACGCGGCACGTTCGCCAACATCCGCGTCCGTAATCAACTGGCTCCAGGAACTGAAGGCGGATTCACAGCTTGCTTCGCCGATGAGGTAGGTAATGGTGCCGATAAAATTACGACAATCTATGATGCGGCAATGGCTTACCACAAAAGTAAGGTTCCATTAATTGTGCTTTCTGGAAAAGATTATGGAATGGGATCATCGCGAGATTGGGCGGCAAAAGGAACATTTCTGCTGGGGGTCAAGGCGGTCATCGCTGAGTCGTTCGAGCGGATCCATCGCTCGAACCTGGTCGGCATGGGTGTTTTGCCACTGTGTTACCGAGACAGACAAACTGCTGACTCACTTGGTCTTACCGGACACGAAATCTTTGATATCGCCGTTAATGACGCCGTTGAACCAAGACAAAACATTCAAGTGACCGCCACAAATCCAACCAATGGGGATAAAACCATTTTCGATACCCTGTGCAGGATCGATACCCCCGTTGAAGTTACGTACTATCGCAACGGTGGCATTCTGCACACGGTTCTTCGCAAAATGGCGGAGTCTTGACTTAATGCAGGATGCATGCCAGTCGCCCACCCGCAAAATGAACTCCGCTACGCTCCGTTACCCTGGGGGAACCCCCTTTCAAAATCGCTGCACAGACAGAATCTGCCTTTATCCGTCAGCCACCTCAAATAAGATTGAAGCCGCATCAACATCGTTCGGCCGCTATGACGCGCGACGTATGAGGGCAGGTTATAACCGCTGATATCGGCAAACTCCCACGGATGGAAAAGAAGATTGAGATAGCCGTCGTGTACCAATGTGTGCCAGGAAAAGAACTTGATAAGGGAAAATGGCGCGTTTTTAAAAGCCAACCAGAACAACGGGAACCGAACGTACGGGGACGCGGATACGGGGATCTGCAGCAACTCACCAACCCTGTGACCCGTACGTGGCCTAAGAAGATTGTTGTAACGCCCTGGCAACCAGATTGGATTCTCGCTGCTGGTGTATCTGTAACCGGCTTCTCGTATTGCAGCGCAATCGGTCACCGCGAACCTCGGCCGGCGGAACCCAACCACACGAGCACCGGTCACCTGTTCAAGAACCTGGCGCGACTTGGTCAGGTCCTGTAATTTGAATGAACTGTGGTGGTAGCCGTGAGATGCCACCTCATGCTTTCGAGCAACCTGCTTCATGAGATCCGGCTGGCTGAGTGCAAAGTGTGCAGTCGTAAAAAAAGTTGCGGTGATATGCAATTGGTCAAGCAGTTCCAGAACTGCCTGCAGTCCGTCTGCAGTCACAGAAATCTGCTCCTGGGCCTCTACGTCACGGCCGTATTCCTGGGGGATGTCAAATTCTTCGACATCAAAGGTCAAAAGAACGCGTTTAGTCATACCTGCCCCGCAGGCTATTGATCCTGATGTGTATCAGATCAAAGAACATCCGGATCGGTTCCCAATAGAGTTTTAGACTCGAGTGCTTATACGAATGAAATCGGCTCACGTGTACGGGAATCTGATCGATGCGCATCTGATATTTTCTCGCTAGGAAAATCAACTCGGCATCAAATGAAAAATTCATCAGATAAAGCTGATCAAAAAGACGTTGGGCCGCGTCGAAACGAAAGCCTTTAAGACCCGCCTGGGTATCATCGTACGATATCTGCAGAATAACCCTCGCAAGACGGTTGAATCCCCAACCCAGGATCCTTCGGGTCATGCTAATATTCCGCTGGCTGGTCTTGGCAAGGTTGCGAGATCCGATCACGACATCATGGGTCTTAAGAGCCTCGGCCAATGGCAATAAATGGTCCAGGGAATAGGCAAGATCGCCATCGGTAAAACACACATACTCACCCGTACAATGGGTCAGGGCGGACTTGATCGCTGATCCCTTGCCGGAATTAACGGACAAGCAAACCAGTTGTATCTGTCCGGAGTGGTGGTCGTTAATCAGATTGCCAAGCATATTGGCCGTCGAGTCGGTCGAACCGTCGTCGACAAACACAAAATGGTAATTTGGATGGCCTTCTGCGAACTCCAGAACGGCATTGAACACATGATCGAGTCGTTTGGACTCGTTATAGACAGGTAGAATGACCGTGATTGTTGCCATGGAAATGCTTTGATCGGATGCTGCCACCACAGGGCAATATATCAATCAATGGTTTGACCTGCTCGCCGCAGGCCTGCAGACTACGAATCATTTATGACCCTTTGGATCAGAATAGTGGGCTATTGATGAAACGCCGACTGAGTATCTGCCTGTTGTTCGTAGTGGTCGGGTCGATCACGTACGCAAACAGCCTTCATGGCCCGTTCATCTACGATGATCTGAAAGCCATCGAGCAGAACCGTACCATTCGGCAGCTCTGGCCGCCCCTGCAAGTCTTGAACCCACCAAAACAGCTGCCCGTTTCAGGGCGACCCATCGTCAATGTGTCCTTGGCGATCAATTACCAATTTGGCGGATTGGATGTCAGCGGATATCACGTTGTTAATATCACTATCCACATTTTATGCGCCCTGATGCTTTACGGAATCATCCGACGCACATTGCTGGGCGAAGCACTGAAAGATCGGTTCAAGCCATCGGCTGGCTGGCTGGCCTGCCTCTGCAGCCTGGTGTGGCTCGTTCATCCAATGCAATCTGAATGCGTGAACTACCTCATCCAGCGAACTGAATTGATCATGGCGTTGTTCTATCTGCTCACCCTGTATGCTGCAATTCGCGCAGAGCAAGGGGGAACCGGCTGGGTAATCGCTGCAGTAAGTTCCTGTGCATTGGGCATGGCAAGTAAGGAAGTGATGGTGACGGCACCGGTTATAGTCTTATTGTATGACTGGTCATTTCGTTCACAGCCGTTTAGACGGATATGGCGTTGCCGTTGGCCACTGTATACCGGGTTGGCCGCAACCTGGTTGATCCTAGCCACCATTATGGCCACGGGTCCCCGTTCGGACTCCATTGGCTTTGATCAAAACGTGACCGGCCTAGATTACGCTCTGAATCAGTGCGTGATGTTCATCGAGTACCTACACATCGCCATTTGGCCCCACCCCCTTGTACTTGATTACGGCGTGCCACAACCCAGATCATTTACGGCAATCATGCCCCATTTCATCGTGGTCATGGCACTGGCGATATTGACCACTGCATGTTTTATTCGGCGTCCCAAGCTTGGTTTCCTGGGAGTGTGGATCTTCGTGATTCTCAGTCCCACGTCGAGTTTTGTGCCAATCTCAACGGAAGTTGGCGCTGAACGGCGGATGTATCTACCGCTGGCAGCGGTAATCGTCCTTATTGTCATTTTCGTACAGTGGCTAATCAGACGGGTCCATCCAACCCAGCATGGCTCACGCGACAACAACCCGCCATCACAGCGATTTACCTATGGATTAACCATGGTGTTGCCCATCGTCGCAATCATCGGCCTCAGCAGCCTGACATTTCAGCGCAACCGGGATTATCAAAGTGAGATCACCATCTGGCAAACCGTGACGCAGGCTGCACCCCAAAATGTTAGGGGGCATTTCAACCTTGGGGTCTCTCTTGCCAATGCCCAGCGCCATGACGACGCCATACGAGCCTATCGCCAGGCAATCGCACTTAATCCAAATGAAGTTAAAGCGATCAATAACCTGGGGCATGTACTCCTAAGACAAGGCAAGGTGGAAGAGGCGACAACGCTCTTCCGACAGATCTTAAGCGTTAAGCCCGACAGTACCCCCGCCAACGTGAATCTTGCCAGGGCTCATCGGCGTACTGGTCAGTTGGATCAAGCCGTTCGGCATTACCAACGCGCGCTGGAGATTGAACCTGGACAGTCAACCACGATACGAGAGTTGGCGCAGGTCTTGTCAGCAACAGGACGGCATGACAAGGCGGTGGCCCAATATCGCCGGTTGGTCCAACTACATCCCAAACTTGGTCCGGTACATTATGAACTTGGCCTCACGCTACAAGCCAATGGTAATCTTGGTGAAGCAATAGAAAGTTTTCGCCTGGCTATTCAACTGGCGCCATCATCAGCGTCATCCCACAATGCCTTGGCATGGCTGTTGGCGACTCGTCCTGATTCGCCTCGCCACGATCCCCGCCAGGCCATTGAGTCCGCAAAACAAGCTGTGCGGCTGGCAATCGGCAATCCAGCCATTCTTGACACCCTTGCGGTCGCCCACGCCGCAGCAAGCGAATACGATCTTGCCATCACAAATGCTGAAAAAGCCTTAGCACTGACAATCGAGAACGGCAATACGACCCTACAAGCCAAAATATCCGATCGCCTTAGGTTATTTAGAAGCCACAAGCCCTTCTACATGCCCATACCGTAGCGACCATCACATCCAAGCCATAAATTGAATACAACCACACACTCATAGTGCATGGTCAACCGAGTTATTTGCTGCGACTGCCAATTTTGACCGTCAACTGGATTGGCTTGCCGCCACGAAGAACCTGTAATTCAACCTGGCTGCCAATTTCTGAAACACGCAGTTGCCGGGTCAGATCATAGACGTTGCCAATCCCATTTTTGCCCCAGCGCACAATGACATCATTTTCCTGCAATCCCGTCTTATGGGCCGGCCCGTTCACGGTCACCGCCTGAACACCACACCCAGATTCGCCATGAAGATTTTCATAGTCGGGCATGATCCCCAGATAACCGCCCCCATGTGATGGGCCAGTAGGGCGACGCATTTTAATTGAATCGTCATGCTTAAACGCCAGACGTTGCCGCTGTATCGCCAGTTCGCCAACCACGGACTTTACGAGACTCAGTACCCGCATCGAACCGACTTGATTGATCTTCTCGACTGTATCAGATGGGCGATGGTAGTCAGCATGGGCGCCTGTGAAAAAATGAAGGACTGGGATCTGATGGTTGTAGAAGTGAACATGGTCCGAAGCGCCCTGCGCAGATCCATCCGTGTACAGATCCAGGCCGATGGACTGATTAGCCTTTCCAAGCAGCTGCTTCCACCGATCACCCGAATCAGTACCAAAGACAAACAGCCGATTCTTTTCCAACCGTCCGATCATATCCATATTGACCATAGCAACGATCTGCTTCGTATTGACTACCAGTTGCTCAAGGTGTTTTGTCAGATACGCCGAGCCGAGCAGCCCTCGTTCTTCACCGGCAAAAGCGATAAATAGAACCGTGCGGCGTGCGGCATGATCCAGTTCAGACTCAAGCATTTCAGCCAAAAGCATCAGTGCCCCGGCTCCCGAGGCATTATCGTCCGCGCCGGGATGGATCTGTGCCACATGAACCCTACTACCCGTCCCACCGTATCCCAGGTGATCGTAGTGGGCACCAACCACCACAACTTCATTAGCCAGTTCGCCGCGCCCCGCCAGAATTGCAGCGACATTGCTCACCGCTGCCGATTGTCTTTCTATTTCCACATGACCACGAATGTGCCCCAGGCTCAAGGCTGGGGTGTTTCCATGATCCGCCTGCTTCTGAAGGCGTTTAGAAAAAATATCCGGTGGCATCTGCGTGCAGGAAGCCAACATGCGTTCGAACACGTTCGAAGTGATATGAATTACGGGAATCGATGCAGTCAAACCCCCGCTGGGACCAGCGGATACCAACTTTGATGCGGAATCAAGTGACGGTGGATTGACGACCAGCAGGGCAGAGGCGCCGTACCGAGCCGCAGTTTTAGCTTTGTTGTAAAAAGTCGCCTGCCTTGACCACCTGCCAATCGCATGCTTATCCCGCTGCGACCAGCGGCTGTGACCAGCGCTGTCCTGAGGTTCAAAGCGATATACCACTACAATTTTTCCGCCAATATCTCTGGGGCCAAGCGACTCATAACTGTTGTACGTGTGCCGTTTACTTTCAATTCCATAACCAGCGAATATGGCCTGCCCTTCAAAAAGGCCCGAAGCGGAGATGCCAACGGTATTAAACTCGCGTTCAGATTCCAATACGGAACCATCTTCGAGGATTAATGCCTGCGAGTGAACTTCGGGCCCCAAGTTGATTTCAAATGGCTGTGAAAAAGAAGGGTTCAAATCGTGGGCAAATGCAGGCGCCAATCCCAACTGCTTGAAGCCATTCACGATATAGTCACGTGCCAGATCCAATCCGGCCGTACCCGCACCGCGTCCTTCCATCACCGGTGCAGTCAGATCCGTCAGGATCTCCTGATACCTGATGGCCTGCTGAACAGACCATTGCTCGGTAAGGACCCGCTGTGCCCCATGCGACCCGCAAGCCGACAACAGGGCCAACGTGACGAGCCAGAATTGATTACGACCAAGGCGAAACGGTGTTGACTTCATCATTCGATGCCAACCACTCGGTTAATCTCCTCAATTGGTGTAATGCCTTCCGCTACGAGACGATAGCCATCCTCCCGTAAAGATGAGAATAATGTGGATCGCAGTGCTTTGCGTAATTCCTGGACTTGAGATGATCTTACAATTGCATCACGCAGATCATCATTGGCCCGTAATAATTCAAAAACCGCGCACCGGCCGTTGTAACCTGTCATCAGGCAACTGGGACAACCGACATGCCAATAGATCTTGTCGATATCATGAACACCAAATTTGGCCAGTTGCATCATTTCTGTTGGCGAAGGTTTTGCAGGCTTCTTGCAATGAGGACATAGGCAGCGCACAAGCCGCTGAGCGAGCACCATATACAAGGCAGAACTGACCAAATACGGCTCAACCCCCAAATCCAAAAGTCGATAGACCGTACCGATAGAATCCTGGGCATGAACCGTGGATAAAACCAGATGCCCCGTGATTGAAGCCTGCATGGCAATCTTGGCAGTTTCTGGATCACGAATCTCGCCCACTAGAATGACATCGGGATCCTGACGCAGCACACTGCGTAACAGGGTTGAAAAGCTGCGGCCATGCGACTCATTGATTGGCATCTGCGTCACGCCATCGATCTGATATTCAACGGGGTCCTCAATGGTGATGACATTGCGCAAAGACACATCAATCTCACGAAGCAGGGCATACAGCGTGGTGGTCTTGCCCGATCCGGTTGGACCACACATCAGCACCATGCCTGCATCCTGACGGATCACCTGGCCCACATCACTGGCCATCCAAGCGGGCAACCCCAACTGCTTGAGCCGCGACGGAGCGATTGCCAAATCGAGGACACGGATCACTAATTTCTGGCCGAACATCGCCGGCGTGAAGCTCACGCGATAATCTACCTGCCTGTCCGGCAGATCCGTGCTGAAATGCCCATCCTGAACCAGTTGGTTCTGTGCAATATCAATATCCGCCAGGACCTTAACGACACGCAAGAGCCTTTGCGCGATTTCTTTGTGCATTTCGAGCACATTAACCATCATGCCATCGACACGCACACGAATATGAAATCCATTTTTCTTTGGCTCGATGTGAAGATCCGTTGCGCGAACCTGAGCACACAACCGCAGCAGGATCTGAAGAAACATCACACTGTCCCGTCCGGCGGTAACTGCAAGCTTTATATTTTCGGTAGAGGGCGCATGAATCACCTGCCCCCGAGCATTGATCAAGGAAAGCTGGGATGGATCAAGCGCCCGCGTCGGCAGGTTATCCATCATTGCCTGCAGTGACGCATGATGACTCAAGGCAGCTTTCACAAGCCCCTTCACGTCATCAGAACTTTGGTCATAACGCTTGCTATGACGACTTGATGAATCCTGGATATCCCCACCCAGATCAATCGCCCGCCTTGTTTGTTTCTCCGAGTTGTCTTCAATAATATCAAATGGGTCCGGCAGGTTGTTGGTCGACCCGGGATCGCCGGGCGTTTCAAGCATATCCGATAAATCTGCGATATCCTGCGAGGTCTGGTTTTCTAAATCCACCTTCGGGTCCGCAACCGATGTGGTTTCATTGTTCATCTGCGCCTGTGCCGAAAGATCTGATGGCAGCAAGACAAACTTGATTTCATAAGGGCCGACATGGATCAAATCACCCGATTGCAGTAGTGCTTCTATAATACTTTCGCTGTTAACCCTCGTTCCCGTTCGTGACCCCAGGTCTCGGATACAGAACGACTCACCGTCCTTGCGAATATCGCAATGGAATCGGCTAATGGTCTTGTCTTTATAGGTAAGCGAATTCCCTGCATCGCGCCCGATCGTCACCGGGTCGCCGGTGAGCATCAGCCGGCGTGTTTTCCCGTCCTTGGTTGTCACCTCGATAAC
>Ga0310124_10001904_pt1 | contig 14473 bp, 12 predicted proteins | sample CB11b_AW_Bot5_MG_FD_203507 | JGI IMG/M metagenome (GOLD analysis project Ga0310124, IMG submission 203507) | Marine microbial communities from Western Arctic Ocean, Canada - CB11b_AW_Bot5 | ecosystem: Environmental > Aquatic > Marine > Oceanic | place: Canada: Western Arctic Ocean | collected...
TGATCTACGTGTCGTTGTTCGAACGTCGTGTGGTGGTACTGGCCGACCACCAGGCGTTGAGTGTCCTGGGCGAGAGCGGGATCGAGGCGCTTCGTGATACGGCCGTGTCGCACCTGAAGCAGGGAGGGTTGGTCGACTCGTTCGTCGAGACGATCAACCAGGCGGCGACCGGACTGGCCGAGGCACTGCCGGCCGATTCCGAAGAGAACCCCGACGAACTCTCCAACCGGGTGCTGCGGTTCCACCCGAGACCCTGAGCGGTACGAACGTCCCGGATCAGGCGAATAGTCCGCTGTCGAGCCTTTCCCGACCAGCAGCGAGACGGGCACGATCTTGGAGACCACCGGACATCTTGCGATGAAGACGACGGGGACCGATTGAGAGCAAGGCGGTCGCTTCGCCCATCTCGTTACGCGATGAACAGTCCAGTGGTAACCCCTTGCCCCGCAAAAGGTTGAGAGCGATTGTGAGTTGCTGCGACCGCATGAGCGGAGAGAGAGGGATTCGAACCCTCGGAGCCGGTTAATTCCGACTCACCGGATTAGCAATCCTCGAGGACCCTGCATGGTCCTGACCAACCTGGGACTGGGACCTGCCGGCTATGGTCCTTTTCTCAGCCGGATTCACTTTTCAGGAGGTGGCTGGGTCGGACTCGTACTGGCCATTATCGGGATCGTGGGCGTCGGATCGTTGATCAAGAAGAGCAAAGAGAAAGCCGAATAGCGGGCCAACATCTCGATCGACAGAGCCGACAGGCCCGTTTCGAAGGCACCGGCAAAGTACTGGCCGGACGGGTAGGCAGTTATTTCGTCGCCTTCAACGATTCTGCCCTGGCAGAATCGGCGTTGGCTTTGTCCAGGTCGCCATTCAGGCGGTGAACGCGCGCCCGGCGGATTGACGTGCCGCTGCTTTCGCACGGACCAGTTCCCGCTTCTGGACCTCCTCCCAGTCGGACCGCGACGCGATGACGTCGTCGATCGTCGCCGGGCGACCACCGGCCAGACGCTCGTCGTAATCGTCCGGATGCGGCAACCCGGTGCTGACGGATCGTCGCAACACGGCCTTCTTCAGGACCTGCCAGGCACCACTGCGGAATTCCCATATGAACTTTGCCAGGTCCCAGAATCTCCAGTTCCTCAGGTAAACCGCCAGGTAGGCCCGGACCTGCAGCCACTCCAGCTGATGCCGCGTCATCCCGGAGAATTCCATCGCGCCGCCGATCTGCTTGTTGTATTCGTCCCAGTCGGTCGTCACCAGCCGGTAGCCGGCTTCACCGTTTGCCGCCATGCGAGCCACCTCGGTACCCGGATAGGGGCACATCAAACCGATGATCGGCAGGTCGGGATTCAACCGCACGGCCAGATCGACCGTTCGTTTGATCGACTCGCGCGTTTCGTCGGGCTGGCCAATAATGAAAAAGGTCCCGAATGGCATCTCGGCCGCCCGCGCCGCCTCGGCCGCCGCGAAGATCATTTTCAGGTTGGTCCCCTTGCCCATCGTCCGCAACTTGTCCTCGTCGCCGGTCTCGATCCCCAGTTCCACTCGATAGCAGCCGGCCTGCTTCATCAGCCTGAGCAGGTCTTCGTCGACAAACCGCACGTGCGTCTGGCAGTCCCAGCGGATCCGTTCACCCAGTCCCGTCTCGATCAGCCGCTGCATCAGGGTCCGGGAACGATCCATGTCGACGGTGAAGAGTTCATCACCGAACCGCAGTTCCCGGCCGCCCCACTCCTCGACCAGCCAGCGGATCTCCTCGACCACGTTCTCGACCGAGCGGGACCGTGCCACGCGTCCATTGTGGTTCATGCAGAACACGCAGTTGAACGGGCAACCACGGAGTGTCTGCAACCAGAAGGACTTCATCGGCGGGAACAGGTCCCAGGCCGGCAGCGGCAATTGGTCCTGGTCGAGCATCCTCGGACGTGGAGCCGTCTGGACCAGCCCGTCGGGTGCCGCGTCATCGGACCGGTAGACGAGCCCGGCCACCTGGTTCCAGTCGTCGCCACTCCGGATCGCCGCACACAGTTCCTCGAGCGTCTGTTCCCCTTCACCGATGACAGCGACATCGAAGCTCGAGAACTCCTCGAGCGTCTGCTGCGGCAGGGCGGTGACGTGCACACCACCGATGACGGTCACGGCTTCCGGCAGGAGATCCTTGACCAGCGAGGCCGTGTAGGCGGCCGGCTTGATCTCGTTGGTGAACGCGGTCAAGCCGACCACGTCGGCTGCCAGCGAGGCGACCCGTGACTGGACCTGTTGGAAATCGAGACGCTCGAGCTTCGCGTCCACCACGAAGACCTCGACACCCGGCTCGCGTTGCAGCCAGCCGGCGAGGTAGGCCAGGCCGATTCGTCCCCAGTCAGGCCGGTCATACCACGGCTCGACAATTGCCAATGGCGGTGGATTGACCAGGACAACTCGTTGCGGTGTCATCACGCGGGCCCGGAACGGATTCCCATGAAACAGCCTCCGTGCAACACTCCGTCCATCCTAGAAGAGCGTGCCGGGAGCAGTCAATCGGTGGGTTCGACGGGAATCCTCATCTGACGTTCTCCCCGTTTCCTGATCCACGCGGGAGCCGAGTTCTGGCCTGAAGCACTCCACTGCAATCTGGTCTCCAACCGGCATCCCGTCGTATACCTACAGCATGTCAACGACGACCAGTTATCTCGATCGATTCCTCGAACCGATGACCGAAGCCTTCACGCCGGAGAATGGCCCGCAAGATCTTGGACCTACGGGCGGACTCCGAGTTGGAAGCTCACATCGACGATCTTCGTTGCAAGTCCAACGACGGAAGTCTGACTGAAGACGAAGAGGCCGAGTACAGAGACTTTGTCGAGGCCGTCGACATCATTTCTGTGATCCAGGCCAAGGCACGACGCTTGCTGGCCCAACATTCGACCTAGCGTGGATGCAACAACTCACGACGTCGTCCGACGGCGTGCTGAGCATCGCTGCGAGTATTGCCGAATCCAGCAGGAAGCGACTCCGTTGACCACCTTCCACGTCGAGCACACCATCGCGGAATCCGAACCGCCCCCGAACCCGACATGCCGACGGCTCGGTAGCGAAGCGGAGAGAGAGGGATTCGAACCCTCGGAGCCGGTTAATTCCGACTCACCGGATTAGCAATCCGGCGCATTCGGCCACTCTGCCATCTCTCCTCCAGGTGCCCTCCAGCCACCGCCAGAAGCACACCCGCGGGCCATCATACCGGGGCACCCTGAGCTTGGAAAGGGGCGCGGTCTCTGTCCGGCCGACCGTCTTTGGCTATCATCAACTCCACGATGATCGACCCGACGCTGACCCGACTGACACGCCGCGGTGCCCTGCAGGTCGGCAGCCTGGGCGCGGTGGGACTGGGTCTGCCTGGACTGTTGGCCAGCCAACCACTCGCTGGCCAGGCGTCACCGGCGGCCAAATCCTGCATTCTCTTCTTCATGGAAGGTGGGCCGTCTCACATCGACCTCTGGGACATGAAGCCCGAAGCTCCCGCCGAGGTGCGTGGCAAGTTCCAACCGATCGCCACATCGCTGCCCGGCATCACGGTGTGCGAACACCTCGACCGGTGGGCCCCTGGATGAACCGCCTGGCGATGATCCGCTCGGTCACCCACGATATCAACGACCACAACGCCGGCACCTACTACGCGCTGACCGGCGACCGCCCCCTGCAGGGCTCGCGGCTGATCGTCGCCCCCTCGCCGGACAACCACCCTCCGCTGGGGTCGGTCGTGGCCCACCTCCGACCCTCCAGCAAGCTCGTCCCCGACTTCGTGCACCTGCCCGAGGTGATGTTCAACAACGGTCACTTCATCCCCGGCCAACAGGCCGGGTTTCTGGGCGACGCCTGCGACCCGTTCGTCGCCGGAAACCCGGGGCTGTCCGGCTACCGCGCCCCGGGACTGGGACGTCTCGGCACGCTCGATGAAACCCGGCTGCAGAGTCGACGGAGCCTGCTCGAGCACATCGACCGGGTCGGTCGACTGACCGAACCGACCTCCAGCGGCACCAGACTCGAAACGTTCTACGACAAGGCCTTCTCGCTGCTCGCCTCGCCCACCGCCGGTCGGGCCTTCGATCTCGACCAGGAACCCGAATCGCTGCGTCACCGTTACGGCCTGGGCTTCAAACCCAAGCTCGCCGTTCGCAAAGGGGGTGGACTGCCCTGCCTGGGCCAGAGCCTCCTGCTGGCTCGTCGGCTGATCGAGGCGGGAGTGCGGCTGGTGACCGTCTGCAGCGGGCCGCGGCATCGACCCGCTTGTGCGAGAAGTGCTGCTGGAACGACTGGCGGAATTCGCCGAGGAAGCCCGCAGCCCTCGCAGCGACTAGGTTCGACCTAGAGCAATTCGGGCACCGGGCGACCGCCCTCGGCGACGATCGGGATCGGCCGGCCGCGGCGGTTGGTCCAGTGAGTATCCAGCCCGATGCCGAGGTGGCGGAAGGTGGTGGCCGCCAGGTCCTGCGGCCGGACCACCCCGGCCTTCACCGTCGAACCGTTGCGGTCGCTCTCGCCGATCACCTGCCCGCAGGGCATGCCGCCGCCGGCCACGACCATCGACATCACCCGCGTCCAGTGATGCCGACCGGCCTTCTCGTTGATCTTCGGAGTCCGACCGAATTCGCCCATCATCATCACGAAGGTGTCATCGAGCAGGCCGCGGGTCTCCAGGTCGGTGACCAACGTCGCCATCGCGCGGTCGATCCGCGGACACAGCGGAGTCAGCCCCTTGGAGATGCCGCCCCAGCGGATGTCGTCGCCGTGATGGTCGAAGTAGCCCCAGGCACCGCTGACCAGCACAAACGTCACGCCGTGCTCGACCAGCCGACGTGCCAAAAGTGCCTTCTCGCCCACGCTGCAGCGACCGTAGGCGTCGCGGGTCGAGGCGGCTTCCTGGTTCATGTCAAACGCCTTCTGGACCTTGCCCGAGACGACCATCTGGTAGGCCCGCCGCTGGTTCTGGTCCAGACGCTCCAGGGTGTTGCGCTGATCGAGATCCCGGCGGAACCGATCGAACTCCTGCCGCAAACCCGACCGGTCGGCCAGGCGTGAGGCGGCGATGCCCTTGGGCAGAGCGAACTTGCCGGTCAATTCCAGGCCCTTGACCGGTTCGTGAACGGCGCCCATCTCGCCGGCACCGTACACGTCGCTCCCCCAGCTGCGGGCCAGGCCCACAAAACCGGGCATGTCCGGATCGTTGCCGCCGCGGAACTTGTTGACCACCGAACCCATCGACGGATACCCGCCGCCGTCCTTGCCGTCGTTGGTCCGACGTGCCAGGGGATTGCCCGCCTGCATCGTGATCGGAGTGTGGTTGCTGGCACTGCAGTCGACGGCCCGCAGGATCGAGAGCCGGTCGGCCATCGCCGCCTGCAGCGGCAGGTGCTCGCCGAATCGGACGCCCGGGATCGCCGTGGGAATCGTGCCGAACGGCCCGCGGACCTCCAGGGGCGCATCAGGCTTGGGATCCCAGAGATCCAACTGGCTGGGTCCGCCGGAGAGCCAGAACAGAATCACCGCTTTCTTCTTTGTGGGAGTAGCCGACGTGGGGGCCGCAGCAGCCTGCTGGGCCAGCAACTCCGCCAGCGAGACACCGCCGAGTCCGGCGACACCCGTCTGCAGGAACCAGCGCCGCGAGCCAACTCGGATCGTGTCCTGGGCCGGGGGCTGGAATGGCGATGCGGCCACCTGCGAGGCATGATGGGCGTCGTGCTGGCGTCCGCGGCTGGATGTACTCACTCGTCCACTCCTTCGGTCCCGGTCCCGCAGGTTCTATCACTTCCCATCGGTCCGGAACGGTTGTTTCTCAAATGTGCTCAACTGTGCCTTCAGGATTGTATAAGCCCGCACTGATTCGATGCAATCACGACATTCCCCTTAGGAGACCTACCGTGTTTCGCTTGTGCCTCTTCGCAACGACATTCACGCTCATTCTTGCTGCTCTCCAGGCCGCAGCGGCCCCGGTGAAAGTCCCGGCCGGACTCTTCAAGGACGTCAATGACACCACCGTCGGAGGGGCCCGGCTCATTCGAGGAACACAGCTGTTCATCGATGACTGGTTGATCGAGTCTCTCGAGGGAGTCCGTCGGCAGCTCAACCAGCCCACCAAGCACAAGCGGAACCCCGTGCTGGTCAAGGACAAGCCGTGGGAGGAGGGCGCGCCGGGCTACGGCACCGTGCATTACGATCCCAAGGCCAAGCAGTTCACGATGTGGTACCAGACCTGGAAGAAGGTCCCCGAGGGAAGCCGCTCCGAAGGCAACCTCTGCCTGGCAACCTCAAAAGACGGTGTCACCTGGTCCAAGCCGATCATCGACAAGAAGGGCAAGACCAACATGGTCCAGGTCCCCAACGTCACCGGGTTCCAGTGCCCGGGGATCTTCCGCGACCCGTCCGAAAAGGACCCCGCTCGCCGCTACAAGATGCTCTTCAGCTGTGCCCCCGACGGCACCGTCAAGACCTGGATGACCAGCGTCGGCTTTTCGCCCGATGGGATCCACTGGACCGCGGCCAAAACGCTGCCGCTGATCCCCTTCAGCGATACGCAGATCTGTCCGTTCTGGGACCACCGCAGTCGCCGCTACATCGCGATCCTCCGCTTCGGACCGCCCAACACTCGACTGGTCAGCCGAACCGAGAGCGAGGACTTTCTGAACTGGTCACCCAAGGTCACGGTGTTCCGTCGGACCCGCCGCGATGACGTCCAGGCCACCCAGTTCTACCAGATGGCACCGATGCCCTACGCCAACGGGTATATCGGGCTGATCGGCGCCTACCACAACGAGTCGCTGAAGCCGATCCCGGCCGACAAGCCCTGGACCGATCGGCAGGACCTGCAGCTGGCCTACAGCCGCGACTCGGTCACCTGGTTCCGCGTCGGTGGCAGCGGAGCCGTCAGCAACGCATCGCTGAACCGCAAACAGGACTGGAGCCGCCAGGCAAAGGCAGCCACCTTCTTGCCCTACGGCAAGATGAACAAGGACTGGGACTGGGGCTACATCACGCCCTACTACACCCCCGAGCCGATTATCGTCAACGACCAGATCCACTTCTTCTACTCGGGTTCCAACGCCAAGCACTGGTGGACCTGGACCGGTGACCCGCCCAAGAAGGACCCCAACGCCAAGCCTCCAACAAAGGGGGTCGGCCTGGCCACGCTGCGACGCGACGGATTCGTGTCCATCAACGCCGACGAAAAAGGAGGCACGATGACCACTCGAGCACTCCTGTTCCTGGGCGATGGGCTGGTTCTCAACGCAGACGCAAAGGGCGGACAGATCACCGTCGAAGCTCTCGATGCCGATGGAAAACCCATCCCGGGCTTCGGCCTGGAAGCCAGCCAGCCGCTGACCACCGACAGCATCCGACACTCACTGGCCTGGAAAGGACACAAGGACCTGCACCAGCTGCAGGGCAAGCCGATCCGACTGAGATTTCACATGAAGAACGCCCGGATGTTCTCGCTGACACCCCGCACCAACACCTCGCACTACATTCAGTCGTACAACTGATCAGCGACCGGTCACTCTGCCGTTTCCCAGGAGCCCCGTGTGATGAACACCTCACGACGCAATTTCCTCGCCACCGGCCTGGCCGCCGCCGGCGCGGCGGCGACCACCGAAGCGGCCGATGCCGACGACGACCCGGACACGATCGAGTGTCTCGACTACGGCCGCTCGTTCATCTGCAACACAGCGGACCACAATGCCGTCAGGTTCTGGATCGAAAGCCGCACCATCCTCCACGACGACACCGCCGGAACCCAACTGGTCATCTACCAGTGCGGGTCCTGCAAAAGCGAGAACACCTTCGACAAGCAGGACCTGCTGAAGCAGGACAACTACGACTTCATGCCGATCTACGGCGGCGAGGACATGCTGATTCTTCGTCGCCACGTCGACGCCCGTGACCGCTACCGACAGCTGACCAAGGTCAAGGACGTGTGGGGGAAACCGGACTTCAAGTTGCACTACGGCAAGTCGGTCAAGGAGTTGAAGAGCTTCGAGGAGATCCGGGATGTGACCGCGACCGACACGCCCCTGGCGGCTCAGACCGAGATCACCAATGCCGAAACCGGGCTCCGCTGCGTGATGGAATACCCGGTCAAGACCATGAACATCAGCATCGACAACAGCGTCTGGCAGGTCGACACCGGACCGATCGCCTTCCCCGACCTGACCCGGCGATTCGAACCGGCCGTCGACAGCGTCCGCCTGGCGTTTGCCGTCTTCAATGCTGCGGACTTCTGCGACTTCGTGATCGAGCAGCCCACCGCGGTCCTTCGTGACGAACAGGAAGTCTGCCGGGTCAACCACTATTCTCACCCGGTCAGCTTCCCCGCCAAGAACCGAGTCCTCTCGGTCGCGGCCCAGTAGCCTGGAGCCCCTGATGCACCGCCTCGTCATCCCGCTGCTGATCGTCCTCACCGTGGGGCTGTGCCCCTTGGCCCAGGGCGAAGAGCCGCGGCCGATCAAGCGGTACCGCGTCATTTTCAACTGCGACGGCCACGCCGTGTTCAAGGACGCCAAGGGGGACCTCGGCCAGTGGATCAAAAACCTCTTCGAGCCGCTGGAACGCAGCCACGTCGACGCGCTGTTCTGGTGCGACGGAGCCGGTGGCAATACGGCCAACTACGACAGCAAGGTGCTCGAACGCAACGGGCTGCGAGCCGGCAAGGCCGACCCGGCACTCCAGAAACTCATCGATCAGGGCAACGACCCCCCCAGGGTCGTCGTCCGCGAAGCCCACAAGCGAAAACTCGATGTCTTCTACTCGTTCCGCATCAACGACATCCACGACGCATTTCTGCCCGAGGAACGGGCGACGTTCAAGGTCGAGCACCCCGAGTGGCTGATCGGCAAGAAGAAATACGGCAACGTCACCAGCTACGAAACCGCACTCAACTTCGCCATCAAGGAGGTCCGCGACCTCAAGGTTCGAGTCGTCGATGAGATCTTCGAGAAATACGATTTCGATGGGCTGGAAATCGACTTCCTCCGCAGCGCCCCCTACTTCCTGCCCGGCACCGAACAGAAAAATGCACCGCTGTTGACCGGGATGCTGCGGCGGATGCGGAAGATCCTCGACCGGCGGGCCCGCACGCGAGGACGTCCGATCCGCCTGGCGGTTCGGGTCGACGAGAGCCTGGCGGGCTGCCGACAGGACGGCTTCGAAGTCGCTCGCTGGATCAACGACGGCCTGGTCGACTACCTGGTCCTGGGCAGTGGCACGATCGAGATCGAGATTGCCGAGTTCAAGGCCCTGGCCGCTCCCCGTGGCGTGCCCGTCTACCCCTGCCTGTATGGCTGGCCCAGCCGCTACTCGCCCATCCCAAGACACCTGGCCGCCGGAACCGCACTGACCTACTGGAACCAGGGGGCCGACGGGATCTACCTGTTCAACTGGTTCCCTCACACCAAAAACAACAGCGAAGGCAACGGAGCGTGGATGGCCTCGATGCTCCACCACATCGGAAACCCCAACGCACTCCGCCAGGCCAACCCCCGGTTGATGTTCGCCGTCGATCGAGGCCGGCCGGCCGGAGAATACCCCAACAACTGGCTCCACTGCGTCCTGCCCGCACCACTGGAGACCAACCGGCCCCTCGCACTGAGACTGCGCGTCGGTGAAGACCTCGCAAAAACGCCGGCCGGTACCCGGCTGACCGTGCAGGTCGAGATCGACAACCTGCAAGAGGACGACCGCCTGATCCTCATCCTCGGCAAACACGCGCTGAGCCACTGGAAGCCGGCAGGCAAGAACCGGCTCGAAGCGTCGATCGAGGCCACGGCACTCCGGCGAGGCGACAACCGCATCCGGCTTGAACTGAAACGACAGGCCGCCTCATCGAAAAAAACCCGCATCGCACGTGCGGTCGAACTCCACGTCACCCCAAAGCCAAACCCAAACCCAAGCAAGTAGTCCCCCATGCCCAGACCCTCTCACCCCATCAGCCTCGCCCTGCTGCTACTCCTCTGCACCGCAGCCAACACCGCAACGAAAACCGCAACCGCCGCCGAAGCTCCCAAGCCGCGACAGATCGGCAGCCGGACCCAGCTGCTGCTCGACGAACGCGTGATCGCGACCTCACGCAACGTCCAGATGACCATGCACTCGCCACGTCGGGACGGGCGTGTGCTGCTGACCAACGACCAGCCCTGGGAGTCCAACCCCGACCAGAGGCTGGCCGTCTACTGCAGCGTGCTTCACGATCGAGGCAAGTTTCGGATCTGGTACGACCTGAGCCACCGCAGCGATCCCACCAGGCGGGTGGTCGCGTATGCCGAGTCCATTGATGGGATCCACTTCGTCAAACCGAAGCTGGGCCTGGTCGAGTTCGGAGGCTCGAAGCAGAACAACGTGGTGATGCCGGCTGAAATCGGCGGCTGCAGTGTCTGGATCGACCCGCAGGCACCTCCCGAGCACCGCTACAAGTCGCAGCAGAAGGTCTACCCCAGCGGCCAGTTCCACATGTACAGCTCACCCGACGGCATCCACTGGAAGATGTTCCGGCAGATCAAAATCGGCGCCGGCGGCTGGGACACTCAGTCGATCATCTACCACGATCCCCTTCTCCGTAAGTACCTGATGTTCACCCGCTTCTGGCACTCGCACCGGCACGGCACCGGCGTGGCTCCGGACAACTACCGTTGTGTCCGGCGTCTCGAGTCGACCGACCTGGTCCGCTGGACAAACCAGTCGATCGTGATGGCCCCCAACGCGACCGACAAGGCACTCTACCCCACCCCACCGGGCAACCCGGCGGTCGACTACTACGGCGCGGCCGTCTTTCCCTACGGCGACCTGACGATCATGCTGACGCAGGCCTTCTGGCACTGGAGGCCACGTCCCTCGGGCCAAGAGGGCCTGGCCCCCGCCTCGTTTGACGTCCGCCTCGCCGTCAGCACCGACAGCAGAACGTTCCGTCGGGTCGGCGACTGGAAGCCCTTCATGGCCCAGGGAGCCGACGGCCGCTTCGATTCCCGCTACGTCTGGGCTCTGCCCAACCCGGTCGTTGTCGGAGACGAAATCTGGATCTACTACGCCGGGTCCAACCGCGATCACGACGACCAGCTCGACCCGGCCGCCGGCGGCAAGATCCGGACCGGCATCGGCCGAGCCGTATTGCGTCGCGACGGCTGGGTCTCGGCCGATGCCAACCTCGCCGGAGGCCGGCTGACCACCCGGCCACTGAAGTTCAGCGGCACCCGCCTGGAACTCAACGCGGTCACCGGCGGAGGTGGCTCGATCCACGTCGAACTGCTCGATGAAAACGGACGCCCGCTGCCGGGCTTCTCGAAGGACAAAGCCCTGCCCGCCAGCGGGAACTCGCTGAAGATGCCGGTCGCCTGGAAGTCAGGCGGCGACCTGGCACGGCTGGCCGGACGGACGATCCGCCTGAGATTCCATCTGAAGGACTGCCAGCTCTACGCATTCCGATTCCCGAACCCGGCACCGGCACCGCCGAAGCGTCAGTGAGCGGCAAGCTCATACCGCGGCGTGACATCCCGGTTCACCACCCGGCCGTCGCGAGGCCAGCGACCTTCAAGAACGGCGACGAGGTTTTCCACACCGCCGACCGCAATGTCCTGTCGAGACTCGACACCGTAGGCGGCCACGTGAGGAGTCAGCACCACGTTGTCCCGGCCCAGTAACGGATCACCCGTCGGAGGAATCTCCTCGGGATCATGCACGTTGATCCGCTCGAAGACATCCAGGCCGGCTCCACGCAGTTGACCCGAATCGAGAGCGGCGACCAGCGCGGTTTCATCGACAATGGCTCCTCGTGCGGTATTGATCAGCACCGCACCGGGCTTCATCCGTGAAAACGCCTCGGCATCCAGCAGGTGGCGAGTCGCCTCGGTCAGCGGCAGGTGCAGCGAAACGTAGTCCGATTCGGCCAACAGCTGCCCCAGTGCGACCAGTCGCACACCCAACCCCTGTGCCTCGGGAGCCTCGATCTGCATCCGCCGTCGAGTCGCCAGCAGCTTCATCCCGAAGCCAAGAGCCCGGCGGGCGGTGGCCCGGGCCGAGAGTCCCCAGCCGACCAGGCCCAGGGTCCGACCCGAGAGGCGGTGGCTGTGGCCGGCCGTGGCCCGAGACTCCCTCCAGTGACCCTCGACCATGTCTCGAGCCATCCGCGGCAATTGGCGTTCGACCGCCAGCAGCAACGCCAGCGTGTGATCGGCCTGCTCTTCGACACAGAAGTCCGGCACGTTGGCCACCACGATTCCCGACCGGGTCGCTTCGGCCACGTCGATCCGGTCGGTCCCGGTTCCCAGCCTCGAGATCACCCGGCAGCGTGACATCATCCGGATCACCTCCCCGGGCAGCTTCACGCTGACGGCAAACACAGCGTCGGCCTCGGCCACGACCCCAGCCAGCTCCTCGAGCCCGTTCCTCTCGCACTCGATCGGCACGATCCCCGCCCGCTGGTACTCCGCCCGCTCCTCGTCAGTGACCGGAAACAGCTCGGCATTGAGCCGCACGATACGGCACTCGGAAACGGGTCTCGGCACCTTTTCAGAAGCAGCGGAAGCAGCGGAAGCAGCGGAATCGGTCATGGCAGGGGCCTAACAGGCTGTTAAAGAACTCGGACCCTGGGGTCAGATCCGCCTTCGGCGGACCCACAACGTGGTTTGCTCCACCTGTCGCGGTTCACAGGCGGGGCCTGACCCCTTCTTCGAGTTGCAACGAGTGCTGGTTGAAAAGGGGTCAGGCCCCGCCTGCGCGCCGTTCTGGGTGGAGCGAGACTTTCTGTGGGCGGCGTCTGACCCCGTCCCATCCCCAAACTTGTATTATTCAACCCGCCGCAGGCGGGCTAACCGCGGCGTCCGCCGCCTGATTCGAATCCGTCGGCCGACTCGGCTCGCAACCAGCCGGGTGTCCCGCCGGCGTTCATCGCCAGGTTGCCCCCGTCCATCGGGATCAGTGCCCCGGTGATCCAGCTGCCCGCGTCGGACCCCAGCAGCAGCGACAGTCCGCGGATGTCGTCGGGCACTCCCATCCTGCCGGCGGGGATCCCGCCCAGGAACATCCGTTCGAGGTGTGGATCGGCCTGCATGCGTTGGGTCAGGCCGGGGTTGATCACCTGCGCGGGCAGGATCGCGTTGACCCGCACTCCGAAGCCGGACCATTCCGTCGAGAGTTCCCGGGTCATCTGTACCACGGCACCCATGGCCATCGAGTACGCGAGATGACGGCGGCCCAGGGCACTGAGACTGGCCAACGAACCGATGTTGATGATGCTGCCGCGGCCCGCGGCCAGCATCCGCTTGCCCGCCTCGCGGCACGACACGTATCGCCCGATCACCAGCCCCTCGAAGGCCTCGAGCAACTGCTCGCGAGTCATCTCGACCGGCTCGGCCAATACCCCCTCGCCGGCCACGTTGCCCACGACATCGATCCGGCCGAACTCGTCGTCGATCGTCCGGTACAACTCCTCGATCGCCTCGCAGTCCGAGACATCGCAGGTGACCGGCAGTGCGCGGCGGCCGAGAGCTTCGATCTCCGAGGCCGTCTGCTGGTTCGATTCGGTGTCGCGGTCGACCAGCACCACGTCGGCACCCGCTCCGGCAAACGCCAGGGCCATCGCCTGGCCCATGCCGCGGCCGGATCCCGTCACCATCGCCACGCGGTCGGTCATGTCGAATGTCTCAGACGGTGTCATCTCGGCCTGTCTCCTCGCTCACAATCGGGTCACGGCCCGCCACCGTGCGGGACGACGATTCTCCTCGTGTCGTCAATCACTTGCAACGCAACCCGCTTGCGATCCTGATATCATCGCCGCCGCGACACAGCCTCGACTTCAATTCAACCGGGGACCCGAGAGATGCGTTTTGCTCTGTGCCTGCTGCTTGCCGTGACCACGCTGGCCGGATCCGCCACCGCCGCCAACTGGCCGCAGTTCCGAGGTGTGGGAGGAAGTGGGCTGGCCGAATCGGGCCGGCCGTTGCCGACCGAGATCGGACCCGACTCGAAGCACATCGTCTGGAAGGTCGCCTTCCCGCCGGGACACTCGTCCCCGATCCTCTTCGGCGACCGGCTGTTCCTGACCGCGGTTCGTGACAAGACCCTGCTGACGATCGCCGTGTCGAAAACCACCGGCAAGATTCTCTGGGAACGCGAAGCCCCCTATGAGTCGCTCGAAGCAATTCACGCCATCGGCAGCCACGCTCAACCCAGCCCCGCGACCGACGGCAAGCTGGTGGTCAGCCTATTCGGATCCAGCGGCATGTACTGCCACGATGTCGACGGCAAGCTGGCCTGGAAGAAGGCAATGGGGCCCTTCAACAACGACTTCGGTGCAGGGACCTCGCCGGTGATCGTCGACGGACTGGTGATCACCGTCCAGGACCACGACACCGAGAGCTTCCTGGCCGCCTACGAGCTGCAGACCGGCAAGCTGGCCTGGAAGACCGACCGCGGCGAGTTTCCCAGGAACTACTGCTCGCCGGTCATCTGGAATGTC
>Ga0310124_10001906_pt1 | contig 14466 bp, 12 predicted proteins | sample CB11b_AW_Bot5_MG_FD_203507 | JGI IMG/M metagenome (GOLD analysis project Ga0310124, IMG submission 203507) | Marine microbial communities from Western Arctic Ocean, Canada - CB11b_AW_Bot5 | ecosystem: Environmental > Aquatic > Marine > Oceanic | place: Canada: Western Arctic Ocean | collected...
GAGCAACACCGCCAGACGGGCGCCTCGTCGGAAAACCTAGGTCAACATGACCAGTCCGGTTACGAGCAGCACGGTTCCACCAAGTCGGCCGACAAACCCACCGCGAGGCAGTACCTTCTCGGCCAGCACGAACAGGCTGATCGCCGCGACCCAGACCAGGTTCATGACTCCGGCGACGAATAGCAACGCCATCAGGATCCAGCAGCAGCCGACGCAATAAAGCCCGTGCTCGAGCCCCATCCGCAGGGCGCCGACACGACCGTCGCGCCAGTGACCCATCACGAATCCCAGCGGCGACCGGCAGTGTGCGAGACACGCCCGCTTGAGCGACGTGAATTGAAACAGGCCGGCCGATATCAGCAGAAGTCCCCCCAGCACCGGGCTGGTGCCGACCATGGCGGGTGAGAGCAACGCGGTTGCGTGCAGCCCCCACTGGGCGGCGGTCGCCACGGCGCTGAAGGCGGTCCAGACCAGCAGATACCCAGCCAGAAACAGACCGGTCGAGACCAGCGGATCATCTCGCTCGCGACGTTTTCTGTTGGCGGCCGCCAACATCAATATGAGCGGCGAGGCCGAGGGCACCATCATCGCCACCATCATGACGGCCCACATCACGAACAGCAGCGTCAGGTCGACCACGCCCCACGCCTGCATCTGCGGCATGGCCATGTCGGTACCCATGGCCATGCCAGACATGCCTCGAGCCAGATACAGCATGTAGGTCCAGCCGAGCGCCGCCACCGCGACGAGACCCACGGTGACGAGCACCCGGTCTCGTCGCAATAGGGTCTCCAGGGTCGTGTGTGGAGTCACGGGGGAATGTCCGATGGAGTCGCTATCGCTCGCCGCAGAGCGCCAATTCTACACCGGTCAGGAACTGACTCAATCCTCGCGCTTCAGGACGTGTCCGGAGCCGCGGGGTCTGTAGACCCGCCAGGGGGCGGTCTGACGACCGGCTACGTGTCGCGAGCAGTAAGTGCCGCGTCATAATGAGTATTCGATGAGCGTCAGGAGCAACACGCGCCTCGTCTACTCCACGGATACCGGCGGTGTGTGTACTGGCTGCGGCTGGCCGCGGGGCGACTGCAAGTGTAGTCGTGGGCGCGCCGCCAACGAGCCGGTTCAGACGCGTGTCGTCGCGAAGCTGCGGATGGAAAAGAAGGGTCGTGGGGGCAAGACGGTGACCGTCGTCTACGGTCTGCCACGGAACGCCGCGTTTCTGAAGTCGTTGTGCGGCGAGCTGAAACGATCGTGTGGTACAGGTGGGGCTGTCCTGGATGACGGGGTGGAAGTACAAGGCGAGCTCCGGGATCGCGTCCGCGACGTGCTCGAAAAAAAAGGGTTTTTGGTCAAGGGGTGAGCACGGAGACACGCGACGGCGACGGTCTCGGGGAGTGCCCCCAAAACGCATCGGTGTCCCGATGGACGAGGAGCAAACATGTCGAAGATACGAATATTGGTGGCGGTCGCTGTAGTGGTCGTCGCGGGATTGGGGTGGGTGTCGGCTCAGTCCCGAGACACGGGCTCGGATACGTTGACCGGTCAGGACTATGGCGAAATCGAGGCCCTGTACGCCCGCTACAGTCAGGGAAGTGATTTTCGAGACGCCGAACTGTTTGTGTCCGCGTTTTCCGAAGACGGCACGATCGTGCGAGCCGATGGGAGCAGCATTCAGGGGATGGCGGCCCTCCGCGCCGAGCGCGTCCAGCGGTATCAGGGCCAGAGCGGCGATGTGGGACGACGCCATCGGACGGGGAGCTACCTCATCACGGCGACCCCGGATGGGGCGAAGGGCCGTGCGTATTACATCCTCCTGGATGTGACGACCCGTCCGGCGACGATGCTGTTCACCGGCTACTACGATGATGAGTTCGTGCGAACCCCGGACGGGTGGCGCATCAAGCACCGGACGATCAACCGCGACACTCCAACCGAGTGACGCGCGGGTTCGGGCCAGATAGCGGTTGCTGTCGTCCGCTGCGCCTTGACGGCCCGGAGCGGGCGCTGACGGAGGGCGGCCTCACCGCAGTCGTTCGGCCAGATCCGACAGGGTCTCTGAAAGGGCTCGGAGTCGGCTCTGGGTCCGACCACCGGTCTCACCGCGGTCGAGATCGAGTGACGCGGCCGCCGTGTCGAGTTGTCCCGCCAGCGCGGCGTCTGGGGTGCCGTCGACCAACACCTGATCCGTTCGATCCAGTAAGTCTGACAACGCCTGACGACGCTCCGCGGCGATGGCGTCGTCTCGGCCGAGTTGGTCGAGGTAGGCTCTCGCGATGACGGGGCGCGGCGACCACTCGATGCGCCGCTGCTGCTGCGCGTTAAAGGTCTCCGGGGCCACCTGAGAGGCGGCGGCGATCTCATCACGCGTCAAAAAGTCGCTCGGCAGCAACTCCAGCACGTCGAGACCCCTGGCAATCTCGGTACCGTAGATAAAGCCTCGGTACCAATACGCGGACCAGTACCCGGCCAAGATGATCTCGTCCGGGTCGAGAGGGCCCCGGTCGAAAAAGGCGATCTCGACGGGATTCGAGGAATCGGTGAAATCGATGACCGAAATGCCTCCCTGGTACCACGCCTGCACAAAGATGTCGCGCCCCGGCACCGGCACCAGGGAGCCGTTGTGCGCGACGCAGTTCTCTTGTTCGGTCTGCGGGGCCGGCAGTTTGTAGTGGCTGCGGAACTGCAGCTTGCCGTCGACGATGTCGAAAATAGCGTCCGCACCCCAGTCGCGCGGGTCTGACGCGCGACATCGGGCCCGCCCACCGCCCCCCCACTCGTCGGTGAAGATCACCTTCGTACCGTCGTTGTTGAACGTGGCCGAGTGCCAGTAGGCGAAGCCGGGGTCCACGACTTCATCAAGCCGGACCGGATTGATCGGGTCGGAAATGTCGAACAGGATGCCGTTGCCCGAGCATGCACCCGCGGCCAGACCGATCTCCGGATAGGCGGTGATGTCGTGGCACTGGTTGGTCGCTCGCGTGCGCTGTGTCCCGGGCCCATGGTCGCCGCCGTCCCACAGCCCGGCGATCGCCCCGGACTCCGAGTCGCGGAAGACGTAGGGTCGGGCGACCACGCGCGCCTCCTCGGGGCGGGTCAGCGGAATCTCGATGACGTCGATTCTGAAGAGGGCCGTTTCCGGGTTCTCGACCGGAGCCCCGTCCGAACAGCCGTCGAGCTCCTCTCCGGGGCGCACCGAGCTCGTTCCCGACCCATACACGTAGATGTTGCCTTCGTCGTCGGGGTCCGTCACCACCGTATGCGTATGCGAGCCACGGCAGGTTTGCACCGCGGCGACTTGCCTCGGCAACCGGATGTCGCTGACATCGAAGATCCGTATCCCCCGGAAGCGCTCATTGCTCACCGGCTCCGCGACGCCCTGCAACCCGCAGTCGAGCCGCCCCCGGGTCTGCTCTACGGACATGATCAGGAGGTCCCCGACCACCGACACATCTCCCTGGCCCCCCGGGCACACCACTGAGCTGACCAGCTGGGGAGACACCGGGGTCTCGACGCGATAGGCGCTGAACCCGTGGTAGTTGCCTTCAAACAGCACGTCTCCGGAAAACGCGAGATCGGTGTTCGCGAAGTTGAGCAGACCGCTCCGCGCCGGTTCGTCCGTATCCTCCTCCTCCGGGACGTCCTCCTCGCTTGGCTCGGTCGACTCCGCCCCCGATCCGGGCTCGGTCGGCGTCGGCCGGCCCGCCGGCAGGTTGGGATCATGAAAACCGTCCGGTTTCGGACGCGTGGCGATCAACGCCATGTTCCACGCCGCTTGCCCGGCATCGTGGAAACCGGCCGCGAGCTGAACTCGAGGGTCGGGCGACAGCTCAGCCAGCATGCCGTCCATCCGATCGATCTCCATGCTCTGGTCGGAGGTGATGTCTGAGGTGAATCCGAACAGCAGTGAATCCTGCGCCGCCCCGCGTTGCGAGAGCAGGGTGTCGACCATGGTCAACGCGCCCCGATGGTGCGCGATCATCAGCCGGAGGAACAGCCGATCGAATTCGCCCGCTTGGGCCTGCTCGAGCTGGTCCATCTCGTCAGCCGTCAACATCCCCGGCATCGGTTCCCAGCCCGAGGCATGGTGCGCGTCCGCAGCGGTCACCGTTTGCCCGCGTGCACGGAGCCACTCCTGCATCATCGCGATCTCGTCTTCTTGTGAGATCTCGATGCGTTGAGCCAGCCGCTGCATTGCGTCGTTGTTGCTTCGCGTCGCGAGGAACTGGGTCATCTCGGTTGCCTGGGCGTGGTGGGAGATCATCCCTTGCATGAACTTCACGTCGGCGTCGGTGAACTCGATCCCCGCGAGATCCGAGGCCTCGGTCGACGAGATGAGCCGACTGGGTTCGCCGGGAGCTCCAGGTTGGACGATCGGGGGCTGCGCCTGGCTGGGCGCAGCGAGCGACATGCACGTCAAGCTGACAAGGGCCACGGTGGACCGTGCGAAACAGGACGGCAGCGTGCTCATGAGGGATTCTCCACAGGGGTGGGGCGAGGTGTCGCTCCGGGCCACATTGTACCGCTCGGTGGGGTGGACGGGCGTCTTCGGCTCGAGAGAAGTATGATTGGCGGACTTTCGAAGCGAATGTTCCGGTCGGGGCCGGATTACGTGAAGCGAGGTTGAGTCATGTCGAGAACAGTCTTTCACGCAGCGGCCGTCGCCTTGGGGCTCATGCTGGCCGTCTCTACCGTGTCAGCGCAGGTACTCCCGAATCCCTATCGGCAGGTCGAGAGTTGGGCCAGTCTGCCCGGCGGTCGCACGATGGGCGCTGTCGGGCAGGTCACGATCGATCCGGACGGCGAGCATCTCTGGGCCGTTATTCGGTGCGACGCGAGTGCGCCCAATCGATTCGGGAACGAGTGTCTCGACTCCGATCTCGACTCGGTGCTGAAATTCAATCAGGACGGGGAGGTCGTCGAGAGCTTCGGAGGTGGCCTCTTCATCTGGCCGCATGGGATCGACGTCGATAACGACGGGAATGTCTGGGTGACCGACGCGGTGTCTGAGGCGCGCACGCCCGAGGGGACGCGTGGGCACCAGGTCATCAAGTTCAGCCCTACCGGCGAGGTGCTGATGACCCTGGGCACTCCGGGCAAGGCAGGACTCGGCAACAATAGCTTCAACGCCCCGGCCGCGGTGGTCGTGGCTGACAACGGCGATATCTTCGTGGCCGACGGGCACGGCGACACCACCAACAACCGCGTCGTGAAGTTTTCATCCGACGGGACGTTCATCAAGTCGTGGGGCAAGACCGGTTACGGACCGGGGGAGTTTCGGAACCTCCATGCCATCGCGATGGACAACGACGGCAAGATCTACGTCGGTGACCGGTCGAACAACCGCATCCAGATTTTTGACCAGGAGGGGGAGTTCCTGGCGCAGTGGACCCAGTTCGGGCGGCCCAGCGGCATCTTTTTCGACCGCACCGGCAGAATCTTCGTGGCGGACTCTGAGTCGGACGACGTGCAGAACCCTGGCTGGGAGATGGGGATTCGTATCGGAGAAGTGGCGACCGGCTGGGTGACGGAGTTCATTCTCTACCCGTGGGGTGACCCACGCAGCACGGTCGGCAACGGGGCCGAGTTCGTGGCGGTCGATCGCCACGGGAACATCTATGGTGGCGAGCCGGCTCCGCGCCGACTGCAAAAATACGTGCGCGTCCGACCGTAGCGGACGCCGGGCATGTCCCGCGTCGCACCGAGAGAGGTTCTTTATGAGACGACTTCGTGCAGTGACCCTTGGGATGGCCCTGGTCCTGACCGGTTGTGCCGAGAGCGCTGCTCCGGTCGTTGAGCCCGGCGGACTCGCGCTGGTCGGGGCCCAGTTGATAGACGGCACCGGTTCGGCGCCGGTGGCGGATTCGGTCGTGGTGATCCGTGATGGACGGATAGCGAGTGCCGGCACTCGGGCGGCCACGGCAGTTCCCGCCGGGGCTGAGGTGATTGACGTCACCGGCAAGACGATCATCCCTGGGCTCGTGAACTTGCACGTTCACTATCGCGGTGGGCCGGCAGAGATTGAACGTCAATTTCAAACCCAGCTCTCCTACGGTGTGACGACGGGACGGAGTATCGGCAGCGATTCACCAGAGGCGGTCGCATTCTTGCTCGAGGCCAATGCCGGTCGACCGGGATTCACCCGCGCCTACACCGCCGGTCTCGGCTTTTCGCATCCCAACGGTTTCAACGCGGCTGGTCGCAATGCGCCGGCGACCGAAGACGAGGCGCGCGCGCTGGTCCGGGACCAGGTCGCACTTGGCGTGCATTTCATCAAAATGTGGGTCACCGAGATGCCGGAGCCCGGTCTGCAGATTACGGCCGAGATGCGGACGGCGATTGTCGACGAAGCGATCCAGAACGGGGCGGTGCCCGTCGCCCACATCGATGGCGAAGACGAGGCCAGACAGTTAATCGAGGCCGGGTTACGGGACTTTCTGCACACCACCGTGTTGACCTTCGGGCCTGGAGGCGGGGCTCCGGTTGACGACCCCGAACCCTCGCCAGAGTTCCTGCAACTCGCTCTCGAACACGACGTGGCCTTTACCCCCACCCTCTCGATTGTCCAGAACGGCTGGCACTTCGCCGAGCACCCGGAGTTGCTGGATGACCCTGGGTTGCGGGCCGCCTTCAATCCGGACGCGCTGGCCCGCTGGGACGACCCCGAGACTAGGGCTGCCGTCGTCGACGCTCCAGAATTCGAAAACCGCAAGGCCGCGTTCCGACAGCTGCAGGACTTCGTCAAGACGATCCACGATGCCGGTATCCAGGTCGCGCTGGGCAACGACGCCGGCACTGCGAACGTGCCGTTCGGGTGGGGTATGCACCACGAGATGGAGATGTATGTCGAGGCCGGCTTGACCCCGATGCAGGCGCTCGTGGCGGCGACGGCCACTGGGGCGGCGCAGCTGCCCCCGGTGGGTGAGGCCGACTTCGGGACCCTCGAAGCCGGCAAGGTCGCCGACCTTGTCGTGCTCAACGCCGATCCCTTGGTCGATATTCGGAACACGCTGGAGATCGACCAGGTCATGCGGCTCGGAGAGTGGGTGACCCGCGCGGGGTCGCCCGCAACAGCCCCGTAGTCGACGCGGCCCATCCCGACGCGGTCTACTCTGCGGTGGTGTGGGTCGGCTGTCTGACTGTGGTTTCTCCTCCTGACGGTCGGGACGCTCCCAAGTTCACCCTGTTGCCTTTCGCAGGTCCGGTCGTCGCGCGGGCCGGCATCCACAGGTCGCCGACCGGCGCTATCTCCATCGACGCCTGGAGGCCCTCAACCCGCGCGAGCTATCGGAACCCGACCCGGCCTATTCGCGTCCAGGCTCATCGCTCACCAGACGACCCGAAGTGACGAATCGGCGGTGGTCGGAGAACTCCTGCGTACGAAAGTAGCGCGGCACAAAGCCACCTCCGCGGATGGTCCAACTGCGTTCGATGGTGTCTGGCAGCATCAACGTCTCGGTCGGGTTCTCGAAAGCGACCGGTCGATACCGGATGGTCAGGTCTGACCGTTCCAACGCGATCGTCCCCGGACGCGCCGGCGGACGATCCTGGGGCTCGCGGAATTCCACTCGCTTCCGTAGATGCTCGTCGAGCCGCATCACGTCACCGGTTGCGACGTCGACCCAGGCCTCGCCGCGGTACCACCCCGGGAGTGAGATGGACACACAGTCCTCCTCCCAGCCGATCTCTGCCTCCGCGCGCTCCCGTGGCACATACTCGAGTCGAGCCGCCAGCCGGCCGTCGATCCGTTCCAGCTCGCCCAGGGAGTATTCGAATTCGGCCTGTCGCGCCGGCAAGAGCACCCAGAGCGGGTCGTCCACCTCGGACAACGGCGTGAGGCAGGCGTCCAGGTCGGCCTGTTTCGGCGGGCGTCCGTTGACCGACCGGAGCTCGCGAAACACCATCACGACGGGTGCGCCGTCTTCCGCCGTGCGCCAGTCCAGCCGCCGCTCGTATACGAGTCGTCGCGGCCGTCCGTTCGACCGCATCTCGTGCGTGAACGACCGGACCGACACCGTTTCGGTCGAGACGATGCGCTGCGCCCGCTCGTAGCGACGCTCCAGTTGCGCGCCGACCCTGGCCAGGGTGGCGTCGAGGTCGAACGGCGGCTCCTGACCCAGCGTGGCGGTCGAGACCGTCAACACCGCGCCAAGGCACGCGACCGCGAATCGCCGCTGGTGTTTCACTGCCTACTCATTGCCTTCTCCGGCGACGAGGAATGGTCGCCCGTCGCATGGGATTGTCTCTCGACTGCATACGTCGGGTCGAGCATGCCGGTTGGGCGGGTCGACATCAATGCGAGGCTGGGGAGAGGATTCGTAGTTTTGCTTATAAGAATAATTTATTTTGAGTAATCAAAAATACATGATAGCTTTTGACCATGTCCGATGGGATCGATGGCTTCATGAGAGGGGCCTTCGTCGTCGAATTCCTGGGGGTGTTGCTAGTGCGGGGCCTGTTCGCCGGGCTGCAGTTGGGCGAGCCGAAGGGACGTCAATGGAGAGAGTCACCGGTCTACCTGCTCGGAGTCATACCGCTCGTCGTGGGACTTGTCGTTGCGACGTCTGACTATCTCTCGTCCGCCGACCGGCCGTGGACGATGCTTGGTTTGTCCGACGTCGTCCGATGGTCCGGCTTCGGCGCCTCTCTGGCGGTCAGCGCCTTTCTCATCTGGGTGTTCGCGACGATCGGGACCGCCGGAGCGAAACATATCGTCACCTTCGACGACATGAAGCTGGCCACGAGCGGTCCCTATTCCCACGTCCGCCATCCGATGTATGGAGGATTCTTTCTTTGGGGTATTGCGTTTGTCCTCTTCACGGACAACTGGCTTGTGGGAGGCTGGTGGGTTGCGATGATGGCCTTGGTGGCTGTCGTTCGGGTCCCGCACGAGGAGAAGGTGCTCGTCGAACACTTCGGCGACGATTACCGGCAGTACATGCGCCGAACCAACCGGTTCCTGCCCTTCGGGGGCGGGGCTAGACGCGCGTCTCCCGCGGCATGAAGCGGGTTGCTCGCTCGGGGCGGGCGACGTAGTCTCCATGGACATGCGGATTCGGTCCTGGCCGCGGCCTGGCGCTATTCCACCGACCCTCCTGACCATTCGCCGCGTCGGGGTGGCGCTCACCGCGGTCCTGCTGTTGTTTCTGCTCGTCGTCGCCATCCTGCTCACGAACGTCCCGCGCGCCCCCGTTACGCCGACGTCCGTGTCGAGCATCGCGGAGATGGACGCGTTCTTCGAGCGTCTCGTGGCCTCTGAGAACCCGCCGGGCCTGTCGGCGGCCGTCGTGCAGGGAGACGACGTCGTCTATCAAAGGAGCTTCGGATTCGCCGATACTCCCGCCGGAGAGCGGGCGACAGCGGACACCGTGTACAAATGGTGGTCGCTGACGAAGCTGCTCACCGCTCTCGCCGTCCTGCAGCTCGAAGAGCAGGGGCGTCTCGACCGGTCAGACGACGTGCGCGAGCATCTCCCGTTCTTCGCGCCGACCTATTCTGGGGAACCGGCGGGTCCCGTCCGGGTGGAGCATCTGTTGAACCACAGCGCCGGGCTCCGGAACCTGCGCGCTGAGGTCCTGCAGTGGACGCATGCGGAAGGGACGGACGGGCGGCAGGCGAGCGAGCTCCTCGCCGAAAGCTTCGGGCAGTACTCGACACTCCGCGCTCGGCCCGGTCAGCGGGGCTACTACTCCAACTATGGCTACCTGGTGCTGGGAGAGCTCATCGCCGCGAGGTCCGGTCGTCGTTACGAGGACTACGTGGTCGAACGTATTCTGAGACCACTCGGCATGGACCGCACCGGTTTCGAGATCACCGGGACAATGCGAGAGCACCTGGCGGCGGGGTTCCACCCACTCCTGGACTTCCAGACGTTTCTGATTCCGGGCATCGGACACCTGGACCCCTACATCCGCGAGTTCGACGACCCGAGAATGTGGTTCGAGCCGTTTTTCCTCGACGCCAACGCCTATGGCGGCGCCATCGGGTCGGTCGCCGACGCCACGAAGCTCCTGCGTGCCTTTCTCCACGAGGGGCGTCTCGAGGGACGCCCGGTGTTGTCACCGGCGCCGGTCCGCGCCATGCTCGAGGATGGCTGGGTGCCGGCCGGCCGGAGCGACGTGGCGCCGTTGTCGCATCGACGCGCCGGCATGCAGCACGGCCTCGGGTGGTGGGTGTTTCCCTCGCCGACCGGGAACATGTATCAGCACACGGGGGCTGGTCCGGGATTCGCCACCATCTTCAGACTTTACCCGGCCCAGGGGCTCGGTATTGCTGTGCTCGCGAATGCCACCTCCCTGGACCGCGAGGGGATTGCCGATCGACTGTATGAGCTGTTTCGATTGTGAGGCGACCATGGCTGATACTCTCGGGTGGGAACCGATAGCCGTGGGAGTGCTCAGCCCGACACTGCCCAAGGAGCAAGAACGATGTCAAGACGTGTCGCAAGAGTTCGAGGGTGTGTATGTGCGCTGGCGATTGTGGCGGCGGTCGGCAGTCCGAACGTCGCCTGGGCGCAGGGACAGAACTGGGTGGAGCGCGCGGTGCACAACTTCGGCGGACCCATCAACACGATGTGGGCCGAAGGGGAGCTCTCGTTTGCCGACGACGGCACCATGGTGTATTGCAGCGCCCGCGAAGATCTTGCGGTCGCGCCCGGTGACCCGAAAGACCTCTACATCGCCACGTTCGATCGGGAAACCGGCGGCTGGAATACGCCGGTGAACATGGGCATTCCGGTGAATGCGGCGCCGGCCACGGATGTCGATCCGCTGCGCCTCGGCGATGATCGGGAGCCCTGGATCACCAGTGACGGAAACACCATCTATTTCAAGTCTGACCGGCTTGCGACCAGCAGTCCTCGCAACGCCAGTGATCTGTTCGTGACCCGCAAGGTGAATGGGGCGTGGACGGAACCGGCGCTGATGCCCGCCCCCATCAGCACCGATGCCGGCAACGAACATTGCCCGGCCATTTTGCAGGATGGCCAGACCTTGTGCTTTGCCTCCATGCGGGACGGGGGCTATGGCGGTTCGGACATCTGGTGTTCACAGCAGGATGCCAGCGGCGCCTGGCAGGAACCGGTGAATCAGGGTGCGAACATCAACACGGCGGCCGAGGAGTTCCATTTCACGCAGGACACCGACGGCATGGTGTATTTCACGTCCGGTCGCCCCGGAGGATTTGGTGGCATGGACATCTGGGGCGCGATGCAGTCGGGACCGAACAGTTGGGCGCCGGCGGTGAACCTGGGGCCGCAGGTCAACACCGGAGCCGCGGACATGTGCCCCGCGTTGCCCCCGGGCACGGGCACGTTTTCCTGGTTCTCCAACCGGTCGGACAACAGCTTTGGCTCGATTGATATCTTCTGGACGAACAAGACGAATCTGTCGACCGGGCCCTGACCACGCCTCGCACAGGGTTGACTGCTGATGCTGTCGAGAACCGTTCTCATCGTGGCCGGGCTCTGCGTCGCTTCGGCGGCCCAGGCTCAGAACGCCGGGTCCCCCAGTGGGAGCGCGGAATCTCCAACTCCCCTCATCGCCCATCGCACCGGCGCGTTCGATGCCGTTCTCCCGGCGCGTTCTCCCGAATCTGAAGCGCGCCGATGGGCTGAACGTTTCCAGTTCCCGGGTGACCTCGAAGGCTGGGACTACGACCTGGCCACGGAAAGCTTCAGCCTGTATGTGCCACCTGCGTATGACCCGGAGGGTGAGCCGTACGGCGTCGTGGTGTGGGTGTCGCCGGTCGACGACGGCGCGATCCCTCCGGCAATCCGGCCCGTGTTCGACGAGCGTCACCTGATCTGGATTGGCCCCAACAACGCAGGCAACCAGCGTCATCTCTTTCCCCGGGCCGGCTTGGTGCTCGATGCCGCTCTGAACGTGGAGCGTCTCTACAACATCGACCCGGACCGGATCTTCGTCTCGGGGCTCTCGGGCGGTGGACGGATGTCCGCCATGCATGCGGTCGCCTACCCCGACGTGTTCGCCGGTGGATTTCCGATCATCGGAGTCACGACGTACCTGGACGTGTCGCCAGAGTCCAGCCCGGGCCAGCGTGTGCCGCAGTTCCCCAGACCGTCTCCCGACGTGCTCGAGCGCGCCAAGCGTCAGCCGCTGGTCATCATGACCGGCAGTGGCGACTTCAACCGAGAGGAATGCCGACTGACCGCCGCCGCCTACGAGCATGACGGGTTCACCGACCTGCACTTCTTTGACATCGACGGCATGGGACACGAGATGCCCTCGGCCGAGGATTTTTCGCGGGGCCTCGACCTGCTGCTGGCGCCGCCCACGGTCGACTTGCCCTGACGAGGAGCCACGTTCCACACGACCTGAGTCGGGGGCCACCGGAGGAACCAGGGGCACGGGGATGCGTCCTCAGCGCCCGCCACGACCAAACCAGCTACAATGTGGCGAATCTTGGGACGTGCCGTCGGCGCCTGGCCGCGCCCCTCGGCACTGACAATCCGCTCACTCGGGTCTGTCGAGGAGGACGACGCCATGAAGCTCTTCTTGCGTTTCCTGTTCGCCCTGGCCATAACGGTCCCGATGCTGCCCGTCGATACGCAGGCTCACTTCATCCTGCTCGAGCCGGCATCCTGGGTCACAGAGAACCAGCTTGGCGACCCGCAAAAAGTCGGACCGTGCGGCGGCGAGCCGACTGGCGAGAATGCGGATCTGCTGACCGGAGCCGTCACCGAAGTGACCGGCGGCTCCGAGCTGCACGTGAAGATTCAGGAAACGATTTTCCACTCGGGCCACTACCGCGTCGCCCTCGCGGTGAACTCACGGAACGAACTGCCGCCCGATCCGATGGCGTTCGAGAAGTACACGGATAGAGGCCTGTATTCTGTCTGGGGCGCGAGCCAAAGCCCGCCGCAGAGTCCGGTCATCGCCGACGGCCCCTGAGGCTCTCAGCGCGGCAGACAGCCCGGACGCTCTCGCCCACGCCCGGGGCACCGCGTCCGCGCCAACTGGGAGGCGCTGACCGCCCATCCCGACAGCGTTCCGCCGCTGCGGCAGGCCATCCTGCAGCTCGCGGTTCAGGGCAAGCTCGTGAAGCAGGGTCCGAAAGGTGAGCCGGCGTGCGCGTTACTGGAAAAGGCGACGCTCCTCTTTGCCGCCGGTGCGCGGCGAACGGCAACGACTCCGGCCAGCCAGGAGTCGTCCCTCAACCTCTCGGTTCCACGAACCTGGGTGCTCGCGCGAGCCGACGACCTCTTTTCCTTCGTGACAAGTGGTTCGCGAGGTTGGGCGAAGTACTACTCGTCAGAGGACGCCTTGTTCATCAGGATCGGAAACCTCGACCACGAAACAACAGCACTCGACCTCCGCCAGAGGCAGTTCGTCGCTCCCCCCGAGAGTGCGGAGGGAACCCGGACGAGAGTGCGACCTGGTGATCTGCTGGTGTCGATCACGGGTGACACCGGAATGGTCGGCCTCGTGCCAGAGGGTCTGGGAGACGCCTACATCAACCAGCACATTGCGCTTGCCAGGCCCGCGATACCTGAACGGCACCCTACGACAGGATCTAAAAGAACGCAAGGCAAGCCATCAGCCTTTCGACCTCGAAGAGAATGAAACACGCCGCCAGATGTGCAACGGACCGGACGCGGGGGAGAATAGGCGTCGAGAGGAGACAGGGCATGCGAACGATCACCGCACGCGTCGTCGGCGTTGGAGTCGTCATGACGGTCGTCGTCGCCTCACCCGGGCTCGAGGCACAGCGCCGCGGAGGCGATTCGGAGACCGTGGTGTACAGCAGTCTCGCCCCTGGCAATTGGGATGTCTACCGGTTTGACCGCCCCGGGGAGCCGCCGCGGCGGCTGACGACCGACCCTGGTCTCGACTACAACCCGGTGGTCTCACCGGATGGCCGCTGGGTAGTGTTCACCTCCGAGCGCGCCGGCAGCCCCGATCTCTACGCGCTCGACCTGGAGCAGGGCGGTGAGCCCGTACGGCTCACCGCGAGCGATGCGATGGAGGATGCGGCCGACTTCTCCCCCGACGGGCGCACGTTGGTGTTCGTCAGCACCCGGACGGGTAACCCGGATGTTTACTCGATGCGGTTCGACCCGGGGGGGCCTGACGCCGGCCGCGCGGCCGTCAATCTGACGCGGCATGCCGCCGGTGACTACAACCCGGCCATATCGCCAGACGGTACACAGATTCTCTTTTCGAGTGGTCGCGCGGCCGATGTCGTGTCTGGGGCCTTGCCCTCCGCTGGGGACGAGGCGAGCGAGCTGTTTGTCATGCGAGCGGACGGGACGAATGTCCGGCGGTTGACTCAACAGGAGGGCTGGGACGGCTCGCCCTCCTGGTCCTCGGACGGCCAGGCGGTGCTTTTCTATTCAGCGCGAGACGGCGAGACGCGGATCTTCGAGATGCCGCTCGACGGCACCATGCCGCGGGCCCTCAGCCAGGCCGACCAGGGCGCGCTGTCTCCGGTGGCCGGCCCTGACGGCCG
>Ga0310124_10001909_pt1 | contig 14458 bp, 16 predicted proteins | sample CB11b_AW_Bot5_MG_FD_203507 | JGI IMG/M metagenome (GOLD analysis project Ga0310124, IMG submission 203507) | Marine microbial communities from Western Arctic Ocean, Canada - CB11b_AW_Bot5 | ecosystem: Environmental > Aquatic > Marine > Oceanic | place: Canada: Western Arctic Ocean | collected...
GAACTTGCCCACCGCCTCCTGGATCGACTCGCGGATCAGCGCCCGGGCATCGATCGGCGCCAGATGGATCGCACTCTGTTCAGACAGCCCTTCTTTCACCGCCGCCGTGACGATCCCGGGAACCCATAATTCCGACTCGACGCAGGCGTGCGAGTCGCCGCTGGTGTAGATCCAGGGCACACCGAACTGGCCACACTGATAGGCGGCAAACTGCATCTCGCCGATCTCGCGCCCGTTGACGCGGTAGATCGTCCCCTCGCGAGTCATCGTATGCGCCAGACAGGCATTTGGGGTTCCCGCCATGGCGTGCATACCCACCTGCACGAGCGCCTGTGCACTGGGACCAAATCCGGGCAGTGATCGGGGGCGCATGGTGCCACGAGCGATGCGAACACCGGAGATCAACTCTTCCACCAGGATGGTGCGACCGGCGCCGTGACCATCGTTGATAATGACCTCCTCGACGCCGGCAGCAAACAGCCCCTCGGCGGCGGCATTCACCTCACCGGTGAGCAGACGCTGAATCTCTGATCGGTCGTAAACCCCACGGGCCATGGCTGCGTCGTCGCGTTTGCGCGGATCCCACTCATCGACACCGGCGACACCTTCCATGTCGGTGACCATGTACACTGATTGCAGAGCCATCTCCTCATCCTCCATTGGCGTGAAGTGGGGCCCACGTCACTTTACTCTTCCCGATCATCTTGGTCGATCGCTACCAGCCGTTGGCGAGCGGCCGTGCCCATCCACAGGGTACCAAAGCGTTCGCCAAGATCGGCGAAGATCTCCCGAGCGGCGTCGATCTGCCCCGCCTTCTGCAGTCGCTCCGCTTCGTAGAAACGTTCCGTTCCCGTCGTGATGCCTTCGGCGAATAGAGCCGATGCTTCGGCTGCACTCGGCACGGGCACATCCTTGAGTCGGTCCAGCGCCGGCGGATGTTCATCGGTCAGGATTCGATAGGCGGCGGGATTGCGCTCGCGGAACAACCGGGCGCGGAAGTCCTGCGTGCTGCCGCCCAGCGAATCACCACTCGTTTCGGCTTCTGCCAATATCTGTCCCTTGGGGCCGATGATCATGCTGCCACCGCCGCCCGCGTGCGAAAGGCCGCCAGACTCGCATCTCCCTCGCCGAAAGAGGCGCCACCCATCGTGCAGTGGAATACGAGGTCGGCACCACCAAGAGCCAGGGCCCGCGTCGTTTCCGGAAAGACCATGTCGTAACAGATGCAGAGACCGGTAGGACCGATGTTGGGGACATCAAAGACCGGAAATGAATCACCGAGTGCTCGTGCCCGCTCCGACAATGTGGGCTGCACCTTCTGATATCGGCCGATCTCCCTGCCATCGGCACCGACGAGCACGGCCGTATTGTAGACAGGAGCAAGTTCTCCCGCAGACGCGATGCTTGATTCACCGTCATCCATGGATCCGTGTAGAGCGCCGACAAGATCACTGCAATAGACGATGACGATGCCCCGTTCGCGGGCGACCTCGGAGAATCGATCCCGCAGCAGTTGCCCCATAGGAACCAGCAGATCGTGCACCTCCTTCCAGTGACCCGCCTCCCACTCCAGCGTTCCAAGACAGTCTTCAGGGAAGGCGACGATATGGCAGCCCTCATCCGCGGCTTTGTGCACCAGCGCCACCAACGTGTCCATATTCTCTCGCACCTTCTCCAGCGCCTCCCTCGGACCACCGACGCGGAAGGAAATGGTGCGGTTGGCGGTTTGCGCTGCCGCGATTCGGGTTGTCTCACTCATGAGGTGCTCCTCGGACCATGTTCTTGTATGGCGAAATTATCAGTCGGCGGTGACGTCGAGCAGTGACAGTCCCAATCGTGCCAAACCCTTGTCGTACGAATAGACAGCCGTGTTCCCGCGACTGCGACAGAGAGCGGCAAGGTATGCGTCGACAAGGTCTACGGGTTGCTCGATGAGAATACTCAGGCAGACACGAAGCACCTGGCGCTCCTGCACCTCAAGGCCACGGAGATCAAGCAGGGCGCTCAGTTTTTCCGCAGCCTCCGATGCCGGAATTTCGTAGTAACTCGTGAGCACGAAGTAGGACTGAAACAACACCAGGCTCGGCAACAGCGCCGTCACCTCGCCGCGCTCAAGAGCATCGAAGAATCGAAACACTCCCGCAAACTCCGGCGTCGGATCGTCACGATCCTCTACCAGAAATCTTAAGATAACGTTGGTATCTAGGGGCTCACGCACCGTCGATTAGACTGTCCCGCAGGGCCTGGTCGACATCTTCACCCGATGGAAATGGCTTATCAGCCGCCAATGATGCCAACGATCCGCCCACCCGATAGGAAACCGAAGAGGCAGGTTTGTGCAGTCTGATCTGTCCTCGCTCGACATCGACTTCGACATCGAGATGATCACCGATAGAGATGTCGAGTTGCCGCCTTATGTCGACGGGAATAACGACCTGACCCTTGTTGTGGACCTTCATCCGCATGGTGACGCCTCTCCTTGCACGAAGCTTGGGTTATACTGGTTAGTATAACCCGCTGGCGATCTTCGACAAGTCCTGTTGTTTCCGGATTCTTGACAGGTTGTCCAGGATGCCCCGTACTGCGGACTGTGGGCTTGGTCTCGAAAGGGGACAGCTGTGTCACGCTACATCCATCTTCCGTCATATCCCTTGTTTTTCGCTCACGGCCACGTCGTGCAGGCGCTTTCTCATTTCGAGGAGGCATAAGGTGCCCATCCGACATCTGCCCAACGAACCCAACCTTGAGTATCTCAAGGGGCAGGCGAAGGCGCTGCTTGCAGCCTTCCAGTCGTACGATCCAATCGCCCTGGCGGACTTTCACGAATTCCATCCACGCGAAGTCGCACCAGACGACGCCAAACTGACTGATGCACAGTTGCGTCTGGCCCGTGCCTATCAGCAGACGAGTTGGCCCTGGCTGCGTATCAAGGTCGATCTGTTGCTGGCCATTCTGAACGACGACGTCGCTGCCGTTCGTGACCTCGTGACAGCCAATCCAGACTTGATGACCGAGAATGTGCGCAACAACAACTGGGGGCCACCGATGTCGCAGGCCGCCAATCTCGGTCGCGAGCAGATCGTCGAGATGTTGGCCGGTCTCGGTGCGAAAGACCTCGACCGAGCCCTGAATCGTGCCGCCCTGCCGGGGCAGACGGGGACGATGCGTAAACTCATCGATCTTGGCGCTCAGCTGCCTGTGGGCATCATCATGGGCACGTGCGAAACGGTGAATGGCGAAGGTCTCAGAGAGCTTGTCGAACTGGGTGCCGACCTTTGCGATGCCAAGGGTGATCGCCTGGCGCCAGTAGCCCTCGCCCTGACCACCTACGGTCGCGACCCGTCGGGGAAACACGAGGTGTTGCGCCTCCTTGAGGGCAACCTCGACTACCCCGATACACCGGCGATGGCCATCCACCGAGGTCGCATCGACCTGCTTGAAGGCCACCTGAGGCGTGATCCAAAGTTCATCTCACTACGCCTGAATGGCGAAGATCTGTACCCCAAGGCCTGTGGGTGCGGTGGTGACGATGGTTTTGGCCTGCACGGTACTCCGCTGGGCCAGGCAACCTTGTTGCATATGGCCATCGACTTCTACGAACGCGAGATCTTCGCCTGGCTGCTGGAGCATGGAGCGGATGTAAATGCACGCGCCGGTGTGGACGCCGACGGTTTTGGCGGCCACACCCCTCTGTTCAGCACGGTCGTCATTCAACCCGGTCCAGCAGAGCTGCGTGACGGCTACTTCACCAGAACACTGCTCGAGCAAGGTGCCGACCCATCGATCCGCGCCTCGATTCGCAAAAAGCTCGCCTTCATCGATGAAGAGGAACATCGGTATCGGGATGTCACCGCGTTGGAGTATGGGCGTGCATTCCACGAAGAGAGATTCGTCGACAAGACCGCCCTCACAGTATTGGAGCAATTCTGATGGTCATATCCAGCACCCTTCGCGCCCTGGACCGCCTCCGTCCCTCCCACACATGCCGCCAACGAGAGTGACCAGTCAATGACCGATGAACTCATCGCCGCCGCCGAGAGGGGCGAAACCTCCCGCGTACGAGAGATCCTGACCGACCAGCCAAACCTGCTCAACGTCGCCGGTATCACCCGATTTTCTACAGCAGACTGGCTTCAGCTTTTCGCTGATCGATCACGACGCCGATGCATCCGCTGGAGCCCTCGGCTGGCCTCCTGGGAGACTCCGCTTTCAACCACCCGACAAACCCGCCGCGTCGTCGCTGGCACTTCCACCTGAGTGGAATGTCGTCGATCGTGGCAGCCGCTTTCTCCATCTTCCTGCGATTGACGCCAATGGCACGGCAACCCTGTTGATCAGATCTCCCACGTCACGTCTCGTGAAAGGCAGGATTCGCGTGTTGGATGGCGAGTGGATGCTGCGTGAGGAAGAACAGATTGGCCGCATCCGCAACAGACCAACGGCTTTGGTGTGGGATCTCAATCAGGTGATGTCGAGACTTCCCGATGGTTCGTACACACTGGAATACCAGGTGCTTCAATCGGGGGTTCCATACGGTGATCCCGTGCTCGTCCCCCTGCACTACTCCAAACGCCTGGCCACCGGTCAGCCACCCCCTCCGGCTGCACAGCTACCCACCGCGATGCCGGGACCTGTCGCGCATTGGACCTTCGACGATTGCCAGCCAACCGACGTCACCGGAAATGGGCACGATGGCACGTTGTTTGGCGCACCCGAATGCATCGATGGTCCATTGCCGGGAACACGCGCCCTGAAATTCACACCAGAAACCCTCTCGTACGTGCTCGTCGATCGAGATATCGAACTGAAATCAGATCACACCCTGTCTGCCTGGGTACAACTCGAAGGCAGCGAGCACGTGAGATGGCAGTTCATCATCTCCCGCATGTGGCGTACGTCGGCCTTGAGAGATGCCGCCTGGAGCCTGCGGTTCAGTCACAATCGATTGTTCTTCCATGATCTGTATTGTTGCGTCGAGGACGACCGTTGGGCGATGGTGACAGCCACGTATTCGGGCACACAGGCACGGGTATACGTGGATGGAGAACTCGTGCAGGAATCCGATGTGGCACCCATCATCCAGGAGGACGATCTGCCCATCTGCATCGCCTGCAGCCAGGGCAACTCGCTGCCCCCTTTCCAATACTTCAAGGGGGCCATCGACGAGATACGAGTTTACAATCGTGCCCTGAGCGCACTAGAGATCGAAGCACTGTATCAGGGGAGGTAAATCCAGCGCCGAGGAGCATGCCCATGGCCCTAATGGGTCACTCGGAAACGCTCCTATACTTGTGACGACGGCGCACGAGGCGTACATCCTGTTGCATGGATTGCATACCAATTGAAGTCCTTTTCTGAAGTCCTTTTCGCGCCCCTATGACGGAGTGGATCGACTGGCTGAGCCAGTATGCCTTCGAGGGTGGCATGGGCGGCCTCTTCGTGTTGTCCGTCCTCGACTCGGTAGGCGTGCCCACCGGTGGGGGTTCCGACATCGTCATCGCGCTACTCGCCTCCCTTCATCCCGAAACGTCATTTGCCCTTGGCCTCGTCATTTCTGGCGTCGTCGGTTCCCTCATGGGCTGCTCCGTACTCTACTGGATCGGCTTGCGTGGCGGCGAGCTTGGGGCCCGCCGGTTTGCCCCCAACGCCGTCACCTCCACACGCGCCAAACTGGAACGTCACAGCAAATGGGTCCTGTTTCTGGCGGTACTCGCGCGCCCCCCGATTCCGACAAAACTGTTCATATTCTGCGCCGGCGTCGGTGCCCTGCCGCTGTTATTGCTGCGCTTTTTTGCCCTGCGCTGGTGGCGTCAGCAATCGGCGATCGATTGAACCATGCCCGCCCCCCTCGTCAACGCCGCCCGTCGCCTACGCCGTCAATTACAGGACATGACATTCCGTGCCCCCGTAACCCATGTCTACAATCCACTCGATTACGCGCGCGCAGCTCACGAGCAATATCTGACCAGCCACGGCAACGGGCCGAAAAAGGTCCTGTTTCTGGGTATGAACCCCGGTCCCTGGGGTATGGCTCAGACCGGTGTGCCCTTTGGCGAAGTTGCCGCAGCACGTGACTTCGTCAGAGTCGACGCCGCCATCGGCAAGCCGTCGCCCGAGCACCCCAAGAGACCTATTGACGGCCTCGCCTGTACGCGCTCCGAGGTCAGTGGTCGCCGCCTGTGGGGACTCTTCGCTGAGCGCTTTTCGAACCCCGAGGATTTCTTCGCCAACCACTTCGTCGTCAACTACTGTCCCCTCATGTTCATGGAGCAGACGGGGCGCAATCGCACACCCGACAAGCTGTACGCGGACGAGCGGGACGCTCTGAGAAGGCCCTGCGACGAACATCTGCGTGCCGTCGTCAAGCTCCTGCAGCCTGAGTGGGTGATCGGTGTCGGTCGCTTCGCCCTCGACTGCGCTCGACGCACCCTGGGCGACAATCCGCCGGCTCAGATCGCCACCATCCTGCACCCCAGCCCGGCGAGCCCGGCAGCCAACCGCGGCTGGGCGGAGCAGGCGACACGACAACTGGAGGAGTTGGGAGTCTGGAGCAAAAATCTGCCCCCAAAAAACTGTTGATAGTGGCGTAACTTACTGTTTTCGTGACACTTCTTTTTCTGGCGGACGGGTTGCACCGGCTCTACGCGTTCAGTATACTCGGTCGTTCAGCGCTCCTAGGGATTTGCGCCGGGCTGCACTTTGCTCCCCCGCGCACACCCAACTCTATCCCCATAGCCTGCGCCCAGGCTGCCGTCACGGGAACTCCCTATGACCCGTTCCGAGCTCCGCGATCATTTCCTGCGCGTCCGCCGGCTGACGGAGGACATCTGTGCGCCCCTGACCCCCGAGGACCATGTGCCACAGCCCGTGGCGGACGTGTCGCCGCCCAAATGGCATCTGGGGCATACGACCTGGTTCTTCGAGTCTCTCCTGCTCGGGCAATACATCCCCGGATACAAGCCATTCCATCCCGACTTTGCCTGGATCCTCAATTCCTACTACGAGAGTCTGGGGCCACGGGTGGAACGCCCCTTGCGAGGCACCCTGTCGAGGCCTTCGACACAGGAGATCGTCAGATACCGGGCCTCCGTCACTGAACAGATGCAGGGGCTCATCGACAGCATAGGTGACGATCAATACGAAGCGTTCTCTGAGCTGACCATTCTCGGGGTGCACCACGAGCAACAACACCAGGAATTGCTCGTCACCGACCTCAAATACATTCTCGCCTGCAATCCGACGTGGCCTGTGTATCGCACCGACACCGGTGTCCGCGAAGGCTCCCCGGCGACCCTGCCTCCCATGGACTATGTCGACATCGCCGGTGGCCTGCACGAGATCGGTTATGCGGGCAGCGATTTCCACTACGACAACGAGGGACCGCGGCACCAGACCTTCCTGCAGGATTTTCGCCTCGGTCAGCGGCTCGTCACCAATGGCGAATACCTGCAGTTTGTCGAAGATGACGGCTATGCCAAATTCGACCCCTGGTTGTCCGATGCCTGGATGCAGGTGCGCGAGGAACAGTGGACGGGCCCACTCTATTGGCGTCATCTCGATGGGGAGTGGCACGAGTTTACCTTGGGGGGCCTCGTGCGCCTCGACCTCGACGCCCCGGTCTGCCACGTCAGTTACTACGAGGCCGAAGCCTACGCCTTCTGGGCCGACAAGCGTCTACCCACCGAAGCGGAATGGGAGGTGGCAGCCACGGTGACGGGGGCCTCGCCACAGTCAGCGCTGTTTTTTGACGACGGCACCTTTCACCCCCGCGCCCTGCCGGCCGACACCTTACAGGCGGGTCGATTGTCGCAGATGTACGGCGATTGCTGGGAGTGGACGGGTTCCGCCTACCTGCCCTACCCGGGATACCGCCGTTTCGAAGGTCCCCTGGGTGAATACAATGGCAAATTCATGGTCAACCAGATGGTCATGCGTGGTGGCTCCTGCGCTACCTCACGCGACCACATCCGACCCACGTATCGAAACTTTTTCAAATGCGACAAGCGCTGGCAATTCAAAGGCATCCGCCTCGCCGATGAGGCCTGACATGACAGAAACAACAAAACCTCACGGCACGCTCACGGACGAGAAACTCTGGCACCTGCAACACTGCCCGCTGTTTTCCGGGATCAGCCGGCAGGAAATGGAACACCTGCGCAATGTGACCATCATGGTCAAGCTCGAGCCCGAGGACCGCATCCTCTCCGATGCCGACGACCCGAATGCGATCTGGTTTATCAAGGAAGGGCTCATGTCCCTCACCTACGGCGACGCGGACGGCAAAGACGCCACCGTCCTGCTGCTGGGCCCTGGGGATCTCTTCGGTGGTATGGAGGGGGCCGAGAATCTCGACTACAGCCAGAATTTGGCGGCCCTCAAGCCGACGGTGTTGTGCCGCATGACTCAGATACAGATGGAAGGCCTGCTCAACAAACATCCCGAAATCGGCTATCGCATCACCAAGTTCTCCTGGCGGCGTATCGCCCGGTTGCAGCAGCGCCTCGGCGAGATCATGACCAAGTCCGTGCGCGTGCGCCTGGCGTCGATGTTGGTGAATCTGTCCACCGACTACGGCGCCGATCTGCCCGAAGGAGGGCGTTCCGTGGGCCTCACCATCACCCACGACGACCTGGCCCGACTCGTGGGTTCAAGTCGCGAGATGGTCAGCAAGGTGATGTCCTCATTCCGCGACGAGGGTTTTATCCGCTCCTCCCGCAAGCAGATCAACATCACAGACCCGCCCGGCCTGCAGCAAATGGCCGAATCATAGACGGATTCCATGCTCGAACTGATACAGGTCACCCGTACCTTCGGCGCCACCGTCGCCGTGCAACCCACGGATCTTTCTGTCCGACCTGGCGCCACCACCGTTCTCATCGGTCCCTCGGGTTGTGGTAAGTCGACGCTGTTGCGGCTGATGATCTACCTCATCCGACCCGATAGCGGATCCGTCCGCTTCGAAGGGGCCGAATTCAGCGACGACGACGTGCTCGATCTGCGCCACCGTATGGGGTACGTCATCCAGGATGGCGGTCTGTTCCCCCATCTGACAGCTGCAGACAACGTCGCCTTGCTCGCCCGCCACCTGGGTTGGGACGAGGCGAGGGTTACAACACGCCTGGACGAACTCGCCGACCTCACACGATTTCCCAGCGATGGCTTCAGCCGTTTTCCCGCGCAGCTGTCCGGCGGTCAACGGCAACGCGTCGGCCTCATGCGCGCTCTCATGCTCGACCCCGACGTGCTGCTACTCGACGAACCCCTCGGCGCCCTGGACCCCATCGTACGTTCCGAATTGCAGGTCGACCTGCGCGACATCTTTCGCACCCTTGACAAGACCGTCGTCATGGTCACCCACGATATGGGTGAAGCCGGCTTCTTCGGCGACGTCATCGTGTTGATGCGCGACGGTCGCATCATCCAGCAAGGCACCCTGTCACAATTGATCAACGAACCGGCCGACGATTTTGTCGAACGATTCATCCGCGCCCAGCGCACGGCAGTGCACGTGCTTGAAGAGGGTGCGGACTCGTGAGGCGTCTCTGCCTGGTCCTGCTGCTGACAGCCACCACGGCTGGCGCCCAGAGCGTCACCGTTGCCGTTGGCCAGCCAATTGCCGTGGGCTCCAAGGCGTTTACCGAGTCCGTCATTCTCGGCGAGATCGTCACCCGACTGGCACGGGATGCCGGCGCCAGAGCCGAACATCAGCGCGAGTTTGGCGGCACGCGTGTGTTATGGGAAGCCGTGTTGCGTGGGGATCTCGACATCTATCCGGAATACACCGGCACCATCGAGCAGGAGATTCTCGCCGGCAAACAGGTCGCACCCGGCGAGGATGGCTTGCGTGCCGCAGTCGAGGCCGAGGGTTTGCGCATGGGGCGCCCCCTGGGCTTCAACAACACCTACGCCATCGGGATGCGCGAACAGGTCGCCGACAGTCTCGGCATCCGTACCATCTCCGATCTGCAGGCACACGCCGATCTTGTGCTCGGCTTCAGCAACGAATTCATGGATCGAGGCGATGGCTGGCCCTCTCTGCGCGACGCCTATCGACTGCCACAGACCGACGTGCGCGGACTGCAGCATGACCTCGCCTACCGCGCCCTGGAGACCGATGACATCCACGCCATGGATCTCTACTCGACGGACGCCGAGATCGAGTATTACGCTCTGCGAGTCCTTATTGATGACCGCAAGCACTTCCCTACATACAACGCCGTACTCATCTACCGACCCGATCTCGAAGCACGCGCACCGGCCGTCGTGGCAGCGCTGCAACGCCTGACAGGCGTCATCGATGGCGGCACCATGTCAGGTCTCAACAAGCGGGCCAAAATCGACCGCGTATCCGAAGACCGGGTTGCCGCTGATTTTCTCGAAGTCGCCCTGCGCGTATCGACGACGGTGCGGGAAGTTACGATCATCGATCGGTTGTTGCGGCGCACGCGGGAGCACCTGACGCTTGTGCTGTTGTCTCTGGCTGCGGCCATCCTTGTGGCGGTGCCCCTCGGCATTCTGTCAGCCCGTCACGAACGTCTCGGTCAACTCATCCTCGGTGTTGCCGGCATCATCCAGACGATCCCGGCACTGGCTCTGCTCGTCTTCATGATTCCGCTACTCGGCATAAAGGAACCCCCCGCCATCTGCGCCCTGTTTCTTTATTCGCTGCTACCCATCGTGCGCAACACCTACACGGGTCTGACGGACATTCCCCAGAACATGCGCGAATCCGCCGAGGCTCTTGGCTTGGAGTCCGGTGTGCGGCTGCGCCTCGTCGAACTGCCCCTGGCCTCTCGGTCCATCCTGGCCGGTATCAAGACCTCCGCCGTCATCAATGTCGGTTTTGCCACCCTTGGCGCCTTCATCGGCGCCGGCGGTTATGGTCAGCCCATCCTCACCGGCCTGCGTCTCAACGACATGAGTCTCATCCTGCAGGGCGCCGTGCCCGCCGCGGTGATGGCCCTTGTCGCGCAGGGCCTGTTCGATCTCTCCGAGCGCGTCCTTGTCCCCAAGGGCCTGCGTCTCGACCCACTAGACTAGACGTTTTCGGAAGGACCACCAAGATCTCCCACTTCAACGAAATCCCCACCAAATCCGACAGCCTGACACTGGTTGCGGCGCCCGACACAGGGCAGCGCACGGATATCGCCGCCGATGTCCATATCGGTCTGACGGCAGCACGAAAGTGGCTCCCCTGCCTGTACTTCTACGACGAAGCGGGTTCGCTCTTGTTCGAGCAGATCTGCGATCTGCCCGAGTATTACCCCACACGGACAGAACGGGCCATCCTCGAGGAACATGCTGACAAACTCGTGGCGCATGTCGGCCACCCCGTCGATCTCGTCGAGTTGGGTTCGGGTTCGGCGAGCAAGACCCGTCTCGTCGTCGAAGCCCTGCTGCGCCGCCACGGGCAATTGCGCTTTATCCCCGTCGATATCTCGCGCTCCATCCTCGAGGAGAGTTCCCTTGCCCTGGTCGAGGACTACAGTGATCTCGAGGTCCTCGCCGTCGCCGGCGAATACCACGACGGGTTGGACTTTCTCAAAGGCGAGAGTGGCCCACCGCGTCTCATCCTCTGGCTTGGTTCCAACGTCGGCAACTTTGTGCGCGCCGATGCCATTCACTTCCTGCAACGCCTGCGAGGGGCCATGCGTGAAGGCGATCAACTCCTTGCCGGCATCGACCTGCGCAAAGATCCCGCCACGCTGTTGGCGGCCTACGACGATGCCGCTGGCGTCACCGCCGCCTTCAACAAGAACATCCTTCGGCGTATCAACCACGAACTAGGTGGCCACTTCGAGCTGGATCATTTCCGCCACGAGGCCCGCTGGAACGAGACGGAGGGACGCATCGAGATGCATCTCGTCAGCGTCGCAGCTCAATCCGTCCTGATCGATGACCTCGATCTGATCGTCACCTTCGACGACGGTGAGAGCATCCATACGGAAAACTCCTACAAATATTCACTGCACGAGATCGAGACACTGGCAGCGGCAGCCGGCTTCGCCGCCGATAGTCAGTGGTTCGACGAGGCGCACCGATTCAGCGTCAATCTGTGGCAACCGGAAACCGCATGTTGATCATCGATTCGCATCTCGACATCGCCTACAACGCCCTGAGTTGGGACCGTGACCCGACACAGAGTATCCAGCGTATGCGCGAGTCCGAAGCGGGCATGCCGGAGAAGGGCCGCGGCCTCAACGTGGTCAGCTTCGAAGAACTCCGGCGCGGCGAGATCGGTCTGTTCTTCGTCACCCTGTGCTGCCGCGTCAGCTCCCAGGGCAAACGGTTCCCCGGGGTGCGCACACAGGATATCGCCTACGCCAGCGATCGCGGCCAACTCGCCTACTATCAGTTGCTGGCGCAGAAAGGGGTATTGCGACAGATCCGCAATACCGCTGACCTCGAATCCCACCTGCAGGCGTGGGACGCCGATCCCGAGCACTGTCCTCTAGGTTTTGTGCTCACCATGGAGGGCTGTGACGGTATCGTCGATGATGCGCAGGTCCCGCAGTGGTGGAACGAAGGCCTCCGCGTCGTCAGCCTCTGTCACTACGGTATCAGCTCCTATTCCCACGGAACCGAGGCCCCCGGTGGCCTGACGCCACGGGGTGCCCCCATGCTCCAGGCGCTGGAGCAGGCGGGGATCATGCTCGATCTCAGCCATCTGGCAGAATCCGCCTTCTGGGAGGCCCTCGACGCCTTCGGTGGTCACGTGCTGGCGACCCACAACTGCGTGCGCGCCTTGTGCGACCACGACCGTCAGTTCGATGACGACCAACTCCGGGCCATCATCCAGCGGCAAGGTGTCATCGGCGTCGCTTTCGACGACTGGATGTTGTCCCCCTTGTGGGACAAACAGGCGCAGGACAACACGGGGATCACCCTGGCAACCGTCGCCGACCACATGGACCATATCAATCAACTCGCCGGCAACGCCCGGCATGCCGCCATCGGCACCGACCTCGACGGCGGCTACGGCAAGGAGCAATCCCCCGAAGACTTGGATACCATCGCCGATCTGCAGAAGATTCCTGAGATCCTGTCCCGTCGTGGCTACAGCGAAGACGACATCAGCGCCATGATGCACGGCAACTGGCTACGTATCCTGCGCCAGGGACTTCCCGGAGAATGACTATGGCTGTCCGTTTCGCCCTGCTCGCCGACTCCCACTATCACCCCGCTGCGCCGAAAGACTTCGCTCCCCCCAAGTTGCTGACGCGCGGGCCTGAGATCCTTACTGCCACGGTCCCCGCCGTCAACGCGCTCTCCCCCGAGTTCATCCTGCATGTGGGCGACCTGCTCTGCGGTGGCGGCTCCTTCGAGCTCTCCCGTGCCCAGTACGAACGGTCGTTGCACGATGTCGCCACCGCCTACGCCGGCTTCAACGCCCCACTCCACTGCGTACCGGGCAACCACGACTGCGACGCCCAGGATCACCGTTACGGGGACTTCGCCCGCACCTTCCACACACCTCACGTGCTGGACGTCGTCGAGTTGGCACCACGATTGCGACTGGTACGGGCTCATATCTTCCGCGATGGAGAGGCCGACGGTGGCACCTGGACCGACGCCCTCGACGAGGCCCTGCGCGGCGCCGACGCCGAGGCCCGGGCTGATGGCGTCGTGCTCGTTCTTATGCTGCACGCCTGGATCCACCCCGGCGTCGGCGACCAACCCACAGGCGGCATCATCACCAACGCCGCACGACTGCAGGAGACGCTCGCTCAGTGCCCGACGGTGGCGGCCACCTTCAGCGGCCACCGGCACGCCAACCGTATCCGCCTGTTTCGGGATTATCTGTGCATCGACACAGCCTGCCTCATCGGCTACCCCCTCGGCTTCCGTGAGATCACCATCAGCGACGACGGCTGGCTTACCGCCAGGTGGCATACCCTCGATCTGCCCGAAATTCTCGCCCACTCAGCCGGGCTGTCAGCTGAGGAGCGCAATCAGCGCTGGGCGGGAGAATTCGGTGATCGCGACACCACCGTCCTGCTGCCCCGGGCGCGCGCCATCTGGCAATAGGAGCCTGAAGCAGTTGACCGTCTCCGGTCGTGGTCCGTACAATGAAGACTCACGTACTCTCCGCCTCTATCGCCCCGACGGCCACCATGTCCAACGCCACATTTCTGCGTCAGGTCTCTCTGTTCGAGTGCCTCGGTGACCCCGAACTCGAGGCACTCGCGGAGTTGACATTTTCCCGCACCTTCGACAGATCCCAGTTCATCATTCTGGCGGAGGAGTCGGGAGACACGCTGTTCATCATCCGCAGCGGCCAGGTGAAGGTCAGTCTGATCCATGATGACGGGAAGGAATTCATCCTGTCCCTGCTGGAGGAGGGCGAGGTCTTCGGCGAACTCTCACTACTCGATGACCGCCCACGCTCGGCGAATGTGACGGCCATGATGAAGACCGAGCTGATGATGCTCAAGCGCTCGGACTTTCTGCGTCTCGT
>Ga0310124_10001910_pt1 | contig 14457 bp, 7 predicted proteins | sample CB11b_AW_Bot5_MG_FD_203507 | JGI IMG/M metagenome (GOLD analysis project Ga0310124, IMG submission 203507) | Marine microbial communities from Western Arctic Ocean, Canada - CB11b_AW_Bot5 | ecosystem: Environmental > Aquatic > Marine > Oceanic | place: Canada: Western Arctic Ocean | collected...
TTGCGATCGCCGGTGAGGAACTGAGACTGGTGGGCGGGGTCGACGTTCTTGAGGAATTCGGCGGCGTCGTCGAGGTCGAGTTCGGGGCCGAATTCGGGCAGCCCCACCGTCAGGGTGTGGACCTCATGGGTGTTGACCCGGTCGACCTGGGCCAGGGGCCAGGGCAGGTCCCAGCGCAGGCCGCTCGAGGAAATCTCGACACGTCCTTCTTCGTTTCGGACCAGGGCACCGAACCGGCGGACCACCGCCTGCTGGTTGCCTTGAACGATGTAGAATCCGCAGAGCAGCCAGGCGGCGATCACAGCGAGCACCGGCAGAGCGTACCAGCGGCGAGGCCGACTGCTGGAAGTCGTTGAGGCGGTTGCCGTGTCGGAGAGTTCGGGAGACCGGTTCACTTGTCATCCTCCTCGTCGGTGGCCGAGGAGGTGGGAGCTGCGGTGGGAGCTGCGGTGGGAGCTGCGGTGGGAGCTGCGGTGGGAGTTGCGGTGGGAGTTGCGGTGGGAGTTGCGGTGGGGGGATCGGTGTTTGAGTTGGGAGCCGAGGGGACTCCGTGGGTGAGCAGTTTCAGCAGCTCGCTGGATCCCGAGAGCACCAGCGTGGTGCGGTCATTGAGAATGGTGCGATAGCTGGCCAGCGTGCGGGTGAAGCGATAGAAGTCGATGTCTCGACGATGGGCCTGGTTGAGGATCCTGAGGCTGTCGGCGTCGGCGCGGCCGCGGATCAGATCGGCATCGCGGCGGGCGTTGGCCAGGATCTGGCTGTACTGCAGGTCGGCCTGGCTCCGGATCCGGGTGTTTTCGGCTAGGCCCTCGCTGCGGTACTGCTCGGCAATCTTCTTCCGCTCGGTCTTCATCCGCTCGTAGACCGCCACCTGGTTCTGCTGGGGGAAATTGAGCCGCTTGATGCGGACGTCGATCAACTCGATCCCGTACCTTTGGCCAAGCAGCTCAACCAGCTCGGCCCGCACGGATTGAGGAATCGAGACGAGTTGACCGGGTCGAGCGTTTTCGGGACCGGATTCGGATCCGTTGACGCTGACCAGCTGGTCGAAATCCGTCTCGCCCAGGCGGGTTCGCAGAGCGGGCAGGACATGTTCGGAGAGTCGGACGTGGGCCGCCTGGGTGGTCCCCAGCGTGGTGAAGAACCGATAGAGCGGGCGATCGCTCGGTTCGGCTGCGGTGGGGGCTGCGGTGGGGGCTGCGGTGTTGTTTGAGGCGATTCGCCAGCAGAGGTAGGCGTCGACGGTGATATTCTTTTTGTCGGCGGTCACCATTTCGCCACCGGGCGGGTCGTAGACCTGGACCCGCGAGTCGAAGGTTCGAGTGGTTTCGATGGGCCAGGGGAGTTTCCAGTTGAGGCCTCGGTCCTGGGGTTGATCGAGGAGCCTGACGACCTGGCCGAGTCGTTCGACGAGCACCCATTCGGATTCGTCGATGAAGGTGCACGAGGATCCGGCGAGACAGCAGGCGAGTGCGAGTGCTGCGAGAGCGAGCAGGGAGCGTGATCTCGGGGCACGGGTGTCTGTCGCAATGGCGTTATCGTTCATCGGGGGTCTCGCGTTCGGTTGTCGCGTGTCGTGGAGGGAGGGGAGACGATTTGTTCTTGATCGTCTCCGGGACCCAGCGGTGGCATCACAAGTGGCAGGCTGGGGCCGCCGGGTTGAGTCAGCATCAGGTGTTTGCGTCCAGTGGCCCTGGGATCGAGTACGGTCAGTGGCCGTCCCTGGAGTGCAGCATCGATGGCCTGAAAATAGAGGTGCAGGCGGGCGACGTTTCGCGAAGTGCCGCTGTCGGAGCTGGCTTCGAGGAGCCTGAGGAACCGGTCGGCGGATCCGTGAGCCCGTGAGATGGTGTCGGCGGCGTCGGCCTTGGCCTTGTCGAGCGTGGCAGCCGCTTCGCCCGAGAGCAGCTTGCCGTCGAGCAGCATCTGCCAGGTGGCCGGGTCGTCCAGGGACCAGTACGAGACGACGGTGGAGAGATTGGTGTTTGCTGGGGTGTTTGCTGGGGAATCGGTTGAGGCGAGGAACGAGATGGCTTGTGCTCCGGCGGCGGCGATCAGTCGTCGGGCGTAGTATTCTTCGGCCTCGTTGATCAGCCGTTCGCGTTCTTCGAGTGCATCGGCGACCTGTCGGTATGCGGCGACGACCTGTCGGGGCGGGTGGATATCGATCAGTTTGAGGTCAATGATTTCGAGTCCGAGCTGGTAGCCGTCGACGGCGTGTCGCGTGGCTTCCAGGCACTGGGCCTGCAGGGCTTCTCGGCGATCGGCCATGAGGTCACCGAGTGCCGCACCGGCCGCGACTTCACGAATGGCGCTTTCGGCCGCCGCTCTGAGCAGAGTTTCAGGCGACGCGTTCCCGAAGGCGTAGCGCCTGAGGTTTCTTGCGTTTCCGATCCGAAATTCGACGATCGCGGTCAATTCGACCAGCAGTTCGTCTCCTGTGACCAGTTGTGCTTCTTCGAGCAGAGATTGATCGAGGTCGAGTTCTGCGGTCGAGTTGTTCGTACCGGAGGCGGCTCGATCATGCGGGCTGTTCCATTCGACGGGTGCCAGGAAGAGTCCGGGATCGGAGTTGCTGTTGTCGGTCTTGTCGTGTCGGAACCCGATAGGCATCGCGCGGATCTGCAGGACTTTTTCGCTGACGACGACTTCCAGCGGTTGCGGCCATCTCCAGTGCCAACCGGGTCCGAGGTCCTGGTGGGGTTGTCCGAACCGGGCGACGACGGCCTGCTGGTCGGGTCCGACGATGGTGATTCCCGAGACACACCAGGCGAACAGTACGGCGGCGGCGGCGAGCTTGAGTCCGAGTCGCCAGCGGGAGATGGCTGCGAAGATGATTCGTGAGGGAGAGAGCGTTTCGGTGATGCGTGCGGCGAACTCGGTGAGGGTCCTGGAGAGTCGTCCCCAGGTGGTTTCGTGCCAGCGTTGGAACCAGAGCAGTCTGAGAGCGTTGAGCATCACGGCCAGCGAGGCGAATTCGTGAAAGACGGCGGCGGCGGCCGGTGGCAGCAGCCCGACGGCCCCCAGCAGGATGCCCACGGCGTTCATCCCGAACGCGAACAGCCAGATACTCTGGCGAATCGTGCGGACGAGTTGCCTCGAGAGTTGCAGCAGTCCGGGGAGTGGTCTGAGCGGATCGCCCATCAGGACCAGGTCCCCGGCCTCGGCGGCGATGTCGCTGCCGACTCCGCCCAAGGCGATCCCCACCGTTGCGGTGGCCAGTGCGGGAGCGTCGTTGACTCCATCTCCGACCATCGCCACGCGTCGCCCCTGCGATTCTTCATCGGTGATCCACTGCGCCTTGTCGCCGGGCAGCAATTCGCTGCGGACCAGGTCAATCGCCGGCAGGGAATCGGCGAGTGCATCGGCGGGTTCGGGGCGGTCGCCGGTCAGCAGGGCGACTTGTGAGACTCCGATCTCCTTGAGTTGATCGAGGACACTGGCCGATTCGGACCTGGGTTCGTCGGTGACGCCCAGTGCTCCGACCCAGGCCCCGTCGACGGCGACCAGGATGGGGGTCTGGCCCGAGTCGACCAGGCTGTCGATGAGGTTTTCTGAGGGCGGGTCGAAGGCGACACCGTGTTGTTCGAGCAGTTTCCGGTTGCCGACCAGCACGGTGTGAGGTGTTTCTCGGGGTGCACCCAGGTCCAGTTCGGCCCGGACCCCGAACCCCGGCTCGGCCGAGAAGGACTCGGGTGTCGGAACGACCAACCCTCGGCGTTCTGCTTCGTTGACGACCAATCGAGCCAGCAGGTGTTCGCTGTGCCGTTCGGCTGCGGCAGCGATCCTGATCAGTTCATCAGGTTCCAGGCCACTCCCCTCAGCGATCTGGATCTCACCGAGCACCGGTTGACCTCGTGTCAGGGTCCCGGTCTTATCGAAGGCGAAGGTATCGACGGTGGCGAGTTGTTCGAGAGCGACGGAGCCCTTGACCACGACGCCCTCTCGTGCCAGCCACGCCATCGCGGCCATCACGGCGCTGGGCGTGGCGAGGATCAGGGGGCAGGGGCAGGCGACGACCAGCACGGCCAGTGCCGGCAGGAACCCCGATTCCCAGGTACCGGCCTCCGACAGGACTCTCCAGCCGACTAGCGTCAGCAGTGCCGAGATCAGCACCGCGGGCAGGAACAGGCGTGCCAGCCGGTCGGCGGTCCGTTCCAGCGGGGCCTTCCGCCTTGTGGCCTCGGTCACCAAGGCGATCACCTGGCCCAGGGTCGAGCGGTCTCCGGTCCGTTCGGTGCTGACGACCAGCGCGCCGAACTGGTTGAGTGTCCCGGTGAAGACGGGGTCTCCGGGTTCCTTGTCGATCGGCAGGCTCTCGCCCGTCAGTGCCGACTGGTCGACGGAGGAGAGTCCCGAGTGGACCTGTCCATCGACGGGCAGTCGTTCTCCTGGTCGGACGACCACCAGGTCACCCACTTCCAGTTCCTCGACCGCCACGTCCGTCTCGGTCTCATCGACCAGCCGATGTGCGATCCTGGGGCAGAGTTGAAAGATGCTGCGGATGGCCCGCTGTGCCCGATCGACCGTGTAGCCTTCGATGCTCTCACCACACAGAGCCACGAAGACCACCAGCGCGGCGGTGACCGGTTCTCGGAGCAGGATGGCGGCCAGGCAGGCGATCGTCAGGGCGAGGTCGGCGCCGATGCGTCCGGCGAAGAGGCCCTCGAGGGACTGGAACAGGATGCGAGACCCGCCGAGTACCGCGGCCAGCAGTGCCAGTCGGAATCCGAAGACGACCTGGTATTGCGTCCACTGGCTGACTCCGACCGAGGTGACCGAGCCGATCAGCAGGTCCGCTCCCAGCAGCAGTCCCACGACGGCTGTTAGCAGGTAGATCGGCGCCGAGCGGTAGTGGAACCCGGCCTCCTGCGCCGGAATCGATCCGGCCGCAGCGCCGTCATCCTGCAGGAATTCCCGTGCCGATTCGGGGATGTAGTGCATGAGGCTTGCGCGTCCTGGACCACGTGCGGCCTCCGTGCACCACAGCGGCGGTCCGCGACCGCCGGCTCTCCATCGTAAACCCCCTGCCCAGAGGTTGCCAGACGCGGTCCTGGTGGTGATGCGGTCGTCTGCTGGTGTCTGCTCGGGTTTGCTACAATCGAGGGGTCGGGACGGTATTCAGACGAGCGAGAACCCAGGCCCAGGCAGTGCGGACATGTCGGATTTCGAGAGTTACCAGAACCCGCTGATCACTCGGTATGCCTCGCAGCAGATGAGCCGGATCTGGTCGTCTCAGGTTCGCCACGCCACATGGCGGAGGCTGTGGGTCGCGTTGGCCGAGTCGCAGCAGGAGCTGGGCCTGGAGATCACCGGCGAGCAGTTGGCGTCGTTGCGTGATGCGATCGAGGACATTGATTTCGAGGTGGTGGCCGGATACGAGCGGGACCTGCGTCACGACGTGATGGCCCATGTCCATGCCTACGGCGACCGGTGTCCGGAGGCTCGTGGGATCATCCACCTGGGTGCGACCAGTTGCTTTGTCACCGACAACACCGACCTGTTGCTGTTGCGTCAGTCTCTGGAGTTGGTCCGCGACCGGTTGGTCGGGGTGATTCACCACCTGGCCCTGTTTGCGGCTGCCCGTCGCGATCTGCCCTGCCTGGGATTCACACACCTGCAGCCGGCTCAGCCGGTCACCATCGGCAAGCGGGCGACGCTGTGGTGTTACGACCTGGTGCTGGATCTCGAGGAGCTCGAGCATCGACTCGACAGCCTGCGTTTGCGTGGTGTGAAGGGGACCACCGGCACCCAGGCGACGTTCCTGTCTCTGTTTGATGGTGACCACCAGAAGGTGGCCCGTCTCGAAGAGCTGGTGGCTGAGAAGATGGGTGGGGGTCGGGTGTACCCGGTCACCGGCCAGACCTATTCGCGAAAGATCGACGCCCAGGTATTGGGTGTACTCGGGGGAATTGGCATATCGGCCCACAAGGCGGGCAACGACATCCGCATTCTCCAGCACCGCAAGGAGATGGAGGAGCCATTTGGGACTCGCCAGGTGGGCTCATCGGCCATGGCCTACAAGCGGAACCCGATGCGCAGCGAGCGGATGTGCGGCCTGTCGCGATTTGCGATCTCGCTTTGTGACAGTGCTACTGACACGGCAGCGACCCAGTGGATGGAACGCACGCTCGACGACAGCGCCAACCGCCGGCTGGTGTTGCCGCAGGCGTTCCTGGCCATCGACGCGGTGTTGATTCTGTATCGCAACATTGTCGAGGGGTTGGTGGTGTATCCGGAGGTGATTGCCCGGCGTCTGAACGAGGAGCTGCCGTTCATGGCGACCGAGGAGATTCTGATGGCGGGTGTGCGAGCTGGCGGGGACCGGCAGGAGTTGCACGAGGCGATCCGGGTCCACAGCCAGGCGGCCGGTGCCGAGGTGAAGGAGCGGGGTGGTGAGAACGACTTGATGTCGAGGTTGCAGGGCGACCCGCAATTCGCCGGAGTCGATCTCGACGGGGCACTCGACGCCAGCGGCTTCATTGGCCGGGCGGTCGAGCAGGTCGATGAGTTCATTGCCGGTGTGATCGAGCCGATCCGCGAGCGGTATCGAGGGGCGTTGGACGCCGACGCGGGCGAGGTGACGGTCTAGGTGGCCGGTGTGATTTTGACGGCGCAGACCTTGTATTCGGGGATCTTCCCGTCGGGGTCCAGTGCGTCGTTGGTCAGCGTGTTGGCGGCGGCTTCGCGGAAGTGGAAGGGGATGAAGATCGAGCCCGGTTGCAGGCCCGTGTCGGACCGGGCAGTCAACTCAATTGCACCGCGACGGCTGGTGACTCGCAGCCGCTGACCCTCTCGGGCACCCACCTTCTGCAGGTCGTCAGGGTGCACGGCGACAAACGCTTCGGGCTGGATTGCGTCCAACGCCTTGCTGCGTCGGGTCATGCTGCCGGTGTGCCAGTGTTCGAGCACGCGGCCGGTGTTGAGCACAAAGGGGAACTCGTCGTCGGGCAATTCGGCGGCGGGCATGTAGGGGCAGGGCACGAAGCGACCGCGGCCGCTTGCGGTCGGGAACCCGTCGCCGAAGAGGATCTGTGTGCCGTCGTTGGTTTCGGGGTCGGGGCAGGGCCAGAGGCGTCCGGTGGTGCCCAGCACCTGGTGCGTCAGGCCGTGGTAATTGCTGGTCAGCGAGGTGAACTCGTCGAAGACCTCCGAGACACTCTCGTAGTTGCACTCGAGTCCGACCTGTCGAGACACCTGGCAGAGGATTTCCCAGTCCTGCCGGGCGTCACCGGGTGGATCGAGCACGGGCCGTCCGAGTTGGACTCGGCGGTCGGTATTGGTGTAGGTCCCGATCTTCTCGAAGTAGCTGCTTGCCGGCAGGATCACGTCGGCAAACTCGGCCGTTTCGGTCAGGAAGATGTCCTGGATGGCGAGGAACTGGAGATTCGAGAGTGCCTGGCGGACGGTGTTGGCGTCGGGGTCTGAGATGAAGGGGTTCTCGCCCATGATGTACAGGCCGCGAATCGAGCCCGCCAGAGCTCCTTTCATGATCTCGACGACGGTCAGTCCGGGTTGGTCGTCGAGTTCACGGTTCCAGGCCGAGGCGAATTTCTGCCGGATCGTGTCGTCGGTGACGCTCTGGTAGTCGGGGAAGACCATCGGGATCAGCCCCGCGTCGCTGGCTCCCTGGACGTTGTTCTGTCCACGGAGGGGGTGCAAACCGGTGCCGGGTCGACCGACGTTTCCGGTGGCCAGGCACAGCGAGATCAGGCAGCGGGCGTTGTCGGTGCCGGTGACGTGTTGCGAGATGCCCATGCCCCAGAAGATGATCATCGAGCCGCCTCCACCGGTCGGCGTGGCTCGTCCGATGGTGGCGGCGATGGCTTCGATCTGCTTTACGGGTACGCCACAGATCTCCTCAGCCTGTTCGGGGCTGTAATCTGAGGCGACCAGGGACTGGAGTTCATCGAAGCCCTCGGTGTGCTTGCCGATATAGTCGTGATCGATCAGTCCGTCGCGGCAGAGCACGTGCAGCAGCGAATTGTAGAAGGCGACATCGGTGCCGGGTCGGATCTGCGCGAAGTGAGTGGCATGATCGGCGATCGGGTTGCGTCGCACGTCGACGACAATCAGCTCGGTCCCCGCCCGGGTGGCCTGCTTGATGAAGGTGGCTGCCACGGGGTGGTTGGCGGTGGCATTGGAACCGGTGACCAGTGCCACATCGGCCCGTGCGACATCGGCGAAGACGTTGGTCACGGCTCCCGAGCCGATGGTTTCCATCAATGCCGCGACGCTCGAGGCGTGACACAATCTCGTGCAGTGGTCGACGTTGTTGGTCCCCAGCCCGGCGCGGATGAAGCGTTGGAACAAGTAGGCCTCTTCGTTGGACCCCTTGGCCGAACCGAAGCCGGCCAGTGCGTTGCTTCCGTGGCTCTCGCGGATCGAGGTCAGTTTCTCGCCGATCAACTCGAGTGCTTCGTCCCAGGTGGCTTCACGGAAGGCGGGCATCACGGTGTCGAGATCGACCAGTCCGCCCGGCTTATTTCCGCGACCGGGCAGCGAGTCGGTGACTTCCGGCGAGAGTGGTCCTTTGGGGTAGGCCGATTCGCGGCGGATCAGCGGCGTCGTCAGCCGATCGGGGTGCAGCGTGTAGTCCCAACCGTAACGGCCCTTGACGCACAGGCGGGCGTGGTTGACCGGGCTCTCGCGGCCTTCGACCTCGACGATTGTGCCCTGGTGAGACCAGGCCGTGATCGCGCAGCCGACTCCGCAGTACGGGCAGACGGTCTCGACACCGGTCATCTGTTCGCGATCGACAACCGGCAGTGTCAACGTCTTGCCGATCAGGGCACCGGTGGGGCAGGCCGCGGCACATTCGCCACATGACACGCAGCTGCTTTGACCCATGGGCTGGTCGAAGTCGAAGGCGATCCGGGCGGTGACGCCCTTGCCCGTGCGACCGATCACGTCGTTGGACTGGATGTCGTTGCAGGCTCGGATGCAGCGGTCGCAGAGAATGCAGGCCTGGTGGTCGACGTTGATGACCTTCGAGGAGTGATCTCGGGGTCGGTTGGGAGCGTCGGCCGCTGCCGGTGCTGGTGCCGGGTCACTGGAGTCGAGCAGGTTGAACCCGGCTCCGAGTGCCTCGAGCGCACAATCGCCTGATTGCTGTTGCTGCTGGCAGGGTGAGGGGTGTTCGGAGAGCAGGAGGCGTGTGAGTTGTCGGCGGTGCCCGGTGATGGTCTCGGAGTGGGTCTCGACGTTCATCCCGTCGGTGCACTGCCGCACGCAACTGGCCGCCAGCACCCGTTCACCGACATCGACCACACACATCCGGCAGACTCCGACCGGCTCCAGACCCGGCTCGTGGCAGAGCGCGGGGATTTCGATTCCCGCCTCTCTGGCGGCCTGCCAGATCGAGGTCCCTTCGGGGACGCGGACACTCTGGCCGTCGATCGTCACTTCGACGGTTGCTGCGGTGTTGGCTGCGGTGTTGGCTGCGGTGGATGCTGCGGTGGATTGTTGGGAGTTCATGACCCGGGCACCTCGTGGGGGAAGTGCTCGAGCATCGAGAGAATGGGGACCAGGGCGACTTGTCCGAGTCCGCAGATTGAGGTTTGTTCGAGTGTCAGTGCGAGGGGAGTGAGCTCATCGAGCGAGTCGGGGCTGGCCGATCCATCGGCGACGCGATCGAGCAGTCCGACGGCGAGGTGGCTGCCGATCCGGCAGGGGACGCATTTGCCGCACGATTCGTTGCGGAAGAACCTGACCAGGCTGGTGGCGAGGTCGAAGAGGTCTCGGCCCTCGGCGGCGACGATCACGGCACCGGTGCCCAGCATGCTGCCGGCCTGTTGGATGGCGTCGAAGTCGAGCGGGGTATCGAGCCTGTCGGCGGGCAGGAATCTCGAGCTGGCTCCACCGGGCAGGAACGCCTTGACGATCTCTGTTCCGCTGACCCCACCGGCCTGTTGGATCAACTCGGCCACGGTGGTACCGACGGGGATCTCGTAGACGCCCGGCTGGTTGACATCGCCTGAGATGGAGACGAACTTCAGCCCGTCGAAGCCGTCGGCTCCCTGCAGCTGCCACCAGTCGGGTCCCCGGGCGATGATGCTCACGGCGAGCACGAAGGTTTCGACGTTGTTGATCAGAGTCGGCTTTCCGAACAGGCCGACCTGTCCGGGGTAGGGTGGCTTGTTGCGAGGTTCGCCGCGTCGGTCTTCGAGCGCCTCGAGCAGCGCGGTTTCTTCTCCGAGGATGTAGCCGCCTGGCGAGACGAAGATCTCGATCTCGAAGGCCCGCCCGCTTCCGGCGGCATCGGGTCCGAGAATTCCCTGCTGAGTCGCAAGCTGCAGGGCCTCTTCGAGGGCCTGCTGTTCGAGCGAGTACTCGTGTCTCAGGAAGATGATCCCGCGTTCGGCTCCCACGCTCAGCCCGGCCAGCACCATGCCCTCGATGACCAGGTGGGGCAGCGTGGCCAGCAGCATGCGATCCTTGAATGTCCCCGGTTCGCTTTCATCGGCGTTGCAGATGACGTACTTGGTGTCGGCCGATTCTCCGGCGACCAGTTCCCACTTGCGTGCCGTGGGGAAGCCCGCCCCGCCCATGCCTTTGAGTCGGGCATCTCCGAGGCGTGAGAGGCAGGTGTCCTTGAGAGTGGTGAGATCTGAGGCGAGCTGTTTCAGAGTGCCGTAGTGATTGCTGGGGTCGTCGTAGGGATCCGCCTGCCAGTGGTGCTGGTCGGGTCGTTTCAGCCAGTCGACGGTGTCGTCCTCGAGCAGTTGATCAGCCGCTGCGGTGGCTGCGGTGGCGGGTCGATCGTTGACGGCGACTGCAGGTGCGTGATCGCAGCGACCCAGGCAGGAGACTTCGACGACTTCGAGATCCGGATCGGATCGGGCCAATTGATCGAGTTGTCCGCGAAGTTCTTCGCAGCCGTTCATCCGGCAGACGACATCACGGCAGAGTGCGATGTGTCGCTTGGGCGGGGGTGTGCGTCGGAAGTGCGAGTAGAAGCTGACGAGTCCTTCGAGCCGGTACCTGGGGACACCTCTCTTGCGGGCGAGATTTTCGAGGTGTTCCTGTTCGAGGAATCCGTGCTGGTGTTGCAGTTCCAGCAATTCGCGGAGCAGCTCCAATGTAGCACTCCCGCGGCGGCTTCGTCGACGGCTGGGCCAGGCATCAACCGGTGTCGGTCTAGGGCCTGTTGGCCTTGGCGGTCTTCGGAGGACGAGGCTGACAGTACTTCAGTGCGAGCAGGATGTAGGCGGTCGAGAGGTTCGGGTCGCCCTCGTACCATCTCGGGGCCCGGTTGACCCAGCTGCCGTTGGGTCTTTGCAGCCGGGCGAGCTGGTCGAACAGTTCGGCTCGCCAGTCGTGGTGGACACCGGCGGAGTCTTCTACGTGGTCGAGGTCGAGCACGGCGAGGGACTTGGCGAAGGTGTGGTAGTAGTAGTAGAGGCCCTGTTGTCCGAGTCCGGGGTTGAGTCGCACCGAGTAGTTGTTCTTGATCCAGTTGACAGCGGCCTTGATCCTGGGGTCACCCGGTTTGACACCGGCGTAGATCATGCTTTTGAGTCCTGCATAGGTCATCGACCCGTAGGATCTGAGTCCTCCGTTGGCGGCGAGTCCGGCCTGCGAGGTGCCTCCGGCGGCGGGCGTGTAGTAGAAGCCTCCGTCACCGATCTTCCCGGCAAACGTCGTGGTGTTGTGTTCGGACTCGAGGTTCTGGCAGCGGCTGACGAACAGCAGCACGTTTTTCATCGCCGGGTCATCCTGCTTGACTCCGGCCGAGAGCAGTGCTTCCTGGAAGAACTGGGTATTGGAGAGGTCGGGTCGTTTGTGTTTTCCGTAGCCGGCTCCGCCGAATCCCGGGTCGGTGGTCTCGAGTCCTTCTCCCTTGTCCCACTGGAGGTTCTTGAGGAAGTTGCGGGCACGGGCGATGTGTTGTGTGTATCGTTTGCCGGCGGCGGGTGAGGCGGTAGGAATTGCGGCGTGCAGTGCGAGCATCGCGATGCTGGTCTCGTAGTTCCTGTGCAGCGTCTTCTTGTGGTAGATGCCGCCGTCTTTCTGGGCGAGTGATTCGAGGAACTTGAGGCTGCGGGCGACGACGGGGTCAGTGGCTGTCAGTCCGTTTTCGAGCAGTGCGGTGGTGGCCAGTGCGGCCAGGCCGGCGGCCTGGGGTGAGGTCCAGCTGCCGTCCTCGTCCTGGGCGGAATTCAGAAAGTTGATGGCCCGGGTACGAACCTGGAGCCAGCGGGTCTTGTCGGGTCCGACGGTCTTCTTGTCGGCCGCGGAGGCGAATCCCGATTGGGCGACCAGCAGGGTGCAGACCAGGACGGCGGTGAATCTGTCAACGGTGCGGATCATGTTCGGGTGTTCCGTTCTTTGGTTCGCCGTGTGGGTTCGCCGTTTGAGCCTGGGGGTGTTGGCCGCGGGCTGGGCACCCGAGTTTCATGCTAACAGAAACCCAGGCAGGGTGTGGACCGATGGGGGGAGGGGGGGTCAGTCGGCCATCGGTGGTGCCTGTCCTCCCGTGACGCGGTTGGGGACCCAGGTACTGCCGTGGTCCTTGAGGTCTCGGACCTGTTCAGCGGTGGGGGGCTGGTTGGTCTTGATGCCGGGCCCGGGATCGTCGCGTCGCTCGACGAGGATCTGCGGCTCTGTGCGGGCGGCAGCTCGTCGAAAGATCTTGTACCACGGTTGTCGCTTGTGGGACTTGTCGGGCCGAGTCCTGAGCAGGAAGAGCAGCAGGGTGACGACGACGACCGCGGCGGCGAGTCCGGCGAGGTAGGGTCCGGGTTGATTGCTGCCGGTGACGATTACGAACACCAGCACCACGCTACCTCCGACGACGACGGCGACGGTGGCCAGTGCACTTACGGCCTCACGTCCATGTTCGTTACGTGGCGGCATGGCTGAGATTTCTCGCCCCGGGATGCCTCGCGAGCGTCACCCAAAGACGCTCTCGACAGCCTGCTTGATGGCGGGGATGCGTTCCAGATCAACAAAGATGACGGTGACCATCAGCACCAGCACAAAGGCCAGTCCACAATAGGTGGCGGCGATCAGCACGCGTTCGCTGGGCCGTTTGCGGGTGATGGCTTCCCAGGTCAGGAAGACCATGTGGCCGCCGTCGAGAACGGGGATGGGCAGGAAGTTGATCACGGCGAGGTTGAAGCTGAGGAAGGCAAGGAACTGCAGGAGTCTCGAGAGCCCCTGTTCGGCGAACGAATAGGCGACTCGCGCGATGCCGATCGGCCCGGTCAACTCGGTCACCGAGATGTCACCGGTAAACAGGCTCCGCAGCGTCAACCAGATCCTCATCAGGGTGGTCTCGGTTTGCCCGGCGCCCATTTGCAGGGCCTGGACGATTCCGTCGGCCTGCCGGGTCTGGATCAGCGGGTAGTGCTGAGTGCCTCGGATGGGCAGGAACCAGTTGCGTTTGGGGTTACGCAGCGGTGTGACTTTGACGCTGCGTTCCTCGCCGTCTTCGCCGACGACCTCGAGCACCACGGGGCTGTCGTCGGCCCATTGCATTTGCCAGAGTGCGTGGGCCCAGTTGGCCTTGGGGTCTTCGAACTTGAGTTCGAGCGTCTTGGGTTCGGCTTCGGGTGCGAGTTGTCTGAGCGTGATGGCGACGCGGCTGATTTCCTCGCCGGGCTTGATCCCCGCCTCGTCGGCGGGGCTACCGGGTAGTACGGCGAGGATGTTGACCGAGCAGTTGAAGGCCATGCCGAGTGCCGGGACCGAGAGGGGTGCCTTGTGATGTTCGGGTTGATCGAGCCATCCGGGCAGATCCTGGGGTATGACGGTCAGTGCGACGGTTTCGGGTTTCCCGGTCGGCTGTTCGCGGAGCACCTCGAGTTTCACATCCTGCCCGTTGAGGATGGCGAGCAGATTGGGGAGTTCCAGCGGGTTGGTCGTCTTGCCGATGTCCTCGCCGTTGACGGTGACCAGCTTGTCACCGATCTTCAGTCCTGCGGCCTGTGCCGGCGACCCGTCCCGGATCGTGGCAATGCGTCCGATGTCCATCGACAGTCCCAGCGTACGGAACCGGCGTGCGGGCACAGTGACATCGATCAATCCGGAGGAGCCTTCACGTTCGACCTGGTAGACCAGCGGGCGATCGGCATGCCGGGCCACGTATTCGCGCATCTGAGCCACACCGGCGATGGCGGTTCCGTCGATTTGTTTGAGCCGATCCTTGTTGGCCAGTGCGGGTTTTGCGTCCGAGGCGGGCCAACCGGGAGGCCCGATCGTGGTCTCACCGGCGAAGACGGTGTCTCGTTCGGCGTGCAGCCCGATCCGTCGTCCGGTGCCCTTGCCGCGGGGGAGCACGTTCCAGGTCTTCTCGAGATCTCCGCGGGCGCCCTGGATCTCGAGCATGTTGCCCAGGACGGTGGTTTCGGAGTCGGAAGTCTCGAGCAGGAACAGCTGAGTCGTTCCGCTCTTGATCGACCAGCTACTCGAGGTCTCCTCGACCAGCAGCGCATCGTGCGGCAGCAGGATGTC
>Ga0310124_10001911_pt1 | contig 14455 bp, 11 predicted proteins | sample CB11b_AW_Bot5_MG_FD_203507 | JGI IMG/M metagenome (GOLD analysis project Ga0310124, IMG submission 203507) | Marine microbial communities from Western Arctic Ocean, Canada - CB11b_AW_Bot5 | ecosystem: Environmental > Aquatic > Marine > Oceanic | place: Canada: Western Arctic Ocean | collected...
GCCCTCCCACTCCTCCTCCTGCTGCAAAGCATACAGGGATGTGTAACCCGCGGACCAGTCCGGCGGAAGCAGGCAGGGGCGGGGATCATGGCTTGCCCACCGGGCAGTTTCTCCGCGCACGATCGTTCCGTCGTAGCGGGAGTTCAGCGGATTATACGTGTAGGGGAACGCATCGGCGCTGGAATAGACGTTCAGGAGGAGGGGCCGCCCCAGGTCGGATTTGTTTTGTGCAGATCCATGCACCACGCGGCAGTGGTGAATGGTGATTGAACCGGCGGGCCCGCACAGGGAGGCGGCTTTCGCGGGGTTGGCCTTTTCAAGATCCTCGTCGTTCAGGCAGCCGACCCATTGCCTCTTGGAATTGTACTGATCATAGAGAGGGCCTTCATGCGTGCCGGGAATTGCGCCAAGCGGACCCTGATCCGGTCCGCAGTCGTAGAGCAGCGTTCCCATGGTCAGTGGCGAATAGTTGGTGTGCGGCCAATAGGTAATGTCCTGGTGCCACTTCACTTCCTCGCCGCCTTCGGCCCACTTGAAATTGAGCTTGGAGTGATGAAATTTTACATCAGGGCCCACGAGATCCGCCGCGATGTCCGGGAGAATGGACTGGGACGCATATTCCCAATAGACAGGATCATGCTCGACCGGGCTGGACAGGCGCCGAAGGCGAGGTTTCTCCGCGGTGTGGCCCGGTTCGAGATCGAAAATAGCATCGGATTTGTCGAGCGACCGGCTTTCGTCAACCTTGGCGTTGGTGACCTCGATCAGGCGGTCAATCCATTCCTGAGGAATGACTTTCTCTACCAGTAGATAGCCGTTTTCGAAGTAGGATTCGCGCTGCACCTGGGAGAGCACCCGGGGCTCGTTGCGTAAGATGTCTTCCGGCGTCATGATGATACTCCTCCCGAGTCTTGTGCAGATGCTCCTATGTACCAGCAGAGCGGCGTGTGAGGCGAGAATTTTCGTAACCAGGGAGCATGAACACCACCGGTGTGCCGCGCAGGATGGTTTGAAAAAAGGGAAACATCCCCTATGATGCCGCAATGCAGTACTTATGGTTTCCAGACACGGATCTCAAGGTCTCCCGAATCTGCCTCGGCACCGCTTTTCGATCCGAGCATGACGAAGCGGACTGTGAAGCCGTGATTCGCGCCGCGGCGAATGCAGGCTGCAATTTCCTCGATACCGCCAACTGCTACCGGGATGGGTTGTCGGAGCGGATCGTCGGCAAGGCCATCCGTGGCCGACGGGATGAGTTCGTTGTCGCCAGCAAGGTCGGTACTCCTATGCCCTCGGATCGCAACAACGGCGGCTTGTCGCGAACTGCCATCCTGCGCTCCATTGAGCAAACTCTGAAGCGGCTGGGCACCGACCATCTCGATCTATACATCTGTCACTACCCCGACGAGGAGACGCCGATTGAGGAGACCATGGAAGTAATGGATGAGCTGGTACGGCAGGGAAAGATTCGGTACCCGGGCCTCAGCTCATACGAAACGTGGCGAATGGAAGATGTTCTGAGAATTTGCGAGACCGGTAAACTTGCCAAGCCGGTGTGCAACCAGCTTCTGCACAACCTGGTTGATCGAAGCATCGAAGACCACCTCCTGCCCGCATGCCACGCTGCCCGTGTAGCGGTCACCGCTTTTTCGCCCACCGCAATCGGTTTGTTGTCCGGAGGCCATCTGTATGGACAGCCGCCGCCGAAGGAGTCGAACTGGTATCGTGGGCCGTATAATTTCCGCGCAGTTATGACGCCGCTCGTCGGCGATGTGATCCGGACTCTCCTGGACATTTCTAAGAGGACCGGTCACACGCCGACCCAGATTGCCGCCGCATGGTGCCTTCATCGCCATGTAGATGTCGTCATCCTGGGCGCGGACTCCGCAAAGCACGCCCGCAACAATATGAAAGCCGGGGTCATTACATTGAGCGACGACGCGCTCAGCCGGCTGGACGATGTTTCGGACGGACTTCGCACGCCGATTCGGCGAGACTGTCCCGGCGGCTACGAAGGCATTAGCTAGCTCATGTCCACACCTCTCATCGGCATTACAACGTATGGTGAGAACCGGAACGGTTCTTTCATCCTGCCGGCCGACTATGTGGAATCAGTCCGCAGAGCCGGAGGCGCGGTCGTTCTCCTGCCGCCGGGTGAAGCGCACTTTGAGGAAGTATTGTGCCGAATCGACGGATTGATCCTGGCCGGCGGCGGCGACATCGATCCAGTGCGTTACGGCGGCGCGAGCCATAAGACAATGTACATGCTCGACGAGCGTCGGGACACAATGGAACTACCACTGGCACAGCAGGCGATGGACCGCAACCTGCCGACACTGGCGATTTGCCGCGGATGCCAGATCATCAACATCGCACTGGGTGCGACCCTGCTGCCGCATATTCCCGATGTCTATGGAGAGAAGGTCAAACACCGGTTGCCGCCGCGGGAACCTGTCCCTCACGAGGTGCAGGTGAACGGAGATACCCGGCTTGCGGACATCATGGGAGCAACCTGCGTGAACCCGATGTCCTGGCACCACCAGGCCGTTGATCAGCCCGGCACGGGAGTTGAAGTGATTGGCAGGGCTCCCGATAACGTACCCGAAGCGTTCGATGTGCCCGAAAAGGAGAATTTGATCGCAATCCAATGGCATCCCGAACTCACTGCCGACAGGGATCCAACCCAGCAAAGACTGTTCGATTGGCTCGTAAGAAAATCAACCGAGACCTCCGTACTCTCCGCGGCGAAGAAATTAAACGAATAGGAGTCCATTATGAGACTGCATGGTAAAGTCGCATTGATCACCGGCGCAGGAAACGGAATTGGAAAAGAGTCCGCGTGCCTGTTCGCCGAGGAGGGCGCATCGGTGCTCGTCGTCGATGTCCTCGAAGCGCCGGGCCTCGACGTGGTGGAGCAGATTCGCGCCGCGGGTGGAACGGCGGCGTATTTCCAGGGGGACGTTTCGCGGGCGGACCAGTGTGAAGCCATGGTCCGGGAGGTTGAACGTGTATTCGGCGCTATCCATATCCTGTTCAACAACGCGGGAATCATGTTGAGCAAGGACGGGAATGCGGAGGAAACGGATGACGAAGTGTGGGACAAGACGATCAATGTGAATTTAAAGGGCGTGTTCTACGGTTGTAAGTATGGAATTCCTGCGTTACGCCGGGCCGGCGGCGGATCCGTTATCAACACCGCATCGTTTGTGGCCGGCATGGGCGCAGCCACACCGCAGATCGCCTACACTGCGTCCAAGGGTGGTGTGTTGGCCATGACTCGAGAGCTGGCGGTGATTCACGCAAGGGAGAACATACGGGTCAACGCGCTGTGTCCGGGGCCGTTACGCACGGAACTGCTCATGAGCTACCTTGATACCGAAGAAAAGAAGCAGCGTAGACTTGTGCATATTCCGATGGGGCGATTCGGTGAGGCTCACGAAGTAGCAAAGGCAGCCCTGTTTCTCGCCTCGGATGATTCAAGCTACGTGACCGGCTCCAATTTTCTGGTCGATGGCGGGATCACCTCTGCGTATGTGACGCCGGAGTAATGGGGCCGATATAGAAATGATATGCTTATTGTCAGTGGCCCAAGGCGAAGGTTTCGGGGCGGAAACGAATCTTGTCGACCTGCTGGAGGCGTGGCCCGCCGGCCTGGGCAAAGCATGCGTTGTTGCGCCTGATCCGTCCCGTGCGTTGCGGGAAGCGGAGCGAATGGGACACCTCGCGGTTCGCCTTCCAACAGAGCAGGATCAGATCTTTCCTAATCTGAAGGCCGTTCATCAAGTTCGCAGCCAGCTCCCGGGTGTAAAACTTGTCCACGCTTGGAACAGCCGGGCCTTCGATCCCGCGGTTTGGCTGGGGAGGGCATTGAAAGTCCCGGTGTGCGGAACCTTTTTGGACCATCCGCACGCAGAGTTTCACGGGAAGTTACGGCGGTTTTTGATGAAATTTTCCGCGGAGAGAATGAATGCGGCGATCGTAGTCAGTCATGCAATGGAAGACGAATTCAAGGCCGCCGGCTACCGCGCTCGCCTTTGTACAATTCATTCCGGACTCGTGGACAAGACCTTTCGGCGTGAACCTTCCGGCGCCGTGAGGATCGGGTTTCTGGGCATGTACGCACCCTGGAAGGGATTCGAGGTTGTTGAGAGATGGATCCGGGCCTTGGGCGGCATCCGAGCTTCCTGGCACCTGTTCGGGCGCACGATTCCACAATGGGAGGCGTCGTCACAACGTCTGCGCGCCGATTTTTCCGAGACCGTGTTTCTCGAAGGATTTTGCGATCCCTCCGAGATTTTTCAGCGGATCGATCTGCTCGTCCACGCGTCCACCGGATTCGATCCTCTGCCGAATGTTCTTGTCGAGGCGTTACGGGCCGGCATTCCCGCGCTCGCTTCGAACCGGGGCGGCGGGCCGGAGATCATTCTTGAAGGGAAGACCGGGTACGTCATCGACGTGATGGATCACGAATCCGCGGTCGAGAAAATCCAGTTTCTCGTGGAGAATCCCAGTGCGCTTTCCGAAATGGGATCCGAAGCGAGATCGTGGTTTGAGACCGAATATCGCGTCGACCGTATGGCCGAGGGGTACGAAAGTTTGTGGCGCGAGCTCATATCCGCCCCAGGATAGCCTTACGGTGAAATGTCGTTCAATGGCGTGAGAGGACGTTCGTCCCGAAGCACGGCCGCAATGTTGGCCGCGGCGACTTTGCGCGAGTCACTCCTGCTCTCGCGCGTGCAGCCGCCGAGATGGGGGCTGAGAACGACATTGTCGAGCTTCCGTAACGCCATCGGGACATTCGGTTCATTTTCAAAGACATCAATGCCCGCGCCGCCCAGGCATCCCGATTCGAGCGCGGCGATCAAAGCTTCCTCGTGCACGACCGGACCTCGCGAGACGTTGATGAGAACTGCGCCCTCTTTCATTTGCCTGAATCGTGCCTCGTCGAACAGGTGATACGTCTCGACGGTGAGAGGAACGTGGACACTCACGATGTCCGCGGCGGCCAGCAATCCGTCGAGGGGTCGGAACCTCTCCTCGACCTGAAACACCGGGTCATAGAAGAGCACGTTCATCCCGAACGCCTCCGCGCGCTTTGCCACCGCCCGCCCGATCTTTCCGAATCCCACGATTCCGAGGGTCTTTCCACTCAAGAGCATCCCGTCCAGCGGCCCAACCAGGATTTCCGTCCATTTCCCTTCGCGGATTCTCCGATCGAGCGCGGGAACCGATCTTGCGTATGCAAGAAGGAGCGCAAATGTCATGTCTGCAGTGGCGTCGGTGAACGAGTCCGGCGCATTGGTACCCCATACAAGGCGCCGGGTCATCAGGGCCAGGTCGAAATTGTCGAATCCCACGGAACCGTTGGCGACGATGCGCAGATGAGGTGCGGCATCCATCAGTTCGGAATCGATCTTTAACTCTCCCTGCGAGAGAATCGCCGTGAGGTCGGAAATGCGTTTCATCACTTCCTCGCGCGGCATCATTGATCCCCCGGCCTCCCACTGCTCCACATCCGCGATCCCGTCCAAAGTCGTTAAATTCTCGGCGGGGGTTTCTAATGTAATCAAGACTTTCGGTTTCATAGGGGGTACGCTGTCTCAGTGCATGGGTACTCGTGTCAAGTGGCGAGTTTCGTCCGCAAAGATAATTGGAGTCTATTATGATAGAATTTTGCGAAGAGTTACGAGCATTTACGCTCCTTTCAGAATATAAAAAATATTGACATACCCGGGTCTTTTTGCTGTGCGATCGCGTAGTAAAATGATCTGATTTCCGGCGTGAGTTGTGCTGCGAATGCGGGCATTTCCATGCGATTTCGGCCCCGGCGCAACCTTTTCAAGTCCCATAGCGTATACAGGGGTAAACACACATAACCCGAACCGAAAATCAGCCCCCATGAAGGAGAATCCCATGCGGATCTTTGCCCTGACATCCTGCCTCGCCGCCCTGGTCTCGACGACAGTAAGTGCTGCTACGTTTCCTGTTGAGAACATCTCGCCGGACGCAAAGTGGGTCGCTCATTTGGACTTCGACGAGCTCAAAAACACAAAAATCGGCAGAATCCTTATCGACAAGCTCAACCGCGAGAAACTCGACGCAAAATTCAACGCCCTCAAAGCCATGTTCAACATTGACCCTCGAAGCGACCTGAACACCGCCACCTTTTACGGATCCGGTAGCGAACCCGTGGACGCAGTAGCGTTGATCGATGCGCGATTCGATGAGGATCACCTCGTCACGCTGGTCGCCGCAAACGACGATTATGTCCTGCAATCACATGGTTCCCATGCTGTTCATAGCTGGGTTGACGACAAGAAGGGCGTCGGCATCAAATCCTTCGGATGCTTTCACTCTTCAGGCACACTGGTTCTCAGCCAGGGATTGGGCAACGTCCGTAACGCGCTGGATATTCTGGACGCGAAGTCACGCGGACTCGCCGAGTCGGATCCCCTTGGCAAAATGATCACTGACGAATCCTCTATGTTTTTCATCGCGGTTGCGAATCTTGCCGAGATGAAGGCGCTTGATCCAAGCGCCGCCATGCTCCGTCAGTCTGCCGCCGCGCACTTTTCGGTTGGCGAGTCCGAAGACAGGATCCGGTGTAGACTTCGATTGACGACGAAAGACGAGGAGTCGGCGGAAATGGTGGGAAGTGTCTTACAGGGAATGATTGCGTTCACATTGCTTAACGCGGCGGAAGAGCCGGAAATAGCCAAGCTTGCCGACGATGCTACGTACGGCGTCACCGGGAACCAGGTGGAACTGATCATTGAACAGCCCGTCACGGATGTGGCGGAGTGGCTCCAGGACAAGATAGACGAGAAATAAACCCCGGAATGTCCGGCCGCCGCACACGCATGACTCAATCAGAGATCAGTCAGATTCCCGATGTAGAGTTGGCTCAGCGGGCACAGGCGGGCTCGTTGGAGAGCTTCGAATAAATTGTGTTTCGCTACGAAAGTAAAATCCTGCATTTTCTGCGCTGCCGGATGGGTGACCCGCGGGTCGTGGAATCCCGTGCTATTCGCCGGGCTCAAAGAATCCGGCGATTTCGCCCGGCGGATCGACAAGCTTTCCCGTTGACCGGTATTTCGGATAGTGGTCCTCGGGATGCACGATCAACTCATCCAGCCAGTCGACCATCTCCTGGCGCATGACCTCCGCCAGCGGCAGATTCGTGTTGAATTCAGCCTTGGAGTCCAGGAGGTTGTTTTTTTCGCCCATGTCCTGAGTGAGGTTGTAGAGCTCATATCGGTTATCTTCATAGGTATAGTAGAACTTGTATCGGTTCCCATCACTTCGCTGTGAAAGCATGATCGTGGAAGGCGAGGCGCGGCTATCCAAGTATCCCGGGAAGTGGAAATAGAGATTGGAACGCGTTCGATCAGCGTGAGCAAAGTCCGTGAGGACGTTTGCAAACGATTCCCCGTCGAGTACATGACCCGCAGGCAAGGAGGCGCCAGAGATGTCGGCGAACGTCGGATAGAAATCCAGAGCGTGAACCACGGTGTCGGAAACGGTTCCCGGCGAAATGACTCCCGGCCATCTCACGATCATCGGCACCCGAATCCCGCCCTCGGTAAACATTCCTTTTCTGCCGCGCAACGGAACACCGGTGGTTCGCCTGTCGCCGCCGTTATCGGAAACGAAAATCAAGATCGTGTCCGCAGAGATGTCGTCCGAACTGTCGTTGTCCCCGTTCGGATCCGAAAGGTTGTCGATCAACCGTGCCAGCGTTTGGTCTAATTGCTCGATCATGGCCGCATATACCGGATCGTTGTGTCGAACCCCGCCGGGCTTGGACCGATATTTACTGACGAGGTCCGCTCGTCCATAACTTGGGACATGTACGGCGTAGTGACTGTAATGGATAAAGAATGGTTGATCTGCTTTAGGACCAGAGACGTGACTATCAATGAATTCTTCAACGGCATCGGCCATGGCATCGGTCAAGTGCTTGGTCGTGCCTGATAAGAAACTGGAGAGTTTGCTGAACGTGTAGTCCTTTTGATAGGGAAAGATGTTTTTGGTAATGTACGTATCGGAGTACGGCAGTGCGTACGGGTCCAGCGCAGGACCGATTCCCCCTGGAAATTTCCAGGTCCCGCTATTCTTGTTGGCAAAGTAGGTGGGCGGGCTCCCCGCGGCAGTGCCGCCGAAATTGAAATCGAATCCTTGGTTTTGCGGCAGGGTTGATTTTTCGCCACCCGTACCGCCGATATGATATTTCCCGAAATGGGCGGTTACGTATCCTGCGGCTTGCAGCATCTCCGGCAGCATGAATGTCGACGCCGGAACATCCACGTTCTGGTCGGGGCCCACCAGCATAGGAATCCCGTTCCCGCGGTTCAGACCCGTGACTGAGTAAATACCGTTGCTGTCCCGCACCGAATACTGGCCGGACAGAAGCGCTGCGCGTGAGGGAGCGCAATTGGGTTGCATGTAGCAACTGGTGAGCGAGAGCCCCTGATCCGCGAGGCTGTCCATCGAGGGCGTCTCGTAGAAATCGCTGCCGTTTCCGAAGTTAGGGTTTCCACCGCTCAGGTCCGTCCACCCGAGGTCATCGACGTACATCAGCACCACGTTTGGCGGCGCGGACTCACTTCGTTTTGGTAGATCCGCCAAATCAAAGACCCGGGAAGGGTCGACCACCGTCACGTTGGTTTCGGCATTCCCGTCCGGTCCAGTCGTGACCGGAGACGCCGTGCGTGCGGACGGACCCCACATTGCGCAGAAGAAGGTTGTCAGCATGAGCACGACCCGGCTGCGGGCGCGAGATGTTCCCAACCTGAATTTCATCGTCGCTTCTGTACCACAACCGTGAACACGCATGAAAGCCCGGTTTTCGATCTGGACGGGGGCCCGATTGAATCCGCACGGCCGGAAATACCGGGCTTGACGGGTCCCTGATCCCCCGTGACAATCGCTACTGATGGGAATTTTGGCAACCGACTCGGAGTACGATCTGTTTTGCAATCAACGATTGCACGATCCCTATCCGCTATTTGCCCGGCTGCGGCAGGAGGATCCAGTACATTGGTGCGAGCCAATGAACATGTGGCTGCTCACGAGGTACGACGATATCTCTCGGTTGATTCGCGACAACAAGCGTTTGATTTCTGATCGGGAGTCCATGTATACCGATACTCTCCGGCCCGAGAATCTGGAATCCGCCTCGCCGCTGGTGCGACATATCGGACTGTGGCTCCAGAATAACAACCCGCCAAACCACACTCGTCTTAGAAAGCTCGTCAACGTTGCCTTCACGCCACGAATGATTGAGGACCTGGAGCCTCGTATCGGGGAGATCGTGAATGATCTTTTGGACAAAGCATCCAAAAGTGGCGAAACCGATTTCATTCAATCGTTCTGTCTTCCTCTGCCGGCCATCGTAATTTGCGAAATGCTGGGCATACCCCCGGAACACCGCGAGCGCTATCGCGATGCGGTGGAGGGTCTGATTCCCTTTGCTTCGGGCGGCGGACCCGGACTGAATGACGCGGTCGGCCCGGCACGGGACTGCCTAGACGAATTGATTGCGTTCTTCGACGAGTTGATTATGGAGCGTCGCGCCAACCCGACGGAGGACCTGATCAGCGCACTGGCTGGTGTCGAAGAAGATGGTGACCGGCTCACCAAGGAGGAACTCTTTGCTCTGTGCGTCTTTCTTTTTCTTGCCGGTCATGAAACCACGATGGGTCTGCTGGCGGGGGGAACCCTGGGCCTGTTGCAGAATCGCGACCAGTTTGATTTGCTGAAATCCGACCCGGGTACGCACATTGATAAAGCGGTCGAGGAGATTGTTCGCTATGAGTGCCCTGTCACCAGGGCGGTCCGCGTGCCTACCGAGGACATCGAGGTGCGCGGAAAGACGATAAAGAAAGGCGATACCATTACCATGCTTCTCGGTGCAGCCAATCGAGATCCTGCAGTGTTTTCGGAGCCCGACCGTCTCGACATTACACGCCATCCCAATAAGCACCTGGGCTTCGGACTCGGGATTCATTTCTGCCTGGGCGCGCCACTGGCGCGGCGCGAAGGTCGAATTGCTTTTCCCGAAATCGTAAAACGCTTTCCAACAATGAAACTGGCAACCGAAGCGGTCGATTACAAGCGGGCGCTGGGGATTCGATCCATCTTGTCGCTGCCTGTGACATTTTAACTGAGTAATCAATGAAATACATCAGGCTTCTCCCCCTTTGCGTTTCGTTCGCACTGCCGGTGAGAGCCGAGCACTGGCCACAATGGCGGGGACCGACCGGTAACGGGATCACGATCGAAACCGGCGTTCCGTCCGAATGGGGGCCGGACAAGAACGTCCGATGGCGGACGCCCTTGCCGGAGGCGGGAAACTCTACGCCTGTTGTGTGGGCAGATTACGTTTTCCTGACCCAGCCGGAGAGCGGAACGCATCGACGCACGCTGATGTCGTTTCATCGCCCCGATGGGGAACTACGCTGGCAAGAAGGGGTGACGTACGACGCCAAGGAGCCGTCTCATGCCACCAATCCATACTGTTCACCGAGTCCGGCAACGGATGGGGAAAGGGTTATTGTCTGGTTCGGTTCGGCAGGTCTTTTCTGTTACGACATGGATGGAAAGGAACTCTGGCGCCGCGACCTTGGGCTCCAGGAGCATATGTGGGGACATGGAACCTCGCCGATTCTGTTCAACGACCTGTGTATCTTGAATTTTGGACCCGGCAAACGGGAGATGCTGATCGCCGTCAACAAGGTGACGGGTGATGACGTGTGGCGTGTGGACTCCATCCCGTTGGCAAAGGAATTAGCCCTCAGTAGCACCGGGAATAATGGGAATGCGGCGGAGCGCTCAAGCGGGGATGACCTCGCGAATATTCTCCGGGGATCGTGGGGCACCCCAATCATCATCGATACCGGCAAGCGTAAGGAACTCATCGTTTCGCACCCGCGGCGAATTGCAGCGTACGATCCCACATCCGGATCCAAGTTTTGGACCTGCGGCGGATATGCGCCCCTTGCATATGCCTCGCCTGTGTATGCAGACGGCGTCGTCGTGGTGTTGGGGGGCTGGTTTGGTGCTTCGTTGGCGGTGAAGGTTGGAGGCAGAGGCGACGTAACCGAATCCTGGACCGTATGGCATAAAACTCGGGACGGTAGTTACCTCGGTACCGGTGTGACCTACGAAGACCACCTTTATGTTGCGAGTATGGAAGGCCTTATTTCCTGTATCGACATCTGGACGGGAGAACAAGCCTGGGAGGAGCGACTCGAATCATCCTCCGGCCGAAATGAAGTTTGGTCGTCAATTACAATGACCGGTGACGGTCTTATGTATGTATCCAACCAGGCCGGGGATACATTTGTGTTTCGGCCGAATCCCCGAAGCTACAACCAGGTATCGAGAAACTCGATCGACGAGCATACCAATTCTTCCGTTATCATTGGCAATGGGGATGTCTTCATTCGGACGCACAAGGCGCTTTGGTGCTTCGCCGGGCAAGCCGCTCCCTGAAGCTCATCAATCCGGTATCTCTATTTCACTTCAGAATGCCTGAAACTCAACCGTCAGCGGTTCGTCGGGCCGGACCAGTGAAGCCCACCTACCCCAGGCGAGCGTGTACCACCGATTGGGGATCAGGCTTCTGAAAGATCTCTTGTACAGGGTTCGATTCGACTGTAGTACGACAACATTTCCGGGTGGAAGAACACTTGAAACGCGGAATGTAAAGCGAGCGCGGGCCGGGGCCTGTCCATCGATTGTCACTCGGCATGGGCTGATCCACTGAACCGGATCACGGACTTCAACATGGGTATATTGATCCTCCGCCGGCCATAATTTCTGGTCTGAAAGATAGTCGGCAATGGAGCGCGCGGCGTGGGTTCCTTCCAGGGAAGCAACATCCGCGGTCTCGGCGCCCCGTAAAAGATTTCCGCACGCAAATATTCCCGGGGTTAGTGTGCGTAAGGCCTGGTCGACATCCGGTCCCTTTGTGTGAAGGTTCAGCTGGACGTTTGCAGTGCGGCAGAACTCGTGGTCGGGAATCCAGTCGCCGGTGAACACGATCGTGTCGCATTCGACCGTTCGTTCACCGACATGATTGTGAACTTCTATTCCCGAGACCCGGTCCTTACCGATGACACGTTTGACGGTTGAGTTCGTAAGGAGAGGAATTCGATTTCTTCCCGCAATCCACCAGTGAGCGGGACCATACGTTTGGGACCGGGGAAACTCCGTGACCATCGCGGCCACGGAAACGCCGGATTCAAGCAGGGTGAGGATTGCGGAGTAGCTGACATGTTCTGCCCCCACTACCGCTGCCAGAGTACCCGGCTTTTGATGATGGACGTGAACCAATTGCTGAAGTGATCCGGTCGTATAAACTCCCGTTGGACGCGTACCAGGTATCCGTCTCGCGGTTCGCGGTCTCTCCCTGCACCCGGTCGCGAGCAATACTGCCCGCGCCGCAATTTCTCGAACGCCCTCGGGGGAGGTGACGGTGACGGTGTGCGACAAATTCTCCAGATTCCAATCGATGGCCGTGCATTCGGTTTCGATGGTGGAACCCGCATCCAGCGCGCGTTTCGTATGTGCACTTGCATAACTGGGCCCCGATAAAACCCGTCGAAGGTCAAACAATCCGAATCCAGTGTGAAAGCAGTGCCTCGGGATTCCTCCGGATTCACATTCCCGGTCGATCAAGTGGACGTGGTCCACACCCTGCTTGCGAAGCGCCGTTGCGGCAGCGAGTCCCGCGGGCCCGGCCCCAACCACCAGAACATCGCATGCGCTTGGCCTCTTCAATCCTGCCCCCGAAGCAGTGCGACCACTTCAGCCTGGCAATAAAATCCCTGGCAGCGACCCTGCAGACATCGCGTCCGTCGGCGTAGGCCGTCCAAATTGGGAGGGGGGAGTTCAGTGAGAAACGTGTCGATCAACTCTCCGCGGGTGACTTTCTCGCAGTGACATACGATGCGGCCGTAATCGGCATTGAGTCGAATGAGGTCATTGTTTCGGTACGGCCGTAGCTGGTTTTCCCCCAGGGGAGGAACTTTGATTGGCTCAATCTCAGATTTTTTGCGGAGGTTCAACCCCGAGCACGCCATTTTCTCTACCACGTATTCGGCGATACCCATTGACGCCGAAAGACCAGTGGACCGGATGCCTCCGACGCAGGCGTAGTGATCTCCGCCATCGATATGAATTTGATAATCTTTTTCGTTTGTGGCGGCCCGTATGCCCGCATAGGTAGACGTTATTTCTTCCGACATCAATCCCGGCAGGATGGCTTTGCCTTTCTCAAAAAGAGACTCAAGGCCTGTCACCGATGTCTCGGTGTCCATCTTGTCATCGATGTCCTCCGCGGTCGGCCCGAGTAGAACATTTCCATAGACGGTAGGACAGACCAGGACACCCTTTGTTTTCGCCGACGGAATCGGCAGCAAGGTGTGATGGAGGAGGGAGGACGCGAACTTGTCATATACGATGAGCTCCCCTTTGCGCGGTGTGATTCGAAACCGATTCTGTCCCAGGAGTCGATCGATCTCGTCGCTGAAAAGGCCGGCGGCATTGACGATCCAGGTTGTGCTGATTTCTTGCCCACCGCTCTCTATTCTGTACGTGTCCGGCTCCCGCCGGATCGTTCTCACCGGGGCATCAAGGTAGAAGCGGACACCATTTGACTTCGCCTCAGAGGCAAACGCGAGGACGGGGCTGAACGGGCAGAGGATGCCCTCCTCGCGGATCAGCAACCCTCCCAGCGCTCCGGGCCCGATGTTCGGTTCGCGAGCGTACACCTCCTCCGCGGATTGTCGCTCAATTCGGTCAACCCCGTTGCGTTGAGCGTTGTCCTCAATTTCCGGCAGCCGATCGAGTTGCTCCTGGTTCCAGGCAATCATCAAGGCGCCATTGATCTGGTACGCGATACCGGTGGCGTCACAGTACTTGCGGAGCAGGGGATAGCTTTTGCGAAGCAGGGTTGCTTCAAGGGACTCGGGAGCGGCATCGAAACCGGTGTGAAAAATGGCGGTATTGGCTTTTGAGGTACCCATACCGACATCGGCCTGTGCTTCGATCAAGCAGGCATCGAGCCGATAGTGAGAAAGCGTACGGGCGATCGCGCATCCCACAACGCCGCCACCGATTACCGCAACATCAAACCGGGGGGCACCTGAACAGTTACTACTCATAAAAACGTCCACCCCTTGTCCGCCAGAACCAATCCAAAGTCAACCCAGTTTTAGGGACAGACCCTTTATAAGTTGACGAGGGGTGGGGTGAGGTGGGAGAGTTTGAATATGAGGATGCGTCGAATTATTGGGGATCCTGGTGCAGCGTATCATTGTTTGTCTCGCGTGGTGGACCGTCAGATGGTGCTGGGAGCGGTTGAGAAGGAGAGGTTTCGCTCGATGATGCGGAATGTGGAGGCTTTTTGCGGGGTGCGGATACTGACCTACGCGATCCTTTCGAATCA